>Ga0070681_10000028_pt1 | contig 104446 bp, 95 predicted proteins | sample KBSC83BmetaG_FD_65650 | JGI IMG/M metagenome (GOLD analysis project Ga0070681, IMG submission 65650) | Corn rhizosphere microbial communities from Kellogg Biological Station, Michigan, USA - KBS C8-3B metaG | ecosystem: Host-associated > Plants > Roots > Rhizosphere | place: USA: Michigan...
AGCTGAGGGGACTCGAACCCCTGACCCCTTGCATGCCATGCAAGTGCGCTACCAACTGCGCCACAGCCCCTGGGAAAGCGTCGTCGAGTCTACCGGCCCGCCGGACTACCGAGCGTCATCGCCGGTTTCCTCCGCTGGCGGACTGCCGGCGTTGTGCTCCTCGAGCCGCCAGCCGCGGCCGATATCGGCCAGCAGCGACCAGCGGCAGTTCCCCAGCGGCGACAGCCGCCAGTAGAGGTCCGGGTCGAAACCCAGCAGGGTCCCGATCGTGGCCCTGGCCGTCCCGCCGTGGGTGACCGCCACGAGCGTCGCCCCGGCCCCCAGCCGGTCGAGCCACTCCAGCACGCACTCGGTCGCCCGGGCGCCGACCTCCGCGTACGTCTCTCCGTCGCCGCGCCGGCGGTCGTCCCCCGCCTGCCACCCGGCGTACTCCTCCGGGAACTGGGCCCGGGCCTCGGCTCGCGTCAGGCCCTGCCACTTGCCGAGGTTGATCTCCCGCAGCCTCGGATCGAGTACGACGTCCAGATCCGTCTCGGCTGCGAGGGCGGCGGCGGTGTCGGCGGTGCGGGACAGGTCCGAGGTGACGATCGCGTCCGGCTGCATCTCCGCAACCGCGGCCGCGGCGGCAATAGCCTGCGCCTTGCCCATGACGTCGAGTGGTGCGTCGAGCTGACCTTGAAAGCGTCCGGTCGCGTTCCACTCCGTGCGGCCGTGCCGCAACAGCACGACCCGCCGGACGCGCCCGGTCACTGCTGCCCTGCGGCGCGATTTGCAGGAGTGAGCGCATCCGCCGGCAATGGCAGCGTCGGACAGTCTTTCCACAACCGCTCGAGCGAGTAGTACATGCGCTCTTCGGTGTGCTGCACGTGCACGACGATGTCAACGTAGTCGAGGAGCACCCATCGCCCGTCGCGCTCGCCCTCGCGCCGTACCGGCTTCGCCTTCATCTTCAGCAACCGCTCTTCGACCGCGTCGACGATGGCCTTCACCTGCCGGTCGTTCGGCGCCGAGGCGAGCACGAAGCAGTCCGTGATGACGAGTTGGTCACTGACGTCAAGGATGGCGAGGTCAGTCGCAAGCTTGTCGGCCGCAGCCGACACCGCAGCCTCAGCGAGCTCAATGCTGCGCGGTGAAGCGGTCAATGCTTGAAGTCCCTTCCGAGAATGACAACGACGTCGGCAACGTTCAGCCCACTGGCCGACACGGCAACATCGTCCAACGGCAGACCCAGCGCGCGCGCCACGTTGTTGCCGACCTCAGCCGTAGGGATCGACCGGTCGAAGACGAGCACCTTGCTCGTCTTATAGCCGAAGCTGGGCGCGTTGCCGCTCCCGGCAAACGCGAACCCGGCCTTGATCAACCGGTCGCACGCCGTCGCGGACAGACCGGGTGTGCCAACGCCGTTCTGCACGAAGACGCGCTTACGCGGAACACGCGCCGACGCCGGCAGCGAGGCCAACAGGTTGTTGTTCACGAACGACCCGATCTGCGCGGTGTCGACGCGGTAAGCCGGCTGGCCGCTCCCGGCATCGATCGCCACCACCGGGAGCGCGCTCGGCAGCAAGTTGTTCTGACGCGAGTCCGCGGCAAGCCCGACCAACACTGCAGCGAGCTTGTCCGCACCCAGCGACGAATCGGCGCCGCTACCGAGCTTGCCGATGATCGCTGCCACGGCTTTCGGATCGTGCGGCAACGCCGCTTCGATGCCGTCGAGCACGGTCTGCAAGCGAACGAGATTGTCGAGCGACTGCTCGCCACCGCCGAGGTATGTCGCAAATGCCGCCGCGTTCGCACCGTTGAGATGCTGAGCCGGGCCCTTCTGGATGAGCACCCGCCGGTCCTGGATCACGTTGGTATCCACGTCGATCGTGATGCCACCGACAGCGTCAACGAGGCGCGCCAGTTGCGCGGTGCTCAGCACCCAGGAGCCATCGACGGTGACGCCGCCGAGCAGCGTGCTCACCGTGTTGCGCGATAGCGCCTGGCCGTTGGGCAGCGCCAGCACTTGCCCGAGCTGCTGGTTGCCGAAGCCGCAGACCTCGGTCAGCACGCGACCCGGGATGAGCAGCTCGACACCATGCTTCGTCGTGTCATCGTGGGCGAGCAGCGCGGTCTCGACCGCGCTCCCGTCCGAGCCGGCGATCGAGAACAACACCGTGGTTTGACCGACCGGCTTCTTCTTATCGCTGCTCGTTGCCGTGTGCACACCGAAGCCGACCGCAGCCGCAATCGCGAGACCTGCGACAACGATGCCGGCAATTCCCGCTGCACCGAGCCGACGACGTTGCTGGCGCCGACGCTCAAGCCGTTGCTCTCGCCGGGTCCTGGTCGGTGCGATCACCGGCTGCTGACGCGCCCCCTGGCTGGGAACCTGCGTCGACGGCATCGGAGGCAACGCCGACTGCATGTTGCGAGGGCGGCGACGACGTCCTGCCATTACTGTCCTGCCACTAGACGGCCACTTGGTAGAGGTTGCGCTTGGAGATGTACTGCACCACCCCGTCCGGCACCAGGTACCAAACCGGGTCGCCCTTGGCCACCCGCTGCCGGCAGTCGGTCGAGCTGATCGCGAGCGCCGGTACCTCGACGAGGCTCACGCGCCCGGCCGGAAACCCTGGGTCGCTGAGGTGGTGACCGGGACGGGTGACGCCGACGAAATGGGCCATCTCGAACAGTTCGTCGGACCGATGCCAGCCGAGGATCTGCGCCAGCGCGTCCGCACCGGTGATGAAGAACAGCTCCGTTGCTGAACCGTAGTGCTCACGCAGGTCGTGCAACGTGTCGATGGTGTATGTCGGACCCGCGCGGTCGATGTCGACGCGACTGACGCTGAAGCGCGGGTTGGAAGCTGTGGCGATCACCGTCATGAGATAGCGGTCCTCGGCCGCGGACACGTCGCTGTCCGTTTTCTGCCAGGGCTTCCCGGTGGGGACGAAAACCACCTCCTCCAGCGAGAACCGTCCGGCCACTTCGCTGGCCGCGACAAGGTGACCGTGATGGATGGGATCGAATGTCCCGCCCATCACGCCAACCCGCCGCTCAGTCACGAGACGAGGCTACCGGCGCGGTGCTCGCCACCGGCGGGACCAACGCGCCATACCCGTGCTGTCTCCTACCTTTTGCCCGCATCACCGCGGGCATCTCGCGGCGTGCGATTGCCCGCAGCGGCGCGGGCAGTCCTCGCGACTTTCAGGGCCGCCGGACGGGGACACGGACGGCCCGCGGACGGTCCGGGTGCCACCCGGAAGGTTGGCCGCGCCGACGCGGGCAATTTCGGCTTCCACATTGCCCGCCTTGACGCGGGCAGTTCGTATGTGGGTCGACAGGGGTGGCGAGAGCCGGCGCCCAGAAGGGCGACCGGGCAAATCAGACCGGCAGCAGACCCTCGACGAATTCCTGCAGCTGAGCAGCGTTGCGGCACTCGATCATCGGCAGGATCTCGCCGTAGCTCTTGGCCGCGGAGTCACCGGAACCCCAGTACTGCAGCGGCTCCGGGTTGAGCCAGAACGCGTGCCGCGCATGCCGGACGATCGACCGCAACGCGGGCAGCGACTGGGCCCGGTAGTTGTTGCGGGCATCGCCGAGGATCAGCAGTGAGGTCTTGGGAGTGATCGCGTCCGGCCACTTCTGTGCAAACACCTCGAACGAGTGGCCATAGTCGCTGTGCCCGTCGAACCACACGACATGAGCTTCCTTCGACAGCCGCGCAAGTGCGTCGACGACGTCGTCACCCTGCTCGAAGAAGCGCGTCACTTCATCGCAGGTGTCGACGAACGCGAAGACGCGCACCTTCGCAAACTGCTCGCGCAACGCGAACGCGAGCAACACCGTGAAGTGCGCGAACGCCGCCACCGATCCGCTGACGTCACAGAGCACGACGAGCTCGGGTTTGTGCGGCCGGTGAGGCTTGTGAATCGTCGTCAGCGGGACGCCGCCCGACGACAACGACGCCCGGACCGTACGTCGCACATCCAACCGTCCGGCACGACCTAGTCGACGCTTCGCCGTCAGTCGCGTCGCGAGCCGACGCGCGAGCGGATAGACCTTGCGCCGCAGCTCGGCGATCTCGTCACGAGACGCACGCAAGAAGTCAACCTGCTCGACAAGAGGTTTCACCGCAGTCTTCGAGATCTGTTCGACGCCGCGATCCTCCGCAAGTCGCCGTCGTACTTCTGCTTCCACCGCTTCTTCGAACTGGCGGATGCGTTCGGTCAGCATCTGCCGGGCGACCCGCTCCGCCAGACCGCCGCGCTCTTCGCCGGCCAGCACCGCGTCGAGCAATGACGCCAGCAAGGTCTCCGGCGACAACGCACGCAAGACGCGATAGGTGAACCACGACTGCCGCCCCGGTTGCGTGTCCGCGCGACCGAGGCCACTGACCGCCTGGCGGGCGAGCCGCCGGATCGCTTCGTCGTCGCCGGCAAGCAACGCATCACGCAGCGCGTCGCGCAACATGTTGCGCAACGCATCGAGGTCTTCGGGGTCGACCTCTTCCAACTCCGCGTCGGCATCGGCGTCGTTGTCGTCATACGCCGTTCCGTCGCCCATCGCCGCCGGCCACCACAGGTCGAAGAGCCGGTCGAACGTGGCGCGGTGAGCCGCGCGTTTCACCAGCGCGGCGGCATATCCCGCGCGCAACTGCTCGCGCTGACGCATATCGACGGTCACCATCGCCTGCGTGGCGTCGAGCGACTCGGCAAGCGAGACCGGGAGCCCCGCCGCACGGAGTGCGGCGACGAACTGAACGTGCCGGTCGATGAGACCGGTCGTCGACTCGCCGGTCGCAACCATCAGTTGAGACCGAGCTCTTTGGTCGCGCGGATGTGGTCGGAGGCGTGCTTCAACACGACACCGAGCGTCTGCGCCACGGTGCTTTCGTCGAGCGTGTCGAGGCCGAGCGCGACGAGGGTGCGAGCCCAGTCGATCGACTCCGCGATGCTCGGCGACTTCTTGAGCTCGAGGGCGCGCAGCGTCCGCACCGTGCGCACGAGCTGTTCGGCCAGCTGCCCCGGAACCTCCGGCACCCGCGACAGCACAATCGCCTTCTCGCGTTCGGCATCCGGGTAGTCGACGTGCAGGAACAGACAGCGCCGCTTCAGCGCCTCGGACAGCTCACGCGTGGCGTTGGAAGTGAGGACGACGAACGGCTTGCGGGTCGCGGCGATGGTGCCGAGCTCCGGGATCGTGACCTGGAAGTCGGAGAGCACCTCGAGCAACAGGCCTTCGACCTCGACGTCGGCCTTGTCCGTCTCGTCGACGAGGAGCACCGTCGGCTCGTCGCGGCGGATGGCGGTGAGCAGCGGGCGCGGGAGCAGGAACTCCTCGCTGAAGATCTCGTCGTGGGTCTCGACCCACTCCTGGCCCTCGCCGGAGGCCTGGATCGCGAGCAGCTGCTTGCGGTAGTTCCACTCGTACAGCGCCCGCGCCTCGTCGAGGCCCTCGTAGCACTGGAGGCGGACAAGCCCCGCGTCGGCCGAGGCCGCGACGGCCTTGGCCAGCTCCGTCTTACCGGTGCCGGCAGGCCCCTCGACGAGCAACGGCTTGCCGAGCGCGTCCGCGAGGAAGACCGTCGTCGCGATCGCGTCGTCAGCGAGATAACCGGTCTCCGCCAGCCGCGTACGGACATCCTCGGGTGAGGCGAACAATGGCATGAGGTGCTCCAGGCGGCCTACGGTGACGAACTAGAACGCCATTCTAGTTTGTCGGCGGCGTTCCGGCCACCGAGGTTCAGGTACGGACGTGACCGTCGCCGTGGACGACCCAGGTGGTGCTGGTCAGCTCCGGCAGGCCCATGGGGCCGCGCGCGTGCAGTTTCTGCGTCGAGATACCGATCTCGGCGCCGAAGCCGAACTGCTCGCCGTCGGTGAACCGCGTCGACGCGTTGACCATCACGGCGGCCGAGTCGCAACCCAGGATGAACGCCTGCGACGTAGGCAGCGACGTGGTGACGATCGCCTCGGTATGACCGCTCCCCCAGCGACGGATGTGCGCCACCGCCTCGTCGACTGAATCGACGACGCCGACCGCAAGGTCCAGCGAGTTGTATTCCGCCGCCCAGTCCTCATCGGTGACGGGCACGACTGCCTCGCCATGCTGAGCCTTCGCGATTTGGGCAACCGCTTCGTCACCGTGAACCGTCACGCCATGCGCACGCAATTCGGCGAGGACGCGCGGCAGGAACTCCTCCGCGACCGCACGATGTACGAGCAGTGTCTCCGCCGCATTGCACACGCTCGGTCGTTGCACCTTTGCATTGATCGCGATGTCGACAGCCATGTCGAGGTCCGCGTCGGCGTCGACATACACATGGCAGTTGCCCACACCGGTTTCGATGACGGGAACCGTTGACTCCTCGACGACGCTGCGGATCAGACCCGCACCGCCACGCGGTATCAACACATCCACGAAACCGCGTGCGCGCATCAGGTGCTTGGTCGACTCATGGTCGATGCCCGGCACGAGCTGTATGGCGTCGACCGGCAAGCCGGCCGCAGTGCCCGCGTCGGCGAGAACGTCGACTAGTGCGGCATTACTGGAGTGGGCGCTCGACGAGCCGCGCAGCAACACTGCGTTTCCGCTCTTGATGCACAAGCCCGCTGCGTCGACGGTGACGTTGGGCCGGGCCTCGTAGATGATGCCGACGACGCCGAGCGGCACGCGAACCTGTCGCAATTGCAAGCCGTTGGGCAACGTGGATCCGCGCAGGACCTCACCGACCGGGTCGGGCAGTCCCGCGACCTGACGCAGCCCGTCCGCCATGGCGGCCACACGCTTCTCGTCGAGCGCGAGCCGATCGAGCATCGCCTCGGCCATGCCGGACTCGCGGCCCCGAGCCAGGTCCTCCGCGTTGGCGGCAAGCACGCGCGGCGTCGCCGCGACTAACGCATCGGCCATCGTGCGCAGTACAGCGTCCTTGGTGGCGCGGTTCATCGTCGCGAGGCCTATCGCCGCGGCTCGCGCCCGCTTCGCGACCCCGAGAACCTCGTCCGCCGTCGTCATACAGAAAGCGTACGGCGGTGTTGAGTGCGACGTTCACGCTGGTTTCGGGGCCCGGAAATTGACGTCAACGTCGCACTCAACTCGGCTGGAACCGCGTCGCGGAGGTCGGGAAGTCCTGTTCGCGCCAGGCCAGCACGCGCTGCGGCCGGACCATGTAGATGCCCTCGGTCTGCTCGGCGTTGGGTCGAAGGTCGTACTTCACCTCATAGGCATCGAGAAACGCCTCGAGCAACGCGCGGTCGAACGCTTGGACGCGTCCCTCGACGATGACGACGTCGTCGCCGCTTTCGAGATGGACGACGACGTCAGGTCGGGCGAGGAAGTTACGCGCCTTCAACGACTCCGGGTCGGTGGAGAACACCACCGCATCAGCCAGCCAAAGCCCCCAGACTGGGATTGCGTGCGGCCGCCCGTCCGGGCGCGTCGTACAGATCCAGTAGTTACGCGCGGCCGCGCACTGCTCCTCGACCCACGACCACGGCAACGTCCCCTCGTCGCCGGAGGCAATGCCATAGCCCTCGGGCATCTCCGGCCGTCCGCTACGCACGGTCTGATCTTCTACCAGGAGATGTGCAGCGGCTGACCTTCGGCATAACCCGCGGCACTCTGTACGCCGACCACGGACCGCTCGTGGAACTCGGCGAGGTTGTTCGCGCCGGCATAGGCACACGCGCTTCGCACGCCGGCGACGATGCGGTCGAGCAGGTCCTCGACGCCGGGGCGTTCCGGGTCGAGATACATGCGCGCGGTGGAGATGCCCTCATCGAACAACGCCTTGCGTGCCCGCTCGAACGCGGTGTCGCGTTCGGTCCGGCCGCGCACTGCGCGTGCCGACGCCATCCCGAACGACTCTTTGAACAGCCGGCCGTCAGCCGCGCGATAGACATCGCCGGGAGATTCGTGCGTGCCCGCGAACCACGAGCCGATCATCACGTTGGATGCGCCGGCGGCAAGCGCAAGTGCGACGTCGCGCGGGTGTCGAACGCCACCGTCCGCCCACACATGCTTGCCCAGCTGGCGCGCTTGCGCGGAGCACTCGAAAACGGCTGAGAACTGTGGCCGCCCGACACCGGTCATCATGCGCGTCGTACACATCGCGCCGGGTCCGACGCCGACCTTGATGATGTCGGCGCCGGCATCGGCGAGGTCGCGCACACCTTCGGCCGAGACGACGTTGCCGGCGGCGACCGGGACCGCTGGGTCGAGCTTGCGCACGAGCCGCAGCGCTTCCAGCATCCGTTCCTGATGTCCGTGCGCGGTGTCGACGACGAGCACGTCGATGCCGGTCTCGAGCAACGCTTCGGCGCGGCTGGCGACATCGCCGTTGACACCGATCGCCGCGGCGACACGCAGCCGACCGGACAGGTCAACCGCAGGCGTGTAGAGCGTCGCGCGCAACGCGGCGCGTCGCGTGAGGATTCCGACCAGCCGACCCGAAGCGTCGACGATCGGCGCAAGGCGATGCCGGCCTTCGTGCAAGCCGTCGAAGGCCTGCCGCGGATCAACCGTGTCCGGCAGCGTCAGCAAGGCGCTCGTCATCACGCGATGCAGCTGCGTGAAGCGATCGACATCTGCGCAGTCTGCTTCCGTGACCACACCCACCGGCCGGTCGTTCTCGACGACGATGACCGCGCCGTGCGCACGTTTCGGCAGCAGGTTGATCGCCTCGCCGACCGTGTCGCTGGGCGCCATCTGGATGGGCGTGTCGAAGACGAGGTGCCGTCCCTTGACCCAGGCAACCGCGTCGGCCACAACGTCGACGGGAATGTCCTGCGGGATCACCGCGAGGCCGCCGCGACGAGCAAGCGTCTCCGCCATCCGGCGGCCGGACACCGCCGTCATGTTGGCGGCGATCACGGGGATCGTCGTCCCGCTGCCGTCTGCGGTCGTCAGATCGACGTCAAGGCGTGAGGCGACATCCGATCGCGACGGCACCATGAAGACGTCGTCGTAGGTCAGGTCCCACGTCGGCGCAGGTTCAGTGAGGAAGCGCACGAGTTCACAATGTTAGTCGTCGAACGGCTGCCATGCTCCCGCGGCTGCAAGCGCGGAGCCATCCCGGCGCTGATGCTCGTCGCGGGAGAGGACCTCGAGCGCGACCACATGCCACGGCGGCAGCTTGGCTGACTCGCGGTGCTCGAACCACACCCGCAACGCGAGAGCACACGCGTCGCTGCAGTCGACTGCCTCTTCCCAATACCGCAGCTCTGCGCGATCCCTGCCGTAGCGACCGGACAGGAAGAACGGCCGCTCGACTGCGAGCCGTTCGAGCGCGGCGAGCACTTCCTCCGGCGGGCAGTCGTCACCGGAGACGGTCAGCGTGACGTGCCACAGCGCTGCAATCACCGTGGCCGTCCCCCAGTCTCACCGCTGCAAGATGACGAGGTCGTCGCGGTGTACGACCTCGCGGTGATATCCCGCTCCGAAGGCCGCCGTCAGGTCATGGGTCGAGCGGCCGAGCAGCGCGGGAAGTTCCGCTGCGTCGTAGTTGACCAGCCCGCGGGCCACCGCGTGGCCGTTTTCGTCGATCAGCTCCACCGGATCTCCCGCGACGAACTCCCCGTCGACCGCCACCACGCCCGCGGGAAGCAGGGAGGTACGCCGCTCGACGACGGCGCGGACCGCGCCTTCGTCGAGGGACAGCTGGCCGCGAGGAGTCGTCGCATGCGCCAACCAGAGCAGCCGAGCCGGAGCACGCGGACCGGTCGGATGGAAGCACGTGCCGATGTCATCACCGGCAAGTGCAGCCGCGATGTCGCCCGCGTGTGCGAGCAGTGTTGGCACGCCGGCTCCTGCGGCGATGCGAGCTGCGGCGAGCTTCGTGACCATCCCGCCGCGACTGACCCCGTCGGCACGGAGGCGGCCCAACCGGACGTCGGCCAGGTCTTCGTCGCTGCGCACGTCGGCGATGCGACTCGCCACGCCGCCTGCCGCGCGGACGTGCGCGGGATCGACGTCATACACACCGTCGACGTCCGACAACAGCACTAATGCGTCCGCCCGTACGAGATGGGTGACAAGGGCGGCAAGCCGGTCGTTGTCACCGAAACGGATCTCTTCGGTCGCGACAGTGTCGTTTTCGTTGACGATCGGTATGACGCCGAGCGAGAGCAGCCGGTCAAAGGTGCGTTGTGCGTTGCGGTAGTGCGCGCGTCGTACGACGTCGTCAGCCGTGAGCAAGACCTGGCCGACGGTGCGATCGCGTTCGGCGAAGGCCGCTGTGTAGCGCGCGACCAACAGGCCCTGGCCGATGCTTGCCGCCGCCTGCTGGGTCGCGAGATCGCGCGGCCGTCGCGCCAGCCCGAGCGGCTTGATGCCGGCCGCGATCGCGCCCGAGGAGACCAGGACGACCTGCGTTCCGTTGGTTGCACGCGTGGCGATGGCGTCGGCAATCGCGTCGACGCGATCAACGTCGATGCCGCCGGCCGAGCTCGCGAGTGAGGACGAGCCGACCTTGACGACGAGCCGCTTCGCCGAGGCGACCACGTCACGACTCATCGTCGTCGCCCTCGTCTATGTCGGCATCGTGAACGTCGGTGTCGCTCGTCCAGTCGGTCTCGACGTCCTCGTCGAAGGCGGCCCGGCGCGTCCGGCGGTCGGCCTTGCGCGCGTGCGCATCGGCGCGCGTTGTCATGTCGAGCCGCTCGTCAGTGCCGCGACCACCCATCGGCTGCGCGCTTGCGCGCAACGTCGGCACCCAGTCGAAGGTGACGTCGCCGATGGTGACTTCTGCTCCGGCTTGGGCGCCGAGATCGGCAAGCGTGTCCTCGACACCAAGACGCGCAAGCCGGTCGGCGAGATAGCCAATGGCTTCGTCGTTGGTGAAGTCGGTCTGTACGACCCAGCGCCGCGGCCGGTCGCCGTGCACGGTGAATGCTTGCTCGCCGGTCTGCTCGACCGTGAAGCCCGGATCCTTCTTCGCGGTCGGCCGCAGGACGATACGTGCCGGCTCGGCCGGTGGCGCCGCGGCACGCGCCGCCGCGACGCGCTCGGCCATGGCAAATGCCAGCTCGCGCAACCCCTCATGCGTGGCGGCCGAGACCGCAAAGACCGGCCAACCGAACCGCTCGCGAACGTCATCGCCGACGATGTCGGCCAGGTCGCGCGCGTCGGGGACGTCGACCTTGTTGAGTACGACGAGTCGCGGTCGCTGGAGCAGACCGGCGTCACGAGCCTCGTCGTACTGCGCCAGCTCCGTCTCGATCGTGGCGATGTCGGACACGGGGTCGCGATCGGGTTCCATCGTCGCGCCATCGACGACGTGCACGAGCACTTCGCAGCGTTCGACGTGGCGGAGGAACTCCAGGCCCAGGCCGCGTCCGGATGACGCCCCCGGGACGAGGCCAGGCACATCGGCGACCGTGAAGACCGTGTCGCCGGCTTCGACGACGCCGAGGTTCGGCACGAGCGTCGTGAACGGATAGTCGGCGATCTTCGGCTTCGCGGCCGACAACGCCGCGATCAGTGACGACTTGCCCGCGTTGGGGAAGCCGACGAGCGCCACGTCTGCGACCGTCTTGAGCTCGAGCACGACATCGCGGGCCCCGCCGGGCTCGCCGAGCAGTGCGAAGCCCGGGGCCTTGCGGCGCGGCGATGCCAGCGCGGCATTGCCGAGGCCGCCACGTCCGCCGCGGACGACGACGTATGACGTCCCTACGCCGATGAGGTCGGCGAGCTCTTCGCCCGTGGCGTCGTCGCGCACCACGGTGCCGTCGGGAACGGCGACGCGGATGTCTGCGCCGTTGGCGCCGTCGCGCATCGAGCCCTGGCCGGGGCGACCGTTGCCGGCGCGGTGGTGCGGGTGGCGATGGATGTCGAGAAGGGTCGTGACGCTGGGGTCAACAACGAGGATGACGTCGCCACCATTGCCGCCATTGCCGCCGTCCGGCCCGCCGAGCGGCTTGAACTTCTCGCGTCTGACCGACGTACAGCCATGGCCGCCGGCACCTGCAGTGGCGTGCAGCACGGCCCGGTCGACGAACGTCGCGGCCATGCGCGTGAAAGAAAGCGGAGTCGCGCCGCCTACGCGGGCTGCGACTCGACCGGAAGGACAGAGACGACGCGCCGGCCACGCTTCGCGCCGAACGTCACCGCGCCGGCGGCGGTCGCGAACAGCGTGTCGTCGCCACCACGGCCGACGTTGTCGCCCGGGTGGAAGTGGGTGCCGCGCTGGCGGACGATGATCTCGCCGGCCTTGACGACCTGACCGCCGAACCGCTTCACGCCGAGCCGCTGCGCGTTGGAGTCGCGGCCGTTACGGGAGGAGGAGGCGCCCTTCTTGTGTGCCATGTCGCTTGCGCCTACTTCCCGGTCTCGATGCCGGTGACCCGCAGGGTGGTCAGCTTCTGCCGGTGACCCTGCCGCTTGTGGTAGCCGGTCTTGTTGCGGAACTTGTGGATGACGATCTTCGGGCCCTTGCCGTGGTCGACGACCTCGGCGGTGATGGTGGCGTTGCCGAGGGCGTTGACATCGGTGGTCACGGCGCCCGCGTCGTCCACGAGAAGGACGGCGGGCAGCGTCACGGACTCACCCGGCGCAGCGGTGACGCGGTCGACTTCCAGCGTGTCGCCTACGGCGACTTTTTGCTGGTGTCCACCAGTGCGGACGATCGCGTACACAGCAGTGCTCCTCGCAAAATGACGGGTGGCGGGCGGGGATAGCCACACAGCCTTGGGATCGACCGATAAGGCTACCCGAAACGGGCCCCCACGGTCGAAGTTGATCATGGTTAGGCGGCGCCGTCGGTGAGGGCAGCCGGCTCCTTGGCGGCTGATTTGCCGCCTCGGCCCCGGCCTCCACGGGAACGCTTCTTGGGCTTGACCTCGCCATCGGGGCTCGACTCGCCGGCGGCCGGCGCCGCACCGTCCTCTGCCGCCGTACCGCCCTCCGCTGCCGTTGCGGTCGCGGCGGCGGGTGCCGACACCGGCGGCTTGGGCTTGGGCGGACGCTTCGTGGCGACCGGGTCCATCGTGAGGATCACGCCGCGGCCGCCGCACTCCTTGCAGGTCTCGCTGAAGGCCTCGAGCAGCCCCTGGCCGACCCGCTTGCGGGTCATCTGGACCAGGCCCAGCGAGGTGACTTCGGCCACCTGGTGTCGGGTCCGGTCGCGGCCCAGGCACTCCATCAGCCGGCGCAGGACGAGCTCGCGGTTGCTCTCCAGGACCATGTCGATGAAGTCGACGACGATGATGCCGCCGAGGTCGCGGAGCCGGAGCTGGCGGACGATCTCCTCGGCCGCTTCGAGGTTGTTCTTGGTGACCGTCTCTTCGAGGTTGCCGCCCTTGCCGGTGAACTTCCCGGTGTTGACGTCGATGACGATCATCGCCTCGGTACGGTCGATGACGAGATAGCCGCCTGAGGGCAGCCAGACCTTGCGGTCGAGTGCCTTGGCGAGCTGCTCGTCGACCCGGTAGGCCGCAAAGATGTCGTCGCTGTCGGTCCAGCGGCGCGCTCGCTCGGCGAGGTCGGGAGCGACCCAGCGGACGTAGTTGTCGACCGTGTCCCACTCGTCTTCGCCTTGCACGACGAGCTCTTTGAAGTCCTCGTTGAAGATGTCGCGGATGACGCGGATGACGACGTCGGGCTCGCTGTAGATCAGCGCCGGCGCACTCGCGGTCTGCGCCTTCTTCTCGATGTCTTCCCATTGCGCGTGCAACCGCTTGAGGTCGCGCTCGAGGTCCTCCTCGCTCGCACCCTCGGCAGCGGTGCGGATGATCACGCCCGCGTCTTCCGGGGTGAGTCGCTTGAGGATGCCCTTGAGCCGGCTGCGCTCGGTGTCGGGAAGCTTGCGGCTGATGCCGGCAAGCCGGCCGTCCGGCACGTAGACCATGTAGCGGCCCGGCATGGACACCTGGCTCGTCAGACGCGCGCCCTTGTGCCCGATCGGGTCCTTCGTCACCTGCACGAGCACCGACTGGCCGCTCTTCAGCGCCTGCTCGATGCGCGGCGCCCGCCCCTCGATCGCGCTGGCGTCGTAGTTGACCTCGCCCGCATAGAGGACGGCGTTGCGGCCGCGGCCGATGTCGACGAACGCGGCTTCCATGCTCGGCAGGACGTTCTGCACCTTGCCGAGATAGACGTTGCCGACCATCGACGTCTGGTCCTTGCGCGCGACGTAATGCTCGACCAGCACGCCGTCCTCGAGCACACCGATCTGGGTGCGCTCGCCGGTCTGCCGCACGACCATGATCCGCTCGACCGACTCGCGCCGCGCCAGGAACTCGGCCTCGGTGATGATCGGCGGCCGCCGCCGGCCGGTGTCCCGACCCTCGCGCCGACGCTGGCGCTTGGCCTCGATCCGGGTCGAGCCCTTGACGCCGCGGACGCCGTCGTTGTCGCCCTCGTCGGCCGTCTTGGCGGCCGGCTTGGCGGCCGGCTTGGCCGGACGCGGCTCGCGGACGTGGACGACCGTCTCGACGCCGTCGTCCTCGGCCTCGGCGTCGCCCCCATTGCCGTCGCCTTCGCCGGTACGACGCCGGCGGCGCCGGCGGCGCCGGTTGCCGCTGCGTTCACCGGCGGCACCGCCCTCGCCGTCGTCGGTGGCTTCGTCAGACTCAGCCTCAGCGCTTGCTTCGGCGTCCGCCAGGTCGGCGTCCGCATCTTCGCCGGGGGGCTCGCTGGAAGCGTCGGCTGCTGCCTCGCTGTCCGATGTGGCGGCTCCGGCGCCACCGCCGCCACCACGACCGCCTCGGCCGCGACGTCCGCGCCGGCGGCGATTGCCGGTGCGCTCGCCGGTGGCCGTGCCGCCTTCGCCACCGCCTTCTCCGTCGCCCGAGCCACCGTCGGCCGCGACGCCGTCTACCGGAGCTGCGGGCTCAGCCGCGCCCGGTTCGGCACCGTCGGTGCGCGCAGCGGGCGTTGCGGATGCCGTGGCACGCGCAGGAGCGCCGTCCGGCGGAGCCGCTGTCGTCTTCTTCGCGGCGCGCTTGCGCGGCGCCGGTTCGGCCGGCGGGGGCGCCTGGAAGAGAACGGCTGCTGCGGCCGGCGGGGTTGACGGCTCAGCAGTCTTCTTGGCCCGCGATCGCGTGCTCTTCGGGGGCGTCGCGTCCGCCGTGTCGTCGGTCGGTTCGGCCGCGACGGCCTTCTTGCGGGTGCGCTTGACCGGCGCGGCCGGCTCAGCAGCCCCGTCTGCTGGCGCGGCGGTCTTTTTCGTCGTACGCCGGCGCGGGGTAGGTGCGTCGGCTGGTTCGTCAGGTGTTGCGGAGGTGCTGGTGGTGGGCTCGTCGTCGAGCATCCGGGGTGATCTCCCGTCCGCTCCCGGGTGCGGCGCCGCCGTGGCGGTGCGCGCTCCGCGCGGGAGCCGGTTCGTGCCGCCGGTGGTAAGCCTTTATTCCGGCGGAAGTCCAGTTGCGACGGCGTCAGGAGCCAGCGGGTCGGCGAGCCTTGGGAGCTCACCCGGCGCCGGCAACGCTTCATCGAGCCGGCCCTGCGCCAGCCGGGTCACCAGGGGGGTCACCGGCGTCGAGAGGGCCGCGGCTTGGCGAAGCGCGGTCAGGACGTCATCGGGTCGTACGGCGGGTGTTGTGTGCCTTACAACCATGTCAATTATCGCACAGGGAGCGTTGTCCCCGTGCCATTGCGCGTCAGCGTCGCTAGAACGACCGTCACGCGCAATTGCCATGCCGACAACGGCGGCGCGGGTGTCGACGGTGCGTTTGCCGTCTTTCATGAGGCGGTCGACGGGGGCGGTTTCCAACGCCAGGAAGCGCTCGATCGCGCTCGCCACCGCCGGTTGCTCACCGTTTGGGAGCTCCACCCGCCAGTACGACGCGTCGATGCGGTCAGCCAGTCCCCGATGCGCCGCCGCCTGGATGGTAAGGATGTCCAGACCGGGAGGTAAGGCCGCGTCGAGGTCCCGGCGTACGTCGTCCGGGTCGCGCGCCTCGGCCAGGCCGATCTCGACGTACTCCGCCTCGCTGGCAACGCCGGTCGGCGCCGCACCGAGGTAGGACACCTTCGGGTGCGGCGTGAACCCGGCGCTGTAGCCCATCGGCAGCCCACCCCGGCGCAGCGCCCGCTCGAAGGCGCGCGCGAAGTCGCGGTGCGAGGTGAACCGCAGCCGTCCGCGCTTGGCGTATCGAATCGCGAGCCACTGCACGACCGGGGGCGGCGGCGGGTGATCGGGTTGGCGCGCCACGGCTCAGACGGGCGTGAGCGGGAGCAGCTGGCGACCGGTCGGGCCGACCTGGATCTCGGTGCCCATCGTCGGGCAGACGCCGCAGTCGTAGCAGGGGGTCCAGCGGCAGTCGTCGACTTCGACCTCGCGGATGGCGTCCTGCCAGTCCTCCCACATCCAGTCCTTGTCCAGACCGGAGTCGAGGTGGTCCCACGGCAAGACCTCGGCGAGCTCGCGCTCGCGCGTCGTGAACCAGTCGAGCGAGACGGGTGTGCCGGCGAACACCTCGGTGCTCGCGCGCTCCCAGCGCTCGAACGAGAAGTGCTCGCTCCACCCGTCGAACCGGCCGCCGTCCTCCCACACCCGCCTGATGACGGCGCCGACGCGACGGTCACCGCGCGACAGCATTCCTTCGATGATCGAGGGGCGTCCGTCGTGATAGCGGATGCCGATCGACTTCCCGTAGTTCTTGTCGTTCATCACCGCGGCTTTGAGAGCCTTGAGTCGCTTGTCGACGGTCTCCCAGTCGAGCTGTGCAGCCCACTGGAACGGCGTGTGCGGCTTGGGCACGAACGCACCGATCGAGATCGTGCAGCGGATGTCTTTGCGACCCGCGGCTTCGCGTCCTGTCGCGATGACGCGCTTTGCCATGTCAGCGATCTGCATCACGTCGTCATCCGTCTCGGTCGGCAAGCCGCACATGAAATAGAGCTTCACTTGCCGCCACCCGTTGCCATACGCAGTCGCAACAGTGCGGATGAGGTCGTCCTCGGTCACCATCTTGTTGATGACCTTGCGCATTCGTTCGCTTCCGCCTTCGGGCGCAAACGTCAGACCGGTACGCCGGCCGTTGCGACTCAGCTCGTTAGCAAGAGTGATGTTGAACGCGTCAACACGTGTCGATGGCAATGACAACGAGACGTTCTCGCCGTCATACCTGTCGGCGAGTCCTTTCGCGATCTCGCCGATCTCGCTGTGATCCGCGCTACTCAATGACAACAACCCGACTTCTTCGAAGCCAGTTGCGGCGATGCCGCCTTGCACCATGTCGCCGATCGTCGTGATGCTGCGCTCGCGCACGGGTCGCGTGATCATGCCGGCCTGGCAGAACCGGCAGCCACGCGTGCAACCGCGGAAGATCTCGACGCTGTAGCGCTCGTGCACCGTTTCTGCGAGCGGCACCAAGGGCTTCTTGGGATATGGCCACTGGTCGAGGTCCATGACGGTGTGCTTGCTCACTCGCCACGGCACGCCCACCGTGTTAGGTGTCACACGTTGGATGCGACCGTCGGCAAGGTAATCGACGTCATACAGGGACGGAACGTAAGCAACGCCGTCGGTGGCGAGTTTGTTGAGCAAGCCGTTGCGACCGCCGGGACGGCCGTCAGCCTTCCACTGCTTGACGAGGTCGGTGATGCGCAGCGCGGCTTCCTCACCGTCACCGAGCACGGCCGCGTCGATGAAGTCGGCGATCGGCTCCGGGTTGAACGCTGCGTGCCCGCCGGCGATGACTATCGGATCGTCATCGGTGCGGTCGCTTGCGTTGATCGCAATGCCGGCGAGGTCGAGCGCGGTCAGCAGGTTGGTGTAGCCGAGCTCGGTCGAAAAGCTCACGCCGAACACGTCGAATGTGCGCACCGGACGATGCGCGTCGACGGTGAACTGCGGGATGCCATGCGTACGCATGACGGCTTCCATGTCGGGCCACACGCTGTAGGTGCGCTCCGCGAGAGTGTCGGCGCGCTCGTTGAGCAGCTCGTAGAGGATCTGCACGCCCTGGTTGGGCAGACCGACCTCGTAGGCGTCGGGATACATGAGCGCCCAGCGGATGGTGCCGTCGTCGGGGAGCAGGTCCCAGTCCTTGATCGTCGCGTGCAGCTCGCCGCCGACATATTGGATCGGTTTCTGCACACTCGGGAGCAAAGGCTCCAGGCGTCCCCAAATAGAGCCAGCGGGGGCCGACTCAATAGGCATCTGTCCAGACTACGGCTGCAGGTCTAGCGTCCCCCGTATGACGGAAATCGCGCAGCGGTTCGAGCAGGCAACGGCACATTTCGGCGATCTCGTGCGCAAGATCGGCACCGATCAGTGGGGCAGTCAGACGCCGTGCGACGACTGGGACGTCCGCGCGCTGGTCAACCATCTCGTCTACGAGGCGCGCTGGACCCCCCCGCTGCTCGCGGGCCAGACGATCGAACAGGTCGGCAGTCGCTTCGACGGCGACATCCTCGGCGACGACCCGGAGGCGTCGTACGACGAGGCGCTGGGCGACGCGAGCGCAGCGGTCGCGGCCCCTGGCGCGCTCGACGCGACTGTGCACCTGTCCTACGGCGACACGCCCGCCGAGGAATACCTCGCGCAGCTCAGCTGCGACTTCGTCGTCCACGCCTGGGACCTCGCACGTGGCATCGGGGCCGACGACACGCTCGACCCGGACATGGTCGCGTGGGTCGACAGCGTCGCGCGCCCACAAGCCGCGATGCTCGAGGCGTCCGGCATGTTCGGCAAGCCGGTGGACGTCCCCGCCGACGCCGACCCCCAGACGAAGCTGCTCGCCCTCTTCGGCCGCACCCGCTAGCAGCCGGCAATTGCTAGGGGCCGCTGCGGATGTAGACGTTTTGCAGCAGGCCGACCGCCAGCATGTTGGCGAACATCGACGATCCGCCGTAGGAGACAAAGGGCAGCGGTAACCCCGTCACCGGCATGATGCCGACCGTCATTCCGATGTTCTCGAAGGCCTGGAAGCCGAACCAGCAGACGATGCCGACCGCGACCAGGGTGCCGAACGAGTCCTCCGCCCGCGCAGCGATCGCGAGGCCGCGCCACAGCACGACACCGACCAGCAACACGATCAGCCCGGCACCGACGAGGCCGAGCTCCTCCCCCGCCACCGTGAAGACGAAGTCGGTCTGCTGCTCCGGCACGAACTGGCCGTTGGTCTGCGTGCCGTGGAACAGCCCCTGACCGAGCCAACCACCGGAACCGATCGCGATGCGCGCTTGATGCGTGTTGTAGCCGAAGCCCTGCGTGTCCTTGTGCGGGTTCGTGAAGTTGGTGAGCCGGTCGATCTGGTACTGCTGCAGCAAGTGCAGGTGCATGACGACCACGACACCCAGCGCCGCAGCAGCAAGGATGCCGACGATCCATTTCGCCGACACACCACTGAGCGAAACGATGCCGAACACCACAACGGCGATGACCATCACGGTCCCGACGTCGGGCTGCGCGAGGATCAGGAACACCGGTGGCGCGGTCAGACCGATCGTCCACCACACATCGCGGTCCTCAGGCGCGTTTGCACCGTCGCGACGTTCACCGAGCAACATTCCCGCAAGAACGATGAGGGCGATCTTCGCGAACTCTGACGGCTGCACCTGAAAGCCCGCAGGCAAGTGAATCCATGAGTGCGAGCCGTTGATGGTCTCGCCGTGCACGAGCACCGCGATGAGTCCGACAAGCGACGCGAGATAGACGACAGGCGCATACGCACGGATCGTGCGGTAGTCGACCATCGCCGCGACTGAACCAAGCCCGACACCGATGCCGATGTTGAGGATGTCCTTCTTGAGATAAGCGTTCGGATCGAACCCGGCTGCAACCTGCTGAGGTTTCGTCGCGCCCCAGACGAGCAACGCCCCGAACGCGCAGAGCAGGGCGACCGCAAGCAGCAGGATCCAGTCGAGACGACGCAGCGGCGAGTCACGGTCGAGCGCGCGGTCGCGCAACGATTCGCGCCGCCGGATCGAATACGGCGACGATCGCGGAGTTGACCAGTCGGTCATGCCGGATCCCGTCCGACCCGGACGGGAAGGGCGTCCGGCAAACCCAAGGCGGCCGGCCCGGGCGCCGCCGACGGCGAGGACGAGACGTGAGTCTGCGGGCCGGTGTCGACGCTCAGCCGCGGCAGCTTGTTCGGCGGATGCCCGTAGGGGAACGCCGCCTTGTGCCCCTCGAGGCCGAACACCGTGTCCCACACTTGGCGGACGGCGGGCGCGGCAACGACACCACCGATGCCGCCCTTGTCGACCATGATCACCGTGGCGAATCGCGGCTTCTGGCCGGCCAGCCCCGCGAACGACGCGAACCACGCCGACGTGTAGCTACGGGACAGACCCAGCTCGGCCGAGCCGGTCTTGCCGCCCACGTTGACCTTGCCGAACGGGAAACCGCTGAACGCAGCCGACGCCGTACCGCCGCCGCGGGTGACGCCATAGAGCGCGTTGCGGATGTAGTCGAGGTCGGTCGCGCTGACCGGAAGGTGGTCGCGCACCCTGGCGCCGAGCTCCTTCACCACCCGGCCGGTGGGGCTGAGGATCGCCCGGCCCACCCGAGGCTCGTAGACGGTTCCGCCGTTGGCAAGAGCCGCATAGGCGACCGCGAGCTGCAACGGGGAAACCAGCACCGAACCCTGACCGATGTCCTCGATCAGCTGCAGACCGGGGCTGAACCGCCAGCCGTCGGTGCAGTACTCCTGGTCGTACGCCTTGATCGGGTCGCCGGCCTTCCGCCGCTTCGCGCCGATGCAGTAGTCCTTGTGCGTCGCTTTCCACTGCAACAGCGTGTTGCGGCGATCCGCGATGTGACCGGTCGTCGCGTTCGGCAGGTCGAGGCCCGTCGGGCTGCCCAAGCCGTAAATGCGCGCGATGTGCTGCACGCCTTCGATCGGCTTCTGGTGGTTGGCGATCCGGGCCTCGTCACGCTTCCAGTCCGCGTTCGCCAGGCCGTAGTAGACCGTGTCGCACGACTTCACCAGCGTCGTGTGCAGGTCGATCGTGCCGAGCGCCTCACCCTCGAAGTTGCGGAACGAGCTGGCGCCGATCGAGTACGACGAGGTGCACGGGTAGTAGCCACCGAGCGAGGCCTGCCCGTCCCAGAGCAGGCCCGTCGTCGAGATCAGCTTGAACGTCGAACCCGGCGAGTAGGAGCTCGAGTAGGCCTTGTCGACCAGCGGTGCGCCGGGCCGCTTGCGCAGCGAGTCGTAGGCCTTCGTGTCGATGCGCCCGCCGTCCCACAGCGACGGGTCATAGGTGGGGTATGACGCCATCGCGACGACGTGTCCGGTCTTGACATCCAGGACGACGCCGGCCGCGAAGTCGGCCGGCCCGCCATACCCACTGACTCCTAGCGCGCGCGCATGCGCGACCGCGCCCGCCAATGATTTCTCGAGCGTGGACTGGACGTTGGCATCGAGGCTGGTGACGAGGTCGTCGCCAGGCACTGGGTCCGTGTCGCTGAGCGTGCCCGTGACGGCGCCGAGGTGGTCGACGGCGACCTGCTTCACACCCGGCTTGCCGCGCAGATAGCGGTCGTACTGCTGCTCCAACCCCTGCCGGCCGACGAGGTCGCGGCGCCGCGCGTCCTGCTCCGCCTTCGGCAGCTTGGCGAGCTCGTCCGGCGTGATCGGCGCGAGGTTGCCGAGGACTTGCGTCGCAAAAGCGCCGTCCGGCTTGGCGTAGTGCCGGACCGCCGCCAGCTCGGCGGTGACCGCGGGAAAGTCCTCTTTGCGCTCGAGGATCTGCAGCGCGAGCCGAGTCGACTTCAGGTCGTCCTTGAGCTGCGTGACCGGGATGGGCGCGTACGGCGATCCGTTCCAGCAGCCTCGCGGAGCACCGGGCGCACACAGGGTGATGCGGGCGTGCAGGACGTCGTAGTTCATGTGCAGGACGTGGGACAGCCGATGCAGCACGGCCACGCCGCCGTCGGACTGACGCTGCAGCTTGTAGGGGTCGACCGAGACCACAAGCGCGGTCTTGTTGCGGGCCCAGGCGCGACCCCGGTCATCGACGATCTCGCCGCGCGGCGCAGTGGCGATGATGTCGCGGACCTGGTTCTCCGCGGCGGCCTTCGCGTAATCGGCGCCGGCGAGCACCTGCAGATACCAGAGCCGGCCGAGCAGGGTGAGCAGCAACGAGATGACGAGGACGCGCAGGACCACGAGCCGAAGCCGGGACCGGTCGCTCACGGAATGCTTTTCCTCTCGCACGCCATCTCAGGCCGCCGGCTCCGTGCGGCGTACGGCGCTAGCGATCAACGGCACGACAAACGGCGCCAGGACAACATCGTAGATAACAGTTGCAGCAAGGGAATGGCCCACAGCGGTTGCCGTAATGCGGTTGTCACCCACAAGTCCACCAACCCCCGCGAACACGATCACGGCGGCGCCGCTCGCAAGTGCGACGACCCCGACGGTGGTCAGCACGGACCGTTCCTCGACGTCCTCGACCAGCCCGGCGAGATAGCCGACGACCGCGAACGCGAGCGCGAGCCGGCCCAGCGTGTGGTCGGCGGGCGGCAGCACATCCGCGGCGAGGCCGGTGCAGAAGCCGAGGATGACGCCGTACGTCGGCCCGAGCACCAGTGCGAATCCCACGACCACGAGGAGCGGCAGATCCGGCCAGCCGCCGGGCAGACCCAGCCGGTTGATGATCACCGCCTGAACCAGCAACGCGGTCATCACGATGGCGACGGTGAGCAGGCCGCGCCGCACTACGGGGTTCCCGTCGGGGTAGGGGTCGGGCTTTGCGACTCGGAGGGCGAGACCGACGGCGAGGTGGACGGCGACGACGACGGCGACGGGGTGGGGCTCGGCGGGAGCAGGCTGTCGCGCTTGGGCACGCGCGGCACGTCGACCACCACGCCGACGATGTCGACCGAGCTGTAGTCGACGTATGGCGCCACCACGCCGATGCTGAACAGCTGGCCCGCCGTGGGCTGCACGCTCGAGATGCGCCCGATCGGGACCTCGGGGACGAACGGGCGGTCCCCGATGGACGCGAACGTCACGAGCCGGTCGCCGGGCCGCATCGTTGACCGCGTCCCTAGCAGGGTGAAGGTCATGGGATCGTTGCGGCCGGCGCCGTCGACGTGGCCGATCTGCTGGCTCGAGCCGGCGAGCCGAGCACCGGCGGTGAAGTCGGGGTCGTTGCCGAGCAGGATCGTCGAGGTCGTCGGCCCCACCGAGATCGTCTTGCCGACGAGTCCGTCGCCGTCGATGACGGTCTGGTTGCGCTGCACCCCGTCGCGGCTGCCGACGTCGATCTCCGCCGTCGACTCGAAGCCGAGCGAGCTGCCGTAGGCAATCACGTGCGCGGCGACGATGCGGAACTGCGCGCGGCCGGCGAGGTTGAGCAGCTTCTCGGCGGCGGCGAGGTGAGCGCGATCGGCGTCGGTCAGGCGAAGCCGTTCGAGCAGCTGCTGGTTCTCGGCTTTCAGCTTCTTGTTGTCGGACTTGTAGCTGCTGAGGTGGCCGAGGCTGGAGAAGAACGAGCCGATCGGATGAACGACGGCGTTAGCAGCGCGCTCGAACGGCCCGAAGACGGCGTTGCCGATGGTGCGAAACGGACCGCCGCCCCCGGAGCGGTAGTCGAGCGTGATGAGCGTGAACGCCGTCAGCAGCAGCATCGCCAGGATCAGGCGAGCGCGCCGGGAGTCCCTCACACTGCGAGGTTCAGTGGCGCGGCTCGGAGATCAAGACCTGCTGTAGCGCCTCGAACTCCTCGACACACTTGCCGGCCCCCATCGCCACGGAGTGCAGCGGATTGTCGGTGATGTGGATCGGCATGCCGGTCTCATGCTTCAGCCGCTCATCGAGACCGCGCAACAGGGCCCCACCGCCAGTGAGCACGATGCCCCGGTCCATGACGTCACCCGAGAGCTCCGGGGGCGTCTTGTCGAGCGTCGTCTTCACCGCATCGACGATGGCGTTGACCGGCTCCTCGATCGCCTTGCGGATCTCTTCGGACGACACGACGATCGTCTTCGGCAGACCGGTGACGAGGTCGCGGCCGCGAATCTCCGCGTGCGGCTCGTCCGGCGCCGGGAACGCCGAGCCGATCGCCATCTTGATCTCCTCAGCCGTCCGCTCACCGAGCATCAGGCTGTATTCCTTCTTGACGTACTGGATGATCGCGTTGTCCAGCTCGTCGCCGCCGACGCGAATCGACTGGCTGGTCACGATGCCGCCGAGCGAGATGACGGCGACTTCCGTCGTACCGCCGCCGATGTCGACGACCATGTTGCCGGTCGGCTCGTGCACCGGGAGCCCGGCGCCGATCGCGGCGGCCATGGGCTCTTCGATGATGTAGACCTTGCGCGCGCCGGCCTGGTAGCCCGCGTCCTTGACCGCGCGCTGCTCGACGCCGGTGATGCCGCTCGGGACGCAGACGACAACCCGCGGCTTGGCGAAGTGGCGGCGGCGGTGCACCTTCTGGATGAAGTAGCGCAGCATCCGCTCGGTCGTCTCGAAGTCGGCGATGACGCCGTCCTTCAACGGCCGGATCGCGACGATGTTGCCCGGCGTACGACCGATCATCCGCTTGGCCTCGGTGCCCACCGCGAGGATGCCGGCAGTATTCGTGTTGATCGCGACGACGCTGGGCTCGTTGAGGACGATGCCCCGGCCGCGGACGTAGACGAGCGTGTTGGCGGTGCCAAGGTCCACGGCCATGTCTCGACCGAGGAACGCGAGATTGTTCGCCATCAGGGAAAGGCGGCCTTCCAAGCGAGGGTGGGAGTGCCTCAGATGCTAGCCGTACCAAGCATTTTCAGGCCAGGTCGGGGAAGAACAGCTTGACCTCGCGGGCGGCCGACTCGGGCGAGTCGGAGCCATGGACGAGGTTCTGGCCGATCTCCAGTGCGAAGTCGCCCCGGATCGATCCGGGTGCGCTCTTGACGGGGTCGGTCACGCCCATGAGCGCGCGGACGGCCTCGACCGCACGCGGCCCCTCAGCGACGATCGCGACGAGGGGGGCGCTGGTGATGAAGTCGACGAGCTCGCCGAAGAACGGCTTGCCGTTGTGCTCGCCGTAGTGCTCCTCGGCGACGGAGCGCTCCAGCGTGCGCTGCTCGAGCGCGACGAGCTTGAGCCCCTTGCGCTCCAGGCGACCGATGATCTCGCCGGTGAGACCCCGCGCGACCGCGTCGGGCTTGACTAGGACAAGGGTGCGTTCAACATCTGACACGGTCGGCCAGACTACCCACCTAAGTTGATCATGAGCATCTCAGCGCGACACGCCAGCGCGCCGGAGCGACTTGCTCATGATCAACTTCAGCCGGCGCGCCAGAGCCGCAGGTAGTAGACCCAGATCCCGGCAAACAGCGCGCCGACGACATACATCGGCCAGGTCACGACGCCGGCAGCGATGACCAGCGGCTGCACGACGGTGCCCGGGACCAGCGGGTGCGGGCGGCGCAGCCACGCGGCGGCGATGACCAGCAACACGAAGAGAAGAAGCAGATAGGCGATGTGCCAGGCAGTGACGTGACCGCGCTCCGCGCTCGCTACTGCCGGCGTCGCAAGCAGCACGACGATGGCCTCGAGGCTGAGGCCGCCGATGCCCACGCCGACAAGCCCGCGTGGTGGCGGCTTCGCCTCGCTCATCGGCCACCAGCTCGCGACACGAGCAGTGTCCGGGCCTCACCGACAGTGACGATCGAGCCGGTCACCAGCACTCCCCCGCCGCCGACGACCTCGTCCTCGACCGACGTGACGGCAGCCTCGATCGCGTCATCGAGCCGCGGCGCCACCTCGACGCGGGCGTCGCCGAGGACCTCGACGGCGACCGCGGCCAGCGTGTCGACCGGGAGCGTGCGCGGCGAGGAGTTCGTCGTCACCACGACGCTGGTGACTACCGGCTCGAGGGCGCCGAGCAGGCCGGCCGCGTCTTTGTCGTCGAGCACCGCGACCACGGCGACCAGTCGCTCGAAGGTGAACGACTCCTCCAGCGCAGCGGCGAGGGCGAACGCGCCCGCCGGATTGTGCGCTCCGTCGAGGATCACCGTCGGGCTGCGTCGGACGACCTCCATCCGGCCCGGCGACGTCACCCCGGCGAAGGCGGCGCGTACGACCTCGACGTCAAGCGGGCCGCGACCTTCGGCCAGGCCGCCGCGCAGGCCGAAGAACGCCTCCACGGCAGCGAGCGCAGTTGCGGCATTGCCCGCCTGGTGTGCGCCGTACAAAGGAAGGAAGACCTCGTCGTATTCGCCGCCCAGCCCTTGCAGGCCGAGCATCTGGCCGCCGACAGCGATCGCGCGTGACCGGATGCCGAAGTCGACTCCCGCGCGTACTTGCGTCGCGTTCACCTCGGCGACACGGCTGTCGAGGACCGCCGCGGCGACCGGCAGCTGCGGTCCCGACACGAGGATCGCGCCCTCGTGGACGATGTCGGCCTTGTGCGCGGCGATCGCCTCGACCGTGTCACCGAGATAGTGCATGTGATCGAGACCGATCGGGGTGACGACCACGACCGGTGCATCGATGACGTTGGTCGCATCCCACCGTCCGCCGAGCCCGACCTCGATGATGCCGACATCGATAGGCGCGTCGGCGAACGCGGCGAAGGCCAGCGCGGTGAGCACTTCGAAGAACGTCATCGGGTCGGGGTGGCGGCTGTCGACAAGATCGAGGTAGGGCGCGATGTCGTCATACGTCGCGATGAACGTCGCGTCGTCGATAGGTGCGCCATCGATGGCGATCCGCTCGGTCACGTGCTGCAAGTGCGGGCTTGTGTAGCGCCCGGTGCGGATGCCGAACTCGCGGAGCAGCGCATCGATCATCCGGGCGGTCGTGGTCTTGCCGTTGGTGCCGGTGATGTGGATCGACGGGAAGCCGCGCTGCGGCGAGCCCAAGATGTCGAGCAGGTCGCGGATGCGGTCGAGGTCAGGGACCATCCGCGACGGGCCGCGCGCCTCGATCGCCTTCAGGACGTTATCCACGCGAGAAAGGCTACGGTCGTGCCCCGCGCGCCAATGCGTCTGTGCCCCGCGCGCCAAATCGTCAGGCAAATACGATGGCTCCCATGTCTCGCCAGCCGCAGATTCCCGAGAAACCGTCGCTCGACGGCCTCGAGGAGAAGTGGAACTCGGTATGGGACGAACAGGGCACCTACCGGTTCGACCGGACAAAGAGCCGCGAGGAGATCTACTCGATCGACACGCCGCCGATCACGGCGAGCGGGTCACTGCATGTCGGACACGTCTTCTCCTACACCCACACCGACCTGGTCGCGCGCTACCAGCGGATGCGCGGCCGTGAGGTCTTCTATCCGATGGGCTGGGACGACAACGGCCTGCCCAGCGAGCGTCGGGTGCAGAACTTCTACGGCGTCCGGTGCGACCCGTCGCTGCACTACGACCCGAGCTTTCAGCCGCCCGAAGGCGGCGCAGGCGCGACTCGCGTGCAGGACCAGACGCCGATCTCCCGGCAGAACTTCGTCGAGCTCTGCGACCGGCTGACCGCCGAGGACGAAAAGGCGTATGCCGACGTCTGGCGGCGGCTGGCGCTCTCCGTCGACTGGACCGACCCTTATCGGACGATTGACCGACGGTCGACCGCGATCTCGCAGAAGGCGTTCTTGCGCAACCTTGCGCGGGGCGAGGCCTATCAGGCCGAGGCGCCGTCGCTGTGGGACACGACGTTCCGCACCGCGGTGGCGCAAGCCGAGCTCGAGGACCGGGAACGGCCCGGCGCCTATCACCGGATCGCGTTCAAGCAGGCCGACGGCAGCCCCCTGTTCATCGAGACGACCCGCCCGGAGCTGCTGCCGGCATGCGTCGCCGTCGTCGCCCACCCCGACGACGAGCGTTACCAGCCACTGTTCGGTACGACGGTGTCAACCCCGCTGTTCGGTGCGGAAGTTCCCGTCGTCGCGCATCACCTCGCCGATCCCGACAAGGGATCAGGCATCGCGATGATCTGCACGTTCGGCGACCTGACCGACGTCACGTGGTGGCGCGAGCTCCAGCTGCCCACGCGCGCGATCGTCGGCATGGACGGACGGATCCTGCCCGACACGCCGGATGGCGTCGACGCCGCGTCCTTTGCACGACTCGCCGGCAAGACCGTCCACTCCGCGCGCGAAGAGGTCGTCGCGATGCTGCGTGAGTCCGGTGACCTCGACGGAGAGCCGAAGCCCATCACCCATCCGGTCAAGTTCTACGAGCGCGGTGAGCGGCCCCTCGAAATCGTCACCACCCGGCAGTGGTACATCCGCAACGGCGGTCGCGACACTGCGATTCGTGACGCGCTCGTCGAACGCGGACGTGAGATCGACTGGCATCCGCCGCACATGCGCGTCCGCTACGACCACTGGGTCGAGGGGCTCACCGGCGACTGGTTGATCTCGCGGCAGCGGTTCTTCGGTGTGCCCTTCCCGGTCTGGTACGCACTGGACGACGAGGGCAACCCGGACTATGACAAGCCGCTGACACCCGACGAGGACGCGCTGCCGGTGGATCCGTCGAGCGACGCACCGACCGGGTACGACGAGTCGCAGCGCGGTCAGCCCGGCGGTTTCATTGGCGACCCGGACGTGATGGACACGTGGGCCACGTCGTCGCTGTCACCACAGATCGCCGGTGGCTGGACGTTCGACGACGACTTGTTCAGCCGGGTGTTCCCGATGGACCTGCGCCCGCAGGGCCAGGACATCATCCGCACCTGGTTGTTCTCGACGGTGGTGCGCAGTCACTTCGAGCACGGGCAAGTCCCGTGGACCAACGCAGCGATCAGCGGCTGGATCCTCGACCCCGACCGCAAGAAGATGTCGAAGTCCAAGGGCAAGGTCGTCACGCCGATCGAGCTCTTCGACGAGTTCGGCAGCGACGCCGTCCGGTATTGGTCCGCGTCAGCGCGACTGGGCACCGATGCCGCCTTCGACACCGGACAGATGAAGATCGGGCGTCGGCTTGCCATCAAGCTGCTCAACGCCTCTAAGTTCGCGCTTGGACTCGGCGCCACCACCGGCGATCTCGCTGCTGTCGAACACCCGCTGGACCGATCGATGCTGGCGCGGCTGATGGACGTCGTCGAAAGCGCAACGCGCGCGTTCGACCGCTACGACCACGCCCGCGCACTCGAAGTGACCGAGACGTTCTTCTGGACGTTCTGCGACGACTACGTCGAGCTCGTCAAGGAGCGCGCCTATGGCGAGCGTGGCGATGCAGCTGCCGCGTCGGCGCGTGCAGCGCTAGCCATCGCACTCTCGGTGCAGCTGCGGTTGTTCGCGCCGTTCCTGCCTTTCGTCAGTGAAGAGATCTGGTCGTGGTGGCAGGAAGGTTCGGTGCACCGCCAGACGTGGCCGTCGGTTGCTGAGGCGGCCATCGGCGACGGTGAGGTGCGACTGCTCACCGTGGTCGGCGATGCCCTCTCGCAGGTCCGCAAGGCGAAGTCCGAGGCGAAGGTCTCGATGCGGACCGACGTGGCATCGGCGGCGGTTCGCGGCACCCCTGACGACGTCGAGCTGCTCGCCATGGCCGCCGACGACCTGCGCAGTGCCGGGAAGATCGCGGAGCTGTCGTTCGACTCCGCGACCGAAGTCGCCGGCATAGAGGTCGCCGTCACCCTCTAGTTGCCGTTGAGTGCGACGAAGATCGCCTTAAGTCAGCAACTAACGGCGATGTTCGTCGCACTCAACACCAAGGGGGGATCTGAGTCAGCGGATGTGTCTTGCGGACAGCGCGTTCAGTGCTGGATCCGTGTCGCGTTGCTGGGGCAGGCGGACGAACTTTTTCGGTGCCACTTCACCGGACAACAGTGCGTCGATGCGTGAGAGCTGACGGTCCAGCTGGATCCGGTCGCCGCGCTGGATCATCGCGCGGGTTGCTTCGATCAACTGGCGTGCGTCAACCAGCCGCTGTTCGACAGTCTCGGCGCGCAGTCGCGCGACGGCCGCGAGCGTTTGCGAGCGCGCGTTCAGGATGGCGGCCGCAACTGTCGGAGCCGCACAGAGGAGAAGGCTCCGCTCGTCCACCGTCCACGCGTCAACCTCAGGCGAGTCGACTTGCAGGACGCCGATCGCGCGACCATCAGCGACGAGCGGCACACCGAAATAGCTTCGTACGCCGGTAGACACCTGGCGCTTCTCGTCATTCGGCTTCACGTGCGTCGTGATGTCGGGCAGGTAGACCGGCTGCTCGGTGAGAATGACTCGACCCGCCACGGACGAGCCGAGCGGGATGCGTTGCGCCATGACATGCGCCGGCGCCACGGGGTCGGCGGCGGCCATCTGGATCCAGCCTTCGTCGTCCAGCAGCTGGATCGAGCCACCACCGAAGTTGACGATCGGACGCAGCGACTTGAAGACCTCGGCGAGTACGTCGTCCAGGTCGTGCCGTCCCGTCACATGCCGGGCCAACCGAAGGAGCAACTCGGAACGCGCGGCTCCGTCGATTCCTGCCATCGGTCCATGACAGCGCGCGCCGCGACTACGGTCCATAGTCATTGATGACTAGTCCCGATGGAATCTTCTTTCTATACAACACAAATCAGACGGCCTACGTCGGGCGAATCGGACGAGGAGTGGTCCTCACAGGTCACGTCGAGCCGTAAAGGTCATAGCCACAAAGGCCACGGCGACGAGATAGAGCACGGCGTACGGGATCAGCCACGGACCGCCCGGCTCCCCGCCGCCCAGCGGGCCCAAGCGGATGAGGAATCGAGTCAAACCCACCTGATCGGCAGTGGTCAGCGACAGTGCGTACTGGTACAGCGCCTCGAACGGCAACACCCAGCTGACGACGTGAGCCGCGTGCTCGAGGCTCCGGTTGCCGATGCCATGTCCGACTTGTCCGAGCAAACCCGCGAACAGCCCGCTGCCCAACACCATGAACGTCGCGATCCCGTTGGCGGTTGCCGTGAACGCCACCGACCCGAGGATGCACAGCGCCGCCAGCATGGAGACCGAAGCGGCAAGCAGCGCACCCGGCCCGACGATGCGATCGGGCGACCAGTCGCCGGTGGTGTGCAAGACGATGAGCACAGCCGCGTAGACGATGGCGACATACGCCGTGCACACGAGTGCGGCCGCAAGCCAGCGAGCAAACAACACTTGCGCCCGGCCAACCGGGCGGACAACCAGCGGTTGCAGCAAACCGTTCTCGGCGTCACCACGCACCGTCGACAGCGTCAAGAACGCGGCGAGCACCGAGCCGAGAAACAGAATCGCGAACATCGCCAGTCCGCCCAGCGTCGCGCCGGCGAACTCGTGTCCGCTGATGCCGTTCGGACCCACGATGGTGTGCACCTCGCGGAACGCGACGTGGCAACCCAACGCGTAGAGCACGATGAACGCCACCGTGAGCAACGCGACGATGACGAACACACGCCGCCGTAACGACTCGCGCACCGCCCAAGCGACCAGTACGCCGACCGGCTGCACCTCGTCCACGACGAAGCTCATTTCGTCTCGCCGCCAACGGCTTCGAGGTAGACCTCTTCGAGTGTGCTGCGCAGCGGGGTGACGGCATAGACCTGTTCGCCATCGGCGACCAGCTTGGCGACGAGCGCCGGAACATCGTCACGCCCAACCCCGTCAAGGACGCGCGACCCGGCGTCCGTCTCAACCCGCACGCCGCGTGGGCGCGACAGGTCGTGCGGTGCGCCCTCAGTGACCACCTGCCCGGCGCGGATGATGACCACGCGATCGCAGACGAGCTCGACCTCGCTCAACAGGTGACTGTTGAGCAGCACGGCGACGCCACTCGACCGGAGGTCACTGAGGACGTCTCGTACCAGCCGCCGACCGACCGGGTCGAGCGCACTGGTCGGCTCGTCGAGGAGCAGCAGGCGCGGATGGCCGACGAGCGACTGGGCGAGCCCGAGCCGCTGCTGCATGCCCTTGCTCATCTCGTCGACGCGGATGTTCGCTGCGTCCGGCAGACCGACGAGATCGAGCAGGCGGGTCCGCTCCGCGGCCCCGCCGTCAGACCCGGCCAATCGCTGGTGCAGCGTCAGCAGCTCGTTCCCGGTGCACCACGCGGGATAGCGAAACGTCTCGGAGAGATAGCCGATGCTTCGTCGCGCGGCACGCGAGCCGGCTGATGCGCCGAAGACTTGCACCGATCCCCCGCTTGCACGGACGAGACCGCACGTCGTCTTGACGAGTGTTGACTTGCCGGCGCCGTTGGGCCCGAGCAGGCCAACCAACTCGCCGGGTTCGACGCTGAGCGTTACGCCAGTGAGCGCCTGTCTGCGGCCGTAGCGTTTGACCAGGCCGCGAACGTCGAGAGCGGTCAGGCCGACTTCTCGCGGCGCTCGCGCTTCGGCGGCGTGGCGTCGCGTGGCACGAGTGTCGGGTTGACGTGCTCGAGCACGACCTGGCCGGTGATGACAACCTTCGCGACGTCCTTGCGCGAGGGCACGTCATACATCACGGAGAGAAGGACCTCTTCCATGATGGCGCGCAGGCCGCGGGCGCCGGTGCCGCGCAGGATCGCTTGGTCAGCAATCGCCTCGAGCGCGTCATCGTCGAACTCGAGGTCGACGTTGTCGAGCTCGAACAGCCGGCGGTATTGCCGCACGAGCGCGTTCTTCGGCTCGGTGAGGATGCGGATCAGTGCTTCACGGTCGAGGTTGTGCACGCTCGTGATGACCGGAAGGCGACCGATGAACTCGGGGATCATGCCGTACTTGAGCAAGTCTTCCGGCATGACGTCGGAGAAGATGTCGGCCGTCTCGATCTCGGCCTTGCCGCGCAACGACGCACCGAAGCCGATGCCCTTCTTTCCGATGCGCGACTCGATGACCTTGTCGAGACCGGCGAAGGCACCGCCAACGATGAACAGCACGTTGGTGGTGTCGATCTGGATGAACTCCTGGTGCGGGTGCTTGCGACCACCCTGCGGCGGAACGCTCGCGGTCGTGCCCTCGAGGATCTTCAGCAGCGCTTGCTGCACACCTTCACCGGAGACGTCGCGAGTGATCGACGGGTTCTCGCTCTTGCGCGCGATCTTGTCGATCTCGTCGATGTAGATGATGCCGGTCTCGGCCTTCTTGACGTCATAGTCAGCGGCCTGGATCAGCTTGAGCAGGATGTTCTCGACGTCCTCGCCGACGTAGCCGGCTTCGGTCAGCGCGGTCGCATCAGCGATCGCGAACGGGACGTTGAGCATCTTGGCGAGCGTCTGCGCGAGCAGCGTCTTTCCGCAACCCGTCGGGCCCAACAGCATGATGTTGGACTTCTGCAGCTCGACCGGGTCCTTGTCGGTGGCGCCGGCCTGGACGCGCTTGTAGTGGTTGTAGACCGCGACCGAGAGTGTCTTCTTCGCGTTGTCTTGACCGATGACGTAGCCGTCGAGGAACTCGTAGATCTCTTTCGGCTTCGGCAGCTCGTCGAACTTGACGTCGGAAGACTCGGTGAGCTCTTCCTCGATGATCTCGTTGCAGAGATCGATGCACTCGTCGCAGATATAGACGCCGGGGCCAGCGATGAGCTTCTTGACCTGCTTCTGACTCTTCCCACAGAAAGAGCACTTGAGCAGGTCGCCACCGTCACCGATGCGTGCCACTCGCACTCCTCCACAACGCGCGGACCTGCGGGACGCAGAACTGGCCAGCCGGTGCCCCGGTCGGCAGGTATGACGGTACCGCCTTGAATGGCTCCGCGGGGGCTGTTGTCGAGCAGAACGCGCCGCGGATGCGCGTGTCGTGCACCATTTGTAACGGCGCGAGGCTCATCCCGTCACCCCCTGTCACCTAGTCGGCCTAGCCGCAGTCACTCGTTCGGCGCAGTCACCCCGGAAGCTGCGTGAGCTTGCGGCTCTGGATGACCTCGTCGACGAGACCGTATTGGACGGCTTCCTCGGCGGTGAGGATTTTGTCGCGCTCGATGTCCTGCTTGACCTGGTCCGGCTCGCGACCGGAGTGGCGGGCCAGCAGTGTCTCCAGGAGCGACCGCATCCGCAGAATCTCGCGAGCCTGGATCTCGATGTCGGAGCCCGAGCCGCCGCCCTCGCTGTAGGGCTGGTGGATGAGGATCCGCGAGTTGGGCAGCGCGAACCGCTTCTTCGGCGTACCGGCCGCCAGCAGCACGGCGGCGGCGCTGGCCGCCTGACCCATGCACACGGTCTGGATGTCCGGCCGGATGAACTGCATCGTGTCGTAGATAGCGGTAAGCGCCGTGAACGAGCCACCAGGCGAGTTGATGTAGACGTAAATGTCGCGGTCCGGGTCCATCGACTCGAGGCACAGCAACTGCGCCATCACGTCATTCGCCGACGTGTCGTCGATCGGCGCGCCGAGGAAGATGATCCGCTCCTCGAACAGCTTCGTATAGGGCGAGAGCTCCTTGAAGCCGTATGACGTCCGCTCGGTGAATGTCGGAAGTACGTAACGAGCTTCCTGCGCGCGGTGCGCGACGTGAGCCTCCTGCATGGTGGTCTCCTTAATCTCTGCGGTCAGGAGACCGCGCCCGACGAGGGCACCTGGGTAGCAAGCGTGACGACGTTGTCGACGAAGCCGTATTCCTTCGCTTCGTCGGCGGTGAACCAACGGTCGCGGTCGGAGTCTCGCTCGATCTGCTCGACGCTTTGACCGGTGTGGAACGCGATGCGCTCTTGCAGGATCTTCTTGGTGTAGAGCATCTGCTCGGCCTGGATCGCGATGTCGCTCGCGGTGCCGCCGAGGCCGCCTGACGGCTGGTGCATCATGATCCGCGCGTGCGGGGTCGAGTAGCGCTTGCCCTTGGTGCCGGCGCAGAGCAGGAACTGGCCCATGCTGGCCGCGAGCCCGAGCGCGTAGGTCGACACGTCGTTCGGGATGTATTGCATGGTGTCGTAGATCGCCATGCCGGCGGAGACGCTGCCGCCGGGTGAGTTGATGTAGAGCGCGATGTCGCGCTGGTCGTCCTCAGCCGCGAGCAGCAGCAGCTGCGCGCAGATCTGGTTGGCGATCGGGTCGTCGACCTGGCTGCCCAGGAAGATGATCCGCTCGCGGAGCAGGCGCTCGTAGACGGAGTCGTTGAGGTTCATCCCGCTCGACGACGGTCCGCGCATCGTGATCTCGCTCATGAGTGGAGGCTAACCCGCGGTACCGACGAGCGGTGGCGCCGCCGCGACATGTTCACTGAGGGAGTAGAGCCGCTGAGGGAGTAGAGCCGCTCAGGGAGTAGCGTCCGCGTCCGCTTCCGCTTCGGCCTCGTCGTCGGCCTGGTCGACCTCGCCGTCGAGCTCGTCGTCCTCGTCATCGTCCAGTTCGTCGGCGGCCGCCGGAGCGGGCTCCTCGAACTCACGGGTGAGGCTGTCGAGATCGACGGGGTTGCCTGAAGCGTCCGTGATCGTCGCGTGCTCGAGCACGAAGGCCAGGGCCTTGCCGCGGAGCACCTCGCTCATGAGCGCGCCGAGCTGGCCGCTGTTGACGACCTGCTGCGCGTATTCGTCCGCCCGCATGCCGCTTTGGCGGGCTCGACGGACGATCGTGTCGGTGAGCTCAGCCTCGCTGACCTGCAGCTCTTCCTTGCGAGCGATGGCGTCGAGCACGAACTGTGCCCGGATGGCCTCTTTCGCGCCGTCCTCGAGCTCCTTGTCCAGGTCCTCGAGCGACTTGCCCTCCATCTCGGCGTAGGCCTCGCGGGACGCGCCCATCTGCTGCAGCTGCTGGTCCATCGACTGCTTGCGATAGTTCACTTCGTCCTGGAGGACGTGCTCGGGCATCGGGACCTCGATGCGCTCCAGCAGCGCCTCGACGACGCGATCACGAGCCTGGACGCCCTGCTGCAGCCGGCCGACCCGGCTGAGCCGCTCGCGGATGTCGCCGCGCAACTCGTCGATGGTGTCGAACTCGCTAGCCGTCTGGGCGAAGTCGTTGTCGAGCTCCGGCACCTCTTTCTCTTTGACGGACTTGACCGTGACTGTCGCGGTGGCGTTCTCGCCACCGTGCGCACCGGTACGAAGCTGGGTCTCGAACTCCTTGGACTCCCCCGCCGACAGCCCGACGACCGCGTCGTCCATCCCAGCCACGAGCGAGTCGGACCCGACCTCGTAGGACAGGTTCGTCGCCGTCGCGTCCTCGATCGGCTCACCGTCGATCGTCGCGGCGAGATCGATCGAGACGTAGTCGCCGCTCTGAGCCGCCCGCTCGACGCCCTTGAGCGTGGCGAAGCGCTCCCGGAGGTTCTGGAGCTGCTCGTCGACCCGGGCGTCGTCCACCGCGGCGTCATCGACAGTGACGGGCAGACCCTCGTAGCTCGGCAGCTCGAACTCGGGCCGGATGTCGACCTCAGCCGTGAAAACAAGCTGGTCACCGTCGTTGAACTGCGTGACCTCGATCTCGGGATGGCCGAGGATGTCGACCTCGTTCTCCCGGACGGCCTCGCCATACAAGCGCGGAAGCGCGTCGTTGACCGCCTCCTCGAGCACCGCGCCGCGGCCGACGTACTGGTCGATCATGGCCGGCGGCACCTTGCCCGGGCGGAAGCCCTTGAGGCGGACCTGCTGACCGATCTTCTTGTATGCCGAGTCCAGCGACGGCTTGAGCTCATCGAAGGGGACTTCCACCGTGAGCTTGACGCGGGTGGGGCTCAGTGTTTCGACGGCGCTCTTCATCCGGGCGTCGGTCTTCCTTTGTCTGGCCGAGGGTGGGTGGTCGGGGCGGGGAGACTCGAACTCCCGATCTCCTGCTCCCAAAGCAGGCGCGCTAGCCACTACGCTACGCCCCGCGGCGTCGTCCGAGTTTAGGGCCGGTATGCCCTCTGGTGTCGCTCCCGCGGACGACTTGAGCCAAAGCCGAGATCGTCCCTACCGGGCGATGCGCTCGCGCCCGGAGTTGACGACGTTCAGTGCCTCACTGAAGAAAGGTGTGGCGATGGGCGGGGAGCGGCAACTTCCGGTGCTCAACACACGGCTGGTGACGATCGGCGGGATGCTCACAGCCCTCGGCGCGGCGATAAGCACGGTCGGGGCGTCACTCGCCGCGGCCGCGACGGTGTCGGCGCTCCGGCAATGGGCCCAGAGCGACCACCGGCGTTACCTCCAGGCGAAGGCGCGCACCGCGTCGACGGCGGCGATGACCGCGTGGCGCGAGCACCCGGCGCGCGAGGTCGTGATGCCGGACGTCGGTGAACGCGTGGGCGCACACACTCGCATGTAGGCGTCCGGCTCAGGCGTCAGCCGTTGCCGCATTGGCGTGGCCAGCCGCCCCGTTCGGCGCGCTAGCCTTGCCGCAAGCTGTGGGCCCCGCGGTCCTCCCCACAGTCGCGCGGGCGTAGCTCAACGGCAGAGCCCCAGCCTTCCAAGCTGGTGGTGCGGGTTCGATTCCCGTCGCCCGCTCCACTTTCGAAGCCCACGTCAGCGGCCTGCTCGCGCTACGAGGAGCCGTATCAGCCGCGCGACGCGTGGCCTCTTGATACGCGGAGCTTCAGGTTTGGAGGGCGGACATGAAACGCCTGATTGCGCTGATGCTCGGGTTGGCTGCGGCTCTCGTCCTTCCGCCGGCCACCGCGGAGGCCGAGAACGCGACTAGCCATTACCTGCTCGTCATGGAGGAGCCCAACTTTGGGCTCGCACCGAACGGCGACCAGATCGCCATCTCAGGAGAGGCGGAATACTCCGTCGGCCCGAAGTCGGTGGCGGGCACGGGGTCGTTTACGCACACGGACGCCGCCGGCGATGTTCTCGCAACCGGGACCTGGGAGGCCACCGGACTGATCGACTATCAGTCCTACGGCTGCGGCGTTGTGTTCGGGACGCAAATCCCCTCGAACTTCTGCGGTGGGCGGGTGGCGATGCGAGTCGTGCTCACGACACCCCTCGGCCAGCTTCCCGCCATCCTCACGGTTGTCTGCGTAATCGGGCCGAACCCGCCGAACAGTGTCATTTCGAGCGGCGACCGGTCTGAGGGCGCGATGCTTAGCGTCCCGGGGGTCATCAACTTCAACCACACAGCCGGCGGCGACAATTTGATCATCCAGACCGGCTAAGACGCGGAGTCCGTCGCCCGCCCCACTTTCGTGATCATGGAGTTGTCAGGCTGACAACTCCGATCTCACGCTCGTGAACCGCTGACAACAGCATGATCACGCCTGGGGTGGCCACAACAGAGTTGGCGTCTAGCCGCAACTTCGGCGTCGTTACGGGGTTCGAGTTCGCGTTGCATCCCGTCGACCCGACGGCCGTTTCGTTTTCGCCGATTGCGGCTGTCGTTCATTTGGATGTCATCTTGCGAGCAGTTGATTCGCCCGCGACGAATGGACGAGCACCCGGATGCTGAGCGGTTGGCTGCGGCGCCGTTGTTCGAGGATCTGTCCGAGGAGCAAGTGCAGAAGCTCGCGGTCTGGTTCGAACCGCGTGAGTATGACGCGGGCAACGTGCCGCTGCATCACGACCAACACGGCTACGTCTTCTATGTGATCGACGACGGCAGTGCACATGCCGAGATCGACGGCCAGGTGCTCACCAGACTCGGCCCGGGTGACTACTTCGGCGAGATGGCGTTCTTCGCCGACGACGGCCGGCGCACCGCCGACGTCATTGCCGACACGTCCCTACGGGTCTGGGCGGTGTTCGGGACGTCGTTTCGCGAGATGCAGCTGGCCCTGCCCGACGTAGCGGCTCGACTCGAGGAGACCGCGCGCGAGCGCTTCGATCGAATGCGGTCTTAGCGACCCAACACCTCAGCCCGAGACGAGCGCGATGTTGCTGACACCTGATGCGGCGCCGTAGACGGTGTTGCTCGTCGTGACCTTGACGTCGTTCGCACTCGTCGCCACGAGAACTCCATAGCCTCGCGCGTTCACGTACTCGGTGTTGTTGGTGAACGTGTTGTCGCTGCCCCAGCCGGACAACGGCACGCTGTCCGCGAAGCCGTTGCGAAGCGTGCGATGGCCGACGTTGTCGCTGATCACCCAGCTGTTGCCCTTCACATCGACCCAGGACGTCGCACCCGTCCCGCTCGTCATGCCGGAGCCGTCGAAGGTGTTGCCGTCAATGGTCCCGCCCGTGGTGCCTTCCTTGACGTCGACGGCCTCCGCGGTCACACCAGGACCGACACGGTTGTTCAGAACCTGGTTGCGGTCGGCCTGGTCGGGAGCGCAGTTCGTGTAGTCGCACCAGTTGCTCTTCGCACTGCCGACGTAGATGCCTTCGCCGTACTGCGGGTCGTACAGACCGGTGTTGTAGACCGAGCTGTTGCGAATGACCGAGTCGGAGGTTGCCTCCCGAAAGTGCACGCCCTCGTCGCCGACGTCATGCACGGTCACGCCGTCGACAACGCTGTGCGAGGAGTTGTCGAGGACGATGCCCTTCTGCGCATTGGTAAGAGTGATGCCGTAGATAGAGGTGTACGGCGCATCCTGCACGTGCAGCGCGTAGCCGATCCGCGTCGTGCCACTGGAGATGACCGCAGCCGACGATCCGCAGATGACAACCGGTGCTGATGCGGTCCCTGGCACGTCGCTGGTGAAGTTGCCGACGTAGGTGCCGTCAGCGAGCCGGATCTGGTCGCCCGGCTTGGCTTGTTTGAGCGCCACTTGCAGCTGCGGCGCCGTGGCGACGTCGACCGCACGGACGTAGGAGCTCGGGCAGGGTCCGGGGGCCGCGGATACCGGGGCAGCCGCACAGGCGACGGCCACGTTGGCGGTGACGAGGACGCCGGCGGCGAGCAGGCGAAACGCAGGCAAGGTCTAGCTCCCTCTGGGCGGGTTTGCGAGACCTTACCGAAATCGCGCCTTTGTTCCTATAGAGGTCAGTGCACGTCCGCCGGCCATGCGCCGTTCGTCAACTTGACCGCGTAGAAGCCGCTGTCGCCGTCGGCGTACCAGACCTCGTGGTGCGCGATGTCGAACGTCGGGGCGGACATCGCGTAGGAGCCGCTCTTCAACGGCAGCGTGTTGGGTGCCGGCTTGTTGAAGTAGGCGATCTCCCGCGGGTGGGCCGGGTTGGAGATGTCGAACACCCGCAGCCCGGACAGGATGAAGCTGCACGCGACGATGTGCGGGTTGATCAGGCGCGGCACCGCGCAGTAGTGCGCGGCATATCCCTGCACGCCGTATGTCGCACCCGGGTCGTTCTGCTGGTCGGTGGCGCGGGCCCAAGGCTGGTTGACCTGCAGGCGCATGTTTCCGACGACACGTGGATGCCGCTCGTTGTCGATGTTGATCATGCGGGCCGCACCGACCGCGTCATCGGGCGTGTAGCTGCCAACGCTGCGCGAATACTCGTCGAACTCGACGAGGTACTTGTGACCCTTGATGGTCACGGGGATGGTGTTCTGCGGGATCGACACCGACGGCCAGGTCGTGAACGAGATGACCTTCACCTGCGGGTTCGGGACGCGGTTCTGGATCTGGCTGATGTCCAGGATCGTGATGCCGTGCCGACCGAGGTCGGCGCCGTACAGCCGGTCGCCGTCGGCGCTGATGTTCATGCCGTGGAACGTGTAGTCGGTGCTTCGCCACACGATCGAGGGCAGGCCCGGGTTGGTGACGTCAATGGCGGTCACACCGGGCTGCGCGGTCGTCGAGATGAACAACGTCTTGCCGTCGGGCGAGAAGCCGCTCTCGTGGCCGAGGATGCCGAGCGGCGTCTCCGACTGAAGAACCGGGTGGCGGCAGTCCTGCTTGACGCTGTAGACGTCGACGACGCCCGGTGCGGTCGCGGGTGAGCCCATGCCGGCCGCCAGCAGGCCGCGCTTGGCGTTGAGCGCGAGCGACTCGTGCGGGCTGTCCATCGCGGCCGTGACCAGCCGCGTCGTCTCGACGGGGTGGGCCGGGTTGGACATGTCCAGAACGTGGACGCCGCCGGTGTCACCGTTGTGCGCGAGGCTCGTCGGGAAGAGCAGCGTGCCGTCGTAGAACGCGCAAACGTGCTGGTGCGCGTCGACATACCGGAAGGTCTTGAAGCCGCCGGTCGTGCCGATGTGCCCGACCTCCACGGCGTTGCAGTAGTAGCCCTTGGCCGCATGGCCGTTGCTGTAGTCGGCGAGCGGCACCCGCCCCTGTCGCCCGGTCTCGGGCAGCGAGCCCGGACCGCAGTGCGCGCGGGGAGTGGCCGCGGGCACCTTCACCGCCGAGGTCGCGGCCGGGGCGGCGCTCCCGGCGTGGCTCTGTTCGTAGCCACCGGTCAGCGCCGTCACGATGCCCGGCGTGCTGCCGGCGGCGGCTAGCGCGACCCCCGCCGAAGCGAGCGCGGCGACGGTGGCGGTGAATCCCACAGAGCGAAAGCGCTTGGTGCGCACGGAAGTCCTCCAGGAGCCAGGGTCAGATGGTCCAACGAGCGACGCTTACCTCCGGTAACGCCACATCTATGTTCCGCGGGAGGAGTCGACCTCCTGCTGTCGAACGTTGGATGGTGTTCGCGCGCCTCGTGGGTCTCGCCCGCCGAAGGCCCGCGCCGGCAACCGAGCCCCACTGGGACCCGGACCACCTGTTCTCCCCTACCGAGGGTGACCCCGGCCGCACGGCCTGGGGTCTGCGGCTGTCGACCCGCGGCCGGCTGATCTTCGTCCTGGCAGCGGTCCTCATCGCCTACCACTACTCGCTGCGCACGCTGCTCAGCACGCTCGGCCTCGACACCCCGCTGGCCTACCTGGGCCTGGTGCCGTTCATGGCGCTCGGACTCGCGCTTCTGCGGGGAGTCCCCGGCGGCGACGAGCCGGACATCCATGACCGGCAGGTCGACATCATCGTCGGCACCCCGCTCATGGCCGCGGCAGTGGTGATCATGCTGCTGCTGCCGGGTCGCATGTCGACGCTGTTCTGGTACGAGCGCATCGACCTCATCTCGATGCCGCTGTTCGTCGCCGGCGCGATCTGCCTGGCATTCGGGGTGCGCATGCTGGGACGCCTACGCGTCTCGGTTGCCTTCCTGCTGCTCGCCTGGCCGGTGCCGTACGTGTTCCTGCTGGACCGCGGTATGACGAAGTTCACGGGTACGACGCTCTCCGCGCTCCACGCCATCGTCAGCAAGGTTCACGTCGCAACCCCGGTGGCAGGCGGCGACGGGTCGCTGTTCAGCCTCGGCAGCGGAGCGCAGCAGTTCACCGTCTCCGTCGCCTCGGCGTGCTCCGGCGTCGACGGTTTCGTCGGCTTCCTGCTGGTCGGGCTCGCCTTCCTGCACTTGTCCCGCGGCAGGCGCTGGCGCAAGACCGCCTGGCTGGTCTTCGGCCTGGCGCTCGTCTACACGCTCAACCTCGGCCGGCTGCTGCTGGTCTTCTGGGTCGGCAGCACGTGGGGCCAGCGGGTCGCCATCGATGGACTCCACCCCTACATCGGCCTGGTCCTCTTCGCGCTCGGTGTCGCGTTGATGGCGCTGTCCGCGCCGCTGTTCGGCGTACAGCTCGAAGGCCCGCGCCGACGCCTCCCGCGACCGACGCCACGCGCGGCCGCCGCCCCACAGGCACCAGGTGGTGCGGTCGCCCTGTCCACTGCGCCGCGCTTGCGCTTCGCCGCTATCGCGCTGGCCACGGCAACTCTCGTCGCGGCCTTCGCCGACCAAGGGCTCACGCGCTTCAGCCTCGTCGCCGACAGCCTCGGCGGGACCAGCATCCAGTCCTTCCTGGTGCAGCCCGTCTCCCTCGGCGGCTGGCAGGAGACCAAAGTCGCGCAGTACGACTGGTCGAAGCGCTTCTTCGGCGACGACTCGACGTGGATCCGCTACGAGTACTACGGGGCCAACAAGGCCGCTCCCGTCTATGCGGACGTCGTGACGACGTCCAGCCTGAGCCGCCTGCAGGCCTATGGCGTCCAGGCGTGTTACGAGTTCCACGGCTACGGTCTGCACCAGCCGATCGACTACGACCTCGGCGCCGGCGTCAAGGGCACGCTGCTCACCTTCCGCAACCCGCAGCTGTCCGGTGAGTGGAACGCCATCTACTGGATCTGGGCCGTCAACACGCCGCAGGGTCATCGCTACGAGCGGGTCATCCTCCTGGCGCCCGTCCTCGCGAACTACCTGCCGCAGCCCGTGCCCAAGAAGACCACCGGGAAGACCACCTCGGCCGTCTACTACGGCACCCCGCAGCTGAAGGAAACCCCACGGCTCCTCGACGCGAGCCGGGCCTGGCTCGACCACTTCGCGCAGTCGATCGTCAGCGCCCGAGCCCACGCACCGAAGGTGAGCTCGAGCACCGGCGTTTCGGCGCAGGGCTGATTCCACGCATTCGGCACCGGCAGGGAACAACCTCGAGCCCGCCGAATCGTTGAACGGGCGACACCTCGCATCCCAAGGAGCAACCACGCCGTGACCGCCGGCACGCTGGAACGGCCCCGCACGGGACAGGTGCCGCCGCGCGCGCGTAACGAGCCGCGGCTCGTCGACGTGCCGGTGGAGGACGCCCAGCGCCACCTGTTCGAGGCGGTCGACGGTCTGCGCCTGCTCCATCCCGAGTACTCCGCCCACACCGTTCTGAGCCGCGGGCAACGCCGGCTGGCCATCGCCGTGGGCGTCCTGCTTCTCGGCGGGCTGATCGTCGCCACGGTGCTGACCATCCAGGTGTGCCTGGGCCTCATCACGTTCGTCTACGCCGCTGCCGTCTGGTATCGCTGGCGCTGCTTCCGGGCCGGCGTACAGAACCAAGCCGTGGTGCGAGTCTCCGATGACGTCGCGCGCGCCTATCCGGCAGCGCACCTGCCGCGCTACACGATCCTGGTTCCCGCCTATCGCGAGCCCGAGGTCATCCCGACCCTGCTCAAGAACATCGCGGCGATGGACTATCCGCGGCGCAAGCTCGAGGTGCTTGTTCTGCTCGAGGAGGACGACGACGCCACCCGCGAGGCGATCCGCCGGGCCCGACCGGCCGGCTACGTGCGCACCGTCGTCGTCCCCGCGAGTGAGCCGAAGACCAAGCCAAAGGCATGCAATTACGGTCTGCAGCTCGCGACCGGGGACATCCTCACCATCTACGACGCTGAAGACCGCCCCGATCCGCTGCAGCTGCGCAAAGCCGCGATCGCACTCGCGAACCTGCCCGACGACGTCGTGTGCATGCAAGGGCTGCTCGGCTATCGCAACGCCGCGCAGAACCGCATCACCCGGTGGTTCACCGTCGAATACCTCATCTGGTTCACCCACTTCCTGCCCGGCCTGGTCGCACTTGGCGCACCGCTGCCGCTTGGTGGCACGTCCAACCACGTGCGCACCGACACCTTGCGCGAGCTCGGCGGTTGGGACCCGTTCAACGTCACCGAAGACGCTGACCTCGGCATCCGGCTGCACCGTTCGGGGCTGCGCACGATGGTGCTCGAGTCGTGGACGGATGAGGAAGCGAACTCCGACTTCGTCAACTGGGTGAAGCAACGCAGCCGCTGGTACAAGGGCTACTTCCAGACCTGGCTCGTGCACATGCGCCAACCGCGCAAGACGAAGCAGCAGATCGGGTGGCGCGGCCTCATCGGCCTCAACCTCTTCGTCGGCGGCACTCCGGCACTCGCGGCGCTCAACCCGTGGTTCTGGGGTATGACGCTCATCTGGTTCGTCGCGAAACCGCACTGGATCCTTGCGCTGTTCCCAGCGCCGCTCTATTTCCCGGCGATGGCCTGCTGGATCTTCGGCAACCTCGCCGTCATCTACATGGGCATCTATTCGATTCGCGTCGCCAGACGCGAGGACCTCGTGGCCAGCGCGATCACAGTGCCGGCGTACTGGGTGATGATGTCGGTCGCGGCCATCAAGGCCTTCGTGCAGCTCTTCCAAGCCCCGGCGTTCTGGGAGAAGACGATGCACGGCCTGGAACGAGCCGGGCACCGCAACGGGGCAGGTCGATGACGACAGTCACGCTGCCGCCGCCGGTCGAGATCGTCATCCCGTCACAGGCCGCAGCGCAGGTCCGCCCGCGGCTCGGTCGACGGGTGCTGCGCGCGCTGCGACCGCGCGAGGGTCGCGTGTTCTTCCTGCTCGCCGCCGCGACCTACCTGACGGCTGCCACCATCCTCACGTTGCATTACGGCGTCATCGACGTCGACTCGATGAGCCGCGTCGCGAACGCGACCTACGTCCTGCAAAGCCGCTTCCCGCACCTTGCGGCCGTCGGCTTCGTGTGGAACCCGCTGCCATCCTTAGCGGACCTCCCCTTCATCCCGTTCGCGCACTTCTGGCCGGAGCTGAAGAACCACGCCTTTGCCGGCAACATCACCAGCTCACTGTTCATGGCCGGCGCGGTCACGTTGATGCTCGGGACGCTGCGCGACTTCGGCTGCAGCCGGCCGGTCCGCTACGCGTTGACAGTGCTGTTCGCGCTCAACCCGATGATCGTGCTGTTCGCCGCCAACGGGATGAGCGAAGCGTGCATGCTCTTCACGCTGATGCTGGCGACACGCATGCTGGCGAAGTGGTTGCGCACCGGTGATCCGAGCGACCTGGTCCGCACGGGCATGGCCCTGGGCTTGGCCTACTTGGCTCGGTACGAAGCGCTCGCAGCGGGTGCGGCCACCATCGGTCTCGTTGCTGCGATCTCGTTCATCCGCGGCCGCAGTGGCGTGAAGTCGCGGCTGCGCGATGTCGTCACCGACGCGCTGCTCGTCGGTTTTCCGTTTGTTGTCTCCGTCGGGCTCTGGGCGATCAGCAGCAAGGTGCTCGTGCACCAGTGGTTCCCGACGATCAGCTCGAGCTATGGAAACACGGCACAGGTCGGCGCGGCCGCGAGTGAGCTGCGGCACCTCACGGGCCAGGGAACGTCGGAGGCCTTCCTCTACGCCGCGAACCAGCTCTTCGGGCTCGAGCCCACGCTCTTCATCACTATCGGTGCGGCCGCCATCTTCGCCTTGCATCTGCGCGACAACCGCGCGCTTGCACCGTTGGCGATTCTCGGTTCAGTGCTCGCATTCGACGTCATTGCGTTCCTGTCCGGACACTCGTTCGGTTGGCTGCGCTTCGACATCTCCGTCATTCCACTCGCCACCTTGATGGTCGCCTGCATTCCTGCCGCACGCGTGCCGGCACCCAAGCGACGGCTGCGCAATCCGTTGCTGAGCGCCTGCCTGACGACCGGACGACTGAGCGTCAACGGGCTACTGGCGGCGGCTGCCGTGCTGCTGCTTGCCATCACTCTGCCGTCGACCTGGCACACGATGATGAACCATCGCCTCGGGCGCGAGGAGACTCACGACCTCACCGCGATCTTCTATCCCCACCAGGCGACCGATCAGGACCGGCAAGCGCTCAACTCCTTGCACGTCGAGCGACAGGTAGCGGCATACATCGACTCGCTGCACTTACGGAACGGATCGGTGCTCACCGACTCCGGTGATGCGTACGGCGTTCTCGCGTCGACCAAGGATCTGAAGGCGTTCATCATCACCTCAGACCTCGACTTCGAGCGGGCTGTTGCTGACCCGCCCCGGTTCGGCGTCCGCTACATCTTGACGCCGGAACACGCGTACTACGACGCCGTGCAGTCGGCGTATCCCGGGATCTACGACAACGGTGGCGGCTTCTCCACGCTCGCGAAGAGCTGGAAGGGATACGGCTACTCGCCGGCGTGGCGGCTCTATCGCGTGACGACGGCGGCCTATGTCGCCGACCACGACACGTTGCGGCCCTAGCTCGAGCTACTAGCTCAGCGCGGCAAGAAGCGGGTCGCCCGGACCGATGTCCGTTGTGCACTGCGTGCTGGATTGGGGCACCCAGTCCCACGGGAGGTAGCCGAAGACACCGGCAGCGGTTTGCGCGGCGGACGTCTTGGCCATCTGGACCGCACGTGTCGCCGGGGTCCAGGCGCAGCCCGCCCCCGATGCGGAGGCCCACACACCGGCTTCCTCGGTGAACAGCGGCTTGTTGTTGGCCTTTGCCGCAGCCAACGCCGACACCAACTCCGCCGGAAGCGGCGGCTGACTGTCGTCGCCGTAGTCGTGGTAGGTCATGACGTCGATCCCGCGACTGGCACTGACGTACTTGTACGCCGTACCCGCGGTGCCGCACTGTCCGCGACCGATGAGCCCGGACGCGACCAGGTGCCGCGAGTCGAGTGAGTGCAGCTTGGCGCCCATCGTGTCGAAGAACGACCGCAGGGAGCTCGTTGCGTCCGACGGGCATGTGTTGTGACCCTGGCAGTTGTAGCCGGTGTAACCCGACCAGCAGTTGCTCGGCTCGGCTTCGTTGACGAGCTCCCACATGCCGAGCCCGGCGTTGCCCCGGTAACGAGGAACAACCTTGTTGACCCAGTTGGCGAACGACGTGATGTTGCGGCCCTGGCCGTCGCTCTCGTGGATGCTCTTGTAGCCGCCTTTGTACCAAGCGTCGTTGTGCCAGTAGTCGCCGTCACAAGTTCCTGCCTGGTCCGACAGGGTCGCGATCAGGTAGTCGTGATGCGCGGCCGCGGCGCTGAACACCCGGTCCAGCGCGGTGAAGTCCCACGTATGGGTGTGCTTGTTGACGGCGAGCGACTGGAAAGCCCAGAAGCGGACGAGCGAGTGCTGCGGCAGCGACGCAAAGAAGCCGTCGAGGTCGTCGACCTGGCCACCGCACCCGGGGTTCACGTCCCACCAGGTGCCAAGCTCATAGGCGTTGATGCCAGTGAAGACGTGCGGCGCGCCATTGAGCAGCAAGGACGTGCCGACGGAAGCGATGCCGGGCAGCGGCGGGGTGAGCAACGCCCGCAACGGGTCGTCGTGATGCTTTGTCGCCGCCGAAGCCGGCAGCGCAGCAACGCACGCGGCGACCACGGCGGCGAGGACCGCCACCAGGCTGCGCAGGCGGGCGGGCATACGTCGGGGCGCGCTCGGCACAGGTGAAGTAGACCGCCAAATCACTCGGAAAGGTAGCGAATAGGGAGAACTTGCGCGAAGTTGCTTACTTCGGACTATCCCTGCGTAGCCTACGAAGGCTAGCTGCGCCGCTGTCCTCGCCCTGAGAACCGGCGGAGGGCAGCAGGTCGTTTCGCCGAGCCACCCCGAGCAACGATCGCGGCAGCGACTCGACGTACTCCACGACCGCCGGGACGCTCCTGCTGGGCAGGCGGTCTGCCGCATGGGATCGGACGCCGTCCGGATCGGGCGAGGCGGCGGGGCGCGGCACGACGATCGCCTTGACTGTTGCCCGTCCACGGCGCTTGCCATGGGGCACGACGCAGCAATCCTCAATCGCCGGGAGCGCGAGCAGCACTTGCTCGACTTCGCTGGGATAGACCGCATCGTCCCCGGCACCGATGACGTCGACCTTGCGCTCGATGATCCGGATCGCGCCGTCGGTCTCAACCGCGATGTCTCCGGTCAGCAGCCAGCCGGACGGGCGCAGACCGCGTATGCGCGGGTCCTCCCCCCAGTAGCCGTCGAAGACCTGCGGACCGTCGACGGCCACCTCGCCTGGCTCCCCCGGCTCGACGATCCGCAACGTGCCGTCGGGAGCGACGACCCGCACGGTCACGCCCGGTAGCGGCCGGCCATCGACGAGCACCAGGCCGGAGGTCTCGGTAAGGCCGTAGCCCTCGACGACGTCCCCCGAGGTGATCCGTTCGGCGCGCTCGCGTACCAACGTTGGCAGCGGCATACCAAGGCTCAGGGTCAGGCGCACGCCGCGCAGGTCGTGACGACGTACGGCTGGCGACTCGATCAGCGACCGAAGCATCGGCGGAACCACTGGAACGACGGTGACGCGCTCTGTCTCCAACGTGCGCAGGACGGTCTCGGCGTCATAGCTCGACAAGAGGACAACGCGCGTCCGCGCCCGCAGCGCGGCCAGCAGCAGTTGCAGGCCGTAGACGTGGAACATCGGGAGTACGCCGAGCACCGACTCGCCCCGGCCACCCGTGAGAACACCCGGCAGCTCGGCGGCCGCGGCAAGACCACCCTGCGTCAAGCGCGCCAGCCGGGGCGGGCCCGTCGTCCCGGCGGTCGCGATCACCACCGCGAGCTCCCCGGGTGCGACCTCGGCGCGATCGACACTTGCGGGCGTCGCGACGACGTCACGCCACGCCTGCACCGGGTCGTCTGCTGACGGCGGGGGGGCCGAGCGCTTGCTCACTGCGCGCCGCAACCGGGAGGCCTGGCGCCGCGACGACGGGTAGTAGTCGGCGAGATCCGCGACGATGACGTGCCGGACGCGGCCGCTTTCGGCCGGAGCCGCGAAGGCCGGCAACGACGACTCGAGGCAGATGGCGACGACCGCGCCGGTCTCCGTCGCGAGCGCCGCGAGCTCGGGCTCGGACAGAGCCGGGTTGGCCAGCACGGCGACGGCACCGCAGTGACCCGTCGCGAGGAGGGCCACCACGAACTGCGGGCAGTTGGGCAGCGCGAGGAGAACGCGGTCGCCGGCCCCGACACCCCTGCCGGTCAGGGCGCCGGCAAGGCGCACCTTGGCCTCGGACAGCTGCCGGTAGCTGAATGAGCGGCGGCCGAGGGAGAGCGCGGGGGCGTCGTCGTACGCCGCATCCGCCACGGCGCCGAGTCTGGCATGAGCAAAATCGGACACCATGTGACAGTCGTCCACCACCTCGGTAGACACATGTCCGAGTTGCCCTCAATCTGGCGGATATGCCGGGCGAGCCCGGTCGCGTCGGTCTCCCAGCCCAGCCGCCCAGAGGTACCTCATGCCCAGCACGCGCCGGCTCGCCCTGGCTACTGCCCTCGTTTCTGTTGCCGGCCTCGCCGGCGTCATACCGGCCGCCGCCGGAGACGGCGGAGCATCAGGCCTGACGTTCGGCGTCCCGCGGATCGTCGACCCGATCCACAGCTACGGCGAGCCCGACCTCAAGGTCAGCCCGGTCAGCGGCCCGAACGGGACGGCTCCGCTCTATGCCTCCGGCCCCGCCGGCACCGGCACGCAGCGCTCGGTCTGGGACGTGTCCGTCGACGACGGCGACTCCTATCGACTCGTCACCGACCTGCCGCAGGGCGCGCAGCCCGCGTCGGTCCCCGCCAAGGAGACCAACGGTCCGGGTGGCGGCGACACCGAGATCGCGTTCGACCACACGGGCAAGGCCTACTACGCCGACCTCTACGCGCTGAAGTGCTACACCGTCGCCACGACGGCCGACAACGGCGCGAACGTGAGCAGCAACCCCAACGGCTGCTCGGGCGGCTCGGTCGAGGCGGACCGGCAGTGGTTCGGGATCTATGACCCGCCGGCCGGTACGACGACAACGTCGCCGTACACCGGTCCGAAGCCGCTGTTCTACATGAAATACACGGGCACCAGCGGCGCACAGGTCGACAAGTCCACCGACGGATTGACCTTCACCAGCGCCGGCTCGCACGGCAACAACGAGGACAGCCCCATCGTTGTCGACCAGCAGACCGGCGATGTCATCGAGGCGATCAGCAACGGCAACAAGCCCGGCCTCACGATCGGCACGCCCGACGCGAACGGTGCGCTGACGTTCACCAACCACTTGAGCGACGTCACCGCGCCCGGTGGGATCGCGACGTTGTTCCCGGTCATCTCGCAGGACCAGGACCGCAACGTCTACATCACCTACGTGCCGGACTGCGGCGAGGCCAAGGGCGGCGGGCTGACCAACCCGGCCTGCTTCCACGTCTATTACATGTGGGCGGACGCCTCGACGGGCTGGACGACATTCCACGGGCCGTTCCAGGTCGACGCTCCGGACCCCATCTCCGGGACCGACACGGCGCTGATGCCGTGGATCGCCGCGGGCAACCACGTCGTCGACATCGCGTGGTACGGCACATCGGTTCGGATGGACCCGAGCAACACCGAGTCCGGCAAGGGTCGCGCCTGGTACACCGAGATGGCGCAGGTCACCAACGCCGACAGTGACACGCCAACGGTCACGACCGGTCAGGCGAGCCCGCACCCGATGCACTACAACTCGATCTGCCTCAACGGCACGGGTTGCATCACGTCGCAGGGTGACCGCAACCTGGCTGACTTCTTCCAGGTCTCGATCGACCACGCCGGTCGCGCGCGGATCGTGTACGACGACACGTCCAACGGCCTCGAGCAGCAGGTGTTCACACCGACCGACGGGCTCGCCGACCATCACGGCGCCGAGCTGGTCACGGTCGCCACCCAGAACACCGGTGTCAACGCATGGACGGGCGAGTCACTGACGCCGATCGAGTCGACAGCCCCCGTCCAGTCGACGACAGACCCGACCGGCGACTCGTTGGTGAACAAGCCGCTGGGCGGCGCCTACGCCAAGGGTGCGGACATCACGTCCGTCGGCGTCACCCCCAACGGCGACAACGTCAACATCACCGTCAGGACCGCCGGCGACACGCTGGCCAACGCCGCGGTCGCGGCCGGCGCGCCGTTCGGCCAGATCGTCGTCCGCTGGCAGATGGGCGACGCGATCTATTACGCCGAGGCGGAGCAACCGGGGACGGGAACGCCGACGGAGTTCTATGCGGGCGCCGCCGAGTCGATCGACCTGTGCTCGGTGTCAGCGTGTGACCCGCACTACTTCGTCTACCCCGGTGCGGCCAACGGCGGCAACCTCGTGACCGGCAACGTGACATCGGACGCGTCGGGTACGACGTACACGATCACGGTGCCGAAGAGTGACATCGGCAACCCGACCGGCGACAGCCTGCTGGAAGAGGTAGCCGGCTACGTCTTCGCATCAACGCTGTCCGCCAATGTGACGCCGACCAACGCGCAAGCTCAGGCCGAGCAAGGCATCCCGCTCGAGATCGAAGGCACGCGCACGTTCAATGCGTCGCTGGGCGCACCCGGAGCGGATGTTCCGGAATCACCTCTCACGATCGCGCTTCCGCTCGCCGCGCTTCTCGCGGTCGCGGCCGCGGTCGGCTTGCGGCGTCGCCGCTGGGTCGGAAGGACCACTGCATGAACCGCATCGCAGCCGGCTGCGCCGCTGTTGTCATCGGCGTCTCGACGCTCGCGTTGGTCCCCGCGAATGCGGACGACATGACGGCGCCGACATACACGGTCTACAAGGTCGGGTTCAACGGCGGTGAGCCGTCGATCGGCTACGACAACAAGAACAACGCGGCGATCTACGGCGCCGGGTTGAGCATGGAGAAGCTGACCTGGGACGACAGCACCGACCCGCCGACCTACACGAACAGCGCGGTGCCGAAGCCACCGAGCGACGTGACGACGCTTGACGCGATCACGACGGTCGACCCCACCACTGGCACGTTGTTCAACTCGCAGCTTGCCGGAGTCTGCTCGCTCATGTCCTACAGCACTGACGACGGCGCCTCGTGGACGCAGTCACAAGGCTGCGGTGAGAACACGCTCCTCGACCACCAGAGCGTCGGTGTTGGTCCGTTCCACGCGCCGCTCGACGCGAACCCGGTGAGCAGCCTTGCTGTTTATTACTGCGCGCAGAACGGCTTCAACGGAGCCTGTGCGGTCAGCCTCGACGGCGGCCGCACCTTTGGCCCCGGCCGTTACGCCTACAACACACCGGCCAACGCTGTGAACGACCCGAGCCAGACGATCATCGCCGAAGGCGGTGCCTGCTCGGCGCTGCACGGCCACCTCAAGGTCGGCCCGGACGGCACGGCATACCTGCCGGTCAAGGGCTGTGGCGGCACACCGTCGATCGAGAACGGCACCAACACCGAGTTCGTCGGCGGTCGCCCGGCGATGTCGGTGAGCCCGGACAACGGCGTGACCTGGACCGTCAACGTCGTGCCCGGCGGCTTCGTCAAGGACGGCCTCGGCAGCAAGAACCCGATCTCCAACCCGGACGAGAGCGACTCGAACCTCAGCATCAGCAAGCCCACCGCTGAGCATCCGGCCGGCGTTCTCTACTACACATGGGAGAACGGCGTAGACCCGAGCGACATCGCCAACGCCAGCACGCGTCAGGCGATGGTGACGACGTTCGACCCGGTCACGAGCAAGTGGGGCACTCCCGTCGACATCAGCTCGGCGATGATCGACCCGCACACCAACCTGCCGCTGAACAACGTCATGTTCCCGGTCGTCGTCTCTGGTGACCCCGAGCGCGCCGTGGTCGCGTTCCTCGGCACGTCGCAGACGAAGGACGACGACAGCAACCCGCCGGGCCCACACACGACCGGCGACACGCAGACGAACCAGTTCACCAAGGAAGCGCAGCCGACCGACGTCTGGGACATGTATGTCGCCTCGACGTTCGACGGCGGCAAGACCTGGTCGACGGTCGACGCGACGCCGAACGACCCGGTCCAGCTCGGATGCATCGACATGCAGGGCACGACGATCCCGCCGTCCAACCGGCAGGATGTCTGCAGCCAGCGCAACCTGCTCGACTTCAACGACATCACGGTGGACGCGCAGGGGCGCCCGATCGTGGCCTACTCCGACGGTTGCGAGCCGAGCACCGATCCCACCAAGGCCGGTTGTCCGGAGTGGACGCCCGCGAAGTCGAGCGGTGCGGTCGACAAGGTGCTGCGACTGACGAGTGGGCGCGGACTGTATGCGGCGAACGACGGAGTGCTGCGTGGCAGCGGTCCTGGCGCGGTGCTGCCGGAGACGCCGCTCGCGGTGCTGTTGCCGCTGGCTGCCGCGGCCGCCGTGGGCGGCACCCTAGCCGTCCGCCGCCGCCGCTCCGGGCTGCGTGTCGCGGCGCATCAGTAGATCGGCGATCAGGCCGGTCCACCCTGTTTGGTGCGAGGCGCCGAGACCGGCACCCGTGTCGCCGTGGAAGTACTCGTAGAACGTCACGTTGCCGTTGACGTCGACCGGGAACAGTCCTGCCAGCCGGTTGGTCAGCTCGCGCGCGATCTGGTCGAGCGTCGACTGCTCGCCGGAGCCGGTCGGGTAGTCGACAGTGACGTCCGTGCCGAAGAACCGCGCGTATCGGCGCAGCGCCTCGACGAGCAGATGGTTGAGCGGCATCCAGACCGGCCCGCGCCAGTTGGAGTTCCCGCCATAGAGCGGCGTCCGCGACTCCGCCGGTTCGTAGTCGACTGAACGATGCTGGCCATCAACGTTGAGCTCGAACGGATGGTCGCGGTGATGGGCCGACAACGACCGCAGCCCGTATGACGACAAGAACTCGGCCTCGTCGAGCAGCGCCGCAAGCATCCGCGGGAACTGGTCGCCTGTCACCATCGTCAACACGCGGCCCAGGTGCCCGTCGCGGACATGTGTCTCGGTGAGGCTGTCGGCGTATTGCGGCCGATGCTCGATGAACCACTCCATCCGTCGACGAAACTCGGGCAGCTGCTCGAGCGTCGCCTCGCCGATCGTCATCGATGCGCATAGCGGCAACAGGCCGACCATCGACCGGACCTTGAGCGGGAACCGTCGCCCGTCATCTGCCGCCAACAGGTCGTAGAAGAAGCCGTCGGTGTCGTCCCACAATCCGTTGGTGTAGATCGCGGTCGAGATGTAGGCGAAGTGCTCCATGAACTTCACTGTCATCGGCTCGTATGACGTGTCCTCCGCGGCCAGCAGCATCGCGATCTCGAGCATGTTGAGACAGAACATCGCCATCCAGGCGGTCCCGTCGATTTGCTCGATGTGACCGGGAACCGGCGTGGGCGCCGAGCGGTCGATCGGGCCGATGTTGTCCAGCCCCAGGAAGCCACCCTCGAAGACGTTGTTGCCCTGCGCGTCCTTGCGGTTGACCCACCAGGTGAAGTTGAGCAGCAGCTTGTGGAACACCTGCTCGAGGAACACGAGATCACGACGACCGTCGATCTCGAACACTTGCAGGGCCGCCCATGCGTGCACCGGCGGGTTGACGTCGCTGAAGTTCCACTCGTATGCGGGCAGCTGCCCGTTGGGGTGCATGTACCACTCGCGGCACAGGAGCAAGAGCTGGTCCTTGGCGAACTTGGCGTCGACGTGAGCCAGCGTCACGCAGTGAAACGCGAGGTCCCACGCCGCGAACCACGGGTACTCCCACTTGTCGGGCATCGAGATGATGTCGGCCGCGTCGAAGTGCCGCCAGCCGCTGTTGCGTCCGGTCAGCCGAGACGCGGGCGGGGGCGGCTCGCCGGGATCGCCGTCCAGCCAGCGGTCGACGTCATAGCGATAGAACTGCTTGCCCCACAACATGCCCGCGAATGCTCGACGCGTGACCAGGCGCTCCTCGTCCGTCAGGGTTGCCGGCATGAGGTCGGCGTAGAAGTCGTCGGCTTGCTTCTCGCGTCGCGTCATGACCTTGTCGAAGTCCTTGCCGACGCCCGGCGATGGCGCATCGGCACGCAACCGGACGCGCACAGTGGCGCTGCCTCCGGGCGGCACCGTGAGTCGATAGCGCGCCGCCGCCTTGGTGCCGCGCCGGTCGGGGTTGACCGTCGCGGCGCCGGTCACGACGTGGTCGTTGATGCCGTCCTTCGGATGGAGCGACCGACCGTCGACCCCCCACAGCCGGCGCGCGTTGCTCTCGTTGTCGCAGAAGAGCAGCTCCGCGCCTGGGTCGACGTCGAGGGTGAGCGCGCCGACCGTGTGGTGGGCGCAGGAAATCCTGGTCTCGTCGACCGCTTCGAGACTCGGGACATCGTTCTTGCGCGGGTTGCCCCACGCCCATGTGTTGCGGAACCAGAACGTCGGCAAGACGTCGATCGTCGCCTCGTCGGGGCCGGCGTTCTCGACCGTGACCCGCATGAGCAGGTCGTGGACGTCGGCCTTCGCGTAGTCGACGGTCACGACCCAGAAGCGGTCGTCCGCGAAGACGCCGGTGTCGACGAGCTCGTACTCCGGGTCGTTCCGCGTTCGTGCGGCGTTGGTGGCGAGGAGGTCGTCATACGGGAATTGACGCTGCGGATAGTGATAGCGCCAGCGCAGCCACGACGACGTCGGCGTGGCGTCGACATACCACCAGCACTCCTTGACGTCCTCGCCATGGTTGCCCTGGGGCCCGGTGAGCCCGAACATCCGCTCCTTGAGGATGGGGTCGGCGCCGTTCCAGAGGGCCAGGGCGAGGCACCAGTTCTGCCGGTCGTCGCAGATGCCGGCGAGGCCCTCCTCGCCCCAGCGATATGCATGGGACCGGGCGGCGTCGTGAGAGACGTAGTCCCAGGTGGTCGACCCGTCGCCGTAGTCCTCCCGGACCGTCCCCCACGCTCGCTCGCTGACGTAGGGGCCCCAGGCCCGCCATGGCTCACCGCTCGCGTCGGCCGCGGCCAGCCGGGCCTGCTCGGCCGGCGCCTTCTTCGCGTTCACCGTCGCTCAACGTAGCCGCGGCACAAGCCGATGACGACAGGGTGAGTCCGTGTACCCGTCTCACGCGGGGACGTCCGGTTGCGCTTGCGGCTGCTGCCGCGGCGGCGCTCGCCATGCTCGCGCCCGGCGCGGCGCTCGCCGACGTGCACCACCCCGACGACGGCTACACCACCAAGTGCCCGGTCGCCGAGAACCTCGTCCAGGGCACGACCTGGCACAACCACACACTGGTGCCCGGCGTGACGCTGCGGGAAGGCCGGCGGAACGACGCCCGCGGCTACGTCGACATGCACGTCCTCGACGTCGCCGTGACGAACAAGCACCTGCGCTTCGCCCCGCTCGTCCGGCGACTCGCCCAGCGCAGCGACCTCACAAGCCTGGCGACCGGCAAAACCGGGCTGGTGGCGGCCACGAACACCGGCTATTTCGACTATGACGCCGGCACCCCGCTGGGGCCGCTGGTCGATGGCAACCAGCCGTGGGTCGGTATGACGACACCCGCCGCCGTTGTCGGTCTCAGCGACGCGGGCCTAGTGCAAGCCGGCCATGTGGCGCTGGCGGGGACAGTCGTCGCCGGCACGGCGACCCAGCCGCTCGCCGGGCTCAACACCGTGCGGCCTGTGAACGGACTGACGGCGTACTCATCCCGCTGGGGTCGCACGCCGGTGTTCTTGCCCCACGATGCCGTCGCTCGCTACGTGACCAGCGGTCGGCTCGCGACGGCGGTCGGACAGTTCGACTCGGCGCCCTCGTCCGGGTTCCTGCTCGTCGCCCGCGGGACCGCCGCTAAGACGTGGCTCACCGCGCTGCCGGCACGATCGGCCGTGCGGGTGTCGACCCGGCTGACCAGCGACACGGCGCAACCGTTCGCACAGGCCTATGCGGTCGGTTCCCGACTCGTGCACAAGGGCGTTGCGAAGACCGGGATGGAATGCCGCCGGCGCTACCCGCAGCCGGCGCGTACCGCGATCGGGTTCTCTGCCGACGGCAAGCGGCTGATCCTCGCCGTCGTCGCGGACCATCCCGGTGCAGCGATGCACGGGCTTGACGCCGACCAGACTGCGCGACTCATGCACGACCTCGGCGCCAGCGAGGCCTACATGTTCGACGGATCAGGCTCTAGCGAGATGCTCGCTCGGATGCCCAGCAAGCCCGGAGCCCTGTCGATGCGCAACCTGCCGGCAGACGGCGTCGAACGGCCCATGCCCGTCGGCTTCGGAATCTTCCGCCGCTAACGGCGGGACTCGTCAGCCCGCCACGTAAGGCGGAGACGTGTACCGGAAACACGTGCACCCGTCGACGAACTTCGCGTTCCGAACCTCACGGACACCGTCCCGACGCCCTGCCGCGAACATCGTCGAGAACGTCAGCGGCGACTGGTAGCTGGAGCCGAGCAAGGCGATGGAGCGAAGGAACCCGGCCTGCGTGAGCGCCGCGTCCCCGCCGACTTCGATGACCTTCTGGAGGAACCAGAACTGGTCGCACGTGTCTAGCTGTACAGCGAGCGCGTTGCGATTGTTCGCGGGCAGTCCGGCCTTGGCCATGATCGCAACGCAGCGCTTGCGCGCTGCGTTGGCGTGCGAGTCCGGGTCGTCCGCGGCTGATTCGTCGTACGCAGGCTCCCAACCAACGGCCAACGAGTTGTGCAGCTGGGTCGGTGGGACGTCACCGGCGAGGGCGGTGAGGCCGTTCCCACTGTTGAGCCCGTAGCTCGGCGTCCATCCCTGCGACTGTGCCTGCGTCATGAATTCCAGGGTCAGGATTCCGCCGCTCTGGATGCCGGCTGCTCCATCCATGAGCAGAACGTGCGTGACGCCTTCCGTGCGCATTCGCAGGACGGCGCTGGCAGCGGACTGGCTCGTGTTACTGAGGTCACCCTCGGATTCCGGCGTGTGAACGAATTCTGGGGTCTTCCAGGTGATGCCGTGACTCTTCAGCGCCGGCAGCAGCGAATGTTGAACAGCCTTCACGTAGTTGGGGTCGTCATAGCTCGCGATGCCTACGACTGCGCCGGGCGTGAAGAAGTGTTGCCGATCAAGGCCGTTGACCGTCACCCGGGCCACTCGGTCCAAATTCATCGAGCTGGACTCGGCGTAGACGGGGTAGCGCGCAAAAGTGCTCTGGTCCGCGCCGGACAGATCGGTGTTGATGAGCGGCGTACCTGCTCGTGTCATGCAGGATTCGAGGGTCTCGTTGTTGCCCCAGAACGCGGCGAAGACGTGATGGTCCTGAGTCCATTGCGCGCAGGCAGCTTGCGCTTGCGGATTGATGTTCGAGGTGGCTGTGGTCCGGTGGACGTCGAGCTCGACCTTGAGCCCGGCGATCCCGCCGTGGTTGTTGATGTCGTCGCGGACAGCTTCTGCGTCCTTGAGCGGGTTGCCAGGGTCGAGGTTCGCTGCGCCGAGGGCGGCGTCACCGGCTGAGCAGTCCGTGCAATACCGAACTCCGAGCAAGAGCGTCTTCGCACCCTTGGCGCTCACCTGCATCCTCGCCGGTGCCTGCGCGCCGGCGGTGTAGTTTCCATGCGCGCTCGAACCGGTTGAGAGCGTCGCCTGCCCTGCTCCTTCTGACCCCAGTTCTGATGGTGTTGTGGCCGCTGCGTCGGAGCCGCCGACAGTCGTTCCGCCTGGGGCTGCGGCCGCGGCGCCGGGTCCGGCCGCGCCGGCGCCGGCTTCAGCCCCGAAGTTGTCCGCACCAGTCGTCGAGCTCGTCGCGGCTCCGTGAACCGTGGTCCCGCAACCCGCGGCCAGCATCGCTACGACGAGCGTGAGAGCTGGCCAGAGGGACCGACGGTTATCCATTTTGGGAGTCATCAGTCCCCGCGTCCTGGTGGCCCTTGTGGCGGTGTTTATCCGTAAGGCCCAGGCTGCCCAGACGCGCGGTGATGCTGCCTGCGTAGCCAGCGCTCCAGTCGTCCGCGGTTGTAGCGACGAAGGCGGCGAACGGGCGGCCGTCACTGGCGATCTTCACGTCAATGAAGTCCTGCGTCGGACCGCAGCACTGTCCGGTGAACAGCGGCTGTGTCGGGTCGCTGACCTGTGCGGCGGCATACGTCGGCGTACGGTCGAGCGCGTCGTCGCTCACGGATATGTAGCCGTTCCACGAAGTGTTCGTGTAGCTGCCGGTGAACGGAGCGCCGGGTGAGTCGGCCGAGCCGAGATAAGCGACAGCGATCTGACCCGCCTTGCTCACCGCGACAGTGGCCATCGCCGTCTCAGTGAGACCTGGTGCCGAGATTCGCTGCGGTGTGCTCCATGTCTGCCCCTGGTCACGACTGATGGACAAGTAGAGCGCGCGGTCCGCCGCTGTCCATGTGTAGTAGATGTTGCCCGCGGGATCGACGGCGACGCCGGCGTCTGCGGCCGCGCCGGCGTCAGGGGTTGAGGTGACGCCGAGGGTGTCGTTGACGACCGCGTGGGTCCAGGTCGCTCCCTCGTCGTGGCTGATCGCGAGCTGCTGCTCACGGCACTGACCGGTGCCGTCGTCGACGTCGGCCTTCGGGAGATACACCGTCCCGTCGGGACCGACGGCGCCATGGCCGGTGGCTCCGCCGGTTCCGCAACCGTTCACGAGAGAGGCGAGACCGAAGTCGTAGGCCGAGTTACCTGTCGGGAGGAACGTGAGGCCACCGTCCGTGGACTTTTCACAAGCGGCCGCACTCGACGTGGTGCTGATGATGTTCGTCAGCGAGCAGTAGTAGACGACGTTGGGGTAGCCGCTTGGAGTGCTTGTCACCGACGGACCTGCGAAGACGGTCTGATGGTCGGCGACGGTGCACCCAGCATCGACCGCGCGCGTCCAGTTGGCGCCGTCGTCGCTGAACGACAGCTGGGAGCAGTGCGCGATGAGATCGGTCGCGAACAGCCGAGAGGTCACCGGGTCGAGATAGAAGTAGGGATCCGTGGTGACCGCGTGATTGCCGGCGGGCAGCGGGCCGAGCTGTTGGCGCTGCCAGGTCGCGTCGGTCTTGGAGAGGTCGAGGACACCGACCGCGACGTCGACGGACCGGCTGGTCCCCTGCTGGGCCGGGTCGGGGATCGACCCACCGCCGCCTGCCGGATAGAAGTACAGCTTGTCGTGCGCAATACCGATGGTGGGCTCTCGTGTCGGGAAGCCGGTGGCGGAGCCGCAGGGCGCGATCAGGTTGCTGAGACCGACCGCGGGTCCACCAGGGTGGTAAGTGACGGCTGGCCTGCTTTCGGTGCAGGGAAAGGCGCTGGGAAGGGCCGCAGCCTGACCGTTCGACGCCGCGCCTGCGGGCAGAAGGGCAGCGCCGGCTGCAAGAACGGCGCCGACGCAGGCGATGCGAAATCGGCGCTGGGGCATGTGATCTCCCGGGTGTCTGGGGCTACTGCGGCGGGTTGAACAAGGAGCTGGGTTGGGGGTTGACGACGGGCAGGTGCAAGGTGACCAACGTCTGGCCGTAGGTGAGCTGGACGGGGAAACGCGGCCACGTCGGGGCATGGTTGGCGTTGCCCTGGCTGAGGACCAGTGCCAGCTGGGCTCCGGCGGGAACGACGGCTTCCAGTGGCTGGAAGGTGACGGTCGCGCTCATCTGCTGTCCGGGCTGGACCGGTTGAGAGGCGGCTCCGCCGTCGGGAAAACGAAGGTCAACGTCGCCCCAGCCGAGCCGTTGAGCAGAGCCGTCGGGCGCGACCGCCAGCAGGTATGCCGACACAACTGCGCCCGGGCCTGTCGGGACGAGGTTGCCTAGCGCAACCGAAGGCAGCCCGCTGATGTGCACGTCGTGGTCTTGGGCGGGCAACGTGAAGATCGCGCAGGTCGCGCAGGTCGTGTCCAGTCCTGCCGGAAGCGTCGTGTTGTTGGTGTTGGTTCCGGTCCCGTCGGAGAGGAAGTAGTAACGACTGCGCTGGTCCGGCGCTAGCACCGCAGTTGCCGTCGCGTCCGCAGGCGTCGCCGCTAGCCCGCCGCTTGCGGCGCCATATAGGACGTCGTCGGTCGCCGCTGGAGACGGCCAGGCGACGTCAGTGCGCCACTGCCCGGAGGCGTCCTCAACCTCTACGGCCGGACCGGTTTCAACTCCGTGGTCGTTCTTGAGCCATCGGTCGAACCAGGCCAGCAACATGTCCGGGAAGTCCGGGCGCCGGGTCGGGTAGGACAAGCCATTCCCGTCGGGCCAGGAGTGGTTCCACTGGCCCATCAGGATCTTCACCGGCACATGTCGCGCCGCCAGCTCGTTGACGAACGGGAACTGTTGGCCGGGCGAGACGTTCCAGTCCTGGAGTCCCTGAACGAGGAAGACACTTCCGCGGTAGTTGCGTTCGACCAGCGGCCGGTTGTTGCGGTCGGCCCAGTACGGGAGAGACTCCGGTTCGCCAGTGGCCGCCGCTTGCGCGGTCGCCGCTAATCCTTCGGCGAGGCTGGGACAGTTCACGCTGTTGGCGAAGACTTGCGGGTCCTGGTCGCTGGTGACCGGGTTGTTTTCCGAGTAGCCGTATTCGCCGTAGTAGCCGGCGACGAAGAACCACCAGCGCCAGTCGTTGCGACCGCCGCCGAAGACCAGGTCCGGAAGGTCATTGACGCCCTCGATCGGCACGATCGTTTTCAAGTAGCGGTTGCCGGTGGCGGCGACGTCCCACGGCGTCGACGCGTCATACGACAGGCCGATCATCCCGACTCGGCCGTTGCTCCACGACTGCTTCCCCAGCCAAGTCACCGCCTGGGAGAGGTCGGAGCGTTCCTTCGGCCCCATGAGATCCGCGCAGCCACCGCTGCCGCTCGTCCCCCGAGTCGGAACGAAGGCCACCGTGTAGCCGTGGGGAACGAAGTTGTCGCTCAGCTCGGGCAGGCAGCTCTTCAGGTCAACGTCATTGAGGTTCGCGGTGATGTAGGGCGAGGCGTTGACGATCACCGGAGACCGGTAGCCGGCTGGTACGGCGGGGTGCACGATGCCGATTTGGATCGGCTGCCCGTCAACGTCGCTGGGGAGCGACACGACTTCGGTGGACCCGATCGCGTACGGCCCGGGCTGACTGACCTTTCCGGCGCCGCCACTACTGCAATGGCCAACGAGGTCTGTGACAGGTGTGGCGCCGGCCGAGACAACGAGCCCGACACTGCTTGCCGTGAGCAGCGCGACCAGGCTGCTGATGAATATGCGCCGACGACCTGCAGGTGCGCGCACGGTGAGCCCCCTCCGCGCGAGTTCGCCGCGCATGCCGACTGCCGCTGTTGACCCGGCGAGGGTCGGTCGAATTCTCGTAGTCGGACAAAATGTGCGTCAAGGGTGGTATCACCCGCTCAAGGGACGCACCGTACTCGCTGTTCCGCCCTGCCTAGCCGGCTTCGCCGAAGCCGACTGTTCGGCAGGGGCCGGTGCATTCCTGCAGGGGTGAGGGGTAACCCGGCGGTTCGACGAGATCCGTCTTGGGTCGCTCGGGGAGAAGCAGCGGCGCGGCCGGTTGCTGCTTGAAGTCGAACTCTGACAACAGGTTGCCCAGTCGCGGGTTGCGCTCGCGCACGCCGGGGCGCGGGTCGGGCCGACCGTCGTTGCGCGGGTCGAGGGACTGCCCACCCAGCCAGCGGTCCTCGATGAACCGGACGTAGGCGTCCTGGGACAGGACTTGATGGTCGACATACCCGGGTCGCGCATAGGGACTGATCACGAGTCCGGGAACGCGGATGCCGTAGCCGTTGTCGTCGACGTGAGGAGGCTGCAAGTGGTCATAGAGGCCGCCCCAGTCATCCCAGGTGAGGAATATCGCGGTCGAGCTCCAGTCCGGGCTGCGCATCACGGCGTTGACGAGTCGAGTGACATAGGCCTGGCCGTCACTGACACGCGCCGGCGAGTGCTCGCTGTTGATCTGGGACGGCGTCACCCAGGAGACGTTCGGCAAGGCGCCGGCCTTCGCCATGGTGAAGAACGACTGCAGCGGCACGATGTTGCCCAGCTGCTGGTCGACCTGCACGGTGTCGAAGCTGGGCAGCGGGTTCCACATCCCGGGTGTTGTCGCGCCCTGCTTGACGCCGCGACAGATGGTGACGTCTGAGTTCGCGCAGTCCGGCTCCGCACCACCTTGGATGAAGTAGCGCCAGGAGACGCGATACCGGTGCAGCAAGTAGGTCAGGTCGGTCCACGCGAAGATCGGGTGGGTGTTCCGCGGATGCCAGTAGTACGACGACTGGTAGTTGTCCGGCTCGTTCTTGCAACTGCTCGGGCTGTGCGTCTTGCAGAAGGCCGACCACTCGGACACTTCGTAGAGATGCGCCGGCAGGCTCCACGACAGCGACGGCGAGTACATGTGGTCCTGCAAAACGAAGTGATGCGCGTAGTCCCAGTAGTTCGGGATCTCACGCTGGTCGTGGTAGCCCACGACAGACGTCGGCTGGGTCAACGTGCAGATCAACGGCGGCGGCGAGCTCCGGCATTTCTGCCGGGCCTCTTGCGCCGAACGCACGAAGCCGTTCATCGCACCCTTGTTGACGTCGTCCGAGAACCCTTTCGAGCCATGCGGTCCTTCGCCGTTGACGTCGTCGGTCTCGTGATAGGGCCGGATGCACTTGTTCGCATTCGTCGTCGGCAGGCAGACCGAGGGCTTGCCGTTCGTCATCGGGATGCCGTCAGCACCGGGATAGGTGCCGAAGTAGGAGTCGAACGAGCGGTTCTCCTGGACGACGATCACCACGTGCTTGATCTTGTCGATGCCGGCGGCCGCGGCTGCCGTCGTCGTCACCTGCGCTCGTCGGGTCTGCTCACCCGCGACTGGAGTGGAACGGCCATGCGAACACCCGGCAGCACCTGCGACTAGGGCAAAAACGAGCAACGAGAGCAAGAGCGGGCGACGCACGTGGCTACTCTGCCAGGCCGCCCGCCTCGCTACGCGCCGCCGAAGCCGGCGGCGGCGCATTTGCCCGTACACGGCTGATCGGCCGCGGGGTATCCGGGTGGCTCGACGAGATCGGTCGTTGGCCGCACAGGCAAGGGCAGCGGCGGCAGCGGCGACTGGCTGAAATCGAACTCCTGCAGGAGATTGCCGAGTCCAGGCTTCGTCTCGCGCACGTCCGGGCGCGGGTCCGGGCGCCCGTCCGTCTTGGGATTGAGCGCCTGACCGCCCAACCAGCGGTCCTCGATGAACCTGTTGTAGGAGTCCTGCGACAAGATTTGGTGGTCGATGTAGCCCGGCCGGGCATACGGACTGATGAGCAACGCCGGAACACGGATTCCATAACCGTTCACGTCGACACGCGGCGGCACGACGTTGTCGTAGAAACCACCCCAGTCGTCCCACGTCACGAAGATGGCCGTCGAGTCCCAGTCCGGGCTTTGCATGACGGAGTTCACGATGTTGGTGACGTATGCCTGCCCGTCGCTCACCCGCGCCGGCGGATGCTCGCCCGTCGCCTGCGACGGCGCGATCCACGTCACATTGGGGAGCTGCCCGGCTTTCGCCGCGGTAAAGAACTTGCTGATCGGCTGGATGTTCTGCAGCTGCTTGTCTATGTGGACGGTGTCAAAGCTGGGCAACGGGTTCCAGATTCCGGGCGTCGACGCGCTCTGCCGAATGCCCCGACACGTGATGGCGTCAGCGTTACCGCAATCGGGTTCCTGGCCACCTTGGACGTAGTACCGCCACGAGACGCCGTACCGATGGAACAGGTACGTCATGTCGGTCCACGCGAACGTTGGATGCGGATTGCGGGGGTTGCCGTAGTACGACGAGTTCCAGTTGTCGACCGAGTTCTTGCAGCTGCTCGGCGCGTGCGTCTTGCAGTACGCCGACCATTCGGAGATCTCGAACAGGTGCGCCGGCAGGCTCCACGACAGCGACGGCGAGAACATGTGGTCCTGCAGGACGAAGTGCCTCGCATAGGCCCAGTAGTTCGGGACCTCGCGCTGGTCGTGGTAGCCCGCGATCGACGTCGGCCCGGTATAGGCGCACAACGCAGCTTGGGGGTGCTTGCTGCAGCTCTTGTACTCATCCTGGGCTACACGCACGAAGCCGTTCATCGCGCCGCCGTTGACGTCCGTCTTGAAGGCGCCAGCGGCGTGCGGTCCTTCGCCGTTGACGTCGTGACGGTCATGGAACGGGCGGACGCACGAGGCTGACGTGCCGGTTGGCATGCATACCGATGGCGTGCCGTTGCGCATCGGAATGCCATTGGCGCCGGGATAAGTCCCGAAGTACGAGTCGAACGAGCGGTTCTCCTGGATCACGATGACAACGTGCTTGATCTTGTCGATGCCGGTATCGGCTGATTCTGGCGCGGTCGTCTGCTGTCGATGGGTTTGCACGCCGGCGACCGGAGCCGTGGGCCTGGAATGAGAGCAGCCGCCGGCGACGAGGGCAAGGCCGGCGATCGCTGCGGGCATGGTTGTACGCAGCCGGAGGGGGTGGGGCACGGCGACACTCTGCCTGAGAAACCTGAAGGACTACTCGCCCGAAGAGGAGAAGTGCTGATAATCCGGTGAGCTCGACCAGTTTCCGCCCCAGCCCCAGCCAACCGAGGCAAATGCGCGCACCGGGGCGGAGCCGGCGACAACCATCCCGGACCGCACGTGGGAGCGCCGCAGGTATCGCGCCCCCTTCGGGGGATAGACCAAGCCGTCGAGGTAGTACGGATTCTCGAGCGGATCGAGGTCGACGGCCTCGCCGAAGGCGTGCATCGACCAGTGCTTCGGGCCGTTGGCCACCGCGTAGCGGCAGTTGAACGCGGACGTGTTGTCATGTGCCATCGACCGGTTGTCGATACCGCCGTATGCCGCGACCGGCCGCATCTGTCGGATGGGGAACTTCGCGAGATACATCAGCCGGAACGCCGCCACGACCGGCCGTACGACGCGCGCATTGATGACAAGCGCTCCCGGGTGAGCGTGACCATCGAAGCCCCAGATGGACAAGTGCAGGGTGCGGAGATCGCTCGGTCGGACCGGACACCCGGGGTGCCAGCTCTTGCCGAGCTCCGTCGCGGTTACGGGTGAGGCCTTCCAACTGAACCCGGGCATGAGCGAGGCAACGGCTTCGCGGCGGGTGTGGTGCTTGGGCGATGCAGTGGTTGACGGAACCCAGAGGTGGGTCGGGAGCGGGCGAGCCGTCACGGAGGGCTTCGGCGTGGTTGTCGTCGTCGTACCGCTGTCGCAGGCCGCCAGCGCAAGCGCGAGTGTCAGCGCCAGAACTCTGGATAGCGGCATGTCGAACTAGCGTAGATGTCGTGGTGAGACGGCGATTGCTCGCGCGTGTGACTGTTGCATTGCTCGCCGGCGGCATGCTGGCGATGCCCGCCCCGGCAGCAGTGGCGACCGTTCCGGCGATGCCCGGACACGTAGCGGCATCGTCATACCGGCTCATCGATCATCTGCGTGGCGTGCACGATGCGCGTCAAGTGATCTCGGTGGTGGCGTCGGGCTACGGCAACACGTCGGCGACGTTGCAGGTATGGCGACGGACGTCGAACGGCTGGCGACACGTGTGGGGGCCCTGGTATGCGTGGCTCGGCCTGAACGGCTTCGCACCACGCGGGCAGAAGCGTGAGGGCGACAACCGCACACCGACGGGTTCGTTTCGCTTGAAGTTCATGTTCGGCGTCTACGGCAATCCCGGTGTGCACTTCGCCTATCGACGTGCGTTGTCGACGAGCTATTGGAACGACGACTCGACGACGAGCAACTACAACCGATGGGCGGACAGTCGTCACGGCAACACCGGTCGCAACCCGGAGCCGATGCACGTGTCGCCGCCGTACAACTACGGCGTTGTCATCGGTTACAACTGGGGCCAGACGCCATACAAGGGCAGTGCGATCTTCCTGCACGTGACGCACAACAGCGCGACGCACGGTTGCGTATCGATCGCGCAGGATCGACTTCTGAAGCTGATGCGGTGGCTGCGGCCGGCCGACAAGCCGCGCATCATCATGGGTACGCGGAGTGCGGTGACCCGCTAGTCCTGCAACGCTATCGGTATAGTTTTGTACCCGTTTGTCTGTTTCGGGCGGCGGGTAGGCCTCTCGCGATGAATAGACCAGTCAAAATCGCCCTGACCGTGGCCACCACTGGCGTGTTCGGTTCCGCTGCTGCAGCAGCATTCGGCGGTGCCGGAGGACCGAGTGGTCCTGGCCTACCGACGAGTAGCCCGTCGCTGCCGCCGATGGGCTCCGCGTCGCCGGCGCCATCGAGTTCGCCGACGTCGGATCCCGTCAGTGCGGCGTTGTGCGGTGTGGTGAGTAGCGCCTCGCCATCTGCTTCGTCGTCGCCGACAGCGACCGGCTTGCCGTTGCCGTCGTCGAGCACAACTCCGTCGGCGAAGGCTGCGGATCCCGTTGCGGTGCCGACGTCGACGGCAAGTCCGTCCGCCAGCTCGACGGCGACACCGAGCGCGCCCAGTCAGCCGTGCACCTCGCCGTCCTCCTCGAGTGGTGGCGGTAGTGGTGCCGGCGGTTATTCGTCCGGCGCGACGTATGGCAACGCACCGAAGGCTCAGCCGCAGCAGCAGCAAGCCAACTTCACGGGCTAGTCCCGGGCTCGGCTGCACCATGAGCGGCTTTAACAAGCGCGTCCGACGCGGCATCGCCGGATTGACGGCGATCGCCGCGATCGGAACCGCGTCGGGTTGCGCGTTGCCCGGTTCGTCGGCAAGCACGGCAGACCAGCAACTGCAGACCGGCTATTCGTATGTCGCGGTGCCCGTTGCGGCGCAGGTGCCGATCTATCGGCAGCCGTCGGGTCGGGTGCTCACGCGGCTGGCCAACCCGAATGGGTTCGGTGCACCCCTGGTCCTGCTGGCCACACAACGGCAGGCCGACTGGATCAAGGTGCTGTTGCCGATCCGTCCGAACGGAATCGCCGGCTGGGTGCCTGCGTCGCAGATCCGCCTGACGGTCGACCCGTGGCGGGTCACTGTCAACCGCTCGAAGCATCGGCTCGACGTCCTTTACGCCGGCCGGTCGGTGAGCCACAGCACGGTCGGTGTAGGTGCGAAATCGACACCAACACCGCCGGGCACGTTCTACATCACGTCGTTGCTTCAGCAGCCTGACCCGAGCGGCGCCTATGGCCCGTTCGCGTTCGGACTCTCCGGCTATTCACCCGTGATCAAGCACTTCGCCGGTGGCCCCGGCGAGCTCGGCTTGCACGGAACAGACGCGACGTGGTCCATCGGCGAGTCGGTCACCCATGGCTGCATCCGCGTGCCGAACGACTTCATCTCGACGCTGGCCGGCAAGTTGCCGCTCGGCACGCCCGTCGTGGTGACCTAATTCCCCGTCGGCCTTCTGCGATGTGCCGATAATCGGCTGTGCTGGTTCACCCGTGGGACGCGCCAGCTGACGAGCGCGAGGTGTGGGACTTCGTCCGTACCCAGGGCTTCGGCCACCTGGTCGCACCCGGCCGCCGTCACGTTCCGGTCGTCGTACCGACGCAGTTCGTCTTGGCGGACGGGTCGGTCGGTGCGCGACCGAATGTGTTGCTTCACCTGGCCCGGCCCAACCCCGTCTGGGCTGCTCTCGATGAGGACCCGACTGTTGTTCTGTCGATCGCCGGGGACTGGGCTTACGTCCCCGCGGCGTGGAAAGCGATCGACGACGAAGACCCGAGCCTCGGGATTCCGACGACGTATTACGCGGCTGCGCAGCTCGTCGGCACCGCCACCGTGCTCGATGATCCGTCGCAGAAACTCGAGGTGCTCCGCAGCCAGCTCGCCGACGTCGAGCCCAGCAGCGGCGTCGCTGACCCGTCCGTACATGAGAGACGCCTAGCGGGGATCCGCGCCATACGCATCGCGGTCAACGAGGTCATCGGGAAGTTCAAGTACGGCGGCAACGTCGATGAGCCACACCGGGAGGCCGTGGCCGAACGGCTGCGCAATCGCGGTGGACCCGGCGACGCGGCCGCGGTCGCACATCTGCATCGGCGTACACCCAAGTCACCCGCCTAACGTGGAGAGCGACATCAGGTCGCGCTGTGACGCCAGAACGCGCTATTCGGCAGCAAAGAAGTCCGACATCGCGACGCCGCACGGCAGCCAGATGCCGGTGTCTGCAGGTTCGGGCCCACCGGCGTAGGGAACTCGGATCGTGCTTCGCCCGACACCGAGCCGAAGCGACGCGTATGTGTGATCCATGAACGGATGACGTTGTCCTGCTCGGCAGCCAATGGTTGTGACGAGAACAACCTCGCCGTCGTTGCCGGACATGAGGTGTGCCGGGCGGTGTGTTGTCAGCGCGGCCGTGTAGTCCGCGGACAGAGCTCCGGGATGCAGTTTCGTCCGTCGTCCCTGCGCATCGACACCGTAGAGCGACGATGGCCGCCCGTGCAGGGTGCACGCGCCCCCGTTGTCGGTGATCGTGATGCGGTACGCGTCGTTGCCTGCCCCCACCGGTATGAAGACGACGCGGGCGGACAGGTTCGCTGCACGGCAGGCCGGCGAATCCGCAGCAACAGCAGCGACGGTAGGGGTCGCCGCGGGCGTCGCCGATGTTGGCGGCCGTTGGATCAACGCTTCGCCGATCTCGGCTCGTCGAAGGAGACGCTGATGCGCTCGGACGCCTTGTGGCGGGACATCTCGACATAGGACGCGTATGCCCTTCGGTCTGCCGGGGTGAGGGGCGATCCGTCCGTGAACGGCGCCAACAGAGACCGTGGCCAAAGGCGGCATGCGAAGACGACGTTCATCTCAGCTGCCAGCACGACGATCGTTGCAGCTAGGTAGATCCAAGCGACAAGCCCGAGCACGATCCCGAACGCGCCGTAGATGTCGGTGCTGCGGCTCAGGATGCGCGACACGTAGGTTGTCCCCAGCGCCTGGAGCGCCTGCCAGGCAAGCGCGCCGGCCAACGCTCCCGGGAGCAGGTCTCGGATTTTCACCTCACGTGATGTCAAGAGTCGAAAGGCGACGACGAACACGACAAGGTTCGTCGCCAGGGCCGCCACGAGCAGCAGCAGCCGACCCATGCCGGGCAGGCGCGAGTCGAGCGTTCCAGAAGCCGATCCCACGCCGGTCAAGCCCGTGGAAACCACGAGAACGCTGCCGGCCAGCAGGACCAGCGCAAGGCTCTTGAGGCGTGACCGAAATGGATTGGGGCGTGCGTTACGGGGAACCGCCCAGGCCTGATTGAAGGCCTGTTGGATGGCTTGCCCAACGCCGAGCACGCCATAGAGCAGGCCGAGAACGCCGACGAGGATGGCGATCGGGCTGCCGTGAATCGTGCCGAGGTTGTTCCGCAGGGCGTCGCCGATCACAGGGAAGTTGCCGACTGCCGAGTCGAGGATGCGTTGTTGCGCAGCCGTGTCGCCGGCCAACAGATAACCCGACACGGTGGTCAGCAACAGCAGCGCAGGGAACAGCGACAGAAAGCCGTAATAGGTGATGAGAGCCGCGAGAAAGCCACCTTGGTCGTCGGCGTACTTGTACGCGACCGCCAGCACATACGCGACCGAGCGGTGTCGGCGCTGGAATCGGTCGGCTGCCTCGACGACGTTCATCTGGCCTCGCGAGCGGCCATACCTTCATCCTGCGCCCGAGTCGACTGTTCACATCGTCCCGTTCGCGCGAAGCGAGTCCCACCGACAACGCCGCGGTCCGGACGGGCAGCAACACATCTTCCTGGAGAACCACGACGCGAGTCGCGGGTAGCTGAGCCGCACGTCCGGACTCGGCGGCCCGACGCGCCGGGAAGCGTCAGTCGTTGGGCAGGACGGTTCGTTCCGCGACGATAACCGCGTGAGCAGCCGATACTCGACCGACGTCCTCGCTGAGCAGAACCCGAGGCGCCGGCCCGTGCCGCGGGTGCCCGCTGAGCTCGGGCTGGTCGTAGAGACGAACGAGATGCGCGACGGCCGGCTGGACGGTTTCGTCGGCGAGATCGTCGCGCTCGAACCGCACGGGGTCCGGCTGCGTGGCCGCGGTGGTGCTGAGCGGATGCTGCCGTGGTCGGAGGCCGGGTTCGCGATTGACGGGCAGGTGGTCACCCTGGTTCGGCCTACCGCGGAGCAACGCGGTCCGACGCGCACCGCGTCCGGATCGGTCGCGGTAGCTCCCGGCACCCGCGCTCGAGTTGCCCGCGCCAGCCGGATCCTCGTCGAAGGTGCGCACGATGCGGACGTGCTCCGCATTGTGTGGCAGGCCGACCTGGCGGCCGCTGGCGTCGTCGTGGAGATGCTCGACGGCGCCGACAACCTGGCCGACATCGTCGCCGAGTTCGCACCGACCGCCGATGCCCGCCTCGGCGTGCTGCTTGACCATCTCGTGCCCGGGTCCAAGGAGTCCCGGATCGCGGCTGCCGTGTCGGGCCCATACGTGCTCGTCGTCGGGCATCCGTTCGTCGACATCTGGCAGGCGGTCCGCCCGCAGGTGCTGGGGATCGCAGCCTGGCCACAGGTGCCGCGTGGGTTGCCGTGGAAGGAGACCGTTGCTGCGTCGCTCGGCTACCCGGACGCCATGACCGCGTGGCGCGAGATCCGCAAGGCGGTGCGCACTTATCGAGACCTGGATCCAGCGCTACTTGGCCCGGTCGAGCAGCTGATCGACTTCGTCACCGCCGAGGACTACGTGCCCTAGGAGCGTCAGTCCTTACCCGGCGGCGATTACGGCCGCGGCCCCGAGTAACAACGCCCCGGCGGCAAAGGCGAAGGCAGGCACGGCAACCACCCGCCAGTTGCGGTGCAGCACCGACGAACGCGAGACGTCGGCATTGGACTGGTAAGCCATCAACGCGCCTTCGGACCACACCATCGGCGTCTTGAAAGGCCCCAACGCCCAACCCACGGCGCCGAGAATCAACGCCAGCCCAGTGATGGCAAACCCGTCGCTCCACGATCCGAGCAGCAGTGCGAGCAGGGTCGCGACCACGGTTCCCGCCAACACCCAGGCAGTTATACCGACTGACGTGACACGAGCGAACCGCACGCTGACGGATCATCGCGACACAAGGGGCCTGCTCGCAATACAGGTGCACCTGAGCGTCCGGCTGGCACCCGCATCCCGGGCTAGGCGCGTAGATGATCCGCCTGCACTCGGAGGTCGCGATAGTCCTGGACGGCCAGCCGAGCAGCGCGCGCAAGATCGGCAAGCCGGCCTTGGGAACAGACGTAGATGTCGTTGACCACCGCCTCGGGTGGGGTGACCTCGCCGTAGCAGTCGTGCCATGCGAACTCCGTCAGCTCCAGGATGTCGAGCGCAGCCTCAGCATCACTGCCGAGCAGCTCCTCGGCTCTCGGACGGCGTTGCTGTCGGCGCTCGGCACGACTTGTAGGCACGGTCACGAGCGGATCTTGCCCGATGCGTCGTTGAGGCACTTCCAGCGCGGGTATGAGCGCCGGTGTCGTGATGCGCATCTCGATGTTCCGGCGCGCTGCAGCCTTGCTTGTCGCGGTTGGCTGTTGCGCACTGGCCTGTGCGCACGACTCGGCCGGAACACCAGTCGCGCCGTCGGCGACGGCGCATCCGTCGGTCGCCTCGGCGAGGGGCGCCCAGGCGCGTCCAGTGTCAGACGCGTTGATCCGCCGTCGCGTCCTGCTCGGCCGCTCGGTACGGCGCCGACCGATTGTCGGCTACCAGATTGGCGACCCCGACAGCTCCCGACGGTTGCTCATCGTGGGATGTATCCACGGCGATGAACCAGGTGGGATCGACGTCGTGAAGCTGCTGTCGCGGATGCAGTTACCGGCCGAAGCCGACATGTGGTTGCTGCCCAATCTCAACCCCGACGGCGTGGCGGCAACCACCCGCGTCAACGCACACGGCGTCGACCTGAATCGCAACTTCCCGTACCGCTGGCGTCCGTTGGGCGCGGTCGGCTCTCTGCACTACGCCGGCCCGCACCCGCTGTCCGAACCCGAAGCACGTGTGGCCGCTTCGTTCGTACGACGGATACGACCCACGCTCGCGGTCTGGTACCACCAGGCGCTCGATGTCGTCGACATCTCGCAAGGCCCCTTGTCGGCCGAACGGTCATACGCCACGGCGGCTCGGCTTCCTCTACAGAAACTCCCGGACTACCCGGGCAGCGCCGTCGGCTACGAGAACCACATCGTCGGCCCCACAGCCTTTGTCGTCGAGCTGCCGGGCACGGTCACTACCTCCGTCGCAATGGCGAACGCTCGCGCGGTAATGCACATCGCGACCATCGCCGACGGGTCAGGCTGAACGCGCGCGGCTGCCCGTGACCTGCCTGGCGCAGTCGGGGCACATCAGAGGAGAAGTTGCGTCGAAGGAACCGGGTACCCGTCTCACGATCCGCCCGGCACCGCACATGGCGAAGATGCCTCTTGGGCGCGACACGATGAGATGCGTGTGACTGTCGACTGGGATAAGACCCAACTCACCACGCTCCATGATCGGGACGGTAGCGCAACCGCCATTGTCGGTGCGACTTCGGTGTCTTGACCCTCGGCGTTTCGCCGGGCGAATCGGACTTACCGGTCCTCGGGACCGCTCACGTCCGATGCCAGACTGCATCGGTGAGCCGACCGCGTGTGCTGTTGTTCGACGTGTTCGGAACGCTGGTCGACTGGCGAGGCAGCCTCCTCGCTGCCGCGGAGGCGGCCGGGCGCCGGTCTGGCGTCGACGCAGCCTGGCCGACCGTGGTCGACGATTGGCGGCGCGGGTACCAGCCGGCGATGGACGCCGTACGCGGTGGCGCCGACTGGTGCGACCTGGAAAGGCTTCAGCGAGCGACGCTCGATGCCGTGTTGGCTCGGCACGGCGTCAATTTGCCGGCGGATGAGCGAGAGTCGTTGGTGTTGGGTTGGCGACGACTGAACCCTTGGCCGGACACACGCGAGGGTCTGGCCATGTTGCGACGCAACTACGTCACTGCGACGTTGTCCAACGGTCACGTCGCGTTGCTTGTTGACCTCCTACGTTTCGGTGACCTTCGCGTCGACGCCGTGCTCTCCGCGGAGCTCGCCCAGAGCTACAAACCCGAGCCGACCGTGTACCTGACCGCTCTGCGGCTGTTGGAGACGGAGCCAGCGGAAGCCGGGATGGTTGCAGCGCACGGATCTGACCTGGAAGCGGCCGCGGCCCTCGGGCTGCGGCCCATCTTCATTCGCCGCCCGTTCGAGTGGGGTCCTGACAGTTGGCGATCGCCGGAACCAGTGCTCGATGGACTTGTCGTCGCGGACGACCTCATCGATCTAGCTGCCAAGCTCGGTGACAGTTAGCCCGATTCACAGGCGTCAGCCGACCCGGCTCAGAACCCAGTCAGCAGTGACGCGGCGTCCCGCGACGCGGTACATCTCCCTGCCGCGGGCGGCGGCGGCGAGCTGACTGTTGACACCGAGCTTCATGAGCAGCTGACGGATGTGCGTGCGCACCGTGTTTGCGGAGATCTCGAGCCGGCGAGCGATCTCGACGCGATTCTGGCCGTTGCTCAGAAGTCGCAGGACGTCGCGTTCCCGAGCGGTCAGTCGAGCCAGCTGTGCTCGGGAATCCTCGATCGCTCGCATCTGGCCGCGGATCTCGTGCAGCAGCGTGCCGAGCGCAACGTCCGGTATGACGGCGCAGCCGTGGTGCACCGTGAGGACCGCCTCATAGAGCATGTGGGGCGAGGCTGTCTTGGGCAGATAGCCGAGTGCCCCAAGCGCAAGCGCGTGGGCAACGAGCTCGACATCTTCCTGCGTGCCCAGGACAAGAACCGGCACGGACATGCCGAGGTTTTGCATCGCCTCGAGAAGCTCGAGCCCGTTCTCGTCAGCAAGCCTGAGGTCGAGCACCAGGACGTCGGCACCATGCCGGACCAAGTGCAGCGCTTCGTCGGCCGTGGCGGCCGCGTGCGCCGCCGCGATGCCCGGCTGCGTGAGCAGATACCCGGCCAAGGCCTCGCGCATGGCCCGGTGGTCATCGCAGATGACGACCCGCAGCCGGCTCCTCACATGCCCTGGATCCATGCTTCGGAGCATGACCCACGCGAGGCAAATGTACGAGGGAACGGTCAACATTTGAGGCCAAGTTGAGTAGAAACATGCGTTGCCCAAGGGTTAGTTGATCACTGGCACGTACGGAGCGCAGGAGCTTGTCCGCCGGCGCCGAACCTTGGGACATGTGGCAACCGCGGGTTGCAAGCGCGCTGACAGCGTGGACCGGCGTCCTCGCGTCGATAACCGGGCCGGGTGCGCACGCGAGCGCCCGTTCGCAGCTGATCCCGGTCGCTCAACCCACGGTCACGGGACCGACCAGCGGCGGCGTTCACAACCGTCCGTTCATGGGCCTGTTGCGGGTGCCAAAAGGGTTCGTGGAGGAGGAGTACCTGGTTTCGGGCACTGCTCGAGCCTTCTACGGACCTGCCGTCATAAGCCAGAAGCCAGTTGCCGGCACCGATCAGCTACCACCCCAGCCCTACACCACTCGCATCCTCGTCGTGCGACCACGGCTGCAGGCCAAGTCCAACCACACGGCAGTGGTTACCTGGCAGAACGTCACCTTCGGCCATGACATCGATGAGTGGTTCGACATCGGCCGGCAGGTCGTCGCCGACGGCTACACCTATGTCGACGCGGACGTTCAACTTGCCTCCGAGCCCGCGCTGAAGGCGTTCGATCCGGTGCGTTACGCGACGGTGAATATCCCCGACGACGCGTACTCGTACGACATCTACTCGCAGGTCGCACAGGCTCTGCGGCACGGCGATGGCATTCGAGGTACGCCGCTCCGTACCGTTCTCGCGCTCGGTGCCTCACAGTCCGGCTATGCGGTCGATCAGTACCTCACCGCCGTACAACCATTCGTCCAGCATGTTTATGACGGGTTCATCGACGCCGTCGCCAACGGTCCCGACCACCACAGTGATCGACCGGTGATCCGGTTGTTGTCCGAGGACGAGATCGACGGATCGTCATCGAGCCCGGATGGCCATAACTATCGGCAATGGGAGATCGCCGGCAGCTCACATGGCAACAAGGCGGACTTCAACTACATCGCTGCTACTGAGCGGCGCGATCTCGGCGCCGACCTCGTCGACCCACTCGCGGGCGACAACGCACCGTTCGGGACGAGCGATTGCAAGATGAATCGCTTTCCGGCGGACGAGGCATATTCAGCCGCGCTCGTCGCGCTACGACGTTGGGTCGTGCAGGGGATCGTCCCGCGATCCCAACCCCGAGTCGAGGTAAAGAGCGGCAAGATCGTCCGCGACCGAGTCGGCAACGCGATCGGCGGCATCCGGCTGCCCGCTATGAGCGTGCCGACGGCGGCCTACAACCGCACGGGCGACTGCGTCGCACTCGACGGTCGGACTGAGAGATTCACCGCCAAGCGACTACGCGCGCTCTACCCGACCCACCAGGTGTATGTGCGCAAGGTGCGGGCCGCAGTTCGACAGTCGGTGCGGTTGGGGGTTCTCACCAGAGCCTTCGCCAGAACGGTCGAGGACACAGCAGCTGCATCCACGATCCCCTATTCGTGACCGGAGGTCGCTTCGGATCGTGATCTTGGAGTTGTCAGCGCTTCATGAGCGTGAGATCGGTGTTGTCAGCCTGACAACGCCACTCTCACGCCGACCTCAGCGGGTCAGCGGCCGTTCGTACTGAAGTGCTGATAGTCGGGCGAGCTCGACCAGTTGCCGCCCCATCCCCAACCCACTGCGGAGAAACCGCGCACCGGCGCGGAGCCGGCCACGATCATCCCGCGCTGGTAATGACTGCGATCGGTGTATGGCGCGCCCTTCGGCGGATAGATCCTTCCGTTCAGGGTGTACGGGTTCTCGACCGGATCGATGTCGACGGCTTCGCCGTATGCATGCATCGACCAGCTCTTCGGACCACTCGACACCGCATAACGGCAGTTGAACGCAGACGTGTTGTCATGGTTCATCGACTTGTTGTCGCTGCCGTCATACACCGCGATCGGGCGCATCCGCCGGATCGGAAAGCGCCGGTAGTAGATCGTGTGAAACGCGGCGACAACATCGCTCACTGCGGTGGACCGCACCACGAGGCGACCCTCATGTGCCGTCCGATCGAAGCCCCAATAGGTCAAGGTCACGGTGCGCAACTCACTGGGCCCGACCGGGCAACCCGAGTGCCAGCTCTTCCCGAGCTGCGCCTTCGTCACGCGCGACACGTGCCAACGAAAAGCCGGACGACTCTGCCCGGCGTCGTCGCCCGCGCCGGCCACTCCCGTGTTTGCCAGGAGTGCGGCCACGAGGACGGCGGTCACAGTGGTGCGCATGTCAACGCCTCGCATCGATCGCCGGCAACAACGGGGTGATCGTGCGGGCTGACAGACAGCTTCGCCACACACCCAACGTATAAGCCACATCATCGGCCGACGTCGGCATCACCCATCGCGCCAATGCCACCGCCGTTCTGATCGGCGCACTGGCAGCGACACGAACGGCGGCCGGCGCCGGTATGCCGCTGCGCACCAACGTCCCCAGTCGCAATGGCGCCCAGAGCCCGGCAAGCGCAGGGCCGCGAAGCGCAGCGGGATGACGCCGCGACAACGGACCGACGCTCGTTCCGTAGTCGTAGCGCCGCGCAACTCGTGCGCGGTAACCGCGCGATGTCGCGTGCTCCGCAACTGCTGACGGGTCATAGCGCACCGACCAGCCCGCCGTCGCAAGACGCCAGACCAGATCGACATCCTCGCCATATCGCAGCGACTCGTCGAAACCGCCGACCTCGACAAGAGCGGTACGACGGACCACGACCGCAGTCGCCGGCACATACGGAACAACCCCACCATGGCGAACCAGTGCGGGACGATCACCCATGTCGAGCAGCGGGTCGGCGATACGCGGTGAGACCCCGGCGACCGCTGGATCGGCGAGGTGTCGCGCGAGCGCGCGCAACACGTCACCAGCGACGACACAGTCGCTGTCGACGAACGCGATCACCTCCCCCTCGGTCGCGACGACGCCGCTGTTGCGTGCAGCCGCCGGCCCCCCGTTGACGTCGCGGCGTACCAACCGTGCGCGGTGGCGAGCCACGACCTCGGCAACGCCCGCGACGTCGCTTGATGCGTCGTCCACCACGGTCACCGCCAGCCCGTCCAGCGCGGCGAGGCAACGGTCGAGCTCAATGAGGCGGTCTTGCGCCGGCACCACGACCGCAAGTGCCGGCACAGCCGCGTCGTTGGGCGGACACGGATGCGCCAAGCCGGCGTCTAGCAGCCGCCGCGCGAGTGCACCGCTGCGCGCATCCGCAACCGGCTCACCGGCGAGCAGCCGGGTCGCGAGAGCCGCGCCGGCCTCGGTCAGCCGCAGCAACCGCAGCGGTGTCCCGCCCCACAGAACGGTCCCGTCCGACGCGCGGCGCAGATTCGCATCACCAAAGAGCCGAAAGCCAACCGGCAACGGCGTGGTCACACCGACAGACCCCCGTCGACGGGGACCACCGCGCCCGTCATGCCGCTACTCTCCGGTCCCGCGAGCCAGGCAATCGCGGCCGCAACTTCGTCGGGCGCCAACAACCGGCCGATCGGCTGCTGCTCGGCGAACTGCGCCATGTCGATCCCGTAGACACGAGCGCTGGCCTCGAGCATCGGCGTGGCGGTCGAGCCCGGGCTGACAGTGTTGGCAGTGACGCCGGTGCAGCCGAGCTCAGCAGCCAACGACCGCACGAATCCCGTGACGCCGGCCTTGGCCGCGGAATAGGCAGCGAGCTTGTCCAAGCCACGAGTCGCCGCCGCGGACGCCACGGCAATGAACCGACCCGATCGCGGCTCCGGTCGCGCGAGCAATGCTGGTACGGCGACGCGCGCGAGGTTGAGCACACCGTAGAGGTTGATGTCGAGAACAGCGCGCTCGGTGTCCGGATCAGTCGTCCAGTGCAGACCGCCGGCGATAGCTCCCGAAACGGCAATCGCTGCGTCGAGTCCGCCATGAGTCTCGACCGCCGTGTCGACCGCGGACTGCAGCAGCGGCACGTCGCGGACATCGCCGACGATCGTCGTCACCTCACCGGACGACTGCAGTTCTTCGAGCTCGGCACGGCTCGCGAAGGAGTAAGGAATCGCCGGGTCGTCGGCACAAATATCGACGGCGACGACGGCCCAACCGTCACCCGCCAGCCGTCGTACGGTCGCCGCGCCAATGCCACGCGCGGCGCCGGTGACGAGGGCGACTCTTGTCACTCCGCGCTGCCGAGCCGACGCGTGAAGCCCGGCGGCACGATGACGTCGTCGGGAGTGAGGTCGTGCACGGACGCCTTGCCGAGACCGAGCAACGTCGAGTCGATCCCGTTCCGCAGGACGTCGAGCACGTTCTCGACACCCGCTTGTCCGTTGGCCGCCAAGCCCCACAGATACGGCCGGCCGATCATCACGGCCCGAGCGCCGAGCGCGAGCGCTTTGACGACGTCACTGCCGCGGCGCACACCACTGTCGAGAACGACCTCGATCTGCTCCCCCACCGCGGCGGCGACACCGGGCAATGCACGGATCGCGCCCGGAGTGCCGTCGAGGTTGTTGCCACCGTGGGTGGACACGGAGATGCAGGAAACACCGGCATCGACGGCGCGCTTCGCATCGTCGACACGAACGACGCCCTTGAGCATGAACGGGCCGCCCCACTCCTCACGCAGCCACTTGATGTCGTCCCATGTGGCGGGTGGTGTCTGCATCCACTCGCCATACGCACCGAAGAACGTCGGGGCGGGCTGGCCGGGTTCCGCGAGGTTGGGGACCGTCAGGTCGGGCACCGGCGTATCGCTGCGCAACCACTCGCGCAGATAGCTCGGCTTGTGCGCGACTTGCGGTGCGAACGAGAGCACCGTCTTCCAGTCCATCCGGTCGGGGATCGACGGGCTTCCCCAGTCACGGCTGTGTGAGAACGACCAGTCGAGAGTGAGGATCAGGCCCGTGGCGCCCGCGTTGCGCGCGCGGTCCATCCGTCGGACCATCACCTCACGCGTGCCACTCCAGTACATCTGGAACATCACCTTGGAGTTGTTCGCGACGACGGCTTCGACCGGCTTGCTGCCGAACGAGCTCAGCCCCATCGCAGTGCCGCGGTTGGCGGCAGCTTGCGCGACCGCGAGCTCACCGTCAGGGTGCACCGCCTGCACGCCCGTCGGCGACAGGATCACCGGCAGCGAGAGATCGAGACCCATCACCGTCGTGGCAAGGTCGCGCGCCGCGAACTGACCACCGACATGCGGCGCGAACCCCAGCTCGCTGAATGCGTCGATGTTGTCGCGATAGGTGAGGCCTGCCTCCGACCCGGCGCGGATCGCGAGGAAGACGGCCTTGGGCAGCCTGCGCTGCGCCCGTCGCTCCGCCTCGGCAATGCTTTCGAACCACGCGTTCACGACGGACGGCGTCCGATCGACACAGGTACCGGGCCGGAGCGCGTGTGGCCGGCGCCGACGAGCGGCCGCCCTGCACCAGACGCCGCCAACAAGGCGGCCTCGCCGTGACCGTGCACACACTCCGGATCCGGGCCGTCGAGCGGTAGGCCGGTGAAGAACTTCGCGGCCATGCATCCGCCGCGGCACGCGTCATACGAACCGCACGACGCACACGCGCCGGCAGAGTCGGGCTCACGCAGCTCGGTGAAGAGCGCGGACTCCCGCCAGACGCGTGTGAAGCCACCGGAGTCACGCACGCTGCCGGCCTTGAACTGGTCGTGCAGCACGAACGGGCAGGCATAGACGTCGCCGACCGGGTCGATGAGGCAGACGACCCGCCCCGCCCCGCACAAGTTGAGACCGGGCAGCGACTCCCCCAACGCCGACAGGTGAAAGAACGAGTCGCCGGTCAGCACATCGGGATGGTCGAGGAGCCAGTGATAGAGCGTGCGCTGCTGCTCGTTCGTGACGTGCAGCTCGTCCCACACATCGGCACCGCGACCGGACGGCCGCAACCGGGTCAACCGCAACTGCGCGTCGTATGACGCCGCTAGCGCGGCAAAGTCATCGAGCTGGTCCACGTTGTGGCGAGTGACGACAACCGACACCTTGAAACCGGTGAAGCCGGCATCAGCGAGGTTGCGCATCGCGTCAGTTGCGACCGCGAACGAGCCAGGTCCGCGGATCGCGTCGTTGGTGGCGGCATCCGCGCCGTCGATGGAGATCTGTACGTCGACGTAGTCGGTTGAGGCCAGCCGTCGCGCGACGCCGGGTGAGATCCGCGAGCCATTCGTCGAGAACTTCACCCCGACGCGCTTGGCGACGCAATAGTCGAGCAGCTCCCAGAAGTCGGGACGCAGCGTCGGTTCGCCGCCGCCGATGTTGACGTAGAAGACTTGCATCGCAGCAAGCTCGTCGACGACGGCGAACAGCTCGGCGGTGCTCAGCTCTCGTGGGTCACGCCGGCCGCTGGACGACAGGCAGTGCACACACGCGAGGTTGCAGCCGTAGGTCAGCTCCCAGGTCAAACAGATCGGGGCATCGAGCCCGTGCGCGAGCCGCTCGGTCAGCTGCATGTCACGACCTCCGCGGCGACGAGACGGTCGAGCGCCCGCCGATAGGCGGGCCACTGCGCCGGCGGCACGTCCGCAGCAGTGAAGGCGGCGTCGATGTCGTCGTAGTCATGCGCGGTCCGCACCACCGCGAGCAGCTTGTCGTCACCGAGGAACGTCAGTCGGCGGTTGCCGTAGTGATAGGCCAGCGCACCGAAACGTTCGGGTCGGATCCCGACCTGCGGATGCAGGGCGTATCTCACCTCAGTAGACGCCGCACATGCCGTCGATCGAGATCTCCTCGACGACGAGCTCGTCGATGACGTCCTCGTCCGGCGTGTCGATGTCGTCCAGAACTTCCGCAGCCACGGCAGGTGTCATGCGCCGAATATTGGCACACGGTGCCACTAAGGTCCATAGTGACCGGGTGAACCTCGCGGCGCGGCAGGTGGGACGGCCGCCTGTGTCGTCGCGCAACGAGGTCGAGCGGGTCGCCATCAGCCTGTTCAGCGAGCGCGGGTTCGACCTGACCACGGTCGACGACATCGCCTCGACCGCGGGCATCAGCCGGCGCACGTTCTTCCGCTACTTCGGGTCGAAGAATGACGTCGTCTGGGGCCGGTTCGCCGAGGGTCTCGACGGCCTGCGCACCGGGCTGCGCACGACACCGGTCAACGTGCCGGTGGGTGACGCGCTGCGCGCCGCGATCGTCGCGTTCAACGCGCTGACACCCGAGCAGGTGCCGGTGCACCGGCAGCGGATGGCGGTCATCTTCGCCGCGGAAAGCCTGCTCGCACACTCGACGTTGATGTATGCCGAATGGCGCGCCGTCATCGCCGACTTCGTCGCCGCGCGCACCGGCCAACCGGCATCAGCACTCTTCCCGCAGCTCGTCGGCCACCTCATGCTCGGCGCGGCCGTCACCGCCTACGAGCAGTGGCTCGCCGACCCGGCCGCCGACCTGGCGACGCTCCTCGACGCCAGCCTTCGCCTCACCGGCAAGGTGGTTACGTAGGCGGCGGCGCACACACCGGCTGCGCCGGTGCAGCACTCGGGTGAAAGACGGTGCCGGGTGTCGTCGAGCCCGGGACGAAGCGCACGACCCAGTCGATGCCGCCGACACCCGACAGCACTGCAGCGGCTGCGTGGTCCTGGCCTTCGCCGGAGACGAGCACGTCCGCGCACAAGTTCTTGTGCAACGTCGCACCGAACGCGTCGGCAACCGCCACGCCGCTCGTCTTGGCGATCGTCCGGCTGAACAGCACGGAGTTGTCGGAGGACCGCTCGACCGTGACCGAGAGGCCAGTGCGCGGCTTCGCCTTCGCGACGACAAGGTCCTCGCCTTGACCGGTTGTCGCGCCACCGAGCGGCAACGCCGCGCCCGGATGCAACAGCGACCCATCGACACCGCGGAAGTAGACGAGTTTCACCGCCGAGTTGTCTCCCGAGCTGACGACGATGAGGACGATGCCGTCGATTGATCCGTCCGGCTCGAAGTCACCGACCGGTTCGACATCGCTGAGCGCGGTAGAGGTGCCACTGGAGCTCGTTGGGGTCGTCGCCTTGTATGTCGTCGTGTCGACGGGCTTCCCGGCGTCGTCATACATCGTCAGCGTCAGCGTTGCCGTGGTGGTCGTGCTCCCGGACGTCACGTCGGTCTGCCAGACGCCGGTCGCCGGGACGAGGGGTGAGCCCGACTGCTGCACGGCATAGGCGAAGTCGCCGGTGTTGGTCCACACCGTCGACCCGGTGGCACCGTCGAGCAGCGACACCTTGCCGTGTGCGGGAGGTGCGGTCGGATCGGGCAGCGGCAACGGCAACCCCAGGCCACCGGTTGGCGGACCGGAGCTGACCGCGATGTCAGGCGCGGGCGCGATGCCGGTCGCGCTGTCATGCACGTCACCGACCGATGTCGCGACAGCGCCGGGATAGAGCGTCAGCTGTGTTGTCGACCAGATCGGCGACCCGTCGACGCCGTGCCGGGCATAGACGCCCGTGCCATCCCCGTTGCCGGGTACGACGAGGACGAAGTCGGCGAGCGAGTCGGCAGAAATGTCCGGCACGCTCGCGATGCCGGGCGCACCGACCGGGCTCGTGACGCTCGACCCCAACCGCACCACCGCGCCATCCGTGCCGCGCACGCGCACGGGAGTCAGCGTGACGCTCGGGTCCTGGCCGCCGGGCGCCTCGAGCCGCGCCATGAGGATGTCGGGGACGGTCGACGACTCATCGGTGGCGAAGTCAACCGGCAACGGCAGATGATGCTCGGCCGCCGAGTTGCCCAGAGTGCCGGACTCGAAGTGGCTCCAGAGCAAGCTGCCGTGCCGGCCCAGCGCGGTGATCCGCACGGACACGGTGAGCGTCCGGTTCTTGGTCGTCGTACCGGTGTCGACAAGGACGACTCCCGGTGCGCCACCGGCGCCGACCGGCTGCGGCTCGGGCATCACCACGTGACCGGTCACGCCAGGCACGGTCTTGGACCACAGCAGCGCGCCAGTGCGACCGTTGCGCGCAAACATCGCCAGCCGCTCGGCCGCCGAACCGACCGAGTGGTAGCGCACGTCGAGCACGTCGCGGACGCCATCTCGGTTGAAGTCGCCCGCCGACATCAGCACCGAGTCGAGCGCCACCGCGCCGACCGCAGCCGAGTTCGACACGGGGTACGGCGTCCGGCCGGCTGCCTGCAGCGCTGCATTCAGCACCTGGTGGGACGAGCTCATCGACGCGAGTGCCTGCGCCTGCAACCGCTGGACCGTCGCGACCGCGGATGCGAGCGAACGCGTCTGAGTCCGTGCGGCGACCGCCGCACTGGGCGGGAGCGCCGCCAGGACAGCGAGAACCGCCACGGCGGCAGGGATGAAACGTCTGGGCATCAGCGTGGGCCTCCATGCAAGATCAACATGGGTTGGCTTCGCCGTGCCCAACCCGCTCACCTGCCTGGATGAACGCGGTCTCAAGGCGGTGCCGGCGGAATGGAAGGATCCCCGACATGTCGTCCGGACCGTTGCAGGGCTTGAAGGTTGTCGAAATCGCCGGCATCGGTCCGGCTCCGCTCGGCTGCATGATGCTCGCCGACCTGGGCGCCGAGGTGCTGCGAATCGACCGGCCGACCGGACCGGGGCTCGCCCTCGTGCCTTACCGGATGGACACGCTGGTCCGCGGCCGGCACTCGGTTGCCATCGACCTCAAGGCTGAGGGCGCGACAGACGTCGTACGCCGCCTCACTGACCAAGCCGACGTGTTCATCGAAGCCTTCCGGCCCGGGGTCGCCGAACGGCTCGGCATCGGGCCGGCCGACCTCATGAGCAGCAACCCTCGGCTGGTCTACGCGCGTATGACGGGCTGGGGCCAGGACGGGCCACTTGCGCAGACCGCCGGGCACGACATCGACTACGCGGCCATCGTCGGCGCGATCGGTGCGATCGGTGAGCCAGGGCGCAAGCCGGTGCCGCCGCTGAACCTCGTGGCGGACTTCGGCGGTGGCTCGACGTTCCTGGTGATCGGTGTGCTTGCGGCGCTTGTCGAGCGGATGAGCAGTGGGCGCGGCCAGGTCGTCGACGTCGCGATGGTCGACGGAGTGGCGACGCTGACCGCAATGGTGCAGAGCCATCTGTCGACCGGCAACTGGCGCGACGAACGCGGCGCCAACCTGCTCGACGGCGGGTCGCCGTTCTATGACACGTATGAGTGCGCCGACGGCGAGTACGTCGCGGTCGGCGCGATCGAGCGACAGTTCTTCGCCGAGCTCGTTCGTGTACTCGGGGTCGAAGACACGGTGCCGGCGCAGCACGACGTCGAGCGGTGGCCGGAGACACGCGCGTTGTTCGCCGCGACGTTCAAGACGAAGAGCCGCGACGAGTGGGCCGCGTTGTTCGCCGATGTCGACGCATGTGTCGCGCCGATCATGCGACTACGCGAGGCGGTCGACCATCCGCACGTGAAGGCGCGCGGGTCACTGTTCGAGGAGAACGGACTCGTCCAACCCGCGCCGGCACCACGCTTCGATCGCACACCGGGAGCGGTGCAACGACCACCGCGGACTCCGGGCGAGGACACGACAGAGACCCTGGTTGCCTGGGGCTTCGCGCCGGACGACGTCGAGGCGTTGCTCACGGCCGGTGTCATCGCCCAGCCGGAGAACCCGGAGCGGGGGGTTCTCGGAGCGGCGCCATGAGCGACCCCTCAGCTACTGAATGGGCGACCGAGCTCGCCGAGCTTGCGCATCGCAAGCAGCTCGCCATGGAGATGGGCGGCGACGAACGCATCGCCCGACAGCACACCAACGGACGCTTGACGGTCCGCGAGCGCATCGACCGCCTGCTCGACCCGGGTTCGTTCCGCGAGATCGGCGCGCTGGCGGGCAGTGCGACATACGACAAGGACGTGTTGAAGGAGTTCACCCCGACCAACTTCGTGACCGGCTTCGGTGCCGTCAGTGGCCAGCGCGTAGTGGTTGCCGGTGACGACTTCACGGTCCGCGGGGGTGCTGCCGACGCGACCATCCACGAGAAGCAGGTGCTCGCGGAACGCATGGCCGGCGAGACCGGTGTCCCGCTGATCCGGCTGATCGACGGCACCGGTGGGGGCGGCAGCGTCAAAACACTCGAAGACGCAGGTCGCACCTATGTGCCGCACAACCCGGGTTGGAACCACGTCGTCGCCAACCTCGCCCGCGTGCCGGTGGTGTCGCTCGCACTAGGCCCGGTCGCCGGCCTCGGCGCCGCGCGGCTGGTGACGTCGCACGTCGCGATCGGAGTCCGCGGCATCGCGCAGGTGTTCGTCGCGGGGCCCGCGGTCGTCGAAGCCGGCATGGGCGAGTCCGTCGACAAGGAGCAGCTGGGCGGCATCGGCATGGTGGCGCGTGCCGGCACTGTCGATCTTGTCGTCGACGACGAGGAAACGGCCTTCGCCGCGGTTCGGCGGGTGCTCGGCTACCTCCCGCCGAACACCGGGATCCTGCCGGCGCGCGGGCCGATCGAGGACGACGCCGGTCGACGGGACGCAACGTTGCGCGATCTCGTGCCGAAAGACCGACGGACGCCGTATGACGTCCGCCGGCTGCTCTCCGTCGTCTTCGACTCGGGCAGCGTGCTCGAGCTCGGCCGAACCTTTGCGCCGTCGACGGTGACGGCACTCGCGCGGCTCGACGGATGGCCGGTGGCGGTGCTCGCGAGCGACCCGCGGTTCTACGGCGGCGGTATGACGGCCGACGGCGCCGACAAGATGACCCGCTTCGTGGACCTCGCCGAGACGTTCCGGCTGCCCGTCGTCCACCTCGTCGACCAGCCGGGCTTCGTCATCGGAAGCGCGGCCGAGCGGGCGGGGACGATCCGGCACGGAGCGCGCGCCCTTGCTGCGGTCTATCAGTGCACGGTGCCGTGGGCATCGGTGCTGATCCGGCGGGTGTTCGGCGTCGCGGGCGCGGCGCACTGCCCGCACCACCGCTACACCTACCGGTTTGCGTGGCCGTCCGGCGACTGGGGATCGCTGCCCATCGAGGGTGGGCTGGAGGTCGCGTTCAAGCGGATGCTGGCCGAGGCGGGCGAGGAGGCCGCACGGGTGAAGGCCGAGATCAGCGAGAGGTTGGAAGCCGTGCGCTCGCCGTTCCGCACGGCGGAGGCGTTCCTCGTCGAAGATGTCGTCGACCCGGCCGACACCAGACCACTGCTCACCGAGTGGGTGGGGACGGCATACACGGTCTTAGGCGGCTCGCAGTACGAGAAGCCGCGGGTCCAGCCGCGCCCGTAGGCCCTCACGCGCGCCAGATCAGGACGACGGCTCGGTCATCCATGCTGTGCGGAGCGACGGTGTCCACCAGCAGCTCGGCACCACCCGAGAAGCCACGCGGGATGAGTCCCTCGGCCGCGCCGAGCAGCCGGTCGATGCCGAGCGCGAGATCGCGGCCCGGCACCTCGACCAGTCCGTCGGTGTAGAACAGCAGCGCGTCATAGCGCGCCAGGTGGCCCTCGGTGACGTCGAACTTTGCCTCCGGGTCGAGGCCGAGCACGGTGCCGGACTGCTCGATGAGCGTCCACCGGCCGCTGCCGCCGGCGTAGTGGGCGGCGGGTGGGTGACCGGCGTTCGTCAGCCGGAAGTGCCCGCTCTCCAGGTCGATCGTGATGTGCAGCGCGGTCGCGAAGCCCTCGTCCCACTCCTGCCGGATGACGTAGTCGTTGGCGGCGGCGAGGAACCGCTCCGGGGCAACCGACCCGAGCAGGCCGCCGAGGGCACCGGAGAGCAGGAGGGCGCGAGTGCCGGCGTCCAGGCCTTTGCCGGAGACGTCGACGATCGCGACCTCGAGCCGCTTGCCGTGATCGGCGAGGGTGGAGACGAGGAAGTCGCCGCCGAAGCTCGACCCGCCGGCCGAGCGCTGGGCGATGTCGGCGTTCCAGCCGTTGGTGAGCGGCGGCATCTCGCCCTGGCGCATCAGCTGGTCGCGCAGCTCGATCAGCATCGACTCGCCCTTGCCGACCGAAAAACCGAGCCGTTCACGGTCACGCACGAGCTCAATCGAGATCGCCGTGATGATGACGAGCACGACCACGGTCCCCGGGCGGACCCGGTGCCAGCCGAGGTCGACGATCTCCGCGACCATCGCGGCGCCGACGACGAAGATGAGCGCGCGCAACGCCGACCGTTCGAGCAGGAGCCCGCCGAGCAAGACGGGTACGGCGAGCGCCAGCGGCGGTGCCACCATCGGACCGGCCGAAGTCGTCACGATCGCGATGACGCCGGTCAGCATGACGAGGGCGGCCAGCGTGATGCTCTTGGCCCGGGGCGACTCAGGGCCGGTGAGGAGGGCAACACGGCGACGCGCGGCCAATAGCCGCGCGATCGGGCCCCCGGGCTGGGCGTCCCCCTGCTGAGACATGATCGCGATCCAGGGTAACGGTTGTGCCGATTCGCCCGATAGCCCCAAACGGGTGCTCCAGACGGCTCAGCCGCTGCCCGATTACGCTGCGAACGTGACTTCTACGCCGCGCCGATCCGGCGGCCGGTCAGGCCCTGAGCGGCATGGCTCCGAGGAGCGAGCGGCCGCCGCGCTGACCGGCAGCGGGCCCTCGCAGCTCGGGGTGGACGCCTCGATGCGAGGGCGCGACGTCTCCCGCCCCCGACCCGAACATGTGGCCCAGGCCGAAGAGCTGGTCCAGGTTTCCTACCGACCACGCTCGCATACCCGGCCGCCGCTGCCCGGTGCCGGCCAGTCGAGCGACAAGCCGGGGAGTCAGGCGGACGGCAAGGCCGGCGGCTCGCCGGACGCCTCGTAGGCCCCGACCTGCGCCAGGCGGCGCACGTGCCGCTCCTCGCCGCTGAACGGCGTGGCCAGGAAGATCTCGACGAAGCGGACCGCGGTTGCTTCGTCATACATGCGCGCACCGAGGCTGACCACGTTGGCGTCGTTGTGCTCGCGCGCCAACCTGGCGGTGTCGTCGCTGAAGGCCAGCGCGCAGCGGACGCCGCGGACCTTGTTGGCCGCGATCGCCTCGCCGTTGCCGCTGCCGCCGAGGACGATGCCGGCGCTGCCCGGGTCGGCGGCGACCCGTCGCGCGGCTTCGATGACGTACGGCGGGTAGTCGTCTTCGGCGTCATACGCATGCGGGCCGCAGTCGACCGGTTCGTGGCCGAGCGAGCTCAGGTGTTCGACAAGCCGCTGCTTCAACTCGAAGCCTGCGTGGTCCGACCCCAGATAGACGCGCACGGTTCGGAAGTGTCGTGCCCCGCGCGCCGAAAGACAATTCCCGCATGGCACTCGCCGGCGTAGACGGATGTCGGGGCGGCTGGCTGGCCGCGACGGAAGCCGAGGGAAACATCAGCTGGCGCTGGACGGCCACGTTCCGCGATCTGTATGACGACCAGTCGCTCGTCACCCTTGCGGTTGACGTGCCCATCGGCCTGCCCGACTCGGGGACGCGCTGCTGCGACATCGAGGCACGCAAGCTGATCGGACCACGGCGCTCGAGCGTGTTCGCGGCGCCGATTCGTTCGGTGCTCAAGCACACGACCTATCCGGAAGCGCGCGCGGAACTGGCCAAGCTCGGACCGACGTCGATGTCCGCGCAGGCGTTCGGGATCGTGCGCGCCATCCGTGACGTCGACGCGTGCGTGACCGAACGCGATGACGACAGGGTCGTCGAAACGCATCCGGAGGTCGCGTTCTACGTCATGGGTGGCGTGATGGCGGCAAAGCGGACCGCGCAAGGCGTTGCTGAGCGCGTCCGCGCGCTCTCCGCGTGGCGCTCTGATGTCTTGAACGTCCTGGCGACGACCCCGGAGAAGGCGCCAATCGACGACGCCTTGGACGCACTCGTCTGCCTCTGGGCGGCGCAGCGATGGGCGGCCGGCGAACGTCGCACGCTCGGGGATGGAATGCGTGATGCGCGTCACTTGCCGATGCGAATTGCACCGGCACCCTGAGGTCGTGCGGCACACTTCCCGGCATGGCCGAGAAGTACGACGTCATCGTCGTCGGTGCGAGCATCGCGGGCTGCACGGCCGCGGCGCTGCTTGCGCGTGATGGGCTCCGCGTTGCGCTGCTCGAGGCGCACCGCGACGAGAACATGTACAAGCGCTTGTGCACGCACTTCATCCAGAGCTCGGCAACGCCGACGATCGAGGGGCTTGGCATCGCAGCGGAGCTCGATGCGCTCGGCGCCGTGCACAACCTCGGCGACCTTTGGACGTCGTACGGGTGGGTGCGTGAGCCGGAGTCGGTGCCGGGTTGCCCGCCATACGGATACAGCGTGCGGCGCAGCGTGCTCGATCCGCTGTTGCGCCGGACCGCGGCGGCTGCGCCGACGGTTGAGCTGATGCTCGGCGCGAAGGTCGTCGACCTGGTGCTCGACGGGGACGGCCGGGTGGGTGGTGTCGATGCGCGCACTTCCGAGGGACGCGTGGAGATTCGCGGTCGGCTGATCGTCGGAGCCGACGGCAAGAGCTCGAAGATTGCCGAGCTCGCCGACCTGCCGGGACACGAGGTGCCGAACAACCGCTTCGGTTACATGGCGCATTACCGCAACGTGGGTCTGAGCGACTGGCGGCGATCGAAGCTCTGGCTGCTCGACAACGGTGACGGCGTCTACGTCTTCCCCAACGACGACGGCGTTGCCGTGCTCGCCACGATGCCGGGCAAAGCGCGCCTGGACGAGTTCCGCGGCGGCGACACCGAGAAGGCGCTGCTGTCGATGTATGACGGACTGTCCGAGGCACCCGATCTGTCCGCTGCGGAGCGGGTGTCCGACGTCATCGGCGCCGTTGACTATCCAAGCATCCTGCGGCCACGGATCACTGCGCCTGGCGTGGCGTTGATCGGTGACGCCGCGATGGTCTGCGACCCGCTGTGGGGTCTCGGGTGCGGGTTCGCGTTCCAGAGCGCGGAGTGGCTGGCGCAAGAGGTGTCGCCGGTCTTGCGTGCGGGTGGCGAGGTGGATCGCGCGACCGAGCGCTACGCGAAGACGCATGCGCGACGGCTGCGGCCCCACTTCAAGCTCACGTCGGACTTCTCGAAGGTGCGAACGTTCAACCGGTTGGAGCGACTGCTGTTCGGCGGCGCGCCATACGACGAGGTCGTCGCGGATGCGTTCTGGCGTTACGGCACCCGCAACGCCTCACCCGCAGCGTTGCTGTCACCCCGCGTACTAACCCGCGCAGCGCGCGTGCACCGACGCGCTAAAGCTGCAGCGACTTCGGCTGGGTGAACTCCTCGAGACCGAACGGGCCGAGCTCGCGGCCGACGCCGCTCTGCTTGAACCCGCCGAACGGCGCGGAAATGTTGAACGAGCCGCCGTTGATGTCGATCTGCCCGGTCTTCATCTTGCGCGCGAACGCCTTCGCCCGCTCCGCGTCACCTGACCAGACTGCGCCGGCGAGGCCGTAGATCGAGTCGTTCGCAATACGCAAGGCCTCGTCCTCGTCGTCATACGAAATGATCGACAGCACCGGACCGAAGATCTCCTCCTGTGCGATCGTCATGTCGGTCGTGACGTCGGCGAAGACGGTCGGCGACACGAAGTAACCCTTGTCGAACGGGTGCACGTCACCGCCGGCGACCACGCGCGCGCCTTCAGACTTGCCCTTGTCGATGTATGACGCCACCCGATCCATCTGCGCCTTCGAGACGAGCGGACCGAGACGCGTCCCTTCGTCGTTCGGGTCACCGATCGTGTAGCCCGACGCCGCCTTGGCGGCAAGCTCGACGGCCTCGTCGTACTGCGATGAGTGCACCAACATGCGCGTCCATGCCGTGCACGTCTGGCCCGAGTTGAGGTAGCAGTTGCCGACACCCACCTTCACGGCCTTGGCGAGATCGGCGTCCGGAAGGATCACGTTGGCGGACTTGCCGCCGAGCTCCAGCGACACCTTCTTGACCGTCTGCGCAGCAAGCTCGGCGACGCGCTTGCCCGCGCGGGTCGACCCGGTGAACGACACCATGTCGATCTCCGGATGCGCCGCGATCGCCTCCCCGACTGTCTGGCCGTAACCGGGTACGAGGTTGACGACGCCGGCCGGGAAACCGACCTCGTGGATCGCGTCGAAGAACAGGAACGCGCACAGCGGCGCGACCTCGCTCGGCTTGAGGACGACCGTGCAACCGGCGGCAAGCGCATAGGCGACCTTCGCAGTGATCTGGTGCAGCGGGTAGTTCCACGGTGTGATGCACCCGACGACACCGAGCGGCTCCATCACGACGGTCGAGTTGCCGAGCTGACGCTCGTACTCGAACGTTGTCGCGAGCTGCGCGGCCGTGGCGATGTCAGCGATCGGCAGGCTCGCCTGGATCGACTCGGCGATCTTCTTCGGCGCGCCCATCTCCTGACTGATGACCGCGGCGATCTCGCCGTGCCTAGCGGTGACCGCTTCCTGCAGCCGGGCGATGAGCTTGCCGCGCTCCTCCGGTGATGTGGCAGCCCAGCCGTCCTGAGCGGCGCGTGCCGCCTTGACCGCGCGGTCGACATCCGAGGCGGTGCCGGACGGGATGCGGCCGATCACTTCTTCGGTCGCGGGGTTCTCCACGTCAATCGCATCGGTTCCGTCCGAGGGCACCCAGGCGCCGTCGACGTAGATGGTGTCGCGAATGATCAGGTTGTCGGCCACGAGAGCCCTCCCGGCGCGGTGTCGGTTTGCGTGCGGAGCACGACGCAATCGTCACCGGGAGCGTATGTCAGCGGGCGCTGTCCACCACGGGCGCGTCATCAGCGTCGGCCGGCTCGGTCGGAAGCGGCTGCGCGGGAACCAGGATCTCCTCGCGCGTCGCCTGGTAGGCCACCCAGCGGCATTCGCGGTGGTCCCAGTACGGCTTCTTCTCCCCCACACGCCCAGCGTGACGGGACATCGTTGCGGCGTCCACCCGTTCTCCCAAATCAACGCCGGAAAATGCCGAACCCGAGCGGGATGGCGCGCTCCACCCGGTCCGCCGTGGCGGTGCGCAACAGCAGCCGGCGGGCATGCGGGTGCATACGGGTCACCATCGTGGTCGAGCCGCCGCCATCGAACAGCCATGCATCGGTCGCGCCGAGGTCGGCCATCACCGCGCCGAGCTGCACCGAGTCGAGGCCGTGCAGCGGGGTCCGCGGGTTGTCGTCGACGGCAACCAGGATCAACCGGCGGCCGCCGTCCGCGAAGCCGATCGCGGTGCGCGCCGGTTGCGGGTAGCCCCGCGGGCAGGTCAGCCCCTCCAGGCCCTGACCGTTCTGAGTGATCCGGCCGCCGACCGCGTAGGCGGTCCGGAACGGCTGCGGCGCGTCGCTGCGCGTCCCGACGTGCAGGTGGACCCGGGCAGCGCGGTGCAGCGAGCGCAGCCAGTGCACGGCGTCATCCCCGCGAGCGACGAGCAGGTATCCCGAGCGAGGCGCCCGGTGGAGGTTGGACACGTGGTGGCGGCGGTGGTGGTGTCGGCGCGCAGAGTGGCGAGCGGGGTGGCGTGCCGGGATCGAGACGAAGCCCCGATAGACGTAGCGGCCGACCGTGCCGCGGCTCCACACGATCGGGGTCCGCCCCCACCGCGGGGTATAGGCCGTGATGCCGAACTGCGGGCGGGGCGTGTTGAGCCCGGCAAGCTGCTGTGAGCCGGTCCGGGCAGTGACGTCACCCACGACGGAGAGGTGACCGGCCTGCATCAGCCCGTCCCGACTGAAGCCCACGACATTGGTGCTGACGCTGCTGGTGAGCATGGCGCGGCCGAGCGGCGCCGCACGTCCGAGTACTGGCTGGCCCTGCTTGACGGTCGGCCCGATGGGCGCACCGGTCTGAAGATCGAAGTAGCCGGCGTTTGTCGCCGCGACAAGCTTGCGCTGGCTGCGGTAGCTCGTCAGCCGCTGCCGCGACGTGACCGCGCGCATCAGCGGCCGGAAGGCCAGATGTGGGTCGGTCACGTCAACGTCCAGCACGTGCATCCGGACGTATCCCTCGCGGGCGTGGTGGCGGCCTTCGCGCAGCGAGACACCGGGCGCGAGGTGATGCGATACCCAGCGAGTTCCTGCGATGAGGTTCGTCGCTGTCGGGCAGTTCGTCGTATAGCCGGGCACGTGCGCCGGGCTCGCGGACGCCGGGACGGCGCTCACCACGGCAGTCGCGGCCACTGCGGCCGCAGCCAGAGCAGCCGAACACCGACGGACAGAACGGGACATGCCGTCTATTCGGCAGGAGGAGCAGCATTCTTGTCTGGCGATTGGGTAAGAGATGGCTCCACGGTTAGGTTCTGTTCATGCCTGCGTTGAGTGGCATTGCCGCTGACTTCCTCGCATTGCACGTTCCCGGCAGGCCGCTGCTCCAGCCGAACGCTTGGGATGCCGGCTCAGCGCGGATCCTCGAGACCCTCGGCTTCGGCGCGATCGCCACGACAAGCAGCGGGTTCGCCGCGACGCTCGGCCGGCCCGACGGTGCCGTCACCCGCGACGAGGTGATCGCACACTGCCGCGCCATCGCGACGGCTGTCGACATACCAGTCGCGGCCGACACCGAGAACGGGTACGCCGACTCCCCCGCCGACGTCGCGGAAACCGTGCGGCTCGTGAGCGAGACCGGTCTTGCCGGCTGCTCGATCGAGGACTGGTCGGGGACGGAGATCTACGACGTGTCGCTCGCGGCGGAGCGGATGGCGGCAGCAGTCGAAGCGGCGCATGCGGCCGCGAACCCGCTAGTGCTGACGGCGCGGGCGGAGAACCTGCTGCACGGGGCCGATCTCGACGACGCGATCAAACGGCTGCAGGCCTACCAGGAGGCAGGCGCCGACGTCCTGTTCATGCCAGGCCTTCGCAAAGCTGACGACATTGGCGCCGTGATCTCGTCCGTGGACAAGCCCGTGAACGTCCTCGTCGTACCCGGTTGTCCGCCGATCAATGAACTGGCCGAGCTCGGCGCGGCGCGCATCTCGGTCGGCGGATCGTTCACGTGGGTCGCCTACGCCGCCTTGATCGACGCCGCAACGGAACTGCGCGACGCCGGCACCTACGACTACGCCGCGAACCTCAAAGCAGCCCGCGAGACCATCACCAAGGCCCTGCGCTACTAGTCGAAGATCGGCGGGCGGTCGCGGGTGCGCTTGAGCTCGTAGAAGCCGTCAGTGCCGGCGACCAGTACGACGCCGTCCCAGAGCTTGCCGGCTGCCTCGCCGCGGGGCGTCGGAGTCACCACCGGGCCGAAGAACGCGACCCCTTCCACGTGGATCACCGGCGTTCCGACGTCCATGCCGACCGGGTCCATGCCCTCGTGGTGAGACTTGCGTAGCGCGTCGTCGTAGACGTCCGCTTCCGCGGCGTCGGCCAGCTCTTCGGGCAGCCCGGCCTCGGCGAGCGCGTCGACCAGCGTCTGCCGATCCTTCGGCGCCTTCTCGTGATGGAAGCGTGTGCCCAGCGCCGTGTAGAGCGGCAGCAGCACCTGCTCGCCATGCTGCTGAGCCGCGGCGATGCACACGCGAACCGGGCCGAAGGCTTCCTGCATGAGCCGCTGATAGTCCTCCGGAAGGTCACGCCCTTCGTTGAGCACCGCAAGCGACATGACGTGCCAATTCACCTGGATGTCGCGGACCTTTTCCACCTCGAGAATCCAGCGGCTCGTGAGCCACGCCCAGGGGCAGATCGGGTCGAACCAGAAGTCCGCAGTCGCCATGGGAAACATCATTCCCTGCCATGACAGACTCGACGCCGTGAGTGCCGAGAACCTAACCAGAGACGAAGCTCGCGAGCGTGCGCGGCTGCTGTCCGTGGCCGAGTACGACGTCGAGCTCGATCTCACGCTCGCACCCACCGACAGCCCCGTATTTCGGTCTTCGTCGACGGTCCGCTTCACCTGCGCCGAGCCGGGCGCACAGACGCACATCGACATCACGGCCGACCGCATCGTCGAAGCGTCGCTCAACGGCGAACCGATCGATGTCGCTTCTGGCTTCAGCGGCCGACGCCTGCAGCTGCCGGCGCTCGCCGAGAACAACGAGCTGCGGGTCGTCGCCGAGTGCGCGTTCATGCGGACTGGGGAAGGGCTGCACCGGTTCACCGACCCGGTGGACAAGGAGACCTACCTCTACACGCAGTTCGAGGCGTTCGAAGCCCACCGGATGTATGCCTGCTTCGACCAGCCGGACCTCAAGGCGACCTTTACCTTCACCGTCGATGCGCCGTCGCACTGGCTGGCCATCTCGAACATGCCGTCCCGACGCGAAGGCAACCGATACTTCTTCGAGCCGACGCCGCGGCAGTCGACATACATCACTGCTTTGATCGCCGGCCCGTACCACGCGGTCTATGACGAGCACGACGGCATCCCGCTGGGTGTGTTCTGCCGGCAGTCGCTCGCCGAGTTCCTCGACGCCGACGAGATCTTCGCGGTGACGAAGCAGGGCTTCGACTTCTTCCATCGCGAGTTCGACTATCGCTATCCGTGGCCGAAGTACGACCAGATGTTCGTGCCGGAGTTCAACGCGGGCGCCATGGAGAACGCCGGTGCCGTGACGTTCCTCGAGGACTACGTGTTCCGGTCGCGTACGACGGACGCCGCCTACGAACGTCGTGCGGTCACGATCCTGCACGAGATGGCGCATATGTGGTTCGGCGACCTCGTGACGATGCGCTGGTGGGACGACCTGTGGCTCAACGAGTCGTTCGCCGAATATGCCTCGACTCGCGCGACGGCTGTCGCGACGCGGTGGCGCGACGCCTGGACGACGTTCTGCAACATCGAAAAGGCGTGGGCCTATCGTCAGGACCAGCTGCCGACGACCCACCCGATCGCTGCCGACATCGTCGATATCGAAGCCGTCAAGGTGAACTTCGACGGCATCACCTATGCCAAGGGCGCGTCGGTGCTCAAGCAGCTCGCGCACTATGTCGGCGAGGACGCGTTCACCGTTGCCCTGCGGGGTTATTTCCGGCGGCACGAATACGGCAACACGACGTTGCAAGACCTCCTCGATGCACTTGCCGAGGCCAGCGGACGCGACTTGTCCACGTGGTCGAAGGAGTGGCTGCAGACCGCCGGTGTCAACACGTTGCGCTCGCAGTTCGATGTCGACGCGGACGGCGCATTCACGTCATTCGCGCTTCTGCAGGAAGCGCCCGAAGAACATCCGACCTTGCGCTCGCACCGTCTGCGGGTCGGCCTCTATGACCGCACGAGCGAAGGTGTGCTGCGTCGCGACCAAGTCGAGCTCGACGTGTCAGGTGCCCGCACCGAGGTGCCGGCGCTGGTCGGCAAGAAGCAGCCTGACTTCATCCTCATCAACGACGACGACCTGGCCTACGCGAAGATCCGGCTCGACGAGCGATCGTTGCGCACGCTGGTTGACTATGTCGGCGAGTTCCGCGAGTCGCTGCCTCGCGCGCTGTGCTGGACCAGCGCGTGGGACATGACGCGTGACGCCGAGATGCGCGCAGCCGACTACTTGGCTCTCGTGCTCGCAGGTGTGTCCCAAGAGGCAGAGATCGGCACGGTCCAGTCGCTGTTGCGACTGGCGCGACAGTCGATCGACCCGTTCGGCAATCCGGCGGAGCGACAGACGCGGTTGGCCCGGCTCGGCGACAAGTGCCTGGAGCTGCTCGAAGCGGCGGCTGCCGGCAGCGACATGCAGCTCGCCTATGCCCGAGCGTTGGCCGCCAACGCGGTCACCGACAAGCAGCTGGACTATGTCGCCGGACTGCTGAGCGGTGGCAACGTCATAGAAGGTCTTGCGGTCGACACCGAGTTGCGGTGGACGTTGCTGCAGCGACTGGTCGTGATGGGTCGGTCCGGCGATGACGACATCGACGCCGAGCTCGACCGCGACAACACCTCGGCCGGGCGGCGGCACGCGCTGACCCTGCGCGCAGCGCGACCGACGGCGGAGGCGAAGGAAGAGGCCTGGCAGCTCGCCGTCCTCGACGAGTCGTTGCCCAACGCCGAGCAGGACGCTGTGATCATGGGCTTCCAGCAGCCGGAGCAGCGTGCGTTGCTGGCACCGTTCGCGGAGCGCTACTTCGAGTCGGTCGCTGAAGCGTGGGACAAGCGGACGAGCGAGATGGCCCAGCAGATCGCGATCGGCCTCTACCCGATCTTCTGCGACTCGCAGGCAACGCTCGACCGTACCGACCGCTTCCTGCGCGAGGTCCAGCCCGCGCCGGCACTGCGTCGCCTGGTCACGGAAAGCCGCGACAACCTCGCCCGCGCCCTAAGAGCTCAAGCCCGCGACAGTCACTGAGTCTGCGAGGGAGAACGCCGCCGGCGACGTCCTGAGGCTCAGTGGGCGGCGGCGGGGAGTTCGCGGCCGGCTGCTTCGCTGAGCATCCGGAGGCCGGTGACGATGCCGCCGACCAAGTCGCCGCCGGCGAATGACGTTGTCATCGACAACGCCGCCAACGCACATGCCCGGTCGGCGAGCCGCCGCGACGACTCCTTGCCGGTCACGATCTCGAGCTGGCGGTCGCCGGGTGCAACCAGGACGAGTACGCCGCGGGGCGCGAGCGCCCCGAGAGCCGCGTGCAGCCGCTCGGCATGGTCGCGAATCTCGCCCTCGACCGGCCCGACGTAGACCGAGTAGTGCAGTCCGGTCTCGCCGCTGGCTTGCGAGCAGGCACGGGTGATCTCGCGGATCTGGGCGTCGGTGAACGGCCCTGGGTCAGCTGGCATGGTCGGCTACCACTCCGCGCTTGCGCCGCCGCGTGCGGTCGCACCAGGTCGAGCCTGCGCCACCGCGGCATCGGGGTCGTCCGGTCCGGCGAACCAGAGCGGGTCGTGCTTCCACGGACGGCCGGGTCGATAGCGCGGCCGCTTCAGCATCGACGGGAGCGCGGAGAAGAACGCAATGACGAGGAACGCGCCGAGCGGGATCAGCACATAGATCACGATCGTGAGCCCGGTGCCGAGCGGCTTGCCGGGGACCTCGCCATCGTCCTTGATCGCCAAGGCTGGAGCCGCGGTGACGACAACCGACGTCAAGGCGGCGAATACGACGGTTAGCAGACGCCTCACGGGTGGCAAACCTATCCGACCGCACGCCCGAGGTCGGCGGCCAGCCCGACGACACGCTCGTCGGCGAGCAACTCCTCGAGCGACAGCGGCCGACCGGACTCGTCCGCCACAGGCAGTCGCCAGTTGGGGTATTCGTCGACCGTGCCCGGCAGGTTGGGCTGGCGCAGGTCTCCCACGGCGTCGCTGGGCGCGGCGACGACATACCGGCTGGGCGTCCGCGCGATGAACTGGTGCAAGGCGCGTACGACGGCCTCCGGCGGCGCGTCCACCGAATCGAGGAGACCGGTGTCGACGAGCAACGCCAACAGCTCGGCGCGTTCGCTCTGCCAGTTCGACTCGTCGGCTGCCGGGTCCGTCACGAGGTTCATCTCGGCACGCAGCCGCAGATGTTCGCCGCGCACCCAGCCGAGTGCCGTCGGCAGATCGTGCGTCGTCACGCTGGCGAGCGCTGCCTCGCGCCACTTGTCGGGCGGCTGCAGCGGACCGATCTCCCCTGGCTCGACCTCCTCGCGCTCGAACCAGAGCACCGAGTTGCCCAGCAGTCCGCGGTCGGCCAGGGTCGCGCGCACCTCCGGCGGCACCGTGCCCAAGTCCTCGCCAATGACGACCGCACCCACGCGCTCGGCTTCGAGCGCGATGATCCCGAGCAACGCGTCGGCGTCGTACTTCACATAGGTGCCGCCGGGCGCACCCGCACCTTCCGGGATCCACCACAGCCGGAACATGCCGAGCACGTGGTCGACCCGGATCCCGCCGGCATGACGAAGGACGCCGCGCAACATGTCACGGAACGGGCGATAGCCGTGCGCGGCGAGGTGCTGCGGATGCCACGGCGGCATCCCCCAGTCCTGCCCCTGCTGGTTGAACAGATCCGGCGGGGCGCCGATGCGCGCCGACAACGCCATCGCCGCACCGAACATCCACGAGTCCGCGCCACCGGGGTCGGCACCGACGGCCAGATCGTGAACGACTCCGACGTCCATCCCGGCGTCACGCGCGCGCTGCTGTGTGCGCGCGAGCTGGTCGTCGACAGCAACCTGCAGCGAGGCATGGAAGCGCACTCGATCGGCAAGGTCGGCACGCGCACGACCGACCGCCGCTGATGCGGGGTCGTGCAGCTCCGCCGGCCAGGACCGCCAGTCGTTGCCGTGAACCTCGCACAGCGCGCACCACGTCGCGAAGGTCCAGAGGTCGTCGTCCTCGCCGGGCAACGGCACCGCACCGGCCACCGGCGACTGTTGCCACAGCAGCTCCAAGGCGGCGAGTTTCGCGGCCCACACGGCATCACGATTGATGCGATCCGGATCCATCGCCGGGCGCAGCGCGTCGACTTTCCCGCGCAGCGCCGCGTCAGCGGCGTCATACCAGGCGGTGTCTTCGAGGCGCAGATAGAGCGGGCTGGTCCAGCGACGGCTGCCGGGGTAGTACGGCGACGGCTGCTGCGGCAACGTCGGCGTGACGGCGTGCAGCGGGTTGACGAGCACGAGGTCGCCGCCGCGGGCCGCGGTCCAGTCGGCGAGCGTTCGCAGGTCAGCCGTGTCGCCGATCCCCCACGACCCTCGTGAGCGCAGCGCATAGAGCTGCACCATCCAGCCCCAGCCGCGGCGGCCGTCGCCGTCGAGGCGATCCGGCGTGACGACAACAGGAAGGTCGCGGTCGCCTAGCTCGAGGCAGTGCCAACCCAGCGGCAGCCCGGGCGGGATACGCACCCGACCACCATCGCTCGCCACCGCGCGATGGCCGCCGCCCTCGAGCCGCAGCTGCGCCGGACCGCCGACCGCGACATGTCCTCCTGCCGAGCAACTCACGACGGCGATCGGCGGGGTCGGTGACCGCCCGTCCACCTCTGCCAACGCTTCGCGCACGCCTGCGGGCGTCGACGCGTCGACACCGAGCGCGGCGAGCACACCGACCACGGCATCGCGCCCGACGTCGACGGGTGCGCGTCGCTGGTCGAGGTACGACGTCGCAACGCCATACGCCGACGCCAGTCGCGCCAGGTCATGGTCGACAGGAGTCGCGCGAATCGGTGTTACCAGATAGCGGGCTTGCGATGCGCCCACGGCTCTGCTGCTTCGATCTGCGCCGCGAGTCGCAACAGCGTGACCTCGTCGCCCGGGCGTCCGACGAGCATGATGCCGATCGGCAGGCTCTCGTCAGTCCAGTGCAGCGGGATCGACACCGCGGGCTGGCCGCTCATGTTGTATGGCGCGGTGAACGGTGTGTAGCGCTTCTGGTTCTCGAAGTCCTGCGCGGGGTCATCGTCGTTGCGTAGGCCACCGACCTTGGCCGGCGGTTGCGCCAGCGTCGGCGTGAGGATGGCGTCATACACCGACGTGCGGTCCAGCTCTTGTCGCGCGGTGGAGCGCAATGCGGCGAGGGCTCCCCAGACCTCGGTCGCGGACACGCCGCGGCCGCGAGCGCGCAACCACTTCGTGAGCGGACGCAGCCCGTCCTCGGCTTCGGGTGGCACAGGCATCGACGCGAACTCGACGGCCCACAACGTTTCGAACATCGCGATCAGAGCATCGTCGAACGTTGTCGTGTGGTCCTCGACCTTGTGGCCAAGTTGCTCGAGCAGCTGCGACGCGTGCTCATAGGCCGCGACGCATTCCGGTGCGACGACCGCGCCAGGGACGGCGGGCGTGATGTAGCGGCCGATGCGCAACCCGCGCGGCTCGTCGTCACACGCTGCCAAGAACGAGTCAGTCGGCGGCGCCTGCCACAACCAGTCCATCGTCGACGGCCCCGCCATCGCGTCGAGCAGGGCAGCGGCGTCGCGCACGGTGCGTGCGAGTGGGCCGTGCACCGACAAGCCGCTGATGTCGGAGTTGAGTGGTGCGTTGGAGATGCGGCCGCGACTTGTCTTGACGCCGAACAGGCCGTTGACGCTCGACGGGATGCGGACCGATCCCCCACCGTCGCTGCCCGGCGCTGCAGGCACGAGACCGCTCGCGACGGCGGCGCCCGCACCGCCGCTGGAGCCGCCGGCGGAACGCGTGAGATCCCACGGAGTTCGCGCCGGCGGATGACCTTCCGGCTCGGTGTAACAAGGAGCACCGAACTCCGGCGTCGCCGTCTTGCCGAGGCTGATGACGCCCGCCGCCCGAAGCTTCGTGACGAATGCCTCGTCGACGCCAAGCTCGAGCGGAGCGAACGCGCCGGTGCCGAACGATGTGGGCATGTCCGCGGTGAGGTAGAGGTCCTTGATGGCCGTCGGTACGCCGTGCAGCGGCGGCAGGTCACCGCGCGACGACACTGCGCTCTCGGCATCCTTCGCGGCAGCGCGCGCCAGGTCCGGGGCCACGTGAACGAATGCGCCGACTTGGTCGTTCAGCCGGTCGATCCGGTCGAGGTAGTGGTCGACGAGCTCCACCGGCGAGACCTTGCGGTCACGGATCGCAGCGGCCTGCTCGAGCAAGGTCAGGTCATGCAGTTCGGCCATGGCCGAACTTTAGTGCCCGCTACGCAGTGGCTTGCTCGGTGCTGTCGTCGTACGACGGGTCCTGCAGGTAGGGCTGCCAGCGCGGGTGCATCCGACCGGTGCCGAGCACGCGCCAGGCCGGCCCGGTAGGCACGCGTGGCTGTCGACGCATCCGCCAGCCGAGCTCGAGGAGGCCGCGGTCGGCCTTGGCGTGGTTGCAGCGCCGGCAGCACGAGACGACGTTCTCCCAGATGTGCTCACCGCCGCGGCTGCGCGGGATGACGTGGTCGAGGCTGGTCGCCGGCGCCGCGCAATAGACGCACCGGCCGCCATCGCGGGCGAAGACAGCCCGGCGGGTGAGCGGCACGTGCGCGCGGTAGGGCACTTTGACGAACCGGGTCAGGCGGACGACGACGGGTACGTGAAGCGTGAGCCGCTCGCTGTGCAGCTCGTCTTGTCCGGATTCGACCGCAATCGCCTTGCCGGCGAGTACGAGAATGACGGCTCGCCGCGAGGACACGACGCACAGAGGCTCGTAGGTAGCGTTGAGCACCAGCGCGTGCGCCACAGGACCTCCCGCGCTCAGTTTCCACGATCACCGCGGTTTACGCACGTACCTTCGCTGCAAGCCCTTAGGTGCGCCTGGTTCCCGAACCACCCGGTATCTAGCCCCAACGGCCTAACGCCGGACCTGGACCACGACCGAAATGATGTTCGTGGACGCACCGCTTACTCATGAGGAAGACGCCGAGCTGAGGCGCCTCTGCGCCCTCGCGGCATTTGGCAAGCTCGGCTCAGCTGTGGCCGAGCTCTATGCGGACCTTCGTGCTCGAGATCGTCGGGCCGAGGTGCGGGAGCCGGCAGACCTCGTGATCCCACGCCAGCGACCGGCAACTGACGGGCCGGTCATCGCCGGTCGCTTTTAGTGCCCCGGTAGTTGGGCACTAGGGGTCCGGGCGGCGGGGCGCCGCGCCATTGGGGGTGCTGACCTGCGCGGTCGGTGACAATGGTGCGGTGACGTCGCCCGGGCCCCGACCAATTCGTCTGGAAGGGGCGGTGGAGGGGGCCACGTTCTTCGATGCAGTCGGCGGACACGACACGTTCCGCCGACTCATAGGGGCGTTCTATGCGCGCGTCGAAGCGGATCCAGTGCTGCGGCCGATCTATCCCGAGGAGGATCTCGGGCCCGCGGCCGAGCGACTGCGCATGTTCCTCGAGCAGTACTGGGGTGGCCCCCACACCTACAACGAAGTGCGTGGTCATCCGCGGCTGCGTGCCCGGCATGCACCGTTTCGCATCGACCGCGCCGCGCACGACGCCTGGCTGACGCACATGCGCGACGCGATGGACGAGGTCGGCTTCGCGCCCGAGGCCGACAAGGTGCTGTGGGACTACCTCACCGTGGCCGCCGACATGCTCATCAACGCGGCCGACTAGACGGCATATGACTGAGGGGCTCGTCAACTCTGCCCTCGGTCGGTGGTGCCATGACGCACTAGGCGCCGAGCCCACGAAGCAGCTCTTCTCCCACCAGCAAACCTCGTCCGTTGTGGGCTTGCGGCTTTCCGACGGACGCAAGGTTGTCGTGAAAGCGCGATCGGATCCGGTCGCACGCGTGTCGGCCTGTTTGCGCTTGCAGTCCGCACTCTTCGCTGCTCGCTATCCATGTCCGCGCCCGTTGACCGATGCGCAGATCGTCGGCGGTCTGACGGTGCACGCCGAGGAGTACGTCGACAGTGGTGTGCAGATGTTCGGCGAAGACGGCGTGCTCGCGCCGGCGCATACGCCGACCTCATGGACCGGTTGTCGCGGTTGCACGATGCGGTCAACCCCGACGTGCTTGTGCCGGCCATCTGGGTGTCGTGGTGGTCGCAACGGCCATGGTCGCGCCAGCCCGCCGTGCCGTCCTTTGTGTATGACGCCGCGGAACGGGTCCGGAAACGGATGGCCAAGGTGTATCTACCCGGCGTCATCGGTCACGCCGACTGGGAGAGCCAGAACCTGCGCTGGACGCACGGCCGGCTTGTCGTCGTCCACGACTGGGACAGCCTCACGTGGGCACCCGAGGCGGTCCTCGTCGGTGCTGCGGCGGCGGTGTTCCCCGCCGGCGACCAACCGGAGACGGCATCGCTCGCGGCGTCGGCGACGTTTCTCGAGCAGTATCAGTTAGCGCGCGGGCGTGAGTTCTCCGCGGAGGAGCTCGAGGTTGCGTGGGCGGCCGGGCTGTTGCCCTCACTGCACAACGCACGCGCAGAGGCACTGACCGGTCGGCGCCCGCTTGTGCTCGAGCGCATGGCCGACGACTATGCCGAACGACTGGACCTCGCCGGCGCCTAGGAGACTGCTGAACAAAGGTATGTCGGTGCTCTGCTGACGTGGCGTGCGGTCGGATGATCTTCGGGTGCAGGGGCGTGCTGAGGATCAGCGGGAGTTTTTAGACGTCGAGTCGGTGG
>Ga0070681_10000029_pt1 | contig 104346 bp, 106 predicted proteins | sample KBSC83BmetaG_FD_65650 | JGI IMG/M metagenome (GOLD analysis project Ga0070681, IMG submission 65650) | Corn rhizosphere microbial communities from Kellogg Biological Station, Michigan, USA - KBS C8-3B metaG | ecosystem: Host-associated > Plants > Roots > Rhizosphere | place: USA: Michigan...
CCTGCGCTCCGGCGTCGCGCAACCTGCCTTCGCTCGCTACGCTTTGCCGCGATTTCTTGCAGCGTTCGGTTGAGAAGCAAAATTACTCTCACGCCACGTACGCCATGACCTTTTCCGGCTCCCTCAAGAAATTCCCCTGCACGAAATGCACGCCCGACGAGAACAGGATGCTCATGCTGGCGGCGTCTTCCACCCATTCGGCGATGGTGTGCTTGCCCGCGCCGTCGGCCTGCGTGCAAAGCTCGCGCACCTTGAACTGGTTTTCGTCGTGCCTCGGCAGGTCGCGCGTGAAGCTGCGATCGATCTTCAGGTAGTCGACGTCGATGTGCTTCAGCAACTGGAACGAGTTCAGTCCGGAACCGAACTGTTCCAGTGCGAATGAACAGCCGTGCTGCTTCAACTGCTCGACCAGCGCGCGCGCGGGTTTCAGGCTGGTGACGACCTTGCTCTCAGGCATCTCGAACACGATGGCGGAACCTGGCACCTTGGCGTCCTTCAGCCGCTCGCCGATCCAGGCGCCGAGTTGCTCGTCCTGCAACGAATCGACGGTGAGCTTGAGGAACAGCGTGGCGTGTCCGGAGCGGTTCTTGCGTTCGGACAGCACGTCGATCGCGCGACCGATCACCCAGCGGTCGATCGCGGGCAGGCGCCCGTGCCGTTCCGCGACGGGGAAGAAATACGCGGGCAGCACCTCGCCGGACGGTCCCTGCATGCGCACCAGCACTTCGTAGTATTCGCCCTCGGCGCCGTGCAGGCTGATCACCGGCTGGTAGTACAGCACGAAGCCGTTGTGCGCGAGCGCGTTGTCGATCAACTCCAGCCACTGCCGTTCCTTGGCCGCTTCGGCCTTGTCGGTGGCGGCCGGATCGTGGATGTCGCAACGGTTGCCGCCCTGCGATTGGGCGCTGCGCAGCGCATGGCTCGCCTGCGCAAGCAAGGTCTGGGTGTTGGCGTTCTTTTCACCCAGCAAGCTGCCGCCGATGCTGGCGGTAAGGCTGACCGAACGTCCCGCGGCTTCCACGATCTTCGCCTCGATGCCGGCGCGGATCGCTTCGGCCAACCGCTGCACTTCGTCGTGCGGGCGCGGCGCCAGCAGCACACCGAACGCGTGCTCGCCGATGCGGCCGGCGTGGTCGCCCCCGCGCAGCTTCGCCGAGATCGCCGTGGCCATCGCCTTCAGCAGCGCATCGGTGCCGGCGATGCCGACCGAATCGTTGACGCTCTGGAAATTGTCCGGCTCGATCAGCAGCAGCGACTGATCCTTGGTGCCGTCCACCGTGGCCTTCACCGCTTCGTCGGCCTGCGCGAGGAAATGCGCGCGGTTGTAGAGGCCGGTGAGCGGATCGTGCGACTTCATCTCCTCCAGTTGCCGCGCCAGTTCCGGATCGACTTCCTGCCGGCGGAACACGATCTGGAGGCACGGCTCGCCTTCGTAACTCGCCGGCGAGAATTCCATCACCGCGTCGAAGGTGGATCCGTCGGCGCGCTGCGCGGCGAGTTCCAGCCGCGGCGGCGGCTTCTCGCCGCGCGACATGCGTTTCAGCAGATCCTTGAAATCCGCGGTGTGCGCCGGCGCGATCAGGTCGAGCAGGGTCAGTCCCTCCACTTCCTCGAATTCGTCGAAGCCGAACATCTCGAGGTAGGCGCGGTTGGCGCGCACGTGCGTGCCCTCGTGGACGTAGGCGATCGGGTCGCGCGAGGAATCCAGCAGCGAATCGCAGCGACGTTCCGACTCGCGCAACGACGCCTCCAGCCGGCGCACGCTGCGGCGCATGTTCAGCGCATCCAGCTCGCGGCGCACCACCGCTTGCAGTTGCTCCGGGCGCTTGCGCAGCGCGATGCCGCGCGTGCCCGTGGTGAGGATGCGCACGACCATGTCCTCGTCGAGCTTTTCGGTCAGCGCCAGCAGCGCGATGTCCTTGCCACTGGTCTCGATCAGGCGTGCGAGGGTGGCGTATTCGACTTCGCGCGAAACCGGATTGGCCAGCACGACGTCGGGGTTGAGCGATTCCAGGGTGGCGGCGAATTCCTCTTCGCTGGTGACGCGCTGTGGGCGTACCGCGATCCCGCCGTTGCGCAAGATGCTGACGACCTGCTCGGCGTCTTCCGCGACATCCTCTACGATCACGATCCGGGTAACGGGGTCCTGCATCATGGGGTGCGGTGGGTCATTGGGGCTGCCGGGTCTTGTACCGTATCAGCGCGTGCAATACCAGAACCGTGCTCACAATGGCGTCTTGGATGCCGAGCCCGGGACCTCGCGCACCAGCCGCGGCACCAGGTAACCGGGCAGCCGCGCGCGCAAGGTCTCGACCAGACGCCTGGCATCGACATCCGGCACGGCGAAATGCGCCGTGCCTTGCACCCGGTCGAGCTGGTGCAAGTAGCACGGCAAGGCGCCGCAGTCGAACAGCCTTTCCGACAGCGCGGCCAAGATGCCCTGCTCGTCGTTGATCCCGCGCAGCAGGACGGACTGGTTCAGCAGCACGGCGCCGGTCTCGCGCAATCGCGCGCAGGCGGCGCGCACCGTTTCATCGATCTCGTGCGGGTGGTTCGCGTGCAGCATCACCACGCGCCGCAGCGGCAGCGCGGCCAGCCAGGCGCAAAAATCCTCGTCGATCCGCTCGGGCAGCACCACCGGCACGCGCGTGTGGATGCGCAGGGTGCGCACGTGCGGGATGCGCGCGAGCGCCGCGCCGAATTCGGCCAGCTTGGAAGTGGACAGCACCAGCGGATCGCCACCGGAGAGGATCGCTTCGCGGATCGAATCGTCCGCGCGCAGGTGCGACAGCGCCTCGCGCCAGCCGTTCGCCGCGGCGAGTTCGTCCGAATACGGAAAGTGCCGGCGGAAACAATAGCGGCAATTCACCGCGCAACTGCCGGCAGCGATCAGCAAGGCGCGTCCCTGGTACTTGTGGAGCACGCCGTGGGCAACGCGTGCAGACAGGTCGCCCACGGCATCGATGGCGTAACCCGGTACGTCCTCGCATTCGGCCAGTTGCGGCAGCACCTGCAACAGCAGCGGATCGCGAGGATCGCCCCTGCGCATGCGCGCGATGAACCCGCGCGGCACTTTCAGCGCGAAGCCGGCGTCATGCCGCGGCAACCCGCCGGCCAGCCGGCCGAGCTCCAGCAGGTCGAGCAATTCGCGCGGATCGGTCACGGCCTCGCGCAGCGATTGCCGCCAGTCGGGCAGGGCACGCGGCTGCGCGGACAGGGCGGAAGCGGTTATCATCGGCGGTTCGGATTTGCGGACAATCCACCATTGTATTGAAAGTGCGGGCGGGGATGCCCGCTTTTGATCTCCGCGATCCGGGAGCGATCGCAAAAATCACGGAGCGCATATGGCCACCTATGGCCTCAACGATGTCAAGAACGGGCTGAAGATCATCGTGGACGGCGATCCCTACACGATCGTCGATGCCGATTTCATCAAGCCCGGCAAAGGCCAGGCCTTCACGCGCATCAAGATACGCAACCTCAAGAACGGGCGCGTCACGGAGAAGACGCTGAAGGCCACCGATTCGGTGGAAGGCGCGGACGTGATCGACACGGACATGCAGTACCTCTACAACGACGGCGAGTTCTGGCACTTCATGCAGCCGGACAACTACGAGCAGCACACCGCCGACAAGAACGCCGTGGGCGACGCCGCGCAATGGCTGAAGGGCGAAGAGGAGTGCATCGTCACGTTGTGGAATGGCACGCCGCTGTCGGTGACACCGCCCAATTTCGTGGAACTGAAAATCACCGAGACCGATCCCGGCGTGCGCGGCGACACATCGGGCGGCGGCGGCAAGCCGGCCAAGCTGGAAACCGGCGCGGTGGTGCGCGTCCCGCTGTTCGTGAACCAGGACGAAGTGATCAAGGTGGACACGCGCACGGGTGAATACGTCGGCAGGGTGAAATGACGCGCCCGCAATGACCGCGCCGCAAACCGTCGATCTGCTGATCTCGGCTCGCTGGGTGGTTCCCGTCGAGCCGCACGGTGCGGTGCTGGAAGATCACGCGGTCGCGGTGGCTGAGGGTGCGATCATCGAAGTCCTGCCGGTTGCCGATGCAGAAGCGAAATACGCACCGCGCGAGCGCGTCGACCTGCCGCAGCACGCACTGATACCCGGCCTCGTCAACGCACACACCCACAGCCCGATGACGCTGATGCGCGGGCTGGCCGACGACATGCCGCTGATGGCGTGGCTGCGCGAGCACATCTGGCCGGCCGAAGGCGCGGTGATGGGCGCGGAGTTCGTGCGCGACGGTTCGGAGCTGGCGATCGCGGAAATGCTGCGCGGCGGTACCACCACCTGCAACGAAAACTATTTCTTCCCCGATGCCTTCGCGCAGGCGTGCGGGAACTTCGGTTTCCGCGCGCGCGTCGGTTTGCCGATCGTGGAATTCCCGAGCGCCTGGGCGGCCGACATCGACGAGTATTTCGATCGCGCGCTGGCGGTGCACGACGAGCTGAAGGGCGATCCGCTGCTGGCCTGCACCTTCGCGCCGCACGCGCCGTACACGGTGTCGGATGCCAGTTTCGAGCGCATCCGCACCTTGTCCGACCAGCTCGACCTTCCGGTGCACCTGCACCTGCACGAAACCGCGCAGGAAGTGGAGGATGCCAAGCGCGACAACGGCGCGCGCCCGTTCGCACGCATGCAGGGACTCGGGCTGGTCAACGACCGCCTGATCGCGGTGCACATGACGCAGTTGACCGACGCGGAAATCGCCGCCTGCGCCGAAAGCGGCGTGTCCGTGGCGCACTGCCCGGAATCCAACCTGAAACTCGCATCCGGTTTTTGTCCGGCCGAGAAATTGCGCCGCGCCGGCGTGAACGTCGCGATCGGCACCGACGGCTGCGCGTCCAACAACGACCTGGACATGTTCGGCGAGCTGCGCACCGCGGCGTTGCTGGCCAAGGGCGTGGCGCAGGACGCCGCCGCGTTCGATGCCGCGTATGCATTGCGTGCCGCGACATTGAACGGAGCGCGTGCGCTGGGCCTCGGTGACGCGATCGGCTCGATCGAACCCGGCAAGCAGGCCGACCTGGCCGCCGTGCGGCTCGACGCACCCGAGACCCAGCCCGTCTATCACCCGGTTTCGCAGCTGGCGTACGCGGCATCGCGGCGTCAGGTCAGCGACGTGTGGATCGCGGGCCGGCGCAAACTCGTCGAGTGCGAATTGAAGGATGTCGATCTCGACGCGCTGCTGGCGAAGACCGCGCGCTGGCGCGAACGCATCGCCGCGATCCATTGACGCGACATCGTAGAATAATGGAATGACCGACGCCGCCCACAACGCCAGCGCGGAAGAGCTTGCACGGTTCGGCAAGTTGGCATCCCGTTGGTGGGATCCGGACGGGGAATCGCGCCCGTTGCACGACCTGAATCCCGCCCGCGTGGCCTGGATCGCGGAGCGTGTCGCGCTGCCCGGCGCGCGCGTGGCCGACGTCGGTTGCGGAGGCGGCATCCTTTCGGAAGCGCTCGCGCGTGCGGGCGCGCAGGTGGCGGCAATCGATCTCGCCGCGCCGCTGGTCGACATCGCGCGATTGCACCTGCACGAATCCGGACTGCACGTCGATTACCGGCTGTGTTCTTCGCGCGAACTCGCAACCCGTGAACCCTGCGTATTCGACGCGGTGTGCTGCATGGAGCTGATCGAGCACGTGCCCGATCCGGCCGCGCTGGTCGCGGATCTCGCGGCGCTGGCGAAACCCGGCGGGCGCGTATTCCTGTCCACCCTCAACCGCACGCCCGCGGCGTTCGCGCTCGCGATCGTCGGCGCCGAATACGTCGCGCGCCTGCTGCCGCGCGGCACCCACCACTATGCGCAGTTCCTGAAACCGTCGGAGCTGGCGGCGCTGCTGCGCGAGGCCGGCCTGGAACTCGACGAGCTCGCAGGATTGGCCTACAACCCGTTGAACCGCAAGGTATCGATCACTTCCCGGGTGGATGTGAATTACCTGGTGTGCGCGCGCAAACCCGCATGAACCGTCCAGCCTTGCCGCAGCCGCTGGCCGGCATGTTCTTCGACCTGGACGGCACGCTGGTGGACAGCGCGACGGACCTGCACGACGCACTGGTCGCGCTGTGCGCCGAACGCGGTCGCGCACCGCCGCCTTACGAGGTTTCGCGCGCGGTGACCTCGCGCGGCGCGCGCGCGATCGTCGCCTCCGGTTTCGGCGAACTGGGGCCCGATGAGATCGATGCGTTGCTGCCGCGTTTCATCGAACTCTATGTCGACACGCGTACCGCGCGCACGCGCCCCTTTCCCGGCATCGAGGAATTGCTGCGCAAGCTGGAATCGCGCGGCATCAAATGGGGCGTGGTCACCAACAAGGCGGGTTTCATGACCGCGCCGCTGATGGAGCAACTGGGTTACGCCGCGCGCGCGTCGTCGGTGGTCAGCGGCGACACCCTGTCGGAACGCAAGCCGCATCCGGCGCCGTTGCTGCTGGCGTGCGGACAGGCGCGGGTCGAACCGTCCAGCTGCGTGTTCGTCGGCGACGATCCGCGCGACGTGCAGGCCGGCCGGGCCGCCGGCCTCTACACCGTCGTCGCGGGCTGGGGATATCTCGACCCGGAGGCGGCGAAACAGTGGGGCGCCGACGCCTGCGCCGAAGACGCGGCCCAGCTTGCAAGCTGGCTCGAATAGCCTCGAGTCGACGTCATGGCGACCGCTGCGCTCGAAAGCTGGCTGCGCGACCATCGCGCCGCGCATCCGCAACTCGAGCCGGCCTGGGTTTTCCTGAGCGCCGATCCGCGCCGCGATGCATGCGGTGCGTTCGAAGCGTTGAAACAGGAGTGGCTGGATGCGGCGTACGCGATCCGCGCGCCGAACGTGGCGGCAACCAAACTGCAATGGTGGGCCGAGGAATTGCAGCGCGCGCATTCGGGCCAGCCGCGGCATCCGCTGACGCAGGCGGTGTTCGCGGATGCGTGTGCCAGGGAGATTCCGCTCCCGGACTGGCACCGCGTGGTGCACGCGGCGCTGTCGCAACTGGAAACCCCGCCGCCGGCGGACTTTCCCTCGCAACTCGAGCAGGCCGCGACGTTGCACGGGGCGATCGCCCGCGCCGAAACCGCATTGTGGTTCGGCTCGGGCGCAAGTGCGCAACGCGCGGAGAAACTGGCGGCCGTGCAACGCGCGGTCGCCGCGCTGCGCAACCTGCCGATGGAAGTGGATTACGGGCGCACGCCGTTGCCGATGTCGCTGCTGGCGCGGCACGGCTTGTCGCAGACCGCACTGATCCAGGACAGTCCGGCACGTCGCGCCGCCCTGCGCGACCAGGCCGGGGAACTGCTGCGGGCGATCGAGGAGGCCGCTAGACTGCCGGGTCCCCTGGGACCGTTCCGCGGCCTGCAGGCGCGGCTGGACCGGCGCGCGTTGCGCCGGGCCCTGCGCGCCGATGAACCTTTTGGCGAGATGCAGCGACTCACCGGGGGACTGTCCGCGCTGCTGGATGCCTGGCGCGCGGCCAGGGCTTGGCATGCCGCGCAGCGGCCCTGATATCAGGTCTTCGCAGGTACTTCGGCAGGAAACGATGTCCTCACGCGACAACATACAACGCGATCTCCCCGACGTCGCCGCCATCGCGCACCCCGATCATGCGGGCAGTCTGGACTGGGTCGGCATGGACGGCATCGACCTGCCGATCCGCTACGCGGATACGCAGAGCAATGCCTTGACCGCACCGGCGCGCGTGTCGGTGCAGGTCGATCTCGCAGACGAACAAGCGCGCGGCATCCACATGTCGCGGCTGTACCTGCTGCTGGAGGACACGCTGGCAACGCAGGCGCTGACTCCCTCGATGCTGTGCAGCCTGCTGCACGCGTTGCTGGAGTCGCACCAGGAGCTGTCCACCCGCGCGAGATTGCGCGTCGAATACGCGCACCTGCTGAAACGGCCGGCGTTGCTCAGCGCCAATGCCGGGTGGAAGTCGTATCCGGTGACGGTGGAAGCGTCGCTGCTCGACGGGCACTTCGCCGTGCGGCTCGGTTGCGAAGTGCAATATTCCTCGACCTGTCCGGCTTCGCTGGCCTTGTCGCGGCAGGCCAACCAGCAGCGCTTCGAGCAGGATTTCGCGCGCGCCACGCCCACCCATCATGCCGTGCACGACTGGCTCGGATCTGGACGCGGCATGGCCGCCGTGCCGCATGCGCAGCGCAGCACGGCGAGCGTTCGCGTGAAACTCGCCGCCGGTTTCGAATTGCCGGTGTCGGAATTGATCGACGCGATCGAGCGTGCGCTGGCCACGCCGGTGCAGACCGCGGTCAAGCGCGAGGACGAACAGGCGTTCGCGAAGTTGAACGCCGAGAATCCGATGTTCTGCGAGGACGCCGCGCGCCGCATCCGTGCCGCGCTGGAGTCCGATCCACGCATCGGCGGCTACCGCATCGTCGCCTCGCACCACGAGAGCCTGCATCCGCATGATGCGGTGGCCATCGCCAGCAAGAATTTCGCGGATTAACGATCGAACTCGAGCCGCATGCCCGGCTTCGGATCCAGGATCCTGCCGCGCCGCGCCGCGAGGTGGCCGTTGACGAAGGTGGCGGCGATGCTGGAGCGGAAGGTGCAGTCTTCGAACGGCGACCAGCCGCACTTGGATTCGATGTCGTCGCGATGCACCGTGAAAGACGTGTCGGGGTCCACCAGCACCAGGTCGGCGTAGTAACCCTCGCGCACGAAGCCGCGTTGCTTGATGTCGAACAGCGTCGCCGGCGCGTGCGACATCGCCTCCACCACGCGCTCCAGTTTCAGCGCGCCGTCGAAAACATGCTCCAGCGCGCTCTGGAGCGCGTACTGGATCAGCGGGATGCCGGAAGGGCATTGCGTGTAGGGTCGCTGCTTTTCCTCCGGCAGGTGCGGAGCATGATCGGTCGCCAGCACGTCGAGGCGGGTATCGGCCAGCGCCTGCATGAGCGCTTCGCGATCGGCCGCCGACTTGATCGCGGGATTGCATTTGATGCGGCCGCCGAACTCGGCGTAGTCCTCGTCGCTGAAACGCAGGAAGTGCACGCAGGTTTCCGCGGTGATCTTCTTTCCGGCAACCGGCCCCGGCTCGAACAGCGCCAGCTCGTCGGCGGTGGAGACGTGCAGCACGTGCAGGCGCGTGCCGAGGCGGCGCGCGGTTTCTACCGCCCACTTAGTGGATTCGAAGCACGCTTCGCGCGAACGGATCTGCGGGTGCATCCACATAGGGATATCGTCGCCGTATTGTGCTTTGGCCCGATCCAGATTGGCGTGGATGATCGCATCGTCCTCGCAATGCACGACCACGTTGACCGGCGAGTCGCGGAACACGCCTTCCAGCGCTTGTGGATCGCTGACGCAGAGATTGCCGGTCGATTCGCACAGGAACACCTTGACGCCCGGCACCGTGCGCGGATCGAGCGCTCGGATCGCTGCCAGGTTGTCGTTGCTCGCACCGAAGTGGAAGGCGTGGTTGGCGACCGCATCGCGGGCGGCGCGCGCGTACTTGTCTTCCAGCAGATCGTGCGTCAGCGTCGGCGGATCGGTGTTGGGCATGTCGATGAAACTCGTGACGCCGCCCACCACCGCCGCGCGCGATTCGTGCGCGAGGTCGGCCTTGGCCGTGTAGCCGGGCTCGCGGAAATGCACGTGGTCGTCGATCATGCCCGGCAGCAGCCACAGGCCGGACGCGTCGAGCACCTGCTCGCCCGTGAACGGGCGCAGGCCGGTGCCGATCTCGTCGATGCGCGCGTGGCGGACGCGCACGTCGGTGCGGATCCGCCGGCCCTCGTTGATCAGGTCCGCGTTCTTGATCAGCCACGCGTCGTTCATTGCACGTTCCTTGTATCGACGCGCGAACGGCAACCGCGCAGCTCGAATTTGTCGGGCACCGGATCGATACCGCCGATGCACAAAGGTTGGCAGCGAAGGATACGCCAAACGGCGAGAAAGGTGCCGCGCAGTGGACCGAAACGCGCGATGGCGGTGCGCGCGTACGACGAGCAGGTCGGATGAAAACGGCAGCGGCTGCCCAGCAGCGGGCTCAGCAGCCGCTTGTACACGGCGATGAGGAACAGCAGGAATCGGGTCAAGGCGGTGTTTCGGCGTTGAAGTCGCGCTAGACTACGCGGTCGGTTGCCCGGGTGGTCGGGTCTAGGCTATAACACGCGACCGCCACATCACAGAGCGGATGGCTACGGACATGGCGAAAACTAAGTCGAAGCCCAAATCGAAATCCTCTGCGAAGCGCGGGGCGAAGAAGACCGTGGCCAAGGCAGCCAAATCGAAACCGAAACACGTCAAGAGGGCTACTCCCATCAAGCAGTCGAAGAAGTTGGCGAAGAAGGCCGCTGCGCGGCCGGCCGGAAAATCCGCGGCAAAGACGAAACCTTCATCCGGCAAGCATGCCGCCGTGCGCAAGCCCGCCAAGCCGGCCGTGAAAGCGGTCAAACCGGCCGCCGCCAAGAAGGCGTTGCCGAAGCCGAGCGTCAGCAAGAAGGCGCCGCCCGCACGGCCCGAACCGCATCGCGCCGCGCACCCGGTCCCCCGGGCCGCTGCGCCGAAACCGGCGCGCGACCACGGCAAGAGCGCGCGTGCCGTGGCGGTCGCCGCACCCGGCGGCGAGCCGACCATCACCAAGGAGGATGGTCGTTACGCATTGCCCGCGACGGTCAACATCGACCTGCCGAAAGGCTACCGTCCCTCCCAGAAAGAGGAGTACATGGGGCCGAAGCACCTCGCGTACTTTCGCAACAAGCTGCGCGACTGGCGCGAGCAACTGGTGGAGGAGTCGCGGCAGACGATGGAGAACTTGCGCGAGGAAGTGCGCGACGTCGGCGACGATGCCGAGCGCGCCACGCGCGAGACCGAAAACTCGCTGGAGCTGCGCACGCGCGACCGTTACCGCAAGCTGATCTCCAAGATCGACAAGGCGCTGCGTCGGATCGAGGAAGGCCGCTACGGTTACTGCGAGGAGACCGACGAGGAGATCGGGCTCGAGCGCCTCGAGGCGCGGCCGATCGCGACCCTCTCGCTGGACGCGCAGGAACGGCGCGAGCATTTGCAGAAACAGATGGGCGACTGACCGCCGGCTGACGCGACTGCGTCAGCCTTCTTGGGCTGCATTTTCTTCCAGTGCATGCCGCGCGTACGCCTTGATGGTCGAGAGCATCGCGGCCAATCCGTTCGAGCGCGTGGGCGAGAGATGCCGCGCCAGGCCCAGCGCGCCGATGAAGTCCGGTTCGGTATCGAGGATTTCCCGTGCGGGACGATCCGAGTAAACGCGCAGCAGCAGGGCGATCAGCCCTGACACGATCGCCGAATCGCTGGTCGCGCGGATGTGCAGCCTGCGCGCGTCGCCATCGACCGCCATCCACACCTGCGACTGGCAACCGTGCACCTTGTTCGCGTCGGTCATCGATTCGGGCGGGAAGGCGGGCAATTTGCGGCTGAGGTCGATCAGGTACTGGTAGCGCTCGGTCCAGTCGCCGAACAGCGCGAACTCGTCCACGATTTCGCGTTGTGCATCGACGGCGGTGTTGACGGCAAGGTCGTTCATGGCCTGATTATCGCGCCGCTTGGGCAAATGTGCGCCCAACGGCGGGATCAGCGCTCCGCCGCTTTCCAGCGCGTGCCCTGCGGGCCATCCTCGATAGCGATGCCCATCGCGGCGAGCTGGTCGCGGATCTCGTCGGCGCGTTTGAAATCGCGCCCGGCGCGCGCGGCGCGACGCTGGTCCAGCATCGCCTCGATGGAGGCATCGTCCATCCGGACTTCGGCTCCGCGAAACCAGATTTCAGGATCCTGCTGCAACAGTCCAAGCATTCCGCCGCCGGCCAGCAGGGCGGTCTTGGCGTGCCGCCTCTCTTCGATCGAAGCCGCGCGTCTGGCAGCATCCGCAAGTTTCGCCATTTCTGCGAAAGCCTCCGGTGTATTCAAATCGTCGCGCAATGCGGCTTCGATGCTTTCCGGCACGGGACCTTCATTCGTGGTCTCGACATCGGCGAGGTCGCGCAGCACGCCATACCAGCCATCCAATGTCGCGCGCGCCTGTTTCAGCGCGGTATCCGACCAGTCCAGTGGCTGGCGATAGTGCGCCCGCAACAACAGATAACGCAACACCTCCGGCGGATGGCGCTGCAGCAGTTCGTGCAATTGCACCACGTTGCCGAGCGATTTCGACATCTTCCTGCCGTCGAACGTCAACATCCCGTTGTGCAGCCAGTAGCGCGCGAATTCCCGCTGGTTCGCGCAGGTGCTCTGCGCGATTTCGTTCTCGTGGTGCGGGAACATCAGATCGTTGCCGCCTGCGTGGATGTCGATCGTTGCGCCGAGGTGCGCCGCCGCCATCGCCGAGCACTCGATGTGCCAACCCGGGCGGCCGCGACCCCACGGGCTGTCCCAGCCGGGGAGTTCCGGCGTGGAAGGTTTCCACAACACGAAGTCGGCCGGATTCCTCTTGTACGGCGCCACTTCCACGCGCGCGCCGGCGATCATGTCCTCGACCGAACGCCGCGACAATCGTCCGTAGTCCGGATAGGAAGCCACGTCGAACAATACGTGTCCTTCCGCCGCGTAGGCGTGTCCGTCCGCAATCAGCTTTTCGCACATCGCGATGATTTCGCCGATGTGCGCGGTGGCGCGCGGCTCGATGTCGGGGACATCGGCGCCGAGCGTGGCCATGTCCTCGCGGAATGCCGCCGCGTAGCGATCCGTGATTGCGGTGATCGGCGCGCCCGCCGCGAAGGCGGCTGCATTGATCTTGTCGTCGACGTCGGTGATGTTGCGCGCGTACACGACGTGTTCAGCACCATGAATCCGCCGTAACAGCCTCGCCAGCAAGCCAAACACCACGTACGGCCGCGCATTGCCTATGTGCACGTAGTGATACACGGTCGGTCCGCACACATACACAGTGACGCGCCCGGGGTCGCGCGGCTCAAAGACCTCCACCCGGCGCGTGAGGCTGTTGTGCAGGCGTAGCGGCGGCGTCACGGCGGCAGAGGATCTGGTCGGCGGCGGAGTTCGCATTTTACTTGCAAAACAGGGTACTTCCTTCGGCCCGGATTCAGGCGAACTTTGGTGCAATTGCGCCCGAACGAAGGAATCCGTTCGAGACGAGACGCCCGACCGGAGGCCGCAATGTCCATCTTCAAACCCGTTTTCGCCGCACTGCTGCTCGCTTCCGCGGCAGCGGTGCAGGCGCAGCCCTATCCGCCGCCGGACGACAACGCGCATTTCGGCTGGGCCGACGTGCTGCGCGTGGATCCGGTGTACGACGTCGTGCAGGCCGGGCCGCCGCACCAGGAATGCTACGACCAGCAGGTCACCCGCGAGGACAACAGCCACGTCGGAGGCACCGTGCTCGGCGCCATCGTGGGTGGTGCGCTTGGCAACCAGGTCGGCAAGGGCGACGGCCGCAAGGCGGCCACCATCGCCGGTGCGGTCGCAGGCGGTGCGATCGGCAATCGTGTTTCCGCCGCGAACGACCGCGCCTACACCGACACCGAAACCCATTGCCGCATGGTCAGCGACTACCCGCCGCGCCGAAGCATCAGCGCATACGACGTGGAGTATCGCTATCGCGGTGAGGTGTATGTTTCGCGGCTGGGCTACGATCCGGGCGAACGCCTGCGCGTGCGCGTCAGCGTCACTCCCGCGGAATGACTGCGCAGCGCGTCGCGCAACGCCACTTCAGAAAGACATGAAATAGCCGCCGTTCACCGGCACGTTGGCGCCGGTGATGAAACCGGCATCATCGGCGGTTAGAAAGGCCACCGTACGCGCGATGTCGGAAGGCTCCCCCAGGCGGCCGACCGGGATCTGCGCGACGATCTGGTTGCGGATGTCTTCCGGCACCTTCATCACCATTTCGGTCTTGCAGTAACCGGGCGAGACGCTATTGACCGTCACGCCCTTCTTCGCCACTTCGCGCGCCAGCGCCATGGTGAAGCCGTGCATGCCTGCCTTCGCCGCGGAGTAATTGGTCTGGCCGAACTGGCCCGTCTGGCCGTTGACCGAGGAGATGTTGACGATGCGGCCGAAACCGCGCGCGCTCATGCCGTCGATCACCTGGCGGCACATGTTGAAGACGCCGTCGAGATTGACGTGCATAAGTTCATGCCACTGGTTTTCTTCCATCTTGCGCAAAGACACGTCGCGCGTGATCCCGGCGGCGTTGACCAGGATTTCGATCTGGCCGTGGGTGTCGGCGATGTGCTTGGCCATGGCCGAGCAATCCTCGAAGCGCGACACGTCGGCCGGCGCGAACACGATATGCCCGTTGAACTCCTTGGTTTCTTCGCGGAACGCGGCGAGGCGCTCCTGCCGGTTGCCGAGATCGACAGCGATGACTTGGCGGCCGGCGCGCGCCAAGTGCTTGCAGATTTCCGTGCCCAGACCGCCGATGCCGCCGGTGACGACCGCTACGCGTTCACTCATATAAGTATTGCCCCAGAGGTTCAATGCCGCATGGCGCAACATGTTGCACCGCAGCGAAGCGAAGGATGTTAGGCAGCCACCCGCGGGCTGTCAATGAAGGATCAGCGGGCCTTCTTGCTCTCGCCCGTCGCCGGCCTGGGTGCCGCCGCGTTTGCGGCATTGGCTTCCAGGAATCCCTTTTGCAGAGACTTCCACAGGTCGATGTTGCGCTCGGTCATCTCGTTCAGCATCGACCACGGCGTCTGGCCCAGCATCTCGTTCAACTGCGCGCGGAACTTGTGCTGCTGGTCCAGGAAGATCTTCAGGCTGTTCTCCAGATAGCCGCCGACAAAGCCCTGCATGGAGTCGCCGTAGAAACGGATGATCTGCGAGAGCAGGTTGGCCGAGAACATCGGATGCCCGTGCTGCTCGTGCTCGGCGATGATCTGGAGCAGCACCGCGCGGGTCAGGTCCTCGTCGGTCTTGGCGTCGCGCACCTCGAACGGCGCGCCGGACAGCACCAGCTGCCGCACCTCCTCCAGCGTGATGTAGCTGGAGATCTCGGTGTCGTACAGCCGCCGATTGGGATATTTCTTGATGACCCGGGTTTGTGCCATGCGGCAAAGCTAGCACGGCTTGCGGCGGCGCACTAGCGCCTCGCCGGGAGGCGCGCGGACACGCTTTGCCCGTCATCTGATGCCAAAAGCGGACCTCGTTTTGATTTGCAGCAAGCAGCCGTCAATGGCGCGCTCTCACGCCATCCATGGCTTGCCGTCCCTGGCGGACTCCCCGTTCGGCGTCCGTGCCTCACCTGGTAACGCGCGCAGCAGATGCCATTCAAGGCATCTGCTGAACGCGCGCGTTACCAACCCATGTAGTGCCCGCCGTTGATCGCCAGGTTCGCACCGGTGATCCAGGCGGCTTCGTCGGCGAGGAAGAAGGCGACGGCATAGGCGATTTCGTCGGGTTCCCCCAAACGCCCGAGCGGGATCTGCGCGACGATCTTGGCGCGCACTTCTTCCGGCACCGCCATCACCATGTCGGTACCGATATAACCGGGCGAAACGGTGTTGACGGTGATCCCGAACTTGGCGTTTTCCTGCGCCAGCGAGATGGTGAAGCCGTGCATGCCGGCTTTGGCCGCGGCGTAGTTGGCCTGCCCATATTGGCCCTTCTGGCCGTTGATCGAGCTGATCTGCACGATGCGGCCCCACTTGCGCGCGCGCATGCCATCGATTACCGGTCGCGTCACGTTGAAGCACGCGTTCAAGTTGGTGTTCACCACGTCCATCCACTGCTGGTAGCTCATCTTGTGGAAAGTCGTGTCGCGGGTGATGCCGGCATTGTTGACCAGGATGTCGACCGGCCCAAGCTGTCGCTCGACTTCGCGGATCATCGCTTCGCAGGAAGCGGGGTCGGATACGTCTCCCTTGACCACCGTGGGGTCCACGCCTAGCGCCGCCATCTTCTGCTGCCAGACGCGGGTCTTGGCTTCGTCGCGGTAGTTGGTCGCGACCTTGTGGCCCATGCCGGCCAGCCGTTTGACGATGGCCGTGCCGATGCCGCCGGTGCCGCCGGTTACCAGTGCCACGCGCTGCTCGGCCATGACGCTTCTCCTCCCATTGGGAGTGCGATCATGCAACGCTCACGCGCGTAAAGTCTCGCCGCGCTGCACAAGGAGGGTCTTGGCGCGGGGCAACGCCTTGGGTTCGAAAGCGGACAGCGCGTTGCGCAACAAAGTGCGCGGCGCTCGGGCGCGCAACGCCGCCTGAGGGATTCCGAGCAGTGCCAGCGCGGCGCGCATCGCCGGTCGCGGATCGCACGGATCGACAGCGGCCGCGCCTTCGGACTTGGAGAGCTTGCGGCCGTGCGCGTCCACCGCCACCGGCAGGTGCAGGTAGGCCGGCGCGGGCAAGCCGAGCAGTCTCAACAGGAAAACCTGCCGGGGCGTGGAGTCGAGCAGGTCGGCTCCGCGTACCACCTCGGTGATCCCCTGCGCGGCGTCGTCCACCGCGCATGCGAGTTGATAGGCGAAGGGACCATCCGCGCGCTTCACCACGAAATCGCCTTCGGCCGAAAGCGGCCAGCGCTGCGGGCCCTGCAGTCGATCCTTGAACGCGATCACCGCGTCGTCCACGTGGACTCGCCAGGCCGGTTCGCGCGAGCGATCGGGCGAGGGCATGCACTCCCCGCGGTGCACGCCGCCGCGCGCGGCCAGGTCGCCGCGCGAACACCAGCAGGGGAACACGTGGCCGGCATCACGCAGGCACTGCAATGCGGCCGCATACGTTTCGCGCCGGACACCCTGGCGCATCGGCGCTTCGTCGGGATCGAGCGCGCATGCGTGCAGCATGCGAAGGATCGATTCCGCGGAGCCGTGCACTTCCCGCGGCGGATCGAGATCCTCGATGCGCACCAGCCAGGCCCCGTTCGCGGCACGCGCGCGCAACCAGCTGCCGAGCGCCGCCAGCAGCGAACCGAAATGAAGTTCGCCGGTCGGCGAGGGTGCGAAGCGTCCGCGATAGGTGCAGGCATCGGCCATCGACTGCATCGTCCATCCGCGTGGATCCCGCCAGCGATTGTGCCGCAACGATCCGTCCCCGTGCTCTGGCATAATCGCAACTTTGCTCGTCCGCTCGCAGCGATGTCCTCCCCCACCGAAACCCGCGTCCGCGAATTGCTCGCGGACATCGTCGATCCGCACAGCGGTGTCGACCTGGCAACGAGCGGCGCAGTGCGCGCGGTCGGCGTCGACGGCGACCGCGTGGCGGTGGAGATCGCTTTGGGTTATCCGGCTCGTTCGTATCACGCGCAACTTGCCGCGCAGATCAAAGGGAAACTCGAAACCGAGCCGGGGACCGCACAGGCCACGGTTTCCGTCGCCACGCGCATCGTGGCGCACAAGGTGCAGGACAAACTCACGCCGTTGCCGGGCGTGAAGAACATCATCGCGGTCGCGTCGGGCAAGGGCGGCGTCGGCAAATCCACTGTCGCCGCGAACCTTGCGCTGGCGCTGGCCGCCGAAGGCGCGAACGTCGGCGTGCTGGACGCGGACATCTACGGGCCGAGCCAGCCGCGCATGTTCGGCATCGAGGGCCGGCCGGATTCGCCGGACGGGCGCAGCATCGAGCCGATGGTGAACCACGGCGTGCAGGTGATGTCGATCGGATTCCTGGTCGGCGAGGACACGCCGATGATCTGGCGCGGCCCCATGGTGACGCAGGCGCTGACGCAGTTGCTGAACGACACGCGCTGGCGTGATCTCGACTACCTGGTGATCGACCTGCCGCCCGGTACGGGCGACATCCAGTTGACCCTGGCGCAGCGCGTGCCGGTGACGGGCGCGGTGATCGTGACCACGCCTCAGGACATCGCGCTGCTGGATGCCAAGCGCGGCCTGCAGATGTTCGAGAAGGTTTCCGTGCCCGTGCTGGGCATCGTCGAGAACATGGCCACGCACGTCTGTTCCAACTGCGGCCACGAGGAACACGTATTCGGCGCGGGCGGCGGCGAGCGGATGGCCCGGCAATATCACGTGCCGCTGCTCGGGAGTTTGCCGCTGGACATCCGCATCCGCGAGCAGTCCGATGGCGGAAACCCAACGGTCGCCGCGATCCCCGATTCCGATATCGCTTCGCGCTATCGCGAGATCGCACGCAAGGCCGCCGCGCGGTTGTCGCTGCAGGCCCGGAACAAGGCCATTGCCATGCCGAAAATCTCGGTAGAGAACACATGAGCATCAAGTCCGACCGCTGGATCCGCCGCATGGCCGCCAACGGCATGATCGAACCGTTCGAGCCGGGGCAGGTGAAACAGAACGGCGGTGGGCGCATCGTGTCGTTCGGCACTTCGTCCTATGGCTACGACGTGCGCTGCGCGGACGAATTCAAGATCTTCACCAACATCAACTCGACCATCGTCGACCCCAAGGACTTCGACTCGCGCAACTTCGTGGACTTCAGGGGCGAATGCTGCATCATCCCACCCAATTCGTTCGCGCTGGCGCGCACGGTGGAATATTTCCGAATCCCGCGCAACGTGCTGACCATCTGCCTCGGCAAGAGCACGTACGCGCGCTGCGGCATCATCGTCAACGTGACGCCGCTGGAACCCGAATGGGAAGGGCACGTGACGCTCGAGTTTTCCAACACCACGCCGTTGCCGGCCAAGATCTACGCGAACGAGGGCGTGGCGCAGATGCTGTTCCTGGAGTCCGACGAGGTCTGCGAGACCAGCTACCGCGACCGCGGCGGGAAATACCAGGGGCAGAAGGGCGTGACGCTGCCGAAGACGTGATGCGGGGCGTGGCGCTTGGCGCTATGCTTCGGCGATTGAACGGAGAAAGACGATGACCGCTCGCACATTCACCACGCGCCTGCTGGGCGTTTCACTCTTGGCACTGACGCTGGTGCTGGCCGGCTGCTACGGCCGGGTTCGCAGTGGCGGCGAGACGGCGGTCGACGTGCCGCAACAGTACGACATGACGCTGGAAGCCGCCAAGGACGGACAGTTCATCCTGGACGGCGCCACGCTGAGTCTCGACGACCTGGGCGGCCATTTCCGCTACCTCGCCGACCAGAAGCAGCTGCCGAAAACGGTGCTGCTGAAGGACGGCCCCGACGCGGACGTCAAGAACGTCCAGCTGGAATATTTCGCCGGCCTGCAGTTGAGCTTCCATTTCACCGGTTACGTCCAGCACAAGGACAAGCTGCAACTGCTGAGCGCGGTCGAGGACAAGAACGCGCCCGCCAGCGCGAGCAGTTCCCAGTAGCGCGTCAGGATTCCGCGCCGCCGCTCATCCGTGCATCGCTCCGCGCAACCAGCGACGTGCGCGCGACGATGCGCAGCGCGCCGATGATTTGATCCAGTGGCATGCCCGGGGAATCGTGCCGCCGGGCCTGCTCGGGCAGATAGGGAACGTGCACGAAACCCGCGCGCAGCCGCTTGCGTCGCACCGCGTGCATCATGGCGTAGAACACCGCGTTGCAGACGTAGGTACCCGCCGTCTGCGAAATGTGCGCTTCCATGCCGGCGCCGCGCAATGAAGCGAGCGCGCTCTTGATCGGCAGCGTCGAGAAATAGGCCGCCGGGCCACGGCCCACCACCGGCACGTCGACCGGCTGCGCGCCGGCGTTGTCGGGGATGCGCGCATCGACCACGTTGATCGCCACGCGTTCCAGCGAAATTCCCGCGCGTCCGCCCGCCAGCCCCACCGCGATCGTGACGCGCGGCCGCGTCGTACGCAAAGCCGTGCGCAAGGCGCGCAAGGACCCGTCGAATTCCGTCGGCAGTTCCGTCGCGACGATGCGATGGCCTTCGATCGTTTCACCGTCGAGCGCGCGTACCGCCTGCCACGAGGGATTGACCGCCTCGCCCGCGAAGGGCGCGAAGCCGGTGAGGAGGATGATCGGTTGCGGGTCTTGCAGCATGACTCAGAAGCGGAACGCCAGGAAGTACATCAGCACGAGATTCACGACCAGCAGGATCGCGCCGGTTTTCCATTGCGCGCGGATGACATCGTTCTGGTTCGGCAATTCCAGCAGAGCAACCGGCACGATGTTGAAATTCGCCGCCATCGGCGTGAACAGCGTGCCGCAATAGCCCGTCAGCATGCCGAATGCGCCGAGGATCGCCGGATGCGCGCCGTGCATATGGATCAGCAACGGCAGGCCGATGCCCGCGGTCAGCACCGGGAACGCCGCGAATGCGTTACCCATGATCACGGTGAACAGCACCATGCCGATGCCGTAGGCGACGATGCATGCGAGCGCGCTCTGCACGGGAATCGCCATCCGCACGAGCTCGGCGATTGCCGTGCCGACGCCGGTGGCGGCGAACACGCCGCCCAGCGCCGCGAGCGTCAGCGGCAGCAGGGCGGCCCAGCCGAGCGTGTCAAGCAAACGCCTTCCCTCGACCAGGCCCGCGCGCGGCTTTGCGCGCGTCATCCACAGCGCGGCAATCAGCGCGATCACGCATGCGAGTGCCAGGCCCGTCAGGGTCATCTGCTTCTGCGCGAAGAGTTGCACGCCGAATGCCGGATAACCACCGAACAACGCGACCAGCAGCGTCACCAGCGGGATCAGCAGCGCGGGAACCAGCAGCTTGTGGCGCAGGCGCAATGCATCCGCTTCGCGTTCGGCCGCGCCGCGTTCGACGATGTGGCCGCGCGTCATGCGCGGCGCCAGCACGGCCAGTGCGAGCACGCCGGCGCCGGCAGCCTGCGCGGGGAGTTGAGCGTGCGCCTTGCTCGCGGCCAGCACGAAATCGCCGCCCGCGAACAGGGCCGCCAGCACCGTCCAGAACGCCGCGTGCCATCCGCGTCGCGTGCGCAGGTTCAGCCACGCCGCGCCCGCGAAGAACAGCGCCAGCAGCCAGTATGCGTGTTCAATGCGCAGCATCGCGCTTTGCTCTTTCGATGCCGGACAAGGCGGAATTCGATACGCGACGAGAAAACAGCGCGATGCGTATCCCGTGGATCACGAACGCCGCGATCGCGGTCGGCAGCGCCCATAGCGCGATCTGCAACGGCTGCAGCTCGATGCCGTGCTGCGCATAGAAGCCCTGGATCAGCAGCACCGCACCCAGGGCGATGAAGACGTCTTCGCCGAAGAAGCGCCCGACGTTGTCGGTGGCGGCACAAAAGGCGCGCACGTCATTGCGTTCGGCGCTGTCGAGCGGGCTGCCGCGCTTCTCGGCCGCGCCTTCGGCCATCGGCGCCAGCAGCGGCCGCACCGTCTGCGCGTGGCCGGCGATATCGTACAAACCCAGCATGCAGAGGACTTGCCGCATGCCCAGGTATGCGATCAGCAGGCGCGGGAGTGTCAGGCTGCGCAGGGAGGCGATCCAGTTGCGCGCATGTTCGCGCAGGCCGGCGCGTTCCAATACTCCGATGGCGGGGAGCGTAAACGCGTAGAACATCAACGTTCGTTCCGAGACGAAGCTGTTGCCCAGCAGCGCGAGGATTTCGCCGATGCCCCTGCCCGCGGCCAGGCCGCTGACGATGCCGGCCACGACCACCACCGGCACCGGATTGAAGCGCAGCGCGAAGCCGGCGACGACGATAAGCACACCCAGCAGCGGCAGCCAATGCATCATGGGCGTTGCGGGCCCCCGATCCGCACGCCACCAGCCTCGAGTGCCACCCGCAGCCGGCGGGCGAATTCGCCGGCGTTGGCGCGATCGCCGTGCACGCACAGCGTGTCGGCCTCGATGGACACCCGCGATCCGTCGTCGGCGATCGCTTCGCCGCGCGTGGCGATGGACAACGCCTGCGCCGCCGCTTCCTCGATGTCCTCGATCACCGAGCCGGCCTGCGGACGCGGGGTCAGCGAACCGTCGGCGCGATAGCGGCGGTCGCAGAAGGCTTCCCGCGCGCAAGCAAGACCGGCTTCGCGCGCGGCGTCTATGGATGCGCTGCCGGCCAGCCCCACCAGGATCAGCGATGCGTCGAAATCGCGTACCGCGCGCGCGATCGCGCTCGCCAGCGCGCGGTCGCGTGCGGCCATGTTGTAGAACGCGCCGTGCGGTTTGACATGGTGCAATGCCGCGCCGGCCGCTCGCGCGATTCCGTGCAGCGCGCCGATCTGCTGCAACACCACCGCATGCACGTCGCCCGGCGCAATCCGGATTTCCCGCCGGCCGAAGCCCTGGCGGTCGGGCAGCGAAGGGTGAGCGCCGATCGCCACTTCGTACCGGATGCACAGCTCCACCGTGCGGCGCATGGTTTCCGCGTCGCCGGCGTGGACTCCGCAGGCGATATTGGCCGAACTGATGAACGGCATCACCGCGGCATCGTCGTAGCCTTCGCCCAGATCCGCGTTGAGGTCGATCGTCTTCACGCGCCTTGCTTCAACCGGATGGCGATGGCCGTTTCCATCTTCAGCAACTGCCGCTCTCGCTTGTGCAGCGCCCGCTGCGCTTCTTCGTGCGTGCAAGGTGCGAAGCGTAGCGCATCGCCCGGCCGGCGTTGCGCCAGGCGTGGCAGGTCGATCGCGGCGATCTGGCCGATGCGTGGATAGCCGCCGCTGACGGGGTGCTCGACGCCGAGTGCGATCGGAGCACCGGACGGCGGCAGTTGCACCGTCCCGGCGACGCACGCTTCACTGACCAGCTCGACGGATGCCGCGAGCTGCAATCGCGGGCCGAGCAGGCGCAGTCCGACGCGATTGGAATCGTTGCCGACTTCGAATGCACGCGAGAACAGCGCTTCACGCGATTCCCGCTCGAGCAGGCGCGTGTGCGTTCCGGGCAGCAGGCGCAGCGGGTGTTCGGGATCGAACCACGCCCGCGGATCGATGCTCCAGTTCGTTTTTGCTCCGTGCCTCCCGTCTGCAGCCTCGCGGACCCGCAACACGTCGCCCGCGCGCAACGGCCGCTCCAGCGGGCCGAGCGCAGCATTGACATCCAGGCTACGGCTGCCCAGCACCCGTTCGAAATCGAATCCGCCCTGCACGGCGAGATACGCGCGACAGCCGGTTCGCATCGCGCCCAGCGTCAGCATTTGTCCCGCGCGAATGAACAGCGGCGACCACATCGGCTGTTCGACGCCGTCGATCTGCGCCGGCAGGGGCGCGCCCGTGATCGCGATGCGCGCGTCGCAATGGAAATGCAGGGTGGGACCCAGCAGGGTGAGTTCCAGCGCGCAGGCATCGCTCGGATTGCCTGCAAGCGCATTGGCGAGACGGAACGCCGGGGCGTCGAATGCGCCCGCAGGGCCGATTCCCAGATGCGCGAATCCGCCGCGGCCCCGGTCTTGCGGCGTGGAAAGCAAACCCGCTTTGACGGCAGTGATCATTGCGATCATCCCTGATCGCCAGAATCAGGAAGCGGCGGTCCATGGCCGGACCTTTCGGAGAGCGCATGAAACCCGGCGTTTTCGACCGCGCGAAAACGCACACGGTCGCCCGGTGCCAGCAGGCAGGGCGATTCGCGCCGCGGATCGAACAGAACCGACGGCGTTCGCCCGATGATCTGCCAGCCACCCGGCAGTTCGCGCGGATAGATGCCGGTCTGCGCGCCGCCGATCGCCACCGACCCTGCGGGCACGCGCGTGCGCGGGCTCGTGCGACGGGGCGCGTGCAGCGCGGGATCGAGGCCGATCAGATACGGAAAGCCCGGTGCAAACCCCAGCATGGCGACCGTGTATTCGGCGGCGGCGTGTCGCGCCGCGAATTCTTGCGCGTCGAGCCGCACGTGTTTCGCGATGTCGCTCAAATCCGGGCCGAACTCCCCGCCGTAGCAGACCGGGATTTCGACCACGCGCGTTTGTGGTCCGCGCGCAGAATCGATTTCCATCCCGTGGAGGACCGGATCGATCGCGGCCAGCAACCGCGCGTGCGGCGTGCCGCCAGCATCACTCCACGCCAGCGGATCGAAACGCAGCAGCAGGCTTGCGTAGCTCGGCGCAATCTCGCCGACCTCCGCCAGGTGCGCCGCGCGCAGGCGCGCTGCTGCCGCATGCACGCGCGAATTGACCCGCGGGTCGATCGAATCTCCGAAGCGCAGCAGCAATGCGTCTTCGGCCAGCGGTTCGGCGGCGAATTCGTTCACGATGCGGTGCGCAGCTTCCCGACCAGCATGTCGCGCGCATCCGCCGCTCGGGGTATCGCGCTGCCGGAACCCCACACCGGCCCCGGCCATGCCGCGTCGCCCTCGCGCCGCGCCACCACGTGCACGTGCAGTTGCCGCACGATGTTGCCGAGCATGCCGATGTTGAGTTTGTCGCAGGATGCAATGGAGCGCAGCATCGACATCGCGCGGTCGATCTCGTGGAGCAGCTCCGACCGTTCATCCATCGCGAGGTCGTCCAGTTCCGCCGCGCTTGCGCGCCGCGGCACCAGGATCAGCCAGGGAAAGCGCGCATCGTCCATCAGCAGCACCCGCGACAGGTGCCAGTCGGCGATGAAAACGGTGTCCGCCGCAAGCCGCGGATCGAGGACGAAGCCGTGTTCCTTCGATTCGCTCACTTGTCGCCGACGAGATGCCGATCGAAGAATGCAAGCGTGCGCTGCCACGCCAGTTTCGCGGCGGCTTCGTCGTAGTGCGTGGGGTCGACATCGCGATTGAAGGCGTGTCCCGTGCCTTCGTACACGTGTACCGGGGCGTCCGGATAAGCCTTGCGGTGTTTTTCGACCGCTTCGGGTGGAATCGACTTGTCGTCGGCGCCGAAGTGGAACATTACGGGCGCCTTCAACGGCTCGCCGAGGAACGCCACGTTGCGCGCGCCGTAGTAGCTGACCGAAGGCAATCCGAGCCGTTGCGCGGCCAGCAGCGCCACCGTGCCGCCCCAGCAATAGCCGACCACGCCGGTCTTTCCGGAAGACCGGATCGAATCCGCCGCGCTCGCCACCGCTTCCACCGCGCGATCCAGCCCGACTTCGCCCGCCAGCTCGCGACCCTTGTTCATGCCGGCGGCGTCGTAGTCGAGCTCGAGGTCCTGCTCGACGAAATCGAAGAACGCCGGCGCGATCGCGGTGTATCCGGCCGCGGCAAACCGGTCGGCGACATCGCGCACGTGCGCGTTCACCCCGAAGATCTCCTGCACCACCACGATGCCGCCCTTGGGCGTGCCAGAAGGTTTGGCGAGATAGGCGCCGATGCAGTGCATGCCCGCGGTGTTGAGGTTGATGCGCTCGCCCATGCCGTGCCTCCTTGTCGCTCAATCCTTCCAGCGTACTACCAACGCCGGAGACGGGACGCTTTCACCCGGATCCCGGGCCCCGGGTCCCGCTAGAATCGCGAGTTTCCCCGCCCCGTTCCGTATGACCGCATCAGTCCCGAAAATCGGTTTCGTCAGCCTCGGCTGCCCCAAGGCGCTGGTGGATTCCGAGCGCATCCTGACGCAGTTGAAGGTGGAGGGTTACGAGATCGTCCCGCGCTACGACAAGGCGGACGCGGTGGTGGTCAATACCTGCGGCTTCATCGACGCGGCGGTGCAGGAATCGCTGGACGCGATCGGCGAGGCGCTGCACGAGAACGGCAAGGTGATCGTCACCGGGTGTCTCGGCAAGCGCGCGGAACTGATCCGTGAAGCCTACCCGGAGGTGCTGGCGATCGGCGGCCCGCAGGATTACGCCGGCGTGATGTCGGCGGTGCACACCGCGTTGCCGCCGGCGCACGACCCGTTCGTGGACCTGGTGCCGGACACGGGCATCAAGCTGACGCCGAAGCACTACGCCTACCTGAAGATCTCCGAGGGCTGCAATCACCGTTGCACCTTCTGCATCATCCCGTCCATGCGCGGCGATTTGGTCTCCAGGCCCGTGGACGAAGTGCTGGTCGAGGCGGAAAAGCTGGTAAAGGGAGGGGTGAAGGAGCTGCTGGTGATTTCGCAGGACACCAGTGCCTACGGCGTCGACCTGCGCTACGCCGAACGCGAGTGGCGGGGCAATCGGTATCGCGCGCGCATGACCGACCTGTGCAATGGGCTCGCCGGACTCGGCGTTTGGGTGCGGCTGCACTACGTTTATCCGTATCCGCACGTGGACGAAGTGATACCGCTGATGGCGGCAGGAAAGATCCTTCCGTACCTGGACATCCCTTTTCAGCATGCCTCGCCGCGTATCCTGAAACTGATGAAGCGGCCGGCGCACGCGGAGAAGACGCTGGAGCGCATCCACTCGTGGCGAAAAGTCTGTCCCGATCTCACGATCCGCAGCACCTTCATAGTCGGCTTTCCCGGCGAGACCGACGAAGAGTTCGAGGCGCTGCTGGATTTCCTGCGCGAGGCGCAGCTCGATCGCGTCGGCGCCTTCGCCTACTCGCCGGTGGATGGCGCGCGCGCCAACCAGTTGCCCGGTCCGGTGCCGGAAGAATTGAAGGAAGACCGCCTGGAGCGCTTCATGGAAGTGCAGGCGGAGATCTCCGCGGCGAAGTTGCAGAAGAAGATCGGCCGCACGCTGGCCGTGCTGGTGGATGAAGTGAACGCGGAAGGCGCCATCGCGCGCTCATCCGCCGACGCGCCGGACATCGACGGCGTGGTGCGGATCGGGGACGGCCAATCATTGAAAGCAGGCGAGTTCGCGCAAGTGCGCGTGATCGGCGCGGGCGAGCATGACCTGGAAGCGGTGCTGGCCGGCCGTTCACCCTGAGGCGGCGGCCGAAGGCTGCGAGTCGAAGGATAGTGCTTCGACTTCGCTCGCTTGCGCTCGCTACGCTCATCGCGAACGGAAACAGTACTACTCGTATTCCACGGCCATCACTACGAATCGCGCTTTGCCCCCCGGCAATTCCGCCTCGAATTCCTCGTCCACGCGCTTCTTCAGCGCTGCGCGCGCCAACGGCGAGTCGATGCTGATCCAGCCTCGCCTGGCGTCGGTTTCGTCCGGGCCGACGATGCGATAGCGCTTGGCTTCCCCGCCGCGCACGTCCTCGATCTCTAAGGTCGCGCCGAAAAAGATCGCACCGCGGTCGGCAGGCGTGCCTTCTGCCACCTTCAACGACGGAATGCGTTTGGACAAATAACGCACGCGCCGGTCGATCTCGCCGAGCTGCTTCTTGCGATAGGTGTATTCGGCATTTTCCGAGCGATCGCCCTCCGCCGCGGCGGCGGCCAGCGCGCGCACCACGTCCGGGCGGACGCGATGCCACAGCTCGTCGAGTTCCGCTTTCAGCTTTTCGAAGCCCGCGCGCGTGATGATCGCGGTGGAACGCGGAGGAGGCGGACGCCAGCGTGACATTGCACTTCGTCAAGGCAGGGAAGCGCCAGTTATGCCAGACGCACCCATGCGGCGACAAGAAGACGGGCGCCGCGCACGGCGCCCGCCGACAGGATCGTTACGGTTGCTGTTGCCCGCTCGCGACCGCGTATACCTCTTCCGCAGTCATCGGCCCGTCCGACAGCGTGTCGGTATGGGAGGCGATCATCGTCCGGAATTCGATCGATGCCGCGGGTCCGGTGGTCATGCCTTTGGCCTTGGCCGCGTCATCTTCCTTCTTTTGCTGGTCATCCGAGAGCACCGGCGCGACCGCCATGTAGTCCCAGGAATCGCCTTCCATGTGTACGTACCATTGCGCCTGCGGAATGCCCAATTGCTTGTCCAGCGCATCGCGATCCGCCATCCATTTCAGGAATGCGACGTGTTTGCCGGGTGCGACGCGATAGAGCGAGACGTAGGCCTCTCCATGGCCCTTGCGCATCTCGGCGGCATTGCGCGTCTGCGCTGCCGTGACGGCCGTGGACAATACCAACGTCAACAGCGCCAAAACGATGTAACGCTTCATGACCTCCTCCCTTGGACAAGCGAGATGTCCGGTGCCGGCTGTCAGGGGCGCTGCCGGAAGTGCCGGCGATTCCGACCGCGGGTGCAACGGCCGAACAAGGGAAGGTCCGTGGACGCTACGCCGTACCCATACCCGCGTCAATGACGAACAATGGCAGGGAACGCCGCCGCGGCAGCCGGAGCCGATCAGCGCCTGCTGCCGAAAATCTCGCCCAGCTGCCGCGCAGGATCTACCGCCCGTTGCTGACCGCCCATCGCAGGTGAAAATGTCCGCCAGCGCGAAGGCGACCTCACAGCATGCACTCGGGCGAGCAGGGGTGGCCCCATTTTCGCTGGCGGTCGCGTGCACCGTGTCCGACATGGCGCGACCGTTTTGGGATGCCGCGCACAGGTCCGATGCTTGAGTCGATCGCGTTCGCGGGTTAGGGTGCGCCTGCGTTCCTTTCGTCGGTGCCGTTGCGATGTCGTGTTCGAATTTCCTGCCGGGCGCGCGGCTGCGGCCCTTGCTGATCGCCGTTCCATTCGTGCTGCTCGCCGGCTGTTCCAGCGCGCCCCCGCGCAAGGGTTCGGCCAATTCCGCGCTGGATGCGCTGTACTCGAAACTCGATCAGGCCAGCCGCGACTACGACCAGGCGCTGACGCTCGCGCGCCAGAACGACGACGCGCAGGCCGAGCATTCGATCAGCGTGGCGCTGGACACCATGCGCAACGGCGCCGCGCAATGCGTCAACCTCGACGGTTGCGACATCCAGCGCTTCATCAGCACCTACGATCGCGCGTTGCGCCTGAAGGACGGCAGTTTCCTCGGCGGCGACGAAGGCGACGAGATTTCCGACCAGCCGGATACGGTGACTTCCGGCGAGAGCGGCTCGCCCGTGCTGGACGCTGTGCCGCAGGCGCAGCGCAGCGTGAGCCTGCTGCGCGGACGCAAGCTCTCGGACCTGATCGCGATGAATGGGCCGGTGAAGGCCGCGCTGGAAACCTGGTTGACACGCATGCGGCCCAACCTGGTGCAGGCGTACGTCGACTACGAATACCTGCGCTTCGAGATGTGGCCGCAGTACCAGAAGGCGGATTTGCCCGAAGCGATCCTGTTCGGGATCCTCGCCAAGGAATCCGGCGGCAAGGTGCACGCCGTGTCGCGCTCCGGCGCCGCAGGTCCCTTGCAGTTCATGCCGGCCACCGGTGCGCGCTTCGGCCTCACCACCGTGGACGGTTTCGACCAGCGTTTCGATCCGGCGTTGTCGGCGCGCGCCAATGCCGAATACCTGAACGAACAGATGGCGCAGTTCAACGACAATCTCGAGATGGTGCTGGCTGCATACAACGGCGGCGAAGGCCGCGTCGGACGGCTGGCCAGCGCGCAGGGCGGCGCGAGCTTCTGGGACCCGCAGGTCTATTTTTCGCTGTCGCCCGAAACGCGCGACTATGTGCCGATGGTGCTGGCGGCGGCGTGGCTGTTCATGCACCCCGAACGCTACAACCTGCGCTTCCCGGATGTCGACGGTGCGCCCGGCCACGTCATCCTGCAACGCCCCGCGTCGTTGACCGAACTGGCGGTGTGCCTGGGCCAGTCGGGAGGCCAGCGCTACGGCTGGTTCCGCACGTTGCGCAACCTCAATCCGCAACTCGATCCACAGGTGCAGGAGCCGATGGGTGCGCGTGTCGAGTTGCCGCAGCTGCTGGAAGACGATTACGCGAAGGCCTGCACCGACGGCAAGTGGGTGGCGCTGGCCGATGACCTCCATTCGGCGGTACTGCCCACGCCGCCCGTGCAGGTGGCGAAAGCCGATCCGCCGCCGCGCACGCGCCACTACATCGTACGCCATGGCGACACGCTCTCGTCGATCGCGCGTAAATACAGTTGCGATGACGTGGGCGTGCTGGCCAAGTCAAATCATCTCCATGCACCACGTTACGCGTTGAAGCCGGGACAGGAGCTGACGTTGCGGGGATGCGACAGGGATTGAGGAACGGCTCGTCCCGTTGAATTGCAATACTTTGATCGAAGCGTTCCCCGATCATTCCAGCCAGTGATCGAGCGGGCGCCCGATCGTGCGGGCGAGCAGCCCCACGTCGTCGGCAAAGGCTTCGATCAACTCCGTGCGCAGTGAAGGCGTGATGGCCCGCGCGGCCCGGGAACGGCTGTTCCAGCGGTCGATGCGGCCGAGCATTCCGAATGATCGGTCGATCTTCAGCCGTTGCTTCAGCCGCGAGGTGAAATCCGACGCGCGCTTCAATGTCCGGCTTTTGCGTTCACGCGCCGGATTCACTACTTCGAATCGCGACGGCGCCCAGGCATCGACTTGCAGGAAATCCAGCACGCCGCGATAGACGCCTTCGGGCGATCGGCGCAGGTCGTCGTGGACGATCACGTGCACGCGATCGCGTCCCGCCGTGTCGATCAACCGGACGAGTTGGCGGCCCAATGAGCAGATGGAGCGGTACTGCAGCACCGCCGGTTCGCGACAATCCGCCGGCAGTAGCCTTCCGGCTGTGCGCTCGGCCTGCAATGCCCATGCTCGCGCGAAATCCGGCTCGTTCTCCTGCTGGTCGAACAGCGCCTGCCGGTGCCACGAAGGCGCCATCTCCAGCGGATTGCGCACCATCGCGATGAAGCGCGCGCGCGGCTGGTAGCACAGGATGTTCGCCGCCGCGACTTCGGAATGCAGGTACAACACCGATGCTTCTCCGATCGCCTGCGCGGCCGCCGGCGCGTCGCTGAACAGCGACTCGTAGGCCTCGAGCGTTTCGACCCAGCGGAACCGGCTGTCGGTATTGAAATGATGCGGTTCCTTTTGCCGGCTCATGAATACGCGCGGGTGCACCGCCAGGTGGCGGTACAACCATGTCGTGCCGCAGCGCGGCGCGCCGACGATGAAGACATCGGGTTTGATTGCGCCATCCGGCGACATGCAAACGCCCACCCGCGCTCGCGCGCTTCAAGTTCCAGTGGGTGAGTGCCCGCCGGCACCGGAAATGATGCTCGGCGCGCTGTTCTTCAGGAGTGCGGCCAGGGACTGCCGCTCTTGATCCTGGTATCGCGGGAAGAGAGCCCGGCTGGAAAGTGCGTTCGAGCAGCGATCAGGGACAATCGCACGAATCAGGCCGCCGCTTCGCCGCCTGATTTCATCCACGTGGCGGTGCGGTCGCCGGGCGCGGCCGCGTTTTCCTTCACCTGCCGCATCACGCGCAGCACGTCGCGATGCAGCTCGGCGAATTCGGGGAAACTGCTTTCGCGGGTTTCGTGATAGGCGACCGCGATCCACAGCGCGATGCCGCGCAGGCGCACCTGCGCGTTGTCGGAACGCGCGCGATCGTGGCCGAGATCCATGCCGGTGCCCCAACTGCCCGGTTTCAGATCGGGCGGCGATCCATACAGGTGCGGCACTTCCAGCCGACCGGCGGCCGAGCATTCCTTGCCGATCAGTTCCGCGAGCAGGGCGCTCGTGGACGGCGGCAGCGCAAGCGCCCGCTGTTCGACATCGCGGAACTGGCGCCGCATTCGCGCCGCCCGGCTGAGGGCCAGCATCCTCATTAGAAGGCGCATGATCTTCCCCGTATAACCGCTTGATGCGCGCGAGGGATGGAAGTTTTAACCATGATGGGCGCACCCGGCTGAAACACCAGTCACATTTTGCGCCCGGCGACGACAAAGAACAAATGCCGGTTCAGCTTGAGCCCAAGCCTCAGGCCGAGCGGGCCTTCACGTGTTCGTGAAGTGCCCGAGCCTCTGGCCGACCCTCACGGGCATCTCCGGCAGCAGGCCCGCCCGCAGCAGGCAGGACGGCGGCAGCAGCAAGATCACGGTGGAGCCCATCTCGAAGCGACCCATCTCGGCGAAGCGCGCCAGCCGTACCGAACGCCCCCGCCAGTCGCTGCGCACCACGTGGGCCGCGTAGGGCGGCACTTCGCGCCCGCTCCAGACCGTGCGGATGCCCGAAACCAGCATCGCGCCGACCAGGGCCACCACGAACGGTCCGTGGGCGCCATCGAAGTGGCAGATCAGGCGTTCGTTGCGCGCGAACAGGTTCGGAATCTGTGCCACGGGATCCGGCGCGACGCTGAAAAGCCGCCCGGGCACGTGCACGGTTTCGATCAGCTCGCCGTCGAGCGGCATGTGAACGCGGTGGTAGTCGCGCGGCGAAAGGTAGACGGTGATGAAGTGGCCGTCCCGGTAAAAATCCGCGGCCTCTTCATCGGCCAGCAACTCGGTGACCCCGAAATCGCGGCCCTTGGCTTGCAGCACGCGGCCTTCCCCGATCCGCCCGGCCTGGCTGATGCGGCCGTCCGCCGGGCAGAGCACGGCCGTCTCGCCGCCGCCGGCGTGGCGCGCGCCGGCTTTCAGCGCGCGGGTGAAGAAGGCATTGAAATGCGGATAGGCGAATGGATCGTGCTGCGCGGCTTCGTCCATGTCGACGCGATAGCGCTTCACTACGCGCGCGATCAGGAAATTCTTCCACGGCCGCCAGCGCCAGCGCGTGGCGGCGCGGACGATGCGGCTCAGGGTCTTTTGCGGCAGCAGGTACTGCAGCGCGACGGCGGGCGACATGCGCGGAGTATAAAGAGGTGGGTCGCCCGCCATGCGGGCCGAAAAACGACGGCTGCGCCGCATGCCAAGGAGCAAGGGGAAATGCAGGCATCGTGGTGCCCGCCGGTTTTACCCTTTACTCTTTCCTCTTTGACGGGTCGTGCCGCGACCGATTTGCTCGTAAATGACCGCCGAACTGTCCACCATTGTCGACTGCATCCGCTATGCGGCCAGCCGCTTCAACGCGGCCGGGCTGGCCTTCGGCCACAGCCACGACAATGCGATCGACGAGGCCACGCATCTCGTCTTGTCGAGCCTGCACCTGCCGCCCGACCTGCCGCCGGCCTACGGCGGCGCGCGCTTGACCGCCGATGAAAAGGCGCGCGTGCTGGATCTGATCGGGCGACGCGTCGAAACGCGCGAGCCGGTGGCGTACCTGGTGGGTGAAGTGTGGTTCGCCGGCATGCCGTTCAAGTCGGACCGGCGCGCGCTGGTGCCGCGTTCGCCGATTGCGGAATTGATCGAATCGGGATTTGCGCCGTGGCTCGATGGTCGTGAAATCGGATGCGCGCTGGACCTTTGCACGGGCTCCGGCTGCATCGGCATCGCGATGGCCGCACACAACCCTTCATGGCGGGTCGATGTGGTCGACATCGACGAGGCTGCGCTCGACCTCGCGCGCGACAACATCGCGCTGCACCGGCTCGGCGATCGCGTGCGCGCGATTCGTTCGGACCTGTTCGACGGCCTGAAAGGCGAATGCTACGACCTGATCGTTTCCAATCCGCCTTACGTCACCGAGCAGGAATTCGCGGCATTGCCTCGGGAATACCGCCACGAGCCGCAACTGGGCCTGGCGGCGGGGGAGGACGGTCTGGATTTCGTGCTGCGCATCCTGCGCGATGCGCCGGATCACCTGGACGAAGAAGGATTGCTGATCGTCGAAGTCGGAGAAGCCGAGCGCGCGTTGAACGCTTTGCTGCCGCAGGTGCCTTTCGTGTGGATCGAATTCAAGGTCGGTCCGATGGGCGTGTTCGTCCTGGAGCGGCGCGACTTGTTCGAACACGCCGTGTCGATTCGAAATGCAGCAGGGGCGAGGGGCGAGTAGCGAGGGCGCTACCGATCCGTCTCGCCAAAGAGGTGCAGCGGTACGCCCTCATCACTCGTCCGTAGTCTCTCGTGGTGCCTGAGCCGTGTCCAGCAACTCATTCGGAAAATCATTCACCGTTACCACCTTCGGAGAATCGCACGGCCCGGCGATCGGCTGCGTGATCGACGGGTGCCCGCCGGGGATCGCGATCGCGCCGCAGGACTTCGCGCACGATCTGTCTCGCCGCGCCACCGGGAAATCGCGCTACACCTCGCAGCGCCATGAAGCGGACGAAGTGGAGATCCTTTCCGGCGTGTACGAAGGAAAAACCACCGGCACGCCGATCGCGCTGTTGATCCGCAACACCGACGCGCGCCCGAAGGACTACGACGAACTCGTCGAAACTTTTCGGCCCGGCCATGCCGATTACACCTATTGGCAGAAGTACGGTATCCGCGATCCACGCGGCGGCGGCCGCGCCTCCGCGCGCGAAACCACGATGAGGGTGGCTGCGGCGGTGATCGCAAAGAAGTGGCTGCGCGAAAAGTTCAACGTGCAGGTGCGCGGTTTCGTCGCGCAGATCGGCGATATCGTGCCCGACATGCCGCAGGACGGCACGATGGATTTCGACGTGGTCGAGGACAATCCGTTCTTCTGGCCGGTGGCGGCCCAGGTCGCGCAGCTCGAACAGTACATCGACGCGGTGCGCAAGGACGGCGACTCGGTCGGCGCGCGCGTGAACGTCGTCGCAAACGACGTGCCGCCGGGCTGGGGCGAACCGGTGTACGGCAAACTGGATGCGGAACTGGCGGGCGCGCTGATGTCGATCAACGCGGTCAAGGGCGTGGAGATCGGCGCGGGTTTCTCCAGCGTTTCCCAGCGTGGCAGCGGACACCGCGATGAAATGGGTCCGGGCGGCTTTGCGTCCAATCGCGCGGGCGGCATCCTCGGCGGGATTTCCAGCGGACAGGACGTGCTTGCTTCGATCGCGTTGAAACCGGCATCGAGCATCCTCAAGCCCGGCCGCAGCGTGAATCTCGCGGGCGAAGGCATCGAAGTACGCAGCAAGGGCCGCCACGATCCCTGCGTCGGCATCCGCGCCGTTCCGATCGCCGAAGCGATGGTCGCGCTGGTGCTGATGGACCAGGCGCTGCGCCATCGTGCGCAGTGCGGCGACGTGGGCGAGGTGAAACCGCGCATACCGGGCAAGACGGGATGAGCGGGAAGTCCCGTTACGACATTGCCGTCGTCGGAGCCACCGGTGCGGTCGGCGAAGCGTTGCTGTCGATCCTCGCCGAGCGCGAATTTCCGGTCGAAAAAATCGTGCCTTTGGCGAGCGAACGCTCCGCCGGGGGCAGCGTCGATTTCGGCGGCAAGCCACTTACGGTGCGCAATCTCGCCGACCACGATTTCGCCGGCATCGACATCGCGTTCTTTTCCGCAGGAGGCAAGGTCAGCCGCGAACACGCGCCGCGCGCGGCGGCGGCTGGCGCGGTGGTGATCGACAATACCTCCGAATTCCGTTACGTCGACGACGTGCCGCTGGTGGTGAGCGAGGTCAACAGCCACGCGATCGCGCAATACACCAAACGAAACATCATTGCCAATCCCAATTGTTCGACGATGCAGATGCTGGTCGCGCTGGCGCCGATCCACCGCGCCGCCCAGATCGAGCGCATCAACGTGGCCACATATCAATCGGTCTCCGGCGCGGGGCGTTCGGGGCTGGAAGAGCTGGGCCGGCAGACCGCAGCGCTGTTGAATTTCCAGCCGGCGGTGCCGGGCAAGTTTCCCGCGCAGATCGCGTTCAACCTGATCCCGCACATCGACGACTTCCAGGACAACGGTTACACGAAGGAAGAAATGAAGATGGTGTGGGAGACGCACAAGATCCTCGAGGACGATTCGATCCAGGTGAACCCGACCTGCGTGCGCGTGCCGGTGTTCTACGGGCATTCGGAAGCCGTGCACGTCGAGACTCGCGCGAAGCTGGGTGCGAACGAAGCGACCGCGTTGCTGGCGAAGGCGCCGGGCGTGGTGGTGGTGGACCGGCGCAAGCCCGGCGGCTATCCGACACCGGCGGGGCATGCGTCCGGCAAGGACGAGGTTTTCGTCGGACGCATCCGCGAGGACATCTCGCATCCGCGCGGGCTGGACCTGTGGATCGTTTCAGACAACATCCGCAAGGGCGCGGCGTTGAATGCGGTGCAGATCGCGGAACTGCTGGTGAAGGACTATCTTTAGAGGAAGCCCCCGAAAGGCACTGCAGGACACAATGGAGGATTCGCCCATGTTCCGGTTCCTTGCCTTCGCGATCATCGTGGTTGCTGGTGCGGTGCGGGCAGGGCCTCCCGCGAGCGGCGGTTCGTCCGGCGAAACGAAAGCGATCGAGCGCCAGTTGCACGACACGCGCGCGCAGGTAGAGGCGCAACACGTGCACACCTCGCAACTGAAGAGCAGAATGTCCGAGCTCGAGCAGCGCAGCGCTGCACAGCGCGAGCAGCAGGCGCTGCGCGATCGCGAGATCGCCGAACTGCAACACAAGCTGGCGGCATTGAACGCACGGACCGCGCCCGCTCCCGCGCACTCGACGGGCCATCGCTGAATCAACGGGCGCTCGATGGCCCGCGTTCCGCAGCCCTGTTCAGGGCCGCCGTGGTGGACTACCCTTGCCGCCGACGCTTGCCGCGGGGCCGCGGCCATTCGGGGATAGGCAGATGAAGTCCAGGTTCAAGCTTGCGCTGGCCATTGCCATCGCGCTGGGCAGCGCGCCCGCACTGGCGTTGCAGCTCGGCGAGATCCGGGTGAAATCCTCGCTCGACGAACCGCTGGTGGCGGAAATCCCGATCCAGCTCGACAACCTCACCGAGGCCAAGGACCTGCGGGTCGGCTTGGCTTCGCCCGCCGACTTCGCCAAGGCAGGGCTGACCCGCAACGGACTGGAACACCTGCGCTTCAGCATCGTCAGCGACAGCACGGGCCACAAACTGGTGCTGGTCACCAGCGAGCAGCCGGTCGGCGATCCGTACGTGGATTTCCTGATCGAGGTGGACAGCAGCCATGGCAAGCAACTGCGCGAATACACCCTCCTGCTCGATCCGGTGATCGGCAATCCGCCGCCAGAGCAGGAAGCAGCGGCCGCGGCGATGGCGCCGCAACCACCCGCGCCCGTGCAGGCGCCCGTACCCACGGCGCAACCTGCGACGCCCGCACCCTCGGCCGCGGCGCCGTCCGCGCCGGCACGACAGGCCGCGCCTCCTCCGGCCGGCACGCCGGCCGCGACGCGCGCCAACGGATACACGGTGCAGCGTGGCGACACGCTTTACCGCATTGCCAGCGAAACGCGGCCGGATGACGGGGTCAGTGTCGACCAGATGATGCTGGCCCTGCAGAGCAGCAATCCCGACGCGTTCTACCGGCCCAACATCAACAACCTGAGAAGCGGCGCGATCCTGCGCATTCCCACGCGCGACGAGATCGATACGGCGCCTTCCGGTACCCGCGCGCGCGCGCAAGTGCACCGCCAATACGAGGACTGGCGCGGGACCGCCGCGCGCAGCGCGACCACGGTGGCCGGCAACGAAGCGCCGGCCGCGCCGGCCACGCCCACGAAAGCGGCGACGAGCGAAGGCGACAAGCTCGCGCTGGTGCCGCCGAGCCAGGGCGGCGGGTCGGCCTCCACGCGTCCCGGAGAAAAGGGCGGCACCGGCACCGCCGAAATCACGGGCCTGAAGCAGCAACTGGCGACCGCGAAGGAATCGCTGGCCAGCGCGCAGCAGGAAAACAGCGAACTGCAATCGCGCGTCAAGGATCTGGAAGACATCAGCGGCAAGAACCAGAAGCTGCTGGGCATGAAGGACGCGCAGATCGCGGACCTGCAGAACAAGCTCGCGCAGATGCAGAAGGGCGCCGGCGCCGCGGCGGCAACTTCCGTCGCCACGGCCGCACCCGCGGGCAGCGCGTCTTCGCCCATCGCCGCAGCCGGCACCGCCGCGGCTCCCGCGAGCAATGCCGCGGCATCGCCTGCATCTTCGGCCACGCCATCGGCCGCGGGTTCGGCACCGTCCGCGGTGGTTGCGCCGACCACGCCCGCTTCCAATCCGGCGACCGCGAAGCCGGGTCCGACGGCGACGCAGAACATGGCCTCTGCGCCGCAGGAAGAAACACCGTGGTACCAGCGGCCGGTCGTGTGGATCATCGGCGTGATCGTGATCGTGGCGCTGATCCTGCTCGGCCTGTTGCGCCGCCGTCCCAAGCCGCTGCCCGATCTGGAGGAAGAGCCGGATGCGCCTTCGCTGGCGGATCATTTCGGCGAGTCGCCGTTGCCGCGCAGGGAACAGACCGCGGGCGACGAGCTGCACGATCCGGAGGCATCACCCGTCCCCGAAGCGGAACACGTCCGGCCCGAGCATGAAGCCGCGGCGGCTCCCGCATTAGAGGAGCCGGCACCGGTCGCCGAAACCGGGCACGACATCGACCTCGACGAACCGCCGCTGGAAGAAACCGTGCAGCCGGTCGTCGCGGGTTCCGATGAGGTCACCCGCAAGCACGGTGTCGCCGAACCGGGCAGCGACGCCGAACCGGAGCCGCTGCCGCAGGCCGCAGCGGCACCGCTGGCGGACGATGAAGCGATGCGCGAACACGCGGCGGAATTCAGCGACGACCCGGTCGATACCAAGCTCGACCTGGCGCGCGCGTATCTCGACATGGGCGATCCCGCCGGCGCGCGCGCGATGCTGGAGGAAGTGCTCAACGAAGGTTCGCTGGCGCAGAAGGAAGAAGCGAAGCGGCTCCTGGAAAGCGGAGCCTAGACCGGAACGGAAAATCGGGGGCCCGGGTCGTCAATAGAGCAAACGCGACACCGCCCTCCCATTTTCGTTTCCGGGTGCCCGTCTCCCGATCATGCGCCACGCTCTCGGCATCGAATACGACGGCACGGATTTCTTCGGCTGGCAGAGGTTAGCGCACGGACCCAGCATCCAGGCCGAAGTGGAAGCGGCGCTGTCTTTCGTCGCCGATCATCGCATCGAGGTCATCTGCGCGGGCCGCACCGATGCCGGCGTGCACGCACGCTGCCAGGTCGTGCATTTCGACAGCGATGCGCGACGCGATGAACGCGCCTGGACGCTCGGCGCCAACTCGCGCCTGCCGCGGGCGGTTTCGGTTCTCTGGGCGCGGCGCGTGCGCGATGATTTCCACGCGCGCTTTTCGGCGCGCGCGCGCGGCTACCGCTACATGATCGTCAACCGCGCGGTGCGTCCGGCGCTGGAGGCGCGGCACGTCGCCTGGGAGCGCCGTCCGCTGGATGCCGAAGCGATGCACGCGGCGGCGCAATCGCTGGTCGGCGAACACGACTTCACCGCCTTCCGCGCGCTGTCCTGCCAGGCCACCCACGCGCGCCGCGAGGTGTTGGCGATTTCCGTTCGCCGCGAAGGCGATCACGTGATCCTCGACATCGAGGCGAACGCCTTCCTGCACCACATGGTGCGCAACATCGCGGGCTCGCTGCTGAAAGTCGGCCGCGGCGAACAACCGGTGGAATGGATCGCGCGCGTCCTTGGAAAACGCGACCGCGCGCTGGCCGGCGCCACCGCGCCCGCGCAGGGCCTGACCTTCATCGGCCCGCGGTATCCGGCAGAATGGGCGCTTCCATCCGAGGTCACCTTGCAACAGAGCTGAGCTTTTTCCGCGAGGATCGCAAAGGAAAATCCGACCGCTTCCTGCGTCCTTTTGCGTCCCTTGCGGACGAAGTGTTCCCTGGTACTGCGCTCATGGGCCGAACCCGCATCAAGATCTGCGGCATCACCCGCATCGAAGACGCCTTGCTGGCGTGCGAACTCGGCGCGGACGCGATCGGCCTGGTGATGGCCCCCGACAGTCCGCGCTGCGTGTCGATCGAACGCGCGCGTGGGATTCGCGATGCCCTGCCGTCGTTCGTTTCGGCGGTCGTGTTGTCGCACGACCTTTCGGCCGGTCACCTCTCGCAGATAGTCGAACAGGTGCGGCCCGACGTGATCCAGTTCCACGGCAGCGAAGATGCGGCGTTCTGCGAATCCTTCGATGTGCCTTACATCAAGGCGATAGGCATGGCCGGTGGCGCCGATGCAGGTCGAATCGCGGCGGCGCATCCGCGCGCCAGCGGTTTGGTGCTGGACGGCCACGCACCCGGCGCGCAGGGCGGGCAAGGCAGGACTTTCGACTGGTCGCTCGTGCCGCGCAATTTCGATCGCCCGGTCATTCTCGCGGGCGGTCTGAACGCCGACAACGTCGTACGCGCGATCCGCGAAGTGCGGCCATGGGCGGTCGACGTGGCCAGCGGCGTGGAGGCTGCGCCGGGAATCAAGGACGAGGCCAGGTCGCGCGCGTTCTTCGCGGCGGTGCGCGCCACCGATGCGGAGTCGGAATGAGCACCGCGGCAGCGCCGGCGCCAGGCACCGCGCCCATCGAAGAGTACGCGGGAGATCCGCACGCGTTCGACCTCGATGCGGTAATCGCGCGCGGCAGGCCGCTGGTGATCCGCGGACTGGTGCGCGACTGGCCGATCGTGAAAGTCGCCCTGCAATCGGATACCGCGTTCGCTCAGCGTCTGGCCGAACTCGACAACGGCACGGACGTGACCACGCTGGCGCTCGCGCCGGAGGCGGAAGGAATCATCGGTTACACGCCGGATCTGTCGGGATTCAACTATGAACATTACAAGGTTCCGGTGACGCTCGGCCTGCAGCGGCTGGCGAAATACAGCCAGCGCGAGCGGGCGCCCGGTCTGGTGATCCAGAGCGTGCCGATCCGCGAGTGCCTGCCGGGACTTCTCGCCGACCACGCGCTGCCATTCCTCGATCCGCAGGTCGAGCCGCGGCTGTGGATGGGCAATCGCACGACCACGCCCACGCATTTCGATTCGCAGCACAACATCGCGTGCGTGGTCTGCGGCACGCGCCGCTTCACGTTGTTCCCGCCCGAGCAGTTGCCGAACCTGTACGTCGGGCCACTGGACTTCGCGCCGACCGGCGCCGCGATCAGCCTGGCGCGGCTGGATCGCCCGGACGATCCGCGTTATCCGCGCCTGAAGTTCGCGCTTGCGAACGCGCAAGTCGCCGAGCTGGACGAAGGCGATGCGATCTACATTCCGCCATTGTGGTGGCATCACGTCGAATCGCTGGAACAACTCAACGCATTGGTGAATTATTGGTGGAGTGGTGTGGACGTACCGGGTTATGTGAGCGGCCATGCGCGCGCGGCGCTGTTCCATTGCCTGCTGGCCTTTCGTGCGTTGCCGGTTGCCGAACGCGCGGCCTGGCGTGATCTTCTGGATCACTACGCGTTCTCCGAAGAAGATCCCGCCGGGCACATTCCGGAACAGCGACGCGGCGTGCTCGGTCCGCTCACGGTGGAAGTAATGGAAGAGTTGAAGCGGCGCGCGCGGCAGAACCTCTGAAGGCTTTTCGTTGATCAGGCACGCATGAACGAGATCAAGGACTACCACGCCTACCCCGACGAACACGGCCGCTTCGGCGACTACGGCGGCGTGTTCGTGGCCGAGACGCTGATCGCGCCGCTGGAAGAACTGGCCGCGGCGTACAAGGGATTGCGCGATGATCCGGCTTTCGTTGCCGAATTGGAGCACGATCTCCGGTACTACGTCGGCCGGCCTTCGCCGATCTACCACGCGCAAAGGCTGTCGCGGCACGTCGGCGGCGCGCAGATCCTGCTCAAGCGCGAGGACTTGAACCACACCGGCGCGCACAAGATCAACAACACCGTCGGGCAGGCGCTGGTCGCGCGCGCGATGGGCAAGCGGCGCATCATCGCCGAAACAGGCGCCGGCCAGCACGGCGTCGCCACGGCCACGGTGTGTGCGCGGTTCGGGATGCAATGCGTCGTCTACATGGGCGAGGTCGACATCGAGCGGCAGAAGATCAATGTCTATCGGATGAAGCTGCTGGGTGCCGAAGTGGTCCCGGTGACTTCGGGCTCGAAGACATTGAAGGATGCGCTCAACGAAGCGCTGCGCGACTGGGTCACCAACGTGCACGACACTTTCTACATCATCGGCACGGTCGCGGGGCCGCACCCGTATCCCATGATGGTGCGCGACTTCAATGCGGTGGTCGGTCGCGAGGCGCGCGCGCAGATGCTGGAGGAATACGGAAAGCTGCCGGACGTGATCACCGCGTGCGTCGGGGGCGGCTCCAACGCGATCGGGCTGTTCCACGCGTTCTTGAACGATGCGGATGTGCGCATCGTCGGCGCGGAAGCGGCGGGCGAGGGCCTGGCGAGCGGACGTCACGCGGCCTCATTGGCGGCCGGCCGACCCGGCGTCCTGCATGGCAACCGCACCTACGTGCTGTGCGACGACGACGGACAAATTACGGAAACGCATTCGGTTTCCGCGGGGCTGGACTATCCGGGCGTCGGCCCGGAGCACGCGTTCCTGAAGGACAATGGCCGCGCCGAGTACGTCGGCATCACCGACGACGAAGCACTCGAGGCATTCCATCTGCTGGCGAAAACGGAAGGCATCCTCGCCGCGCTGGAATCCGGCCACGCCGTCGCGCAGGCGATGAAACTCGCGCGCGAATTGCCGCAGGACGCATTGATCCTGTGCAACCTGTCGGGACGCGGCGACAAGGATGTGCACACGATCGCGGCGCGGGAGCACATTGAATTATGAAACCGGGACTCGGGACTCGGGGCTCGGGACTCGCAAATCGCATCGACAGGCGATTCGAAGAGTTGCGCGCGCAAAGTCGCACCGCGCTGATCCCCTTCATCACCGCCGGCGACCCGCTGCCCGATGCCACCGTGGAAGCGATGCACGCGCTGGTCGAAGCCGGTGCCGACCTGATCGAACTGGGCGTGCCGTTTTCCGACCCGATGGCCGACGGTCCGGTGATCCAGCATGCCAGCGAACGCGCGCTGTCCAAACACGTCGGCATCGCGCAGGTGCTGCGATGGGTGCGCATGTTCCGCGAACGCGATGTCCGCACGCCCGTCGTGTTGATGGGCTATCTCAACCCGATCGAAGTCCACGGCATGCAGCGCTTCGGAAGCGAGGCCGTCGAAGCGGGTGTCGATGGCGTGCTGATCGTGGATTGCCCGATCGAGGAAGATGCGACGCTGCGACCGCTCATGGATGCAGGCTTGCGGCGCATCCTGCTCGCCGCGCCGACCACCTCCGAAGCGCGGCTCCGGAAGATCGCGGCCGCGGCGGAAGGCTATCTCTACTACGTGTCGTTTGCGGGCATCACCGGCGCTGCGCGCTTGCGGGTCGATGAAGTCGAAACGCGCGTACATGCGATGAAGGAAAATTGCGACGTGCCTGTCGCGGTCGGCTTCGGCATCAAGGGCGCCGAAGGCGCGGCGCGGATCGGCGCATTCGCCGCTGCGGTGGTGATCGGCTCGGCCCTCGTCGAGTGCATGGCCGGGAGTGCGAACGCGGACGAGGCCCGCAGCCGCGCTCGCGAATTCCTCTTGCCGATCCGTACGGCGCTGGATGCACGTCGAGCCTGATCGGCTGCTATCCTTCGCGCCTCTCCATTCGCCTTACTCCCATGACCTGGTTGCAGAAACTGATGGCCCCGCGCATCCGCACGGAAAATTCCGGTGGCAAGGGCAAGGTGCCCGAAGGCGTGTGGGAAAAGTGCGCGGGGTGTGGAGCGGTCTTGTACAAGCCCGAGCTGGAGCGCAACCTGATGGTCTGCCCCAAGTGCGGGCACCACCACTCGATCGGTGCGCGCCCGCGGCTGGCCGCGTTCCTCGACGAGAACAGCGTCACCGAACTCGACGAGGAAATGCAGCCGGTCGATGCGCTGAAGTTCAAGGATTCCAAGAAGTATCGCGACCGCATCGCCGCCGCGCAGAAGGCCACCGGCGAGAAGGATGCGCTGGTTTCCGTGCGTGGCACGTTGAAATCCATGCCGCTGGCGGCATGCGCGTTCGAATTCGCGTACATGGGCGGTTCGATGGGTTCGGTGGTGGGCGAGAAGTTCACGCGTGCCGCGGAGCTTGCGCTCGCCGAGAAGATGCCGATGGTGTGTTTCGCCGCGACCGGCGGCGCACGCATGCAGGAAGGCCTGCTGTCGCTGATGCAGATGGCCAAGACCTCGGCCGCGCTGGCGCGGTTGCGCGAGGCGGGCCTGCCTTACATCAGCGTGCTGACCAACCCGACCACCGGCGGCGTATCCGCCAGCCTCGGCCTGCTCGGCGACATCAACATCGGCGAACCCAAGGCGCTGATCGGCTTCGCCGGCCCGCGCGTGATCGAGCAGACCGTGCGCGAAACCCTGCCGGAAGGCTTCCAGCGTTCCGAATTCCTGCTCGAACACGGCGCGATCGACATGATCGTCGATCGCCGCCAGATGCGCGACACCATCGCCGAGCTGCTCGCAATCCTGACGAAGCAGCCAAAAGCCGCCTGAGCGCGGACCTGCAGGAGCGCGCCTGCGCGCGATTTCGATGCCGCGAACATTCTCTGACTGGCTGGATTACCAGCAGCGCGTGCACGCGCGCGGAATAGACCTCGGCCTGGAACGCGTGCACGAGGTGTGGCGGCGGATGGGCGCGCCGTCGATCGCGCGCAGGGTGATCACGATCGGCGGCACCAATGGAAAGGGCTCGACCGTCGCGTTCCTGGAGGCGATGCTGCGCGCCGGCGGAATGCGCGTTGGCGCTTATACATCGCCGCACATCCTGCGCTACAACGAGCGCGTGCGGATCGATGGCGAGGACGCGACCGACGAAGCGTTGATCGCCGCTTTTGAGCGCATCGAAATCGCACGCGAGGCAAATGGCGAAAATGCCATTCCGCTGACCTATTTCGAATTCGGCACTCTGTCGGCGCTCGATGTCTTCCGGCGCGCAAAACTCGACGTCGCATTGCTGGAAGTGGGGTTGGGTGGCCGGCTGGACGCGGTGAACATCATCGATGCCGATGCGGCGATCGTCACCACGGTCGATCTCGATCACATGGAATGGCTCGGCAACGATCGCGAGAGCATCGGCCGCGAGAAAGCCGGCATCTTTCGGCAAGACAGGCCGGCGGTCATCGGCGAAAGCGACCCGCCGCGGAGCCTGCTCGACGAAGCGCGGCGCATCGGCGCGCAGGTAATGCGTCGCGGCCGCGAATACAAAATGGATACCGAAAAGGAAGGCTGGGATTGGCGATTCGGGGAAACCGACCTGCACTTGCCGATGCCCTCGCTGCAGGCGCCATCGCAACTCGCCAATGCCTCATCGGCGATCGCCGCCTTGCATGCGTTGCGCGGTTCGCTCGGCTGGAATCCCGAAGCCATCGCGCGCGGCGTGCACGATGCGCAACTCGCCGGGCGCCTGCAAAAGATCGCCGATGCACCGCAGGTGATCGTCGATGTCGCGCACAACCCGCAGGCCGCGCGCGAGCTGGCGCACTGGGTGGATGCGAATCCCGTCCCGGGCAACACGCGCGCGGTGTTCGGCGCGTTGTCGGACAAGGACGTCGCCGGGGTCGTGCGTGCGCTGGATTCACGCATCGCGCATTGGCACCTGGCCGGGCTGCAAAGCGAATCGCCGCGCGGTCTGCCGGTCGCCGTATTGGCGCAACGCGTGCGCGAGGTTTCGCCGGGCGTCGCCGTCAGCGAACACACCGATGTGGCCACCGCGCTGCGCGCCGCGCGAGCCGGGGCAAAAGAAGACGACCGCGTCCTCGCGTTCGGTTCGTTCTTCGTGGTCGCGGCGGTATTGCGGCAATTCGATTCGCGCCGATGAATGCGTGGCTATAATCGACGCGCCGCTCGCCGCGCAGAGGCCGCACCATGGAACCTGCCCTGAAAACCCGCCTGCTGGGCGCCGCCGTGCTGATCGCGCTGGCGATCATCTTCGTTCCGATGTTCTTCTCAGGCTCGTCGCAGAAGTCGCCCGATGACCAGAACGTCAGCCTGAAGATTCCCGACCAGCCCGACGCGCAGTTACAGACCAGGACCTTGAGCGTCGGTGCCGAAAGCGCCAGCGTCAACGATCCGAATCACGTGACGACGGTGGACGCGGATGCCGGCAAGCCGGCGCCGTCGCCGCAGGATGTCGCGGTAGCGCCTTCGCAACCCGCGCCGGCCGCGAGCGCGAACCGGCCTGCGACGGCCACGCCGTCGACCGCGACCGCTTCGAACGAGGCGGCGAATGCCGCGCCAGCTGCAGCGCCGGCCGCCGAAACGCCGGGCGCCGCAGCCAATGGCGCGTATGCGCTGAACCTCGGGGTCTACGGCGAGCGCGCCAATGCAGACAAGCTGATCGCCGCGTTGAGCAAGCAGGGTTTCCATGCTCACGGCGAGAGCACCACATACAACGGCAAACCAGCCACGCGCGTGGTGGTTGGACCGTTCGCGGATCGCGCCATGGCGGAAGCCGAGCGCCTGACCTTGAAGAGCCTGCAGCCGAGAGTCCCGGTGGCGCTGATGGCAAGCGCCAGCGACCAAACCAGCGATGCGCCCGCGGGCGCGGTTCCCGCCGGCAAGGCCGGCGGCTGGGCGGTGCAACTCGGCGCTTTCGGCAGCGAGAGCGACGCCAACAAGATGCGCGATCGCCTGCGCGAGCTGGGCTTTGACGGCTACGTGGACAGCATTCCTTCCGGCAAGGGCAAGCTCTATCGGGTGCGCGCCGGTCCGGTCAATCAACGCGCGCGCGCCGAGGAACTGAAAGTGCAGGTCGCGGAGAAGATGAAGATCAGCGGGATCATCGTGACCCAGAACTGAGTTTCGTGCGGAGCGACGTGTGAATACCGCCGACATCGTCATCCTCGCCGTCCTCGCGCTGTCCGTCCTGTTCGGGATGATGCGCGGCTTCGTGGCGGGGGTGATTTCCCTGGTGTGCTGGATCGCGGCGTTCTGGGTCGCGTGGATGTTCGGCGACAGCGTCGCGGCATGGTACGGCCAGTGGCTGCACGAACCTGCGGCGCGCATCGTCGCAGGCTACCTCACGTGCTTCCTGGCGGTGGTGGCGGCCGGTTCGCTGGTCGGCTGGGTGATGCGCAAGCTGATGCAGGGCGGCGGCTTGTCGGGCGGCGATCGGTTCCTGGGCATGGGATTCGGTTTCGCGCGCGGCGTGTTGCTGGTGCTGGTCGGCGTGTGGGCACTGGCTTTCACGGCCGCGCCGCGCGAACCGTGGTGGCGCGGTTCGCAACTGTTGCCACTGTTCGCGCAGGGCACGGGCTGGGTGTCGCAGCACCTGCCGCCGGACGTCGCGCAATACGTGCAGACCGGCGCCAAGGCCTTGCCGGAGCTGCCGCGCGTACCCATATCGGTGCCGGGACTCGACCTGCCCGCCGGCGTGCTGCCTTCGTCCTCATCGGCCGCACCCCGCGCGGCGAAAGCGCGACCGGATCTCCATCAAGGCGACGGTGGTGTGGGACAATGAGCAAGGTCGCCGGATTCCCGCTCGCGGGATGACCAAACTTTTCGAACGAGAGCGCAAACCGTGTGCGGCATCATCGGCATCGTCGGCAGAACCGAAGTCGCGACTGCGCTGTATGACGGCCTGACCGTCCTGCAGCACCGTGGCCAGGATGCGGCGGGCATCGCCACCGTGGACGGAAACCGCCTGCGCCTGCACCGCGGCCCGGGCCTGGTGCGCGACGTGTTCGGCGCGCAGGACATGCGCGACCTGCGCGGCCACGCCGGCATCGGCCACTGCCGCTATCCCACGGCCGGGGCGGAGAGCACGGAGGAAGCGCAGCCGTTCTACGTGAATTCCCCCTACGGCATCGCCTTCGCGCACAACGGCAATCTGATCAACACCCGCGAACTGCAGCGCGAGATGTTCGAGGACGACCGCCGCCACATCAACACCGATTCCGATTCGGAGGTGTTGCTCAACATCCTCGCGCACGAATTGCAGATCCAGGAACGCCACGAGTTGACGCCGGATCACCTGTTCAAGGCCGTGGCCGGCGTGCACGCGCGCGCCAAGGGCGGTTACGCCTGCATCGCGCTGATCCTCGACTACGGACTGCTGGCGTTCCGCGATCCGCACGGCATCCGCCCGCTGGTGCTGGGCGAGCGCATGACGCCCAACGGCAAGGAAGTCGCGGTCGCATCCGAATCCGTGGCGTTCGACATCCTCGGTTTCAAGCGCGTGCGCGACGTGGCGCCGGGCGAAGCGGTATTCATCGATTTCGACGGCAACATCCATTCGCGCCGCTGCGCCGAGGGCGCGGTGCACGCGCCGTGCATTTTCGAATACGTGTATTTGGCGCGCCCGGATTCGATGATCGAGGACGTGTCGGTCTACAAGGCGCGGCTGCGCATGGGCGAAAAGCTCGCCGCGAAGATCCTGCGCGAGTGGCCGGACCACGATATCGACGCGGTGATCCCGATCCCGGACACCTCGCGCACCGCGGGCTCGACGCTCGCGGCGGCGATCGGCGTGCCCTTCCGCGAGGGTTTCGTCAAGAACCGCTACATCGGCCGCACCTTCATCATGCCGGGGCAGGGCGAGCGCGCGCGCTCGGTGCGGCGCAAGTTGAATCCGATCCCGCTGGAATTCCGCGGCAAGAACGTGCTGCTGGTGGACGATTCGATCGTGCGCGGCACCACCTCGAAGCAGATCGTGCAGATGGCGCGCGACGCTGGCGCCAGCAAGGTGTATTTCGCCTCCGCCGCGCCGCCGGTGCGCTATCCCAACGTGTACGGCATCGACATGCCGGCCGCGGCGGAGCTGGTTGCCAACGGCCGCAGCGTCGAGGAGATCCGCCAGTACATCGGCGCCGACTGGCTGATCTACCAGGACCTCGACGACCTGCGCGAAGCGGTCGCCGAAGGCAACGAAAAGCTGAAGCACTTCGACGATTCGTGCTTTTCAGGTCAATACGTTACCGGCATCGAGCCAGGTTATTTCGAGCAGATCGAGCTGGTTCGCTCGGACGAGGCCAAGGCCCAGCGCCGCAGCGCCTGAAGGCGTCAGAATCTAGTTGACAATCATTCGCATTTGCATTGAAATGGGCGCCGCCGAGCCGGAGCTCATATGTACGTCTGCATCTGCAACGCCGTCACCGACCGCGACATCCGTCGCGCCGCCGAAGAGGGCGTGGAAACCTATGCGCAATTGCAGGCGTGCACCGGGTGCGGCACCTGCTGCGGTTGCTGCGAGGCAGACGCCCGCCTCCTGCTGGCCGAAGCCTGCGCGGAAACTGCCGACGCGCTGATCCCGCTGGCCGCCTGATTTCGTTTCGATCGCGTTCTTTCCGGGCGCGCCTGGCACGGCGGTATAGTGCGCACTTCGCGTCGATGCGCCCGCGGATCGCGGTCGGCGCAGCGCAAAGCCACGGAGACGATCATGCAGGGCGACGCCAAGGTCATCGAATTCCTCAACCGCGTGCTCTGCAACGAGCTGACCGCGATCAACCAGTATTTCCTGCACTACCGCATGTACAAGAACTGGGGTTACGGGGAACTGGCCGAGCACGAGCGCGCCGAATCGATCGACGAGATGAAACACGCCGACCGGTTGATCGAAAGGGTCCTCTTCCTCGAGGGCCTGCCCAACCTGCAGAAGCTCGACAAGCTGAAGATCGGCGAGGGTCCCAAGGAGGCGATCGAGTGCGATCTCGCGCTGGAACGCGAAGCGCTGCCTGACCTGAAGGCCGCGATCGCGCATTGCGAGCAGGTCGGAGACTACGTCAGCCGCGAGATCTTCGCCTCAATCATGAAATCCGAGGAGGAACACATCGACTGGCTGGAAACCCAGCTCGGCCTCGTCGGACAGCTCGGCCTCACGCCATACCTGCAGGCGCAAGTGCGCGACTGAAACCTCGGGTCCGCGATTTGCGTCTCGCCCGTTGAGCGGGCAGCACGCCACAATGCCGGCCGGATCGCATGCGCGGGAGGCGCCATGGCACGTCGATTGATCGTGTTGTTCGACGGCACCTGGAACAAGGTGGACACCAACACCAACGTCTGGCGTCTGCACGAGTTGCTGGCGCCGGCCGATGCAGCGGGCGCCGCGCAGATCGCGCTGTACATCGCGGGCGTCGGAGTCAAGCGCGGCATCACGCACCTTCTCGGCGGCGCGTTCGGGCTGGGTCTGTCCGGCAACATCGAGCAGGGCTACCGCTGGTTGTGCCAGCAGTGGAATCCGGGCGACGAGATCTACCTGTTCGGTTTCAGCCGGGGTGCCTACAGCGCGCGCAGCGCCGCCGGCATGATCCGCAAGTGCGGCCTGGTCAAGCCCGATGTGACGGGAGATGTATCGCAGCACGCGGTGGACGATGCCTACGATTTCTACCGCAACGACATCAAGCCCGACGATCCGAAGGCGGTGGAATATCGGGCGCAGCGATCGCGCGAAGTGGGCATCCGCTTCATCGGCGTGTGGGACACGGTCGGCGCACTGGGCATCCCCGATGTCGCGTCGTGGTTCCCGTACGCGCGCGGCCGCTATCGCTTCCACGACACCGAGCTGAGCGGGATCGTGCAGTTCGCCTACCAGGCGCTGGCGCTGGACGAGCACCGCGCGGACTTCGCGCCGACGAAGTGGACGAGGCTGCCGGGTTCGCTCGGTCCCGGCGAAACGATGACATCTAAAAAGGCCGGCCAGGTCGAAGTGGAGCAGCGCTGGTTCATCGGCTGCCATTCGGACGTCGGCGGCGGCGAGAAGACCGATGGCGCGGGCAAGTCGCCCGACCTGCTGCCGGATCTGCCGCTGGCGTGGCTGCAGGCCAAAGCGGCGGGCGTGGGCCTGGCGTTCACGCAGCCATTCGTTCCCGCGGCGAATGCGGAGCGGGCCACGCCCAACAATTCCTACGCGCAATTCATGTACGGCATCTACAAGGCCTTCAAGAAGCCGTTCGAGCGCACCGTCGGTGGCGGTGTCAACGAGACGGTCGACGATTCGGTGTGGAAGCGCTGGCGCGAAGTCGCCGCCTACCGGCCGGAGCCGCTGACCGCTGCGATCGCGAGCGATGCCGTGAACGTCCCGACCGATATCTCCGGCATGGCTTGAACAAGGCCATGTTCGACACACGCGACCTGCGCGAGGCGGCGAAGCGGTGTTTCACCTGCACCGATCCGCAACGCAAGTGCGACCTGACGGCGCAGGCCTTCGCGGAATTGCTCGAAGGGCGCCTGGACGTTCCCCATGCCGATGCGCCGCCACTCGCCATCAGGACACCCGGTCGGCCGGACAAGCCGAAGCTGGTACCGCCGCGCGAGGTGCCACAGCGCGGCCTGGGCAGCGTCGAAGGACGCGCTGCGCTGGTGCACGCGGTCGCTCACATCGAATTCAACGCGATCAATCTCGCCTGGGACGCGGTGCTGCGCTTCGGCGGCATGCCGGCCGACTACTATCGCGACTGGGTGGCTGTCGCCGCAGACTAGGCCCGGCACTTCGTCCTGCTCTCGCAACGCCTGGACGGGCTCGGCCACGCCTACGGCGAGTTCGACGCGCACGACGGCCTGTGGGAAATGGCCGTAAAGACTTCCGATTCGAGCCTGGCACGGATGGCGCTGGTGCCGCGCGTGCTGGAGGCGCGGGGGCTCGACGTCACGCCGGGCATGATCGCGCGGCTGCGCAGCGTTGGCGACGAGGCGACCGCGGATATTCTGGAAATCATCCTGCGCGAGGAAGTCGCGCACGTCGCAGCGGGTTCGCGCTGGTTCCGGTTCTGCTGCGCGCGCGAGCAGCTCGACCCCGCCGAAACTTTCCGAAAACTGCTGCGCGAACGCCTCGCCGGTGGCCTGCGCGGTCCCTTCAACCTCGACGCGCGCCGCGCCGCCGGTTTCGACGCCGCCGAACTGGAACTGCTGACTGGCCCGTCCTGACGCGCACTGCCCGCGTTACAGATAGTGCCCCACCGCCATCAACAGCAGCGCGGCGATCATCAGCAGCAGGATGAATTTGCTGGCTAGGCTCAGGCGCTGCCGCAATGCTTCCATCTGTTGCATGTGCACCACACGTTCGGTGTCGGACAACAGCACCGCTTCTTCACCCATGGCCACCATGCGCGCGGTGCCACGGCCCATGATCGCGCCGCCGAGGATCATCGCCAGCAGTCCGCACAGCCCGCCGATGCCGAACGCCAGCCCACCGGCGCTGAACATCACCTCGGCCTGCAATCCGGCCGTGAACATCCAGTAGAGCCAGATGCCGCTCAACACCGTCAGCACAGCGGTGCCGGCCATGAACGCGTGCAACTTGCGCCGCTGCAACGTGGCCATGAACTGTCCGCCGGCAGGACCGACGTCGCGCGCCGCGGGGAGGATGAAGACGGAAAGCAGGAAGGCGGCGCCCAGCCACAATGCAGCCAGCAGGATGTGTGCCGCGCGCAGGGAGAGAAAAAACGATCCGCTCATCGCGCTTCTCCTCAATGCGCCAGCGGCGGAGGCGGGGGCAGCACGAGCTTCAGGTACGGCGGCGGCGCTTCCTGTCCAGGCGGCACGTAATCGTGCGCGGGCTGGCCGCCGGGACCGAGCGAGTGGACATAGGCATAGATGTCGGCCAGATCCTTGTCGCTCAGATAGCGGAAGGTCCAGAACGGCATCGCCGGCCGCGCCTTCAACGTGCGTGCATTATGGATCCACTGCTTCAGCGTGAGCTTCTGCATGTAGATCCGCAGATTCGGCGCGTACGTCGTGCCCCACGGACCCTGGAAATTCATGCCGCCGCCGGTGAGCAGCATGTCCTTCGACGCCTGACCGCCGTGCTCGGCCCAGCCGGGGGTATGGCAGTCCTGGCAGCCGCCGTAACCGACCAGGAATTCGCCATGCTTGATGGACTTCTCGCTGGCCGCGTGGGCGGAGGCGAAAGCCGTGCCGGCCAGCAACACGGTGGCCGCGATGACACGGGACATCTTCTTCATGGCTCGACCCCCTCGTGGACGGATGAATACGATGCGGTGCGCGCGCAAGTATCCGACCAATGGCGCGACGAGGCAAATGCGGGTCTCAAAGGTGTACCCTCGAAGAATTGCCGCCGATGGGGACCGTCATGTCGCCGCAAAAATTGTTGCCCGCGCTGTGCGCCTCGTTGCTCTCGCTTTCCGCGCTAGCGGCCGACGAGCCGGTCGTCCCGGCGACCACTTATTTGCTGAAAGCAGACCGCGTGTTCGATGCGCGCAGCGAAGCCGTGCACACCGGCTGGGCGATACTGGTGCAGGGAGACAAGATCGCTGCCGTCGGTCCGGCCGACCAGATCCATGCACCCGCGGATGCGAGAGAAATCGATCTGCCCGGCACCACGTTGCTGCCGGGCCTGATCGACGCGCACTCGCACATCTTCCTGCATCCGTACAACGAGACGCTTTGGAACGACCAGGTGCTGAAGGAGCCGCTGGCCTACCGCACCATCGAGGCCGTCAACCACGTGCGCGACACATTGATGTCCGGCTTCACCGCGCTGCGCGACCTCGGCACCGAAGGCGCGGGTTATGCGGACGTGGATGTGCAGAAGGCGATCGACGACGGCCTGATTCCCGGCCCGCATCTGTTCGTCGCGACGCGTGCCACCATCGCCGCGCATTGCTACGGTCCGGGTCCGATGGGTTTCCGCAGCGACATGACCATTCCGCAAGGCGGCATCCCCGTTGCGGGCGTACCGGAAATGATCGCGGCGGTCCGCGACCAGGCCGGCCACGGCGCGGACTGGATCAAGATCTACGCCGACTACCACTGCGGCAAGTCGCGCGGTTCGGTGCCGACCTTCACGCAGGAGGAATTGAACGCGGGCGTGGAAGCCGCGCACTCGCTGGGCCTGCCGGTGTCGGTGCACTCGACGACGCCCGAAGGCATGCGCCGTGCGATCATGGCCGGCGTGGACACGATCGAACACGGCTTCGGAGGCACGAAAGAGGTGTTCGAGTTGATGAAGAAGCACCACGTCGCGTATCTGCCGACGCTGGAAGCCGTCGCCGCGTACGCCGAATATTTCGATCACTGGAAGCCGGGTGATCCGCCCAACGACGAAATGCGCGCCTCGCAAAATGCATTCAAACTGGCGATGCAGGCCGGCGTCACCATCGGCTGCGGCAGCGACGTCGGCGTGTTCACGCATGGCCAGAATTACAAGGAGCTCGAGTGGATGGTGAAGGACGGCATGCGTCCGGCGCAGGCGCTGCTCGCCGCCACCGCGGTGGACGCCAGGATCCTGCGCCAGCAGGACCGGTTCGGCCAGCTGCGCGAAGGCCTCGATGCCGACATCATCGCCGTGCAGGGCGATCCGACGCAGGACATCACTGCCATCGAACACGTGCCGTTCGTGATGAAGGGCGGGGTGGTTTACAAGCGACCTTGATGCAGGGTGGGTGATAACCCGCCTTTTGGAATGCTTGCAACCATTGCGAACGACCGAGGCGTTTCCGAATTGGCGGAATTGTTCGCATCATCCATGGCGCTCCCCCGTCGCTTGCGCTCGAACCCGCCTGTGGCGGCCCAAATTCGTTCCAGACGAATTTGTCGCTGCGCTACTCCCGACCTACGCGTGCTGAAGATTGGGTCGTTTGCGTTTGTCCAGAAAAGCAAAAAGGGCGGAGCCGCAGCTCCGCCCCATGACAGCCGGTCGACAACCCGTTACTGGTGCGGCATCTCGCGAAACAGAATCTGGTTACTCGGATTCCACGTGCCGGATATGACGCGTGTCGAGTCGCCCGAGATCTTCATGAGCGCGTTTTGCTGACCCTGCGCATATTCGATCAACGGAACCGTTCCGAGGTTGTAGCCGTCGAGGTCGTAAACATACACGTCTGCATCCGCGTACAACCCATCGATCCCTCCGACAAAATCGCCATCGGAATCGAACTCGGCATTGTCCGGGTAATTGGTCGCTGCCAACGTCTGCACCTGTTTCAGCGATACGAAATCGTAGACATCGAATTCGTACGGCCATCCGCAGGCGGGATACAAGCGCGAGCCGTCGGGGGAAATAGCCACATCGGGACAGTTCTCGCCGCTAATCGGCGCGCTCTTAATCGCTGTGATCGTCAAGTAACCATTGTCGCTGATGACGGTGTACGAGTGCAGAATTCCGTCAAGAATAGCGAGATGTGATCCATCGGCCGTGGAAGTGATGACCGCGCCAACGAATGATTCTGCAATCGGGTCGGAAACCTGGTTTCCCGTGGCAACGTCGATGGCCGCCTGACCCGGTGCAAACAGTGTGGGCACACCTGCCGGACGGGCATAGGTGAAGCTGAAGTAGCTGCTTATCGGGCCGGCCAGCGCGTACGATTTTAGGATCTGACCTGACTTTGCGTTCACGGCGATGATCTTGTAGTTCGTCGTATCGACGGCGAACAGCTTTGTCCCGTCGCTGCTGATCTGTAGCTCTCCGATGCTCGGAGCAATACCGGGAAACGATTTTATCAGCCGTCCGTTGTAGACATTGAATACATCGATATCCGGCGAGCCGTCGCTCACATACACCCACGGCTCGACCGGATTGGCGCTCAGTGATGCGGCGTCGTGCTCGACGATTCGACTGACAGGATCCGTTGAGCCGATCCAGAGCGCGACACGTATCGGCACGCTTCCCCTGACGGACGACCCGAGTGTTCCCTTCAGCGTTACAGTCGCGGTGTACAGAGTGTCCGTGGCCAAGCCGGTGGGGTCCGCGGTCAGCTGGACCTTTTGTCCTGTCCTGCCATGGCTGGTAACGCTGAGCCATGTCGCGCTGGAGCTTGCCTGCCAACGACCCGGGGTACCGACGGGCTCCGTCGTTCCGACAAGCACTCCAGCCGCCAACCGGCTCCGTGAAGGGAATTGCGAGAGCGCCACACCGTCCTGCGCGACGAAAAACCGGGCGGACCCGGTGGTCGCAACGACACCGGCGCCAGGGGAAGCAATGGCGGCAGGGACAATGCCGGCCGCGAGTGCAAATGCTACTGCGATGCCCGATACGAAGCCTCTCTTCTTCATCACGATGGCATTCCTCGACATGGCGCGTACGAGAAAGCGCGTCGGCTTTGCGCGTGGCCGACATACTCGGAATATTGCGATTCGGTAATTGCGGCTCGATTTCAGAGGACGCGAACTCACCATTCCTAACAGCCGGTGCAGCCTGAAGTGAAACGGGATCCGGCACAAAACGGACACTGCCCCGGATTCCGCTGGCGCTTCATCCGGGCTACGTCCTGTAGGTGTTTCCCCACCGCAATCTTCCCACTCGCGCCAGGGAGTCGCAACCCCGAGAGAGGCGCTTCAACCGCACAGAGCGAAATATCCGAACAACACTCGGCGCAACGATGAAACCATGGTGGCCGCATCAGCCGCCAGCAAGCGGGACTTCCAACTCTTGTCGGCGCCGTTTCGCGCGACTACGCTCGGTGCGCCGCTCGGGAGAACAGCCATGCGTACCGTGGGCGTGGGGCAGGTGGTCTTTGCGCTGACGATGATCGGCGTCGGCATCCTCGGCATCGTGCAGCACGATTTCGTGCAGGTCTGGCAGCCGGTGCCGAAGACGTTTCCCGCGCGCGAGGCGCTGGTCTGGCTTTGCGTTGCGGTTTCGATCGCCTGCGGCGCGGGACTGCTGTGGCGCCACTCGGCCGCACCCGCCGCGCGCGTGCTGTTCTTCTACCTGCTTCTGTGGATGCTGGTGTTCAAGCTGCGCTTCATCGTCCTCGCGCCTGGCGTCGAGGGCTCCTATCAAAACAACGGCGAGAACGCGGTGATCGTGGCGGGCGCGTGGGTGCTTTACGTCTGGCTGGCCACGGGTTGGGACAAGCGGCATCTCGGTTTCTTCAGCGGCGAAACGGGGCTGCGCGCGGCGCGCGCGTTATACGCCCTGGCCATGATCGCGTTCGGGTTGTCGCATTTCTACTATCTCAACTTCACCGCACCGCTTGTGCCGGCGTGGTTGCCGTGGCACGTGGGCTGGGCGTATTTCACCGGCGGCGCCTACCTTGCCGCGGGCGTGGCCATGCTCACCGGGATCTGTGCGAAACCGGCAGCCATTCTTTCCGCATTGCAGATGGGCCTGTTCACGTTCCTGGTGTGGTTGCCGCTGGCGTTAGCCGGCACGATCACGGCGTCGCAATGGGGCGAGTTCGTCGTCTCGTGGGTGTTGACGGCCGCGGCGTGGGTTGTTGCCGATTCGTATCGCGGCGCAGGTTGGCTCGCCGCCGGCAAACAAGTTCGTTCGTGGACGTAGGCGGAATCCCGATCCACGCAATCCGCGCAAGTCATTGCACCGGCTTCTCCGGCGCGCACTTCGGCGCCTCGGCTGGATAGCCGCTTGCAGCGAGCAGCTTCCGGAAATCCGTCACCTGCAGCAACGCGGTGAGCGCGGCGTGCTTGTCGGCGGCGCGATGGTAGTACGTCTGCGCGATGCGGTAGCCGAGCCAGTAACCCAAGTCCGGCGGCCAGCCGGCGGCGGGATGATGGTCGAACAGCCAGGGTGAAGTTTCGACCTTGTCCTGTTCCTTCACGAAACGCGCATACAGTGCCTGCTCGCGCGGGCAGCCGTAGCGCCAGCGATCGGTCATCTGCCGCACGTCCGGCTGCTGGATCACCAGCGAAGCGATGAAATCCGCCGTGCCTTCGTTGATCACCTGTTGCAGCAGCGTGCTGTTGTCGCCGGTTTCGTAGGCCTGGTTGAAATGGATGGTCTCGTGTACCGCGGAAAAGGGCACATAGGCGGGCGTGACCCTGGTGTATTGGTAAAGGGTGCCGGGTGGCGTGGCGAACACGTCGGCGGCGAGGATGATGCCGTGGGGCGAATTCATGCCGGCGCCGTGCTGCGGGCCGACCACGAAATACACGTGCGCGGGCAGCTCGATGCCGGGATGGAGCGAAGCGAGTTTGCGGAAGCCCGCCTGGATCGCCGGCTTCTGTTCCACCACCTCATCGATGTACGGGCGCAAGGTCGCGTACTCGGCGCGATGCTGCTCCACGTGCGCCGCCAGCGATTCCGGCGTCACGTGCCGCTGCGCATCGAAATCCTTCAAGCCCTGGCTGGCGCGATCGAAATAGTCCTTGCGGTAGATTTCGACGCGCTTCGCGTCCGGCACTTGCGCCGCATCGTCGAACGCCTGCCAGAAATGCGCGACATCGGTGGTGACGACTTCCGCCTTGGCCGGGTCGGTGGTAGTCGTGGTGAAACCGCACAGCGACCAGCTCATCGAAACCAGCAGCGCGACGGGCCATGCCCGCCGGAACCAACGCACCATCTTTCACCTCGCGATCGTCGTGCGCCGCAGCGGCGCCGCCGAAGAAACGGATTACAACACGCGTGCGCCGGACGCTCAAACCCACACGTCGTTCTGCGCGGTCCTGTCGCCGGCTTCGCTCCCGGTGTTGAGCACGCCGCGCGGCTCGATCAGCATCAGCTTGACCTCGTCCTCGGCGAACGGCTTGTGTTCGACGCCCTTGGGGATCACGAACATCTCCCCGGTCGACAGATCCACCGCGCCATCGCGGAAGTCGATGCGCAACTTGCCTTCGAGGACGATGAAGGTTTCATCGGTGTCCGGGTGGTCGTGCCAGATGAAATCGCCCTGCAGCCGCACCAGCTTGAACTGGTAGTCGTTCATTTCGGCAACGACCTTCGGCTGCCATTGCTCGCTGAAGAGCGAAAATTTCTGCTGGAAATTGATGGCCGTGTAGTTCATCGGTTGCTCCGTTTGCAGCCCGCGCAGCCCGGATGGAGTGAAACGGAATCCGGAATCGATCGTGCGAGGTATCCCGGATTTCGCTGTGCTTCATCCGGGCTACTGCGCACGAAGCGGATTCAGCCCACGAGCGACTTCTTCATTCGCACGCACGCGATCTCCACTCCAGCGCTGGTGGTGTAGATGTCTTCACGCATCGCCTCGTATCCGGCGGCGGCGTAGAACGGCGCCGCGTTCAACGATGCATTGACGCGCAGCATTTGCAGCCCGAGTTTCACGGCGACTTCCTCGAGTTGCGCCAGCAGTTGCCGTCCCAGGCCATTGCGGCCCGCATCGGGCGAAACGAAAACCGCGTCGATCAATTTCTCCGATGCCTTCAGCGATGCGAAACCGACGATGCGCGAATCGATCATGCCGGCGACGACGTGTTCGTCCTCGATCCTCTGGCCGAAGCTTTCCGGCAGCGGGGTGGAGGCCCAGCGCTCCAGCAACTCGACCGGATAGTGGCTGCGGCAAGTCCGGCGAATGGCGTCGCAGCGTACTTGCCACATCGCGGGCGCGTCGGCGGCGGTCGCGCGGCGCAGCGAAAATGTCGCGATCGCCATCGCGCAATGCACCGGATGTCAGCGGTTCGATCGTGCGGCGCGCGCGAACAGCCACGCCGACGCGGCGAAGAGCGCGAGGAAGAATCCGTTGAGGACCATGATGCCCAGCCGGCCCGGCGGCTCGCTTGCGCCCAGGCCGTCGGCGAGTGCGACCGCCGCGACCACCGCCTGCGCGATCGCGGTCGCGGACAACGCGCGCGACATGCCTTGCGCGCGGCCGCGCGCCACCAGCGCGCCGATGATTTCGATCGCGAGCACGCCGGCGTACATCAGGTTGGCGGGATTGTTTTCCGAGCCGATCAGGCCGACCGCGAGATTGCCCCAGACCAGCATCAGCGCCGCCATTACCGCGATCGCCGCGCCCACGCGGTATGAGATGTCGCGCGTACCCTTCGCCAGCAGCACGAAGGAAAGTCCCGCGGCGAACAACATCGCGCCCGCCACCACGAAATCCAGCGCGGTCCATTGCACCTCGCCGGTGAACCGCATCGCCAGCAGCGGCACCAGCAACAGCAGCGCCGTCGCAATCGCGACCTGCACGACGGATTTCAGAGCGGCATTCACGGTGGTCGTTTGCATGGGCTGGGCCTCCTGGGTTCGGTCGGACTCTGCCGCCGGAATCTGTCGGCGTGCGGGCCGTGGAATGGCCTTGTCGCGATCTTCGGCCGCTGCGCGCGCGCGGTCAATCCTGCCTCGCGCCGTCGCGTCGCTGCGCCACGTGCCACAGCACGCCGGCCGGATCGGTGACGTAGGCGACGCGCAACCCCCAGGGTTGCATGGTCGGCTCGCGCGGCACGGGCACGCCGAAGTTGCGCGGGAGGTCGAGCGATTCGATGTGCGTCCACCATGCGTCGAGGTCGTCGACCATCAACTGCATCATGAAATTCCCGGCCCAGCCTTCCTCGTAATGCCGCTGCAGGATGAAGCCGCCCGAGCCGGCGTTGAAAATCGCCACGTCGCCGTCGAGGACTTTTTCGAATCCCAGCGCCTCGTAGAAACGTTTCGAGCGGTCGAAATCCTTCGTCGGAACGAAGGGGCGGATCAGTTCGTTCCCTGCGGGTATCCCATCCATTGCATTGGCTCCACTTGGGTATCGGGCATTTTCGCGATGCACATCATTCGCACGCCAGCGGGCGCGGCGTTGACCGCTTGCCCGCCAACACCACCAGCGCGATGCCGCCGAGGATCGCGACGGATGCGGCGAGCAGGCGCAATGTCAGCGGTTCGCCGAGGAAGAAGATCCCGCCGAGCGCCGCCAGCACGGGCACGCTCAATTGCACGGTCGCCGCGGTGGTGGATTTCAGCGAAGGCAACGCGGTGTACCAGATGGCGTAGCCCACGCCCGAAGCCAATGCGCCGGAAACGATCGCATAGCCGATGCCGGCCGGATCGGGCGATGCACGGGCAAGCAACGCGATGCTCAGTGCGAGCGCCATCGGCACGGCGCGCGCGAAATTTCCCGCGGTGACCCGCAGCGGATCGCCGCCGCGCTTGCCGCGCAGCGAATAGACGCCCCACGCCGCGCCGGCGCCGAGCATCAGCAGCGCGCCGGTCAAGGGCGGCGCGGACAGGCCTGGCAACAACAATCCGACCAGTCCGGCGCACGCCAGCGCGAGACCGGCGATCTGGGACATCCGCAGGCGCTCGCCGGACGCCAGCCCGAATCCGACCATCGTGGTCTGCACCGCGCCGAACAGCAGCAACGCGCCCGCCGCGGCGGTCAGGTGCAAATACGAAAACGAAAAGCCCGCGGCATACGCGAACAGCGCCAGCGCCGACCACCAGTCGCCGCGACCGGCGCGCGTAACTCCGCGCGCCCGCGCCAGCAGCCACAGCACGATCGCGCCGGACAGCAGCCGCACCGCCGTGAAACTCGCGGCGTCGACATGCGTATGCGCCAGCGCCGCGCGGCACAGCAGCGAATTGCCCGCGAAGGCGACGAGCGCCAATGCCGTGCAGATCGTTGTGCGCAAATTCGACATTTCTGTTGTCGCGCTACGCCCCGGTCCAGTCCCAAAAATGCAGGGGGGGAGCTTATTTTCTGATCTCGATGACATGCGCCTGGATTTTTCCTTCCACTGCGCGCGCCCCGAATTCGCGGGCGATCGCGACAGCGGCGACGTCCGACGCTTCCGAGAGGCGCGATCCGCCCCGTGCCTCGATCTCGTTGCGAAGGGGTGTTCCCTGACAATAAGCGACCGCGGCCGCGCGCGCCGATTCGGCGCGGCTGCGAGCCGCCACCGTCTCGATGCGAGGCGACTTTGCAAATCCACCGGCGGCGAGATCGTGTGCGATCAGTGTTCGATCGTGGTATCCGTGCGGTGTCCGTGCGAGGAAGCGCGGCGGATCCTCGGGAAAGAACGATGCGAGCGCCACCGTGATCACGTCGGCAAACTCGTTTTCCTCGATTCGATCCCACACGCTGAAGATGAAGACGCCGCCCGGCTTCAGCACGCGGCGCGCTTCGAAAAACGCCTTGGACTTGTCGGGAAAGAACATCGCGCCGAATTGGCATGCCACCGCGTCGAATTCGTCGTCGCCGAAGGGCAGGGCGAGCGCATCCGCCTGTTGCCACCGCACCGGGCGCGCGGTCCCCATCGTTGCCGCCTTGTCCAGCATGGCCTGATTCAAATCCGTGGCAACGATCTCCGCGCCCGGCAGGGTTGCCAAAGCGCGCGTAACGACGCCTGTGCCCGCTGCCACTTCCAGTATCTGCGACACATTCATCGAGCCAAGCCGCGCTTTCAGATCGGCCGCGTAAGGCTCGAAGATCATGGGAACGAGAAGGGTTTCGTATAGTTCCGGAATGGGGCCGGAGAAAATCTTGTCGAGATCGGGCATGGCCGGTCCTCAACCCTGCCCGGTGACCGTCGATGCCGCGGGCGACATCGATTCCGTTCGGGCGTCCGGTGCGGGAACGTGCCGGAAGACCTGCCGGACCAGCTTGCGGTTCTGTTCGTCGATCGAGGCGATGGCCTGCACGGCGAACGCATGGGATCTGGCGTGCAGTTCGACGTTCCCGCACGCTGCTGCCGCGTAGGCATGGATGGCGTGCACGAAGGCGAGTTCCCAGTCCGGCGTGTCCGGCCGGGCCAGGAAATAGGCGCGCATTTCTTCCGCGAATCCCATCGCGCTCTCGCCGAGTCCCGCGTGCGCGTGCGCGCATGCCAGCAGCATCAGCGCGCGCATGCGGTTCAGCTCGTCGCCAATTTGTCGCCAGTGCCAGGCCGCAGCGTGTGCTGCATTGAGCAACTGCTTGCGGTCCACTTCCGCGGCCGGAAGCTCTGCCAGCGTCCAGGCTTCATTGTTCGCACTGGCGCCGAAGAACTTGTGCCAGTTTGTGGGATCGTGTTCCTGCGGTGGGGCCAAGGCACTGTTCTCCCGTGGAATCGAAGCGCTAAACCGGCAGAGCAGGGCAGTGTAGCTCGCGCGCCTCGCGCGAGCTTGCAGCCTTTGCTTTGTTTGTCCGCGTCGCTGCTGGGCTGGTGCGAAAGCTACAACGGCCGATGGTCGCCGTTCGGTCCCGGCGTAATGTGGACAAGCTGGGTCTTTTCCAGAAGGTGAACCTTGTGCCATTCACCACGCGGCACGATGCAGGCGTCGCCCGCGTGCAACTCGATCGGTGCATCCGGCTCGGATTCGCCGGTGACCCGGATGCTGCCGGAAATCACGTACAGGATTTCGTCGCCGTCGGGATGCACTTCGCCGTTATGCGGCGCGTCGTGCTCCATCGTGAGGATGCCGACGGTCATGCCGTCGATGCGTTTGGGCGGCCCGCATTCGTGCTCGCGTACAGTCACGGAAAGATCGCGGTGGATGTCGAACAGGCAACGCGAAACATCGATTGGGATTATCCGTTTTGGCAAGGCTTTTTCTCCAGGCGCACATGCAGGCTCGTTGCATGGCTTCCAGCTCTGAGCGCTGCGTAGCGAGCGCCTGCTCGAATCGTTGATAGCCGGTTACGCTGGCCTAGTTTTGCGCGGGTTCGAGGACAATCAAGTCCTCGGCAGCGACGATTTGCCACTTGCCGTTGCGGTTGAGCCAGGTATCGGTCCAGACAAATTTGCCCTTTTGGCCCTCGTGGCGCTGCCAGGATTCGTGCCCTTGCGCAACCGCGGTTTCGCCAAAGAAGCGAACCTTGACTGCATCGAGGTGATTGAACGCAAAGTATTTGGGTCCATTTCGGGTGTCGGCAACCATCGTCTTCTTATCGTACATCTTTCCATCCGGATCGACACCGAGGAAGTCATCGGCCAGGCAACGCTCGACTGCGTTCGTATCTCCGGTGGCGACCGAGGCCGCCCAATCGCGCTCGCATTGGACGATGTAAGCCTCGTCAGAAGATCGTGCCGTGGTGTTTGCCGGATCCGATGACGGGGTGGCCGCCATTGTGATCATGCTGCCGAGCAAAAGACCTAGAGCCGGAATCGCTATGGTGGGTCTTGGCATTCCTCTATCCTCCCGTTCGCCAACTGGGTCTCCAGCGACGATCTTCCCACTGGCTCCAAAAGCGGGCAAGGGAATGTTGTTGCGGGTCAATTTTTCAGCGCCGACGCGATACATGCGCAGATTCAGGCGATGTACCCGGCTTGACGCCCCGGATCAGCGCTCGATAATTGCCGCGTCGCTGCCGCCGGTGGCGCGTCCCTCGTCGAGAGGCGCTGCAACGGATGAAAATCCGTCACGCTCGACGCCGGTTCCGGGACCAAGGGCGCCTTTCGGGAGGGTTGCGCTATGGGTGATGCCCGGAATGAAAGGCAGGTCGGCCGCGTCGCGGGATTGTGGCGTTATCCCGTCAAGTCGATGGCCGGTGAAGCGTTGCCCGAAGTCGATGTCGGCTGGCATGGCATGGCCGGCGATCGTCGCTGGGCGTTCGTGCGCAGCAGCGTCGCGCACAGCGGCTTCCCGTGGTTCACGCTGCGGCAGCGCCACGACTTGAACCGGTATCGTCCGTTCTTCGTCGAGCCTTCGCGGCCCGACAAATCCAGGACGATGGTGCGCACTCCATCGGGCGACGCGTTCGACGTTGCCAATCCTGCGCTCGCGGCGGAGCTGCATCGCGAAGAAGTGCAGCTGATCAAGCAGGACCGCGGCAACTTCGATTCCTTTCCGCTCTCGCTGATATCGACGCAGACGATCGGCTGGCTCGGCGAAAAGGTTGGTGGCGCGCTGGACGCGCAGCGCTTCCGCCCGAACATCCTGGTGGAGACGGGCGACGGCGCGCCGTTCGCGGAAGAGGAATGGCTCGGCAAGGTCCTGCGCATCGGCGGCATGCGCATGCGCATCGACAAACGCGACAGCCGCTGCATGGTCATCACCATCGACCCCGCGACGGGCGAGCGCAATCCCGCGATCCTGCGCACCGTGGCGGAGCAACGCGAAGGCCGTCTCGGCGTTTACGGCACGACGGTGGAGACCGGCCGCATCGCGGTGGGCGACGTCGTGACGATCGGGCAGGAGTGAGCGCGGGATCGGGGCAGGAGTCGAAGGCGAGCAATCGAATCGACGCACGCGACCTCCGCGCGCCGATGCCGGATCACCTCGCCGCGTGCTTTTCTTCCAGCTTGCGTTCAAGCGCGGATTTCACTGCGGGCCATCAGCGGATGAGCGTCCGCTGGAATGAGTAGTCAGGCATCATGCCCCGACGCTGATGAGAATAGCTGGAAGTAGATGCCGGCGCGCTCCCACGTTGGATCATGGTCCATCCTGAACTCCCAAGGGCGAGACTGCCTTTGCGCCAGCATATTTTGTAGTGCTTGCTCGGCAACGTCTGGATCGTAGACGCGAAACGCGATCTGGCGGAGTCCATTCGAGGTGCTTCTAGCCAGGAATAGTGCGTTATACCCCACAACGGATCTTTCGATCTCGTCTCCGATTTGAAAAAGCACTCTGCTTTCATCCGATGTAGGCATTCCTCCGTCAGCCAGATAAACCGCTGATAGCGTTACTTCCAAATGCCACGCGAAGATGTCCGTGTGCTGGAACGTTAGTAGGGCGTCGTTGACTACAACGACGGCCGGAAGATCGCCGCGACTGGTATCAAACAAGGTGTAGTGCGCCTCTGGCACCACGATGGAGAGGGATTCCGACATGATGCCTAACGCCCGAATTAAGCCGCGCTGGGAAGTAGCGTCGGCTTGAATGAATTGTTAGGCCTCATGGGCGGGCTGCCGGGTGCGATAAAGGAGCCAAAAGCCGAAAGTAGAGAGTGCCATGACCATCATGTAAGTAAAGAGCCCCGTCGCCTGCACATAGGATTCGTAGCCGGGTTCCACTACCAGGCGCCACATCCCCGGTGTCTCTTTGCCACCCCGCAGCCAGTCTCCGATGTTCCATGCGGCATGGATACCGATAGGAACGGCCAATCCGCGTGTTGCAATTGCCGCCATGCCAAACAGCAATGAGCCCATGCAGGCACCGGCAAGTGCGTTTATCGGTGAAGTTCCACCTGCCATATGTTCGAGCGCGAAGACCGCTGCAATGGCCATCTGAGCAGGCCATAGCCCGACGATGGAGCGCAGGCGCTGCAGCGCGAAGCCATGAAAAGCAAGCTCTTCTCTCGCTGACAGGAACAGGAATGCAGTGGCTGTTGGTGCGAACGTGCCGAGATTGAATAATTGAGAGAATTTCAATTGAACACGACCGCAGACGAACATAAGTGCCCATTGGGCCCCCAGGATCACGAATCCCACAGCGAGGCCAAAAGCCAAGCGAGTAATGGAGCCTCGATCGAAGCCAACTCCAACACTAGTTAGTGAGATTGAATCCCAACGGGTGAACGCCCAGGTGATGAGGAATGCGCCGACGCTGCTGACTATCGCAAGGAACAACAAGGATGTTTTGCCAGAGCGCGCCAGGGGAAGTGCTGAAGTGGCAATTAGCGCCAAAGTGCAGCACACCAGGAATAGCAATACTCGGGCAATGGCAAGTATCTTGCTGTTGCGAACTATAGATGACATTCGCGACGTAATGTTCATGAGGCCTAACGCTTGAGGTAACCGGCGCGAACCCGCGCAGCGGAAGAATGTCCGGTTGATCGAATAGTTAGGCTCATTTGTTTGGTAAGTTGACGATGCCCCATCGTTTGCCCGATAACGCTGCGTATGTTGTCTCGTGCGAGACATAGCCATCTGGGTAGGTTACTTGCTCATCCATTTCGACTAGCGTGGGCGAAAGATACTTTGTACTCACGACTTTCGTGTGTACACCTTTCATGTTGGGAAAGCCATCGCTCTTGATCTCGTTGCGGTACGCAAGCTCCAAGGTGTGCGCAGCCTCACGCACGAGGCCCGGCTCTGGCTTTGGCGTGCTCTTTAGATTCGCCAGCATTGCGTACGCCTCGTACTGAAAGTCTTTCGCAGCTACAGCAGCCTCAATGTTGTGTGAACGCTGAGCTTGCTCCAGTGCTTGCAAGGCACCCTGCGGCGTAGAAAAGTCGGCCGCCAAGAGGGGAGCTGCTGCCATACCCAAGAGGAAAAGTGTGTATGCGAATCGCATGTTCTTAGAGCCTAACGCCTGAGTTGAGCGGCCGCGGAACGCGGTCCGCTTGAGCGAATAGTTATACGGCATTACCAATGCGGGCCTTGCACCTTTTCTACTCGCGCCCAAACTTCAGGCGTGCTGCTCTCCCAAACACCGCCGAGCAAGTGCTGAAATGCAGGATTGCGCTTCGATTCTGCTTCAATGCGCTCATAAACTCAGGGCCATGTTGGTCGATAAGATCTTCAAGCGCTCCAGCGGCAAGAATACCTTTTACGCTTTCAGGCGGATCGCGCGCCAACACCTCAAGAATGCCAGCCCAGCAGTCTTCGGGCGTTACTGAGTCAGTAGCGGGCATCATAAACTTCTCTACAGCCCACCACAGAGGATGACCTTCATGTAGCAACGTGGGGTCTTGCTGCGCCTGAATGTAGGCAGTAGCCCAAGCCTCAATTTCTTGGCGAGACATTGTCATGCCGTATGACGCCAAGTCGGTTTGAAAACGGGATGTAGGCTCGCGGCCTAGTCTCTTCAAAAGAAGTTAGGTCGTCGGTTCCGGCCTACAAAAAATCATTGCTCTGCGCCGATTCCGCCGTCTAACCCGCAGCCTAATCCTGCGGTGTTTCCCCACGGCCGGTCTCGGACCTGATGCGATCTTCCCACTCGCCCCGGTGCCCCGCAACCCGGAGCGCCACGCGGCATGGTGTCACGCCGGGAATACGAAATCGGCAACTGATTCAGGCGGGCAGTCGATCCGCTCGGTCATTTCGTCGGCGCGCATGACTTCCATGCGGTCGTGTTTGCCGGAGCCTTTGGTGAAGACAAGTTCCATGAGCGGATCATGATATCCGCTGTCTTGCATCAGGGTTTCAGATCGACCGCGGCGAGGCCGCTGCCATCCATCTTCATGGGCACGGAATTGTGCTCGTGCACGATCGCCCATCCGTTGCCGGAACGCCTGAGAACGAACGTGCTGCGAAACCAGAGATCGACCGCGCCTTCCCCGATCTTCTCGCCGCGCAACCGGCTGAGTCCATGGACAACGGCAAGATCGCCATCGGCGAAAACGCGCGGATCGTGCAGCTCGAGCTTGGGCGGCGATTTCCAGGTCTTCAACCAGGCATGCAGCCCGGCCGCATCCCGCGCGGCGGCCCCGGCAAAGGCGAGCGGCGGCTGGAGGTCGTAAACCACGGCGTCGCCGGCCAGCGGTTCGAGTACCGCCGCGACGTTTCCGGTGGCGAGGGCGGACGCACGCGCGTCGACGATTTTCGTGACGGCATCTTTGGCGGTATTGGCTGACATGTCCATTCTCCGGAATCGATTGCAGCTCCAACCCTTGGACGAACGAAGCGGCCCGGAATCGACATGCGATTCCCCAGCGTGCGGCAGTGGCGGGATTGAAGCGGCAGGACTTGCCCTGTTGCCGGGCGACGCACGGATGACTACGCTCGCATTGCAGTGCGGAAGCACGCTGCAAAGGACGCATCATGAGCGCCGCGACTGAATCGAACGGCAACCGCGCCGGTTCGCAGGCTTGGCTGGCGAGGAGCCTCGCGGTCGGCGCAGGCGATGTTGCCGCGCACGGCATGGGCCTCGGCCGGATACTGCTCGCGCTGGCGATGATCGGGTTGGGCGTGCGCGGTCTGGTGTTCGGCGATTTCGCCGGGACGTGGCAGCGCATTCCGATCGAACATCTGCCGGCGCAGGCATTCTTCATATATGCGGTCGCGGCGATCGAGTTGCTGACCGGCATCGGCATCCTGGTTCCGCGCATCGCGAAGGTGTCGGCGGCGGTGATGACGGTGTTCGCACTGCTGTGGATGGTGCTGCTGAAATTCCCCGCGATCTTCTACGTGCCGACGATGGAAGCGGTGTGGCTGGGCGCGGGCGAGATCGCGGTGATCGTGGCCGGCGCGTGGACGGTGTTCGCGGCGTTCGCCGATCCGCGCGGACGGTTCGCCGGCGGCCGCAACGGCATCCGCAACGCGCGCCTGCTGCTGGTGCTGGCGCTGCCGACGATCGGCCTGTCGCATTTCTTCTATCTCGCGCAGACGGTGCAATTGATGCCGGCATGGCTGCCGTGGCACGGCGGCTGGGCGTATCTCACGGGGATGGGCGACATCGCCGCGGCGTTCGGCATCCTGTTCGCGGTGTTGCCGCGGCTGGCCGCGGCGCTGGAAGCGGCGATGCTGTGGGTGATCACGCTGGTGATCTGGCTGCCGGTGCTGGTTTCGCACGCGCAGGACGGCGGCGCGTGGGCGGCATTCCTGATGTCGAGCGCCATCGCGGCCGGTGTTTCCGCGGTCGCGGATTCGTACCGCGGCGTGCCCTGGTCGGCGTCGGGAGTCGCGCGCGCCTCACCTCCCTGACCGGGCCTGGCCCGACCCCTTGCGCCGCCCCGCGGAACGCGCATACTGGAGCTGCGCATCCCGCGCGCCATTCAGGCCGAGGCTCACTTCACTTGAGCAAGCAACCGTTGTCCCGCCGCACCACCGAACCCGCGAACGAATCACCTTCCCCCGATCTCTCCGTACAGGCCTTGCGACAGCGCGTGCTCGACGCGCTCGATGAATTGAAAGCCCGCGACGTCCGCGAAATCGACGTGCGCGGCAAGACCTCGATCGCCGACCTGCTGATCATCGCCTCCGGCACTTCCACCCGCCATGTGAAATCCATCGCCGACGAGGTGGTGAAGTTCGTCAAGCGCGCCGGCATGCTGCCGCTGGGCGTGGAGGGCCAGCAGGAAGCCGAATGGGTGCTGGTGGATCTCGGCGACGTGATCGTGCACGTGATGTTGCCGCGCATCCGCGAGTTCTACGGGCTGGAACGCCTGTGGACCGTGGGCGATCACGACTCCGCCGCCGCCAATCAGTGAGTGCTCTTTCGAAAAGTGCAGCCATGGATGGCTGCTTTGAAAAGTAGCAAGAGCCTCGCATCATGCATTCTCCTTTGTCTACTCGAAGGAGCGGTCACGGACGATCGCAAAAATGAAGGCCAGCATCATCGCGGTGGGCGAGCGCATGCCGGCGTGGGTCGCGACGGGTTTCGCCGAATACCGCAAGCGCCTTTCGCGCGACCTGCCGCTGGAACTGGTCGAGGTCAAGCCGCGTGGCAAGGACCGCGATCCGGCGCATGCGAAGGATGCCGAAGGCGAAGCACTGCTGTCGGCCGCGCGCGACATGCACGTCGTCGCGCTGGATGGCCGGGGCGATGCCTGGAGCAGCGAAGAACTCGCGCGGCAGTTGTCGAAATGGCGCATGGCCGGCCGCGATGTCGCGTTCCTGATCGGCGGTTCCGACGGTCACTCAGCCGGCGTTTTGCGACGCGTCGACCAGCGCTGGTCGCTGGGCCCGCTGACCTTGCCGCACATGCTGGTGCGCCTGGTCGTCGCGGAGCAGTTGTACCGCGCAACCACCATCATCGCCGGGCATCCGTATCACCGCGCTTGACCCTGCGCCTGCGCCACGTCTTCCACTTCGTCATTCCGGGGCCGTCGCGGCTTCATTGCGGCGGAACCCGGAATCCATCCTGATCCTGCCCAGGCGGGCAGGGCGTTCGCAACAACGCAGGCCGCCGCGCGCGTCCCGCCCTTTGCCGGACGGGACGCGCGAATGCCTCACCACACGATCGCCGCACCCACGCCGCCGCCGAAATCGCCACGGGTGTCGCTGCTGGCGTTGGCCTTGATGATGTAGCGGCCGCTGTCGGAAATCTTCGACAGGCCGATCGCCATGCCGCTCTCGCCGCGGAAAGTGCCGAAGCCGACACTCAGTGCGCTCTGGTCGGGTGCGTACGGCTGCGGCAGGTTGGCCGCCGCGATCGCCGATGCGATGCCTGCCTCGGCGCGGTCGCTGAGCTGGTTTAGCCGCTGGTCGGTGTAGTTCTGCGCCCAGTTTTCCGCGGTGGCGACGCCAGCGTTCAACTGGCCGACGTTCACGGCGTCGTTGGCCGCGGTGCCGTCGGCGACGTTGTGCACAACGGTCGGTGCACCGCCCGCGTTGAACGTCACGCTCTCGTAGTTGGCGGAACCATCCGGGTTGCTGTCGTAGTGCACGCCGCCCGATTGCGCGGTCTTCAACTGGCTGACGTTCACCGCATCGGTCGGATCGACTCCCGCCGCGACGTTGGTGATGCGGCGCTCGCTGCCCTTCGATCCGACCGAAACGGTGTTGTCCTGGTCCGCCACCGAACCCGAACCGATCGCCACGCTGTTGTCGCCGGTCGCGGAAGCATCGGTACCGACCGCCGTGCTGCCGTCGCCGGACGCGCCGCTGTCGTTGCCGACCGCGAGCGCATCGTCGCCGGTCGCTGACGCGCCCGCGCCGCCGGCCGCCGAATTGGTGCCGGTGGGCGAGGGCATCGGCTGGTTGTTGCGGTCGCTGCTGACCTGGAACATGCCCGCGCCGTTCTGGTTGATGGTGTTGATCTGGTTCTGCAAGCTGCCGATGTCGGTGGTGTTGGTGTTCACCTGCTGGCCGATCGAATTGACGGCCTGGTTGGTGGCATACAACTGTGAACCGTTGACCGCGTCGGTGCTGGTCGCAGACAACTGGCCGGCGGCGACATTGGTGATCTGGCGTTCGTTGCCGATGCTGCCCACGCTCACCACACTGGTCGGCGTGCCGCCCGCGAACGCATAGGCGGTGCCGTCGATCGTGACGCCGGTGGTCGGATTCGCCGCGGCGGCGATGCTGCCGGAACCGAGCGCGACATCGCCGTCGTTGCTCGCGACCGCATTGAAGCCGATCGCAACGCTGTCGTCGCCGACCGCGGACGCGCCCACGCCGGCGGCGAGCGAATCCTGTCCGGTCGCACCGTCGTTGGCGTAGTTGCCGCCGCTCCTGCCGCCGTCGTTGACGCTGTAGTAGTGCGTCTGCGAACCCGACACCACCGCATTCAACTGATTGAGGTTGACTGCGTCGGTGGGATCGGTTCCCGCGGCGAGGTTGGTGATCTTGTCGCCGCCCATGTCGATGCCGGTGCCGCTGATCGACGGGCCGTTGGTGATCTCGATGCTGGTCAGCCCGGTCAGGACCGGATTGAGGCCGATGGCGACGTCGCTGCCGCTCTGTGTCACCACGACGTTGTCGTCGGCCGTGATCGTTGCCGTGTCGCCCGGTCCGACATTGGCCACGCTGGTACCGATGGCCACGCCCGAACCGGTGGCGCCGGTGGTCAGGTCCCAGCCTTCGTTGGCGACGGTGCCGATCGCGTCGATCGCCTGGTTGGTCGCGTACAACTGGCTGCCGTTCACCGCATCGGTGCTGGCGGCAGACAACTGGCCCGCCGCGACGTCCTGGATTTGCCGGCCGCCCACGCCGAGTGCTGCACTCGGTGTGCCGCCCGCGAACGCGTAATACTGGCCGTCGATATTTGCACCGCCTACCGCAATCGTCGCCGAGGTGGAGCTGTAGGCGCCGAGCGCCACGTCACCGGCATTCGCGGCCGTGGCTCCAAAGCCGAGCGCAAGCGACTGGCTGCCGGTTGCCTGCGCCGACTGCCCGATCGCGATCGCGCGTGCAGAACCGGCAAAGGCGCCGAAACCCTCCGCGATGCTGCCGCCACCGTTGGCTTGCGCACTGGTGCCGATGGCGATGTCGGCGCCGCTCGCACTGCCCGCGTAGGCATTGTTGCCGATGGCAACCCCATCGTTGCCCCAGGTCGGGTGGGCGTAACTGCCGGTGTGCGCGAAGGTGCCGAGTGCCAGCCCGTTGTTGCCGTAGATATAGGCGTGATTGCCCATTGCGAGACCCGAGTTGCCATTGACCTGGCTGTCGAAACCCAGTGCGGCGCTCGCGTTGCCCCTCACGATCGCGCCGTAGCCGACGGCGGTGCCGTAAGCAGCGGCCCCGGACACGTAAGTGCCTTTGCCCAGAGCGGTGCCTGACTTGCCGCGCGAAACCGCAAATTCACCCATTGCCACGCCGTAATCGCCGGACGCATAAGCGCCATTGCCGAAAACCGCGCTCGATTTCCCGCGCGCCTGCGCGCCGGTGCCGACGGCGGTGCTGTCGTCACCGGGCGCGAACGATCCGTAGCCCACCGCAACCGCACCGCCGTTGGCCGCATTCGCCAGCGCGCCGTGGCCCAGTGCCACGCTGTTGCTGCCGCTGGCAGATGCGTTGTAGCCGATGGCCGCCGACTCGTAGCCCGCACCGCTGTTGCCTCCCAGCGCGACCGCATGGACTGCCGCATCCGCGCCCGCGCCCATGGCAATGCCCGAGAACGCCGCACTCGCGAGATAGCCGATTGCAACGGCATCGTCATCCAGAGCGTAGGCATTGCCGCCGACCGCGACGCTGTTCACTCCCTCTGCCAGCGTCGCGAAGCCGACGGCGATACTGCGCTGTCCCAACGCATGATTGAACGAGCCGACGGCCACGCTGTCACCGCCGATCGCGTTGGTGTCGTAGCCCAACGCGGTGTCGTAGGTTTCAACCGTGCCGTCTTCGCCAAGATCGCCGGCGTGCGCGTGCGAACCGATGGCGGTGTCGCCGCGGTTGAAAGCTTGGGTGGCCCAGCCCATGCCGACGCTGTATTGGCCGGCGATCGCCGCGCCGGTATAGGTGATGCCGGTGACGCCGTCGGTAAACACATCCGAAGGTTCGCCGCTGCCGACGAGTACCGAGAAATCGGAATTTCCGACGGGCGTGATGAACGGGCTGAGTGCATTCGCCTGGTAACCGATGGCGACGCTTTCGAAGCCGAATGCATTCGTGGCGCCGCCGACCGCCGTGCTGTTGTCACCGCTGGCCGACGCCGCTACACCCGCGGCCAGTGCGTTCAGGCCGGTTGCGCCGTCATTGGCGAAATTGCCGCCCGGCGTACCGCCGTCATCGACACTGTAGTAATGCGTCTCGGTGTCCGTTATCGCACCCGACAATGCATCGGCCACGCTGTAGAGCTGCGAGCCGTTGATGGCGTCCGTGCTGCCCGCATCGATGCGTCCCGCCGCGACGTTGGTGAGCGTGCGCTCGTCGCCCGCCGCGCCGATGCTGACCGTCGAACCGGGGGTGGTCCCCGCGAAACCCGAATAGGTGATGCCATCGATCGTCGCGCTCGATGTGCCCGCGACCGTCGCCGTGGTCGAGCCGGCCCCCAGTGCCACGTCATTGGCCTGCGCGGAGGCGGTCGCATCGGTACCAAGGGCGACCGCATTCGTGGTGCCGCTCACGCTGTAACCGCCGAATGCCAACGAGGAGTCGCCTTGCGCGGACGAACGATTGCCGATCGCGGCGCTGTAGTTCCCCACCGCATTGGAACGGGGTCCCAGCGCTGCAGAGTAGATCCCGTCTGCGTTCGCGGCATAACCGACCGCGGCGCTGCCGGCGTTCTGCGCGAAGGCCAGGTTTCCGAGCGCCGTGGCCGAACTCGCAAGCGCACGTGAATTGTTGCCGAAGGCGGCGCTGTAGTTGCCAACTGCCACGGCCGAGGCCCCCACGGCGGCGCTGCGAGTGCCACGTGCATAGGAGTTGGAGCCCAAGGCCGATGAATACTGGCCATTGGCCGAGGCATCAAAGCCCACCGCGGTGCTGTCTTCGAAGCTTGCGGCGGCATCGGTGCCCACGGCAGTCGCGCCGTCGCCGCCGGCGCGGGCGAATGCTCCCAAAGCGGTGCTTCTCAATCCTGTTGCGCCGGCCACGTAGCCGACCGCGGTGCCCTGGACATCGGAGGCAAAGGCGTAGGAACCCAGCGCGATGGAGCCGGTGCCGTAGGCATTCGCGGAATAGCCGAGCGCCGCCGAGCGATATCCCGCCGCGCGCGCACTGCGGCCGACGGCGGTACTGAAATTTGCGCCGGCGTAGCTGTTGTTGCCCAATGCGGTGCTGAAACTGCCGATGGCCGTTGCGGCATAGCCAACTGCGACACTGTCTTCACCCATCGCATCGCTTTGTCCAACTGCCACGCTGTGCGAACCCGGTGCGTAGGCTCCCGCGCCAAGTGCAGTGCCGTAACTGCCGTTCGCCGATGCGCCAAATCCCAGTGCGATTGCGTGTGCGGCGGTCGCATAGGCATTGTTGCCGATCGCCACTGCGCCTACGTCCGTGCTTTGGGTGCCCGAACCCAGCGCGATCGAGCCGTCTCCGCTGGACACTGCCGCATTGCCCAGGGCCAGTGCGAAGTCCCCCGATGCGTTGGCTGCGGGGCCGAACGCCACCGAGCTCAATCCCGTCGCGCTGGATGTTGCCCCGATCGCGATGGAGAACTCGGCATTCGCCAAGCTCTGCCGTCCCATCGCGATGGCGTCGCTCTGGGATGCCGTCACATCCGTGCCGATGGCGATGGCGCTCTGCGCGGTGGCGCCCGTTCCCAAGACGGTGCGCGAGCCAAGATAGACCGAGTTCAATGCAGACGCAGTCGCCTGGAAGCCGATGGCCACGGCATTCTGGTCGCCTGCATCCGCGCCTTCTCCGAAAGCGCTGGAGCCCGCGCCGGCTGCGACCGAGTTCACGCCGCAAGCGGTCGAGCCGGTTCCGCTGGCAGTGCCTTCGGAGGAGAGGGAGCAATCGGTTCCCGCCAATGCGTTCGGCGCGATGCCGATCGCCATCAACACCGCCAGTGCGAGTGCCGCGCGTTGCAATCCGGTGGGTTTGCCCGAGGCCGCGCTTCCGCCGCCCGATCCTTTCGCCAATTCGGAAACCGCCACGATTTGGCGGAGGGAAGCGTTCCACACCAGACTATAGATCTTGTTCATGGGTACTCTCGCAGAAAATGGGCAGCAGAAAACCGCGCGACAGCCGGCGAAAGCCGGGCATCCCTGTCGTGTGTGGCATCGCTGGAATGAGGAATCGGATCCGTTGTCCCCAAAAAATTTCGTGTGCAAGATCGGTGCCCGGATCGTGCGGTATCGTGCGCATCGAGTGAAATGCTTCAAGCCGTCGCCGATGAAACGCGTGCGCTCATCGCGCATGCAAAGCCAGGCAGGTCATCCGATGTTGTACCTCGCGTCCCGATCGCCGCGTCGTAAACAATTGCTTCAGCAACTCGGCGTCGCGTTCGAGTTGCTGGACGTGGACGTGCCGGAAGTGCGCGCGGCGGGCGAATCGGCGCTCGATTACGTCGGCCGGGTGGCGTGCGAGAAGGCACGCGCGGGTTTCATCGACGTGCGCGGGCGCGACGCGGGCGCGATCGTGCTGGGTGCCGATACCGAAGTGCTGCTCGACGGCCGCGTGTTCGGCAAGCCGCGCGATGTGGAAGATGCCGGAGGGATGCTGCGCGCCTTGTCGGGCCACACGCACGAAGTGATTTCGGTCGTGTGCTGCGTGGCGAACGGCCGCGAGGAATCCGTGGCCAGCAAGTCGGTCGTGCGTTTCGGGCCGCTCTCGGAAGCAGAGATAAATGTGTACGTCGCCGGCGGCGAACCCTTCGGCAAGGCCGGCGGCTACGCGATCCAGGGTCGCGGCGCCGCCTTCATCGAACACCTCTCGGGCAGCCATTCGGGCGTGATGGGCCTGCCGCTCTTCGAAACCGCGCGGTTGCTTCGGCAATTCGGGATTTAGGGGAATCGTGCTATTTGCGAGAAGTGCGGCCATGGACGGCCGCTTTCGGCCTTGGCCATGCGAAAAATTCGGGAAACTCCGAAATGGAGAAATGAGCGGCAATCAGGGACGATGGCATCAATTCGAACATCGACAGGTTCACCAGCGGCGGGCTATAACGGGCGCCCCACTCCGGCAACCCGGTCGCGCATGAGCGAGGAAATCCTCATCAACGTCACCCCGCGGGAAACCCGTGTCGGCGTAGTCGAGAACGGCATGCTGCAGGAGGTGCACGTGGAGCGCGCCGGCCGGCGCGGGTTCGTCGGCAACATATATTGTGGCCGCGTGCAGCGGGTGATGCCGGGCATGCAGGCGGCCTTCGTCGAGATCGGCCTGGGCCGCGCGGCCTTCCTGCACGCCTCGGACATCATGCGTGCGCCGCCGGCCCTGACCGCCGACGAGGGCGAGGCCACCGGCGCCGCGCCGGTGAACGGCAACGGCAGCGCGGCGGCGCACACCCCGCCGATCGGCGAGCTGGTGCACGAAGGCCAGCGCATGATCGTGCAGGTGATCAAGGATCCGATCGGCGGCAAGGGCGCGCGCCTGTCGGCGCAGTTGTCGATCCCTTCGCGCTATCTCGTGCTGCTGCCACACACGCACTTGCACGGCGTATCCGTGCGCATCGAGGACGAGGCCGAGCGCACGCGCCTGAAGGAACTGCTGGCGCGGTTGTCCGATGGCGATCACAGCGGCTACATCGCGCGCACCAACGCCGAAGGCGAGGACGAGGCCGCGCTGGCCGAGGACATCGCCTACGTCCGCAAGGTCTGGCAAGCGGTGGAGGAGAACATCGCGCGTGCCGAGCCCGGCGCATGCGTGTACGAAGAGCCCGCGTTGCCGCTGCGCGTGCTGCGCGACCTGATGCAGGACGACATCGAGAAGGTGCGCGTGGATTCGCGCGAAACCTGGCAGCGCACGCTGGAATTCGCGCAGCGCTTCATGCCGCACCTGGCCGAACGCATCGAACACTACGCCGGCGAGCGGCCGATCTTCGACCTGTACGGCGTCGAGGACGAAATCGGGAAAGCCCTGCGCAAGGAAGTGCCGCTGAAATCCGGCGGGCACCTGGTGATCGACCAGACCGAGGCGATGACCACCATCGACGTCAACACCGGCGGCTATCTCGGCACGCGCAACCTGGAGGAGACGGTGTTCCGCACCAACCTCGAGGCGGCACAGGCCGCTGCGCGGCAACTGCGGCTGCGCAACCTGGGCGGCATCATCATCATCGACTTCATCGACATGGTCGATGTCGAGCACCGCCGCCAGGTGCTGCGCACCCTGGAGAAATCGCTCTCGCGCGATCACGCGCGCACGACGGTGTACGAAATGTCGCCGCTCGGCCTGGTGGAAATGACGCGCAAGCGCACCACCGAAAGCCTGGAACGGCAGTTGTGCGAACCATGCCCCGGCTGCGCCGGCCGCGGCAAGATCAAGACGGCGGAGACGGTGAGCTACGAGATCTTCCGCGAGATCACCCGCGCGGTGCGCCAGTTCGAGGCGGAGAAACTGCTGGTACTGGCCAATCCACGCGTGGTGGCGCGCATCCTCGAGGAGGATTCGGCCGCCGTCACCGAACTGGAAACCTTCATCGGCAAGACGATCCGCTTCCAGCCGGAAGAGCAGTACGCGCAGGAGCAGTTCGATGTCGTGTTGTTGTGACATGGTCTTTCCCTCTCCCGGGGGGAGAGGGGCTCGGCAGTGAACCGGTGGCGCCATCGCCTGCGGCGCGCGCGATTCATGGTCGGCGCGCTGGTCGCCGGTTTGCTGATCGCGGCTGCCGTGGCGATGGGCTTGATGCAATTGCTGCTGCCGCTGGTGGCGCGCGATCCGGGTCGGCTGGCGGCGTTCCTTTCCGAGCGTCTGCACCGACCGGTGAGCTTCCAGTCGGTGCAGGGAAGATGGCAACCTTCCGGACCCTTGCTCATCGTGCACGGTTTGGTCCTGGGGGCCGCGTATCGCGGCGGCGAATCGATCGGCCTGCCGCGCGCGGCGATCAAGTTCGATCTCGGCGCCTGGCTGAAACCGCACCATCGCTGGGTGACGCTGCGGCTGACGGGACTGGAATTGCGTACGGAGCACGATGCCGCCGGCTGGCGCGTACTGGGCCTGGGCAATCCGGACGAAAGGCAGCAGGCGCCGCTGCAATCGCTGCCCGTGGACCTGGACCTGCACACGCTCAAGGTCAGCATCTTCGATGTGCCGTCTCATCGCACCTATGTGATTTCCTCGCCGCACCTGCGCGTCGTCAACGGAAGTGGTGGCTTGCGTTTCGGCGGCGTCGTGGCGCGGCAGGGTTCGCCGCAACCGATCACGGTGATCGGCCGCTTCGAAGCCGCGCACCAGGACGCCGATCTCTACATCGCGGGCCGCGACCTCGACCTCGCGGGAATGACGCGCAACGTCGACCTGCAAGGTTATGCATTGCGCAACGGAAAGGGCGACTTGGAATTGTGGGGAAGCTGGCGCGGCAATCGCCTGCAAGCCGCGGCCGCACGTTTCGACCTGCGCACGTTGGCGATCGCGGCACCGGCCGGGCGGCACGCGGAATTGCCGGCCTTGTCGGGCGTGGTCGGCTTGCACCGCGTGGCCGATGGTTTCGAACTGCGCTATCGCGGCACGGGCGCGCCGCGCGACGGGATCGACGACGACGGCGGCGCGCTGGCGCACCTGCGTTCCGATGGCGGCGCGCGCACGGTGACGCTCGCCGCGCGCGACATCGACATCGCGCCGCTGGTCTCTCTCGCCGCACTGCTGCCGCAGGTGCCCGCGGGCCTGGGCGGCTGGATCGACGCGGCGCATCCGCACGGTCGCATCGCCGCGGCGGCCCTGCGTTGGCAAGACAGCGGACGCTACGCAGTGGCCGCGCGACTTCAAGGTCTCGGCGCGGCGGCGGCGGGGGCAGCGCCGGGCGTCGATTCCCTCGACGCCACCTTGCGCGGTGACGGGGAGGCGCTGTCGCTGGAGATCCCGCAGCAGGCGCTCACACTGCGCATGCCGCGCGTATTCCGCTGGCCGTTCGTGCTGAAACGATTCGGCGGAACGCTGGCCACATGGCAGGATGCGGACGGGCGCCACATCGGCAGCGACGGGATCGTGTTCGACAATGACGAGGTCGGCGGCGAGGGCCGCGGCGAAGTGGTGTTGCCCGATGGCGGCGGCAAACCCTTCCTCGATGCATACGCACTCGCCACCCACGGCAAGGTTTCCGCGACGAAGTTGTTCCTGCCTTTGACCATTCCCCGCCCGACGATCGAATGGCTGGACCGCGGGCTCGTGTCGGGGCGGGTGAACTGGGGCAGGGTCGCGATACGCGGCAACCTGGCCGACTGGCCGTTCGTCGACCACAAGGGCCGCTTCGATGCAGCGGGACAGGTGAGCGACGCGGTATTGAACTACGGTCCGGAGTGGCCGCAGGCGGAAGCGATCGACGCGACGGCGGAGTTCGTCGACAACTCGATGGTGGTGCAGGCCACGCACGCGCAGACGCTGGGCAACACGGTCACTCAGGCCGTCGCGACGATTCCCGATCTCGGCCGCGGCGTCCTGACAGTGGCCGCGCAGGGCGCTGGCACCGGAGGGTCGTTGCTGGATTTCGTGCGCCGCAGTCCTGTCGGACACGACCTCGCGTCGACCTTGTCCACGTTGAAGGTCGGCGGCAATGGCAAGCTCGCTTTCACCCTGGTGCTGCCGTTCGACCAAGTGCAGAACTTCAGCCTCGACGGCAACCTGCAGATCAGCGATGCGGATGTGGTGGCGAAACAGTGGACTCTCGCCCTGCAGGACCTGAGCGGGCCGCTGCTGTTCGACGCGAAGGGGTTTCGCGCACCGGAATTGAAAACGAAATGGCACGGCGTGCCCGCGACATTGTCGATCGCATTGGGCGGCGACACCGGCGATCCATCCAGGCAACTGGTCGCCGCGCTCACAGGGGCGTTCACTCCGCAGGCGATGCTGTCCGACTATCCCGATCTCGCGCCCTTGGCGAAGATCGCGTCCGGCACGGGGAACTTCCGCATCGGTTTCGACATCGCCGCTCAAGGCGGTGCCGCCGACGCACCGAAATCCCTGCACGTGCAGTCCGACCTGCGGGGCATCACGCTGGACTTGCCGGCGCCGCTGGACAAACCACCGGCATCGAGCCTGCCGATGGACCTGCGGCTGGGCATGCCGTTCGAGGGCGCGCAGATCGATCTCGCATTGGGCGAGGTGTTGCGCGCACGCGGCAGATTGCCCGATTCGAATGCGCGCAAACCGGGCGCACTCGCGCTCACCTTCGGCAGCGACATGCCCGTGGCGGTTCCCGTGGAAGGCATGATCGTCGGCGGGCGCGCACCGTCGCTGGACCTCGGCGGATGGGCGCAGCTCGCAACCGGCGGTTCCTCGCCCACGCAATCCGGCGCCGCGGCGGCGGTCAACGGTCTGCCGACTTTGAACGAGGCGCGGATCAGCACCGACGACGCGCTGGCGTTCGGCAATCATCTCGGAGCACTGTCGCTGGATTACGCCACCCAGGCCGGCGCACACGTGATCACGTTCGATGGCGCAGCACTTGCGGGCACGCTGACATTGCCGACGACCGACCTCGCGCAACGCGGCATCACCGCGCAGTTGCAACGCCTGTACTGGCCGGAAGCGCCGCCGCCGAAGGACGAGTCGCAATCGCCGGCAGCGCCTCCGCCGGACGCCCTGGGCGGCGTCGCGCCGTCGTCATTGCCGCCGCTGCACATCAGCGTTGCCGACCTGCGGCTGGGCAACTCCAGGCTGGGCGAAACGCATTTCGAAAGCGCGCCGACTTCCGCGGGAATGCGCGTCACGCGCATGGACACGCAATCGAAGGACGCGCGCATCCGCGCGCACGGTGACTGGAACGGCAGCACGCAGACCAGTCGTTCGCAATTCTCGATCGACCTCGCCGCCGGCAATCTCGGCCGCATGCTGGAATCGTTCGGCTACGGCGGCCTGATCTCGGGCGGGCAGAACGCGCATGCGGTGATCGACGGTTCCTGGCCCGGTGCGCCGAGTGCGTTTTCGCTCGCCAACCTCGACGGCACTCTGAAAGTCGATGTCGGCGAAGGACGCATCCTCGACGTGCGGCCCGGCATGGGTCGTCTGCTCGGGCTGTTCTCGATCACGCAGTTGCCGCGCCGGCTGACGCTGGATTTCGGCGACGTGTACAAATCCGGTTTCGGTTTCAATTCGATCGCCGGCAGCTTCAGAATGGCCGACGGCAATGCCTGGACCGACAACCTGGAGATCGAGGGCGCGGCGGCGGACATCCGCATGCGCGGGCGCACCGGTTTGCGCGCGCACGACTACGACCAGACCGTGGACGTGACGCCGCATACCGGCGGCGCGCTCGCGGTGGTCGGCGCGGTGGTCGGCGGGCCGATCGGCGCGGCCGCGGGCCTGGCGCTCAGCCGCGGCATCAACAAGGTGGCGCATGCGCGTTATAGCATCACCGGGAGCTGGGCCAAGCCCGTGATCACCACGATTTCCACGACGGTGGTGAAGCCGGCGCCCGCATCCAGTCCGGCCGGGCCGGCGAGCGCCGCCACACGGTGAATTTCGCTGCTACGCTTCCGCGCTGATCGCCCGGCCCGGGTTTGCGATGGCTCATTTCTTCTACAAGCTGCTGCCGCCGCGTACCACATTCGCGCACGACATGACCGCGGAAGAAGCCGCGGTGATGGGCCAGCACGTGGCCTACTGGAAAGGCCTGATCGATGGCGGACTGAAGGTCTTCGCGCTGGGACCAGTGGCCGACCCGGCGGGCATATTCGGAATCGCCGTGGTGGAGGCGGCAGATGAGGCGGCCGCACGCGAGCTCGCCCGCAACGATCCCGCGATCCGGCAGGCGCATTTCGGCTTCCGTCACGAAATACATCACATGCCACGCGGAGTTATGCACAGCTCCTGACGTTCGATCGAGCTTGCGATTGTCGGCCGGAGCCCTTACGTTTGAGGGTTCCCCAGCCTCGAAGATAGCAGCCGATGGATTCTCCCCTCGCACTGGCCCAACGCGACCTGCTCGCGCCCGGCGGCATGAGCCCCGCCGATCTCGAGCGGGTGTTCGCCAAGGTGATGGGCCCCTCCATCGACGCGGCGGACCTGTATTTCCAGCACGCCCGCAGCGAGTCGTGGGTGCTGGAGGACGGCATCGTCCGCGACGGCAGTCATTCGATCGAGCAGGGTGTGGGCGTGCGCGCGATTTCCGGCGAGAAGACCGGCTTCGCCTACTCCGACGACATCGTGCTGCCGCAGCTGCTGGAGGCGGCCAACGCCGCGCGCGCGATCGCGCGCGAAGGCACCGGCGCGGGCCAACCGCTGGCGATGCGCGACACCCGCGCGCTCTATGCGCCCGACGATCCGATCGATGCGCTCGACAACGCGGACAAGCTCGCGCTGTTGCGCGAACTCGATGCGCTGGCGCGCAGCCTCGATCCACGCATCAAGCAGGTGATCGTCAGCCTCGCGGGCCAGCACGAGACGGTGCTGATCGCCGCCAGCGACGGCACGCTGGCCGCAGACGTGCGCCCGCTGACGCGGGTGGGCATCCACGTCATCGCGGAGACGAAGGGACGTCGCGAGCAGGCGCAAGGCGGCGGCGGTGGTCGTTGCAGCTACCGCGAGCTGATCGAATCCGGCCGTGCGCATGCCTGGACGCGGGAAGCGGTGCGGCAGGCGCTGGTCAATCTCGAAGCGGTCGATGCGCCGGCCGGCACGATGGATGTCGTGTGCGGGCCGGGTTGGCCGGGCGTGCTGCTGCACGAGGCGATCGGACACGGCCTCGAAGGCGACTTCAATCGCAAGGGCACGTCCGCGTTCTCGCATCGCATGGGCGAGAAGGTCGCGGCCGACGGCGTGACGATCGTGGACGACGGCACTCTGCCAGGCAGGCGCGGCTCGCTCGGCATGGACGACGAAGGCACGCCGACGAACTGCACCACGCTGATAGAAAACGGGCGACTGCGCGGCTACATGCAGGACACCCACAACGCGCGGCTGATGGGCATGAAGCCGACCGGCAACGGCCGCCGCGAATCCTTCGCGCACCTGCCGATGCCGCGCATGACCAATACCTACATGCTCGCCGGAGAACGCGATCCGGCGGAGATCATCGCTTCGTTGAGACGCGGCCTGTATGCGGTGAACTTCGGCGGCGGCCAGGTGGACATCACCTCCGGCAAATTCGTGTTCTCGGCCAGCGAGGCCTACCTGATCGAGGACGGCAAGGTCACGCGGCCGGTGAAGGGCGCCACGCTGATCGGTTCCGGCCCGGACGTGCTGACGCGCGTCTCGATGATCGGCAACGACCTGAAACTGGACGAAGGCGTCGGTGTCTGCGGCAAGGACGGCCAGAGCGTGCCCGTGGGCGTCGGGCAGCCGACGTTGAAGATAAATGGAATGACCGTGGGTGGAACGGCCCAGAGCGGTTGAAAGCTGCTGCGCTCGGCCTGATTCAAAACAACATGTCGCACGCCTTCTGTGCGTGGATCAGGCCCGGCACATGGACGTACCGCTTCGGGGCCGAGAAGTCCTCGCGTACCAGTGTGTACGCTCCGGTTCCTGTGCCGGCGTCGCGCAATCTGCCTTCTCTCGCTACGCTTTCATTCCACTCTGGCCTTCGTCGAGGCTCTTGAGTGCGCGAAACAATTCGCGATACGCGTGCAACGGCTTGTTCGCTTCGCGCTCGCCGCGCGCCTGCCGTATCAGCGCGCGCAGGCGCTGGTGGTCGATGCCGGGATGCGCGGCGATCAATCCGGAGAGCGCGGTATCGCCTTCGGCCAGCAGGCGCTCGCGCAGGGCTTCCAGCCGATGCGTCGCAGCGGCTTCGCGCGCGCCGGCCTCGCGGTCGTTCGCAACCGCCGCGCGAGCGGGGGCGAATTCGGCTTCATCGTGCGCGCGCATCAGCTTGGCGAGATGGCCGAGCTGGCGCTTGCGCGCGATGTGCGAGGTGATTTTGCGCACGTTGCCGATCTCTTCCGCCACGTCATCCGGCAATTCCAGTTTCGCCACGCGCGAGGGCGGCAGTTCGAGCAGTTGCTTGGCGAACGCCAGCATGTCCAACGCTTCGCGCCGCCGCGCGCTGCGGCTGGGCTGTCGATCGTCGGGAGGAAATTCGGGGCCGGGCGATTTCATGTCGAAAGCTATACTTGCGAAATGCGATCTTTTGATTCCGTTCGTTCCGAGCGTAGCGGCCGAAGGCCGCGAAGTCTAAGGGCGATGCTTCGACTCCGCCCGCCGTGCCCGTTACGCCCGGCGCGAACGGAAAAGGAAAATTCTTGAACGCGATGCAGATTTCGCATGCCGACAGCAGCATGAAAGAACTCGATCGTCTTGCCCAACTGGGCGAAGACGTCATCCACCGCGCGCGCGCCGCCGGCGCGTCGCAGGCGGAGGTCTCCGCGAGCGTGGAAACCGGTTTGTCGGTGAACGTGCGCCTGGGCGAAGTCGAAACGGTCGAGCGCACACGCGACCGCGGCTTCGGATTGACGGTGTACTTCGGCCGGCGCAAGGGCAGCGCATCCACCGCCGACCTGAAACCCGGATCCATCGAAGCGACGATCGCGCAGGCCTGCGCGATCGCGCGCTACACCGAGGAAGATCCCTGTGCGGGTTTGGCCGATCCGGCCTTGATGGCCACGCAGTTCCCGGATCTCGACCTGTGGCATCCGTGGGAGCCGGACGTCGCGCAGGCCATCGAGATCGGCCGACGCGTCGAAGCGGCCGGCCGCGCGCACGAGGCGATCACCAATTCCGAAGGCGCGACCGTGCAGAGCGGCGCGAGCCTGGGCGTGTACGCCAATTCGCACGGCTTCATCGGCCGCGAGCGCGGCACGTCGCATTCGATCGTGTGTTCGCTGATCGCGGGTTCCGGCGATGCCATGCAGCGCGACTACTGGTACGACAGCGTGCGCGACGTCGCCGATTTTCCCGCCTACGAAACCATCGGCGAGACTGCGGCACGGCGCGCGGCGTCGCGGCTGGGGGCGCGCAAGCTTTCCACGCGCGAATGCCCTGTGCTGTTCGCGCCGGAGATGGCGCGTTCGCTGATCGGGCATCTGGTTTCGGCGGTGAGCGGGGGTTCGCTGTACCGGCGCGCGAGCTTCCTGCTCGAGCATGCCGGCAAGCAGGTGCTGCCGGGCTTCGCGCGGATCACCGAGACGCCGCTGCTTCCGCGCGGCCACGCGTCCACTTCGTTCGATGCCGAAGGCGTGGCGACGCGCGAATCGCCGCTGGTCGAAAGCGGCGTGCTTCAGCGTTACGTGCTCGGCAGTTATTCCGCGCGCAAACTCGGTCTGCAGACCACGGCGAATGCGGGCGGCGTGCACAACCTGCGCGTCGATGCAGGTTCGGTCGATGGCGGCACGCACGATTTCGACGCCCTGCTGGCACGGATGGGCACGGGCCTGCTGGTCACGGAACTGATCGGCCACGGCGTCTCGATCGTCACCGGCGACTACTCGCGCGGCGCGGCCGGTTTCTGGATCGAGAACGGCGAGGTCGCGTATCCGGTCCAGGAGATCACCGCCGCCGGCAACCTGCGCGACATGTTCGCCGGCATCCGCGCCATCGGCAGCGACGTGGACCACCGCTCGTCGGTGCTCGCCGGATCGATCCTCGTCGACAGGATGACGATCGCGGGCGAATGACCACGCTCAGCGCGCGGCGTTCGCCGCGTGCCTGCGTTCGAAAGCGCGCGCCGCGGCTTCCGCGCGTTCGATGCGTTCCTGCGTGACCGGGTGCGAAGACGCGTAGCGGATGCTCGCGTCGCCGCGCATTTCCGGGTGCGCCTTTTCCAGCGCCTGCATTGCGCGCACGAAAGCCGCCGGTGAAACATCCGCACGCGACAGCGCGGCCAGCGCGAAATCGTCGGCTTCCTGTTCGAACTCGCGCGAGTAGCGCGCATTGAGCAGGAATGCCGGAACGGTCGCCGCGATCGAAGCGCCGCTGACGTCGCCGATCAACACCGCGGCCACTACCGCCACGCCGGAGCCGCGCAGCACCAGGCGCAGCATGTGGCGCCGCCGCTGGTGTCCGATCTCGTGCGCGACCACCGCGAGGAAGGCATCGTCGTCCGGCAGCGCCTTCACCATCGCGTCGGTCACTACCACGATGCCGCCGCCGAGCGCGAATGCGTTGGCGCCCATGGCGGGCGAATCGTAGAAGCGCAGTTGCAGGTCATCCGGGCCGCCGATGCGCGAGATGAATCCGTCGAAACGTTTTTCCAGACCGGCGCGGCGCGTTGCGGGCAGGGTGCTCGGCAGCAGCCAGCGCGTTCGCAATATTCCGAGCGATTGCCGCCCGATCATGCGGTCCACCGATGCGGGCATATGCAGGCCGGCGTAATCGGCTGCGGCGGGTATGCCCCAGCCGAACAACGCGATCAGCGCCACCGCCACGACCAGCACCGATGCGATCGCAACGACGGTGCGCCGCTCAAGCCGGTCTACCCAGGTTTCTAGCCGGTGCCGCCGCGGGAACCATTCGGCGACCGGCGCCTCCGGCGGCAGTTGCAGCCAGGCGCCATCGGCGTAGCGCAACGTCCACGGCACGCCCGCCAGTTTCGCGCTGGGCCGGATTTCCGACAACACGTCCTGCCGTTCGAAATTCGTACCGCGCACTTTCAGCATCGCGCCTTCGCATTCCGCGCGCACCGCGTGCACGCGGCTGCTGCGTCCATCGTAGTAGCTGCCGGCGATGCCGCTCACAGACCGATATCGATGCTGAAGATGTTGTCCATTTCCGCACCCAGGGCGCTCACGTCTGTCTGCGCGGTGGTTTCCGCGACGAACGCATCCAGATCGCTTGCGGGTTGCAGGACGAGGTGCGCGGTGCGATAGCGCGCCATGCGGACCTTGGCCCAGGGTGCGGCAAGACCGAGCGTGCACACGATCGCAATGAGGTTGCTGGAATAGATCCAGAACATCGCCCAGTAACCGAGCGTGCTGCGCAGGCGGTGCCCGCCCGCCAGCGTGGTGTTGTTGTAGAGCAGGTTGAGCATTCGAGAGCGGTTGTAGGCGTAGATGCCGAGATAAGCCGGCAGGTAGACCGCGTAGAGAAACAGCGCGAACAACTGCGGGTGATCCTTGAATCCGGTCTTGCCGAAATGCGCGTTGAAGAATCCCATGATGCCTGCCACGCCCATCACGACCACGAACATGTAGGCGAAGGTGATCCCGATGGCGACAAGCAGAACCATGTAATAGTCGGTCACGTCGCCATTGAAATCGAACGCCGCATTCCCGTAGCGATGATGCTGCACGGTCCATTGCTGTTGGCGCGCCTTGATCCAGGGATAGACCAGCCCCAGCGTCGGCAGCATCAACGGATACACCGCGAAATACCATTTGTAGGCGCCGGCGAAATCGGGTTCGAAGCGGAATGGCAATCCGCGCCAAGACGAATAACGCGCGCGAAACGCCAGCCCCCGTACGATCAGCCACGGCATCACGATGGCGATCAGCGCTGCCGTGGCCAATTGCAGTTGCCACGACGTTCGCCCGGCGAGCACGTAGAGGGAGAACATCAGCACCGCCAGGAGGCGCCCGCGCAGGATCGGCAACGGCTGCGCGCTGTATTCGAATGGCGAACCGGCCAGCCGCGTGTTGGCGTAGAAATAGCGGCGCGTACGCACCGATGCCCACGCCGAATAGATGCCCAGCGTCGCGATGCTGAGTGCGAAATTGACGATCCATATCCGGAAATATTCGCGAGCGTCGCCGCGGAATTCGAACGGCTGATCCGGATACGTGGTCGGCAGTACGTGCGCCTCGGGAATCGCCGGTCCGACGCCGGCCTCGAGCGTTTCGTCGTGCATGTTTCCCCCCTTTGCAACTGCGGCCATCCCCATGGCCGCGACAGGAGTCTAGCGCAGCGCGTCCGGTGTGGCGCGTCGACCGAAGCCGCCCGCGGCGCGACCTGAGCCGCGAGCATGCGCCGGGCCGCGAAACGAGACGTTTGTGCGCTGGCGAGTGCTTGACAGCCGCGGCGGAGCGGCGGAAAGTCTGCCCCGCGTCCACTGTGTAGGGGAAATCACATGAGTGTTCCGCCGGAATCCGTCACGCCTCCGCCCGCCGCGCCTCCACCCGCAGCCGGCAGCAGCGCCGACGACCGCAACCTGGCCCTGATCACGCACCTGTCCGGGATCATCCTGAGCTTCATCGTTCCGCTGATCATCTGGCTCACCCACAAGGACCGCACCGACAAGGCCTGGCTCAACGGGCAGGCGAAAGAGGCATTGAATTTCCAGATCACCATCCTGATCGGTTACGTGATCTGCTGGATCCTGATGTGGATCGTGATCGGCTTCTTCCTGTGGTGGCTGCTGTGGATAGCGAACCTGGTGTTCTGCATCCTCGCCGCCGTGGCGGTCAGCAAGGGCGAGAGCTATCGCTACCCGTTCGCGCTGCGGTTGATCACCTGATCGGTTTTGCGATTCCTCGCAACCAAAAAAGCGGGCCAACGGCCCGCTTTTTTGTGCGACTTCGTACGGAACGGTCACTCATCCTCGAACGGTTGCGCGCCTTCGGGGTCGTTCGGGTCGAGCAGCAGCTTCACGCGCAGTTCGGCCTGTTCCAGCGCCGACTGGCATTCGCGGAAAAGCGCGATGCCGCGCTCGAACGAGCGAAGCGATTCGTCCAGGCTCAAGTCGCCGCCTTCCAGGAGCCCGACCAACTTCTCCAGCTCGTCCAGCGACTGCTCGAAGCGTGCGATGGAAGGCGCTGATTCGTCGTTTTTCGGCGCGCGTTCGTTCATGCCGCGCACGCTAGCGCAGGGAGTGGCAGGAATCAATCGTCGATGAGGATGTAGTGGTGCTGCAAGACCGGGGATGCCTCGGCTCCATTCGCTCCGCTCACCGCGCTCGGCGCGAACGGCCGATTTCGCTGCAAGCAGCGATGGACTGGTTGCGTTTCCAGACCAGCTCCGCGGCAATGCTTTCGAACAGCGTCTTGCCTTCCACGTTGATCCACAAGTCTCCAACGGCCAGCAATTCGCCGTCGCGAAAAACAAGCGGAATGCGCGCGCGTTGCCACGGCGGGATGTGCGCGCCTTGCAGGAGATCGCGCAGCTCGCGCGTGTGTGCATCGCCGACCGGTTTGATGCGCTCGCCGCCGCGGCGGAAGCGCACGCGCAACGGCGAAAGGCGAGGAGCTGCCGCGTCATTCGCCCCGCGAAGCATCAGCACGCCCGCATCGCCCGGCAGTTGCAGCCGGGTGCCGTCCCACTTCGCCTCCCAACCCTGCGGAATCTCCTTGAGCGGCTGCATCGCATGCAACGCGCCGCGCCACGAATGGATCTCGCCATCCGTCCAGGCGATGCGGGGTTCGCGATCCTCGCGCGCTTCGACGACCTGCCTGCGCAATTCCCCGCAACGCGCCGGTGGAGGCGTGCCCAAACCGTGTTCTCGCAACCAGCGCTCCAGCACCGGCATGCCCAGCGCGTCCGGCAGGCCGCTCCAGCTCCGCGCGTCCAGCGCACCATCGGTATCGCGCAAGCGCGCCAGCGCGTTTTCCGCCGCGGCATCGAGGAATTCCGTCGCCCCACGGCACAGCGCGGCGGAGTGCGCGATCGATTCGGCGCCGTGCGGCCAGCGAGCGAGCAATTTCGGGACGATTTCCGCGCGCAGGTAGTTGCGCGACATGCGCATGTCGGCATTGGACGGGTCGTCGATGAAGGACAGCCCATGTTCCGCCGCGTATTCGATCAGCACGGCGCGCGGCAGCTCCAGCAACGGCCGCCACAACATGCCCGCCCCGAGCGCGCGCAGCTGTCGCATTCCGCCCAGGCCGTGCGGTCCCGCGCCGCGCAGCAGTTTCAGCAGCACGGTTTCGACCTGGTCGTCGCGGTGGTGCGCAAGCGCCACCCATTCGCCGGGTTGAATTGCGGCGGCGAAGGCCGCATGTCGTGCGCGTCGCGCCGCGGCTTCGGGACCGCCGCGTTCCCGGATGACTTCGACGCGGACGATTTCGATCGGCACGTCCAGCGTGGCGCAGAATCGTCGGCAGTGTTCGGACCAGCGCGCGCTTTCGGGGTGCAGACCATGGTCGACGTGCAGCGCGCGCAACCCGCGTTCGCGCGCCTGCGGCAGTTGGGCCAATGCGTGCAGCAGCGCGGTGGAATCGACGCCGCCCGAAAAGGCGACGCACAGCCTCGCCGGCGCATCGGCCAGTTTGCGGGAAAGCAGCGGAAGCAGGCCCTGAGTACCCATGGAAGCGATGGTAGTGCGGCGCCGGGCCTGCGTCTGCGTGTGTCCGGCACGAAGCTTGCGAGAGGCTCCGCGCATGGACCATGCAGACCCATACCGTGAACTCTTTTTGCGGAAAAAACAAGACTCGCGCATTTGAAATCCCGCGCTAAGATCGAACCATGTCGACCACGTTTGCACGCAAGCATTCTTCCCGCCGCGCATCGAGCGCGGATGCATTGCTGCCCGGCCGTTTCGGCTGGCTGATGGGTTTGTACGCGGAGAACCACCAGCGCCTGGTGCGCATGTTCTCGCCGCAGCGGTTGCCCGCGGGTGAATACGTTTCCTCGGTCGGCGACGGACTCGATTTGCGCCTCGTCATCCAGGAGCGCCATCCCTACACGATCGAGATCGGCTTGAGCTACGAACTGCTCGATGCATCGACCGGACAGCCGGCGCCGTCGGCGCAGTTGCGCATGTACCTCGATGCGCACGCGACCGAAGCGCTGCACTGCCAGCCTGGACGCGAGCTGTGGCAGGTGCTGGAACCGTTGCACGCAAAAGGCGTGCTGACGCATCGCCTGCGCATGAACTCCTTCCTCAACCGCTGGCTGGAATACCTGGGCGAGCAGGGGCATTCGATCGGCACGCTGAAACGCGCGGAGCCGAACGAGCCGCGGGCGATCGCGGAAATCTGACCGTTCGTTCTTGCGGGATTCACCGCACAGCGAGTGACTGGCGAGCGATGGCGTTCACGGCAGCGCGAACAGCCTGTTGCATATCTCCCCGAGTTTTTGCGCCAGCGCGTCGCCGGTCAATTTCGTCGAACCCGGTGCGCCGCCCGCGTCGATCGTGCACGTGCGGTCGTTGCCCTTGACCGCATCGATGCCGGTGAGGGAACTCGAGGCCTTGTCGCCCACGCCCGCCAGTGGACGCGGATACACCAGGTATTGCTGGTATTGATCGAAGGCCGCGGGGCCGGCATTCGCCAGGGTGATGCTGATGCTGCCGCCGCTGTCGTTCGATTCGAATCTGCAAGCCTGGTCGCTGAGCCGCCGGGACTTTCCCGTGGGATGGCTGAGGATTGCGGCGACCACGTCGGGCGTCAGGTATTTGTCGCAGGCGGTCGCACCGTTGGCGATCCAGCCACGCGGCGCGGCTGCCCGATTGCTTGCGGCCGCACTGCTGTTGGCCGGTCCGGCGTAATTCGATCCATTTTGCGAACAGGCGGTGAGCGCAAGCAGCATCGCGCCCGTGGCGATGTTCGCGGCAGTGGAACGCTGGGCCATGGCACGCGTCTCCGGTGTCGATGCGACTCAATGGCTGACCGCCTGCTGGACCGGTGCACCCGGTTGCGGCAGCTTGTGGACCGAGTGTCCGGGCGGAATCGGTTGCGGATTCAGCGCAGTCTTTCCCGGCGGAATCGGTTGCGGGTTCAGCGCCTGCTTGCCTCCGACGAAGATGATTCCGTGGGCGGATTTGGCTTCATGCTGCGCGCGCAAGTCGTACCCGTACGAGGACGCAGCGGGCGCAGGGCCCGCATGATGCGTGGAGTGCGAGGCGTACCCCGTTTTTGGCGCGGCATGATGCGTGGTGGTCGCTTGCATGGGTGTGACGGTGGAGGCATGGGCATAGTTGTGCGGTTTGTTCGCGTGCACCGGCGATACGGCCGTGGGCGCGTGCATGGTCGATTTGATCGCCACGGGGTGATGCATTTGCACGGGGCCCGGGACGCAGTGCCCGGCCTTGCTGCGGTAGCCCGGCGGGCAACCCGCCATCGCGGTCTGCGCGATCAATGCGCCCATCAGGCACGCGGCGATCGTCAGGCCGCGGCGATTCGGTTGGACATTCCAGGATTGCATGGTGTTTCTCCTCGATGATGTGTGGCGTGCGTGGCTACGGCCTTCTCCCCGAGTCGAAATCGTCGGCCGACAGCACCTCGAAGCTGCCGGCCCAGGGATGCGCATAGTCCGCGCTGTGGATGAAGTTCTGCGTGGTGCCGAAATAATTGTTCCTTCCGGGCAGGATCTGGATCATCACCATGCCGCCGCGCTGCGCATCGATCGCGCCGGCGTGCGCGGCGGCGGCGCAGATCGACGACGCATCTGTATACGGCCCGCTGCCTGTCACCGACTCCGGAACGGGCTTGCCGGCCGGACAGCGGAACAGGTAGCTCTTCCCGTTCATGCCGCGCAGGTTCAGGTCGAGCGGGCTGGTGCGCCAGTCGATCGCTGCCAGCGTTTGCCCCGTACTCGCATGCCGGCACGCGGCGAGCGTCGCGATCAGCGTGAGCGTCATCAGTGCGCGAAATGCGGCTTGCATGGCGGCGATCCTCGGTCGGCGTCCTTCATTGCGCGGTCGGATTGGCGTCCTTCATGGATTCGAGCTTGCCGAAATCGATTTGCGCCAGCGCGCCCTTGAGCGCATCCATGTCGACGTTGTCGCCGCGCACTTCCACGCCGTAGCGCTTGGCCACGATCAGGGAAAGTTCGCCGTGCCTGTTTGGCGCGTCCCACTTCTCGTGGACGCTCTGTCCGCCGATCGTCTCGTTCTTCTCGTAGTTGTCGCCCTGCTCGGACTGCTGCGAATTCGCCATCTCGGCGATGCCCGCAAGCCCCGAAACCGCAGCAGCGTCCGTGATCGAAACCTGGACATGCGAGTTGTTCGCGCCGCTGAAATCCACTTCGGCAGAAGTTTCCTTGATGCCCATCCCCTGGTTGGCGTTGCCTTGTGGCGTACCGCGCTGCATCCCAGAAAGCGAAGACGGCAGCAGCGATTCGAGCACGTGGAAATCGACAGGATCATGCCGGTGCGCTCCGCCCAGCGAACTGCCGAGCGCGCCCAGCAACCCGCCGACCGCACCCATCGCCTGCTGGGTGTCCTGCGCATCGGGCACACCGTTGGCGTTGCCGGCGGCCTTGTCGTGCTGGTCGATCTGCTGGCCGGTTTGCGCCAGGTTGCCGATGGCCTTGCCGATGTCCGACTTGCCCTTGGCGTCGGTGCCGAGGATGTTGCCGATCACGTTGCCGGTGGTTTGCGCGGCCTGTTGCGTGTCCGGCGAATTCGATGCTTGTGAACCGTCTTGCGTTTGCACCGTGGTTTGCGTATCGCCCCCGGCCAGTGCGCGCACCTTGCTGGCGACCATGTGGAAGGCGGTGTAGATGCCGACCACGAACAGCAACAGGATGCCGAAGATCACGCCCAGCACGATCAACGCCGTCCTGTTGCTGCCGGATGACGGAGCAGGTGCAGCCTGTGCCGTTGGCGCGGAAGTCGCGGCCGCGGGCTGGGTCAACGCGCTGCCGCATTGCACGCAAAAGCGCGCGCCTTCGGCGTTGGGATACTGGCATTTGGGACAGGTCATCTGGATTCTCCCTTGGTGATCGGGGGTGCAGCCAGCGGCAGGCTCAGGAAACTCGCGTGCGCGCGGTCATGGAACACCTCGATGTGCGCGACGCGCGCATCCTCGATTCGCTCGTAACCGATGCGGCCGCCGGTGTTGTAGTTCTTCTGGTAACTGGATGAGTTGAGCGGTGCGATCGTCACGCGAAGGCGCGCGCCGGCGGGAATGCGCCGCGCGATCCAGTAGAACTCGAACGGGATTTCGACGATCTGGTCCGGGTGCAGCAGTTCCCGCTTGAACGGGCTGTTGCGGAAGCGCGCGCGGCGGATGTCTTCGCCCAGCCGCACGGCCGAGCCGTCCGGCATCACCATCAGCACCTGCGCCCACAGGTCGAAATCCGGCGCGTCGGATTGCACCTGCAGCGACAGCTTCATCTGCCCGGCGACTTCGATGTCGTGCGCCAGCGGTTCGGAGTGGAAGACGATCGCGCGCTTCTGGAAATCGCGGAACTGGCTGGTCAGGTCCTCGTCCGCGAGGTAAGGCGCGAACGCGAGTTCGGGCAGTTCGCGCGGATCGCTGACGATCGTCGCCGGCGTTTCGTCCGCGGGAGGCGCCGGCACGAGCGAGCCGGAATGGAAGACATCGAGCGATGCCTGCTCCGGCGCCGAGAGGTAAAGATCGAGCCGCTTTCCGGATGACGCGGCCTGCAGCGACGGCGCGTGCCGCCACTCGTCCGTGCCGAGCATGAAATAGTTGACGCGGTCCTTCAGCAACGCCGGTCGTGGCCCGTGACCGAGCACCCAGTCGAACCAGTCGGCGTGCAGCTTGTCCATGTCGAGCACGGCGGCATCGGGGATCGCGAGTCCCATGATCGTTTTGTCCGGACGTTGCGTCCCGAGGTGATCCCACGGGCCGATCACGATGAAGCTCCGGTCGCTTTCCGCCGTCGTCGCGTGCGCGACATAGCCGCGGTAATAGCGCAGCGCGCCCGGCTGGTCGTCGTCGAAGTATCCGGTCGCGGTGAGGATCGGAAAACGCATCGCCGCGTAGTCGGCGGCCTTCGGCTCGGCGGCGAGATTGAATGCCTCGTCGCCGACGTGATCCAGCCACACCTTCATGAATGAGCGCTTGCCTTGCGCATCGCTCATCCACCAGTCGTCCTGCGCGATGCCGATCGCGTCGTCCAGTTCGCCGAACGGTCGATACGCCGCGTACTGTTCCAGCATCTTGCCTTGCCAATAGTCGGCATTGGCGATGAAACCGGTGTTGAGCGTGCGGCCCGCGGTGTAACCCAGGATGACGGCCGACCACGCCTGCGGAATGCCGTTGGTGTTGGGCACGTCCCATCCCGGATAGATCGGCGCGTAGGGCGTGATGCCGGTGAGATGCGGCGGGTGCTGCGCCGCGGTGCGCCACTGCGTCATGCCGACGAACGAACCGCCGTACATGAAGACGTGGCCGTCGCTCCATGGTTGTTTGGCGATCCACTCGACCAGGTCGTGGCCATCGCGCCCGACCTGCAGGCCCAGGCTGTCGCTTTTCACCCCGCCGGAACGTCCGCGTCCGCGCACCTCGGCCTGCACGTACACGAAACCGCGCTTGGCGAACGCGGCAGGCTCCCCGCGCGTGCCGCCATCGATATCGTATTGCGTCAATTCCAGCACGGCGGGTGTCTTGCCTGCGAGGCGCGAGGGCCTGGTGATCCAGGCTTCCAGCGAAATGCCGTCGCGCATCGGGATCATGCGGCCCATCTCGATGTCGTAGCCGGGGCCGATTTGCTGGGCCGGTGCACGCAACGGCGGTGCTTGCGCTGCCGCCATGGCCGAAGCGGCAATGAGCAGCAATAGCACGAATTGCAGGATTCCTTTCATCTCGGCCTCGTTTGACAGGACATCGAAAAAGACGCGTTCGCGAAAAATGATGGTTACCCTGGGTTCGTCATTCCCGCGAAAGCGAGAATCCAGCGCCTTTGCTGTTCATATCCGAAAGAAACTGGGTTCTCGCTTTCGCGGGACGACGGCCGTTATTGGGAACCTCCCTGTTGCTTCGGCTGAAAATCCGGATCGCCGGTCCGCCACAGCGCGAAGGCGAACATGTCGGTGATGTTTCGGTCTTCCTGCGCGCGCGTGGCATCGATGCCGGTGTGTCCGGCGTCGTAGTCCACGCGCAGCAGCACCGGCTTGCCGCTGGCGGTCGCCGCCTGCAGGCGTGCGGCGAATTTCGCGGGAATCCATGCGGGAACCCGCTGGTCGTTGAAACCGGCGTACACCAATGTGGGCGGATACTTGACGCCATCGCGCACGTTTGCGTACGAACTCATCGCGTACAACGCCTTGAAGCCGGCTTCGGTCTTGATGCTGCCGAATTCCGGAACATTGTCCGGACCGTTGGCGGTGGTCTCGGAACGCAACATGTCGGCGGAAGGCACGCGGATCACCACCGCTCCGAACAGGTCCGGGCGTTCCTCGATCGCGCGGCCGATCAGGATCCCGCCCGCGCTTTGCGACCAGCCAAACAGCTTTGCCGGCCGCGTGTAGCGCTGATCCACCAGGTACTGCGCGCAGGCGATGAAATCCTTCCAGGTATTCGGCTTGGTTTGCTGGAAACCGGCCTTGTGCCAGGCCTCCCCCAGTTCCCCGCCACCGCGCACGTGCGCGAAGGCGATGATGCCGCCGCGGTCATACCAGCTTCGCATCGCCGGGAAATAGAACGGCGACATGCTGATGCCGTACGCACCGTAGCCGGTGATCATCGTCAGGTTGCTGCCGTCCAGCGGCATGCCTTTCTTGTGGATGATCGACAGCGGCACCTGCGTGCCGTCCCAGCTCTTGACCCTCACTTCGGCAACGGCGAGATCATCCGGATGGTCGAACGACCCGCCAGGTTGCAGGCCATCGTCATCGAGCGCGCCGGTTGTGGGATCGGTGCCGAGCCAGGTCGGCGAACGCAGATAGCTGTTGGTGAGCAAGGCCACGTCATCGCCCGCGGCATCAGTGCTCACATCGGCCACGTCGCCCGCGTAAGGCATTTTCAATGCTTCCGGTTTTGCGCCGCGTGTCAGAAGCAGACGATGGATGCTGTTGACGCCGGCGTCGTTGACGCGCCAGTAAATTGCATTCTTGCCGGCATACACTTCACTGATCGGCAGCTCGCCCTGCGCGACCGCGACTTGCGGTGTCGAATCCGCGCGCGATAGATCCAGTTTCAGGATTTCACCGCGCGGCGCGTTCTTGCGCGTCAACCAGCACAGCGCCTCGCCGGTCAACGCGATCACTGGGTTGTCGGAGTTGTCGCCGGCGATGTACTGGTCGTCGTAGCTTGCCGCCACCGGGCGCCATGCGGTTTTGCCGCCACGGATCGCCTCAACCGGTGCCGCGTAGACGCGCAGGCGCGGATCAGTTCCGGGCGAAATCATCGCGATGGCGTATCCGGAATCCGCGGCCGTCACCACCGCAGGATATTCGTTCAACCCCACGTCAATCGTTGTGCCGGGAACACCACGGCCGAGGATGGCGGGGTCCTGTTCGAACGAACGGCGGAGCGCGTGCAGATAGACGCGTTCGTTCTGCAGCTTGGCCGTGGCCGGCATGCCGGACTTCAACAATTGCCCACGGGTGTAGAAGAACGCGCGACCATCGGGACGCCAGTACGGTGCGCCGAGGTCCATGCGGTCAGCGGTCTCAGGCAAGTCCTTGCCTGTCTTCAGGTCGAGGATGTGCAACACGCCCTCCTCGGAACCGCCCGCCGCGATAACGTAAGCGATGTAACGGCCATCCGGCGAAGGACGGTAGTCGTGGAGGCTCCAGTGAGACTTGTCGTTGCCGGAAATCTTTTCCGGATCGATCAGCAGCTTGTCCTCGCCCTTGACGCCGTTGCGCACATACAGCTTGGGCGATTGCGCATTCGCCGGCGTGCGCAGGCTGTAATAACGGCCGCCGACGATCTGCACACCGCTGACTTGCGCGGGTTCCGAGGAATCCAGCTCGTCGATGCGCTTCAGCAACTTCGTATAGCCGGGCAACGCATCGAGTTGCGCACGCGTGTGATCCGCTTGCGCCTTCATCCACTTCTGCACGTCAGGATTTTTCAGGTCCTCGAAGTAGCGGTAGTTGTCGGTGACCCTCGTGCCGAAGTAATCGTCCACAACGGGACGCACCGGCGCAGCCGGCGGCGGTGTGGCCCCGATCGCGACGGAACTCGCGAGGCAAGCGGCGAACGCGCAGAGGGTGAAACGGGACAGGGTACGCATGACATTGCTCCTCAATGCGACGCAAACAGTTTGTTGCAGAGTGCGCCAAGCTTTTTCGCGAGCGCCTCGCCGCGATCCTTGGTGATCGAATCCATGGCGTCGCTGTTGTCGTAACCCACTACATCCACGTAACAGCTCATATCGTTCTTGCGCGCTATCAGGGGCGTGCCGCCCGCGAACGCGTTGTACAGCGCCTTGTCCCCGACTCCGACAAGGGAAACATTCGCTCCTTGGGAAGTGGTTGCGAGCGACCACCAGAAATTCGCGCCGTCGCCTTGGGCGACGTTGATCGCGACTTGGCCTTTGGTCGCGGTCTGGCACATGCAACTGCCAGAATTCGGGCCATCCTTGCGTGTTGCCGGCGTGACGAGGATGTCGGCCACGTCGGCGGCTGTGATGACATCGCAGGGATTGCGCGACGCGTTGCCGCCGGTATCGGGGGAGGATTGCGTTGCCGAACTCGAGACCGGATCCGTCGCGGCCCCGTCTTGCGCCGGGGCAGCGCCTTGCGTACAGGCGCACAAATTGCACAATGCGACAAGTCCGGCACGGGCGGCGAGATGGAATCGAACACGCATGGCAATGCTCCTCAATGGGCGGCAAAGAGCTTCGTGCACAGCGCGCCGAGCTTGCGCGCCAGCGGTTCGCCGCGATCGTTGCCTGCAGCGCCGCCGACAAGTTCGATACGGCAGTACGTGCTGCCTTTACGTGCGACCAGCGTGGCGCCGTCGGCGCTGCGGAGCGCGGTGTCGCCGACACCGGCGACCGGGATAGTGATGTGGCTGTAAGTGGTCGCCACTTGCCATGCCATTTCGTTGTCGAGCGGCATGGCGATGATCGACATGTGCGCGCTTTGCGTCTCGTATTGGCACTCCGTCATGCCTGGGTAGCTGTCTCTCTTCAGCGGGCCGGTGAGGGTGCCGGCCACATTGGCGGCAGTGATTACGTCGCAGGGATTGCGGGAAGTGTTGTGGCCGCCGGTGCCGCCCGATGTTTGCGCTGCCGGCGTCGAGGCCGGACTTGCCGCCGCACCGGACAGCGCAGGAGCTGTGCCTGGCGAACAGGCGGCGAGTGCGCAGAGCGCACAAGACAGAGCCAGAGTTTTCAATGATGCGAATCGCATGGCGCACTCCCGGGTCGATCGATCACTGCGCCGCCGCCGGCGCCTGCACGTTGTCGTACGTCAGACGCACATCTGTATGCGCTTTGTGGCCTTCCACCTGCGCATCCGATACGGTCTTCAACGTCAGCCCGTTGGCGCCGATCCAGATTTGTGCATCGCCGCTTCCGGCCGGCATCGTGGTTTGGGTGTGTGCCGCATACACGGTCGCGCGTTGGCCATCGATCGTTTCGGTTCGCATCACCTTGCAGTCGGACAACGAACTGCCGGTTTCTCGCTGGGCGTCGAGAACATCCTTCGGCGTAGCCGGGGTTTTCAGCCACCGGCCGTTATTGCCTATGTACAACGTGGTGGTGGTGTAAATCTTCTCGAACGGTTTGCCATTGACCGTGCCGGTCTCGTGGTATGGGGTTCTGGCCTGTTTGGCGATGGCATCCGAAACCGGCTTGCACGATGCGTCGTCGGCGTGCGCGGGCAGCGAGGCGAACTCGCTGGCAAGTGCGGCAAAGGCGATGAGGAAGATTGGCTTGATGGTTTTCATGTTGTCTCCGGAGTGGGTGATCGCGTTCCGCGTCATGCGAATAGCCGCATGACGAAATCGCGCCAGGCATGCGTGGTCGCGCCGAAAAAGGACAAAGTTTGCGAAGCGATCAAAAGCGGTGCTCCCCAGCCGAATGCCCGCGGCGATGGCGCATGCCGTCGACGGCCACCGGCACCAGCACGCAGGCGTAAAACAGCGCGAAGCTGGCCGATGCGCTGATGGGTATGCGCGAGATGGCCGGCAGGAGGATGCTGCACGTGGCGAGCAGCATCAGCCGCTTGTGCCAGTCGCTGCGCCGGCGCAACAAGATGGCGCTTGCGACCAGGATCGCGAAATCGGTCAGGATCACCAGATCGACCCCGAAGATCACGATGAAGAACCGGTCGCCGTGCGGCGCGTGCAGCTCGCGCTCGGTCGCGTGCATCAGCACGATCGGTCCGATCACGACGATCGCCAGCGCCAGCAGCGCGCCGAACACGCCCAATCGGCGGTGCCAGTGCGCGCGATGGGTCGAGATCAGGCAGGCCTGCGTGAAGAACAGCAAGAACCAGGACGTCATCAGCGCGCCATGCAGGTGCACCAGCCAAGGCAACGCCGGCGTGCCGAAAGCAACTTTGAGGTAGTACGTTTTTGCGAAGCCGATGACGACGACCGCGAAGATCCCGATCAAGGCCGCCATGAAAAAGCGGTGCTCGAAGCCCGATCGGACGTGCGGGTTGACCGCGACGTTCACGGCGTTGAACTCCAGCGGTAGGAGATGTGGCCTTTGCCCTTGCCGGTGATGTCGCCGTCCTGTTCCTCGCGCAACAGGCGGCCGCTTGACTTGGAAATCCAGATCGTGGCGTTCGTCGAACCCGTGTCGCCCTTGTATTGCTCGCGATAGACCGCAGCAGGTTGGCCATCCACCGTTTCGTCGCGCAGGTATGCGCAGGTGTGGTCGCCCAGGCCGTAGAGTTTGGGCGTGTCTCCCGCGAAGTCGTAGCCGGACATTTTCATCTGGCCGCCGCGGCTGCCGGTCTTGACGTTGGCGGCCATGATCTTGTCGCAGACGGCTTGGTCTGCGTGCGCGGCGAGGCTAAGCAAACTCGCAAGCAGCACAGTGGCAAACGAAATCGCAATTCGGTACATCGGTTTTCTCCCGGTGTGCGTGCCGCGTTCAGTGCAGCGCGTGGATAACGGCCTTGGCGAGGGCTTCGGATTTGTCCTGGCTTTCGAGTCCGTTGACCTGGATCAGGACCGTGCCGGACATGGCGTATAGGGTGTTGTCCTTGTCCCAGAGCGCCTTGTCGCCCACGCCACTGACCTTCGAGAGGTTGCCGGTGTGGACGAAGTTCCAGGTGTTCGCAGCCCTGTCCCCGGTGTCGATGTTGACGGTCACGCCCTGCGCGGTGGCGTCATCGTTGTTGTAGGCGCAGCCGGACGTCCATCCCTCCGCGCTCCCCGTGGGCGCGGCCGTGGTGTACGGCTGCCCGGACAGCTGCGCCGCCAGTGCGACGGGCAATACAGCGCAGACATCGATCGACTTCGCGGTTGGCGTGGTCCGCGCGGTGGTGCTGGTCTGGCCGGCGTATGCGGCGGTGAGCGCTGCAGCGCAAGCGAACGCCAGCAGGTACATGGATGTGATGTGTTTCATGTCGTTTCTCCGTGGCGGTCGCGGCAACGGTGCTGTGCGTTTCGTGGCGTGGAAACAGAAATGTCGGATCGACGCGCGGCTGTTGTGGCGAAAAGAATCACGACGGTTTGCAAGTTTCTTCGTCGGCCTTGATCCACTTGCCGCTCTTGTCGCGGAACCACGCGGTGTAGCCCGACAGGCCCGAGCCATGGGTCGTGAAAGCCTCCCGCGTATGGCCGGTCTGGCCATGGGCCATCTCCACTTCCTCGAAGGTTATGGTGTCGCCCTTCCAACCCGTGCTCTTGCCGACGCTGTAGACGCCGTCGCCGTTGCCGAGCATCACCGTTGTGAATTGCTTGCTCGACGGGTCGTAGCCCAGGTATTGCGCGACCTTGAAAGGTTTCGGGTTGGCTGCGCTGGCGTCCTGTTCGTAGCGGATCAGGATCCAGTGCCCGTCTAGGGCTTTTTCGGCGTGAAATTTGCCACTCGTCCCGCTCCCGGCATTCTTTCCTGCAGCCATGACGCCGGTGCATACGCCGTCGCCGAAAAACCCGGCGAGTTTGTCCGCGGATGCCGTGGATTCGGTCTTTTGCGCGTGGGCCTGCGCGTCGGCAAACAACGCGACGCAAGCGAGCGCGATCAGCGTGATGCATGTTGTGCGATTCATGCCCGTTTCTCCGGTGAAATGGTTGCAGCGGTGTAACGATGCCTATTCGATTGCTAGCCGGAACAGCCGTCGGGGATTTCCTGGCGCAGGTTCACCAACGGAATGTTGTTCTTCAACCTGACGATGTAGCCGTACTCGGGTACCGGATTGATGTGCACCAGACCGAGAAAGAAATTGATCGCCTTGGCGACGACCTTCGGCATGGCGTAGCCGATGCCGCCGCCGAGCTGCATGCCGAAAGTGCCTTGCCGGCAATCCACCGCCTGCGAAGCTTGCTTCAGCGCGGTGATGTTAGAAATGAGGTTGACGTAGGGACCAGTTGCGAATCCCAGGCCGCCCACGCCGACCATCAGGCGCTGGTCCACAGCGAACACCAGTGAATTGATGCCGACCGAAACGCCGCCGACTGCGTCGGCGATGTTGTTCTTGAGTTCCATCTTCAGTGGCGGGATGTTCCAGGAGCCATTGACGAAGTTCATCTCGACCGCGCCGCTCGCCGCGAAGTCGCCCTTGGAATGCAGCAGGGAAGTGCGCGCACTGAAACCGGTGGACAAGGACAGGCTCTGCTGGAACATCGCCATCAGCGGAACGCCCATGCCGCCCAACGGGATGGTGATCGCGGTCGGCACGGCGCCGGTTTCCTTGATGTTGGCGCGCATGTCCTGCGCGGCGATCGCGTCGAATGTGGTCGTGAAGCCCGCTCCGCCGCTCAGGACCACGTGCGCATTGATGCCGGTCTTCGGGCTTATGCCGAGATCGAAGACCAGATGCGGATTGACGAGATGAAAAATGGCGTTGACCCAGACCTTCACGCCGCTCTTTTCCTGGTACAGCTTCAGGCCGAGGCCGCCGCAGTCGAACGCGCACGCGTACATCTGCATGCCGTTGACCATGTCCACCGTGGGCGGCGGCGGATCGTTCGCGGCTTCGCCGAATCCCGCGGGCACCTGCGGAATATTCACGCCGGGCACGCCCGGCATTTGCACGCCGGTTTGCAGGAACCTTCCATGGCCCGCGCCCGGATGCCAGACCGCATCCGAAAAGTTCGCCTGCGTCGCCGGGCCATCGATCGCGTAGCGCAAGGCGTCGTCTCCATCCTGCATCGATGTCATTTGCTGCTGAACGCTGGAATTCGGCGTGCCCGGATAGTCGGGCGAGCTGTAGGTGACCATCGAGCGCAGGTCCACGGGCTGGTCGTAGTGGAAGTTGCCCTGCTTGATCAGGTCGGTGAGCTGCACCGGCCCGAGGATCAGCTTGACGTTGCCGCTGTCGCGCTGCGTGGAAAGCACGCGGCCCACGCAACGGCTGGTCGCGAACACGATATCGCCCGTCTTGAGTGCCGCCACCTTCGGATCGCTGGCATCGAGCGTCCAGTTCATGCCGTCGCCACCTGCGCCGCGTATCAGCTTGTCGCCGTTTTCCAGCAGCACGACCTTGTCCTGGTAGATCACGCCCGGCGCGGGTTTCGGCGCGACGCCGTACTTCAATTCCGTCGGCGAAAGATCGCTGGCCTTGAGCGCGTGTCCGACCTGGATCGGCACGCCCGGCACGAATCCGTTCCATGATGCGCGTGCTTGTGCTTGCGTCTTGACGTCCGCGACGCTTTCGCCGGACATGGGCGATGAGGGATGTCGGCCGCAACCCGTGAGCAAGAGCAGCATTCCGCACATTGCCGCGCTTGCGAAGGCGACGAGACGCGAATGGAAGCCCCGGCGCGCGCTCATTGCTCGTCCGCCTTCTTCATCAGCAGCACGCCGGTCTTGCCGGTCTTGCTGTCGCGGATCACGAGGATCATGCGGTGGTCGGCATTCGGATCGCCGGGCTGGAAGATCGTCAGGCCGGCTGCGCGCGCGGCGTCGATACCGGGTTTGGATCGTTGCAGTTGCGGGCCGACGACCAGCGCGTTGAGCATCGCGCCGACCGGATCTCCGCTCGACGCGGGTGCCTTCGTCTGGGCGATCGCCTGGTCCATCGCGGCCGCGCTCGGCATCTGCAATTCATTCCATCCCGCTGGCAGGTGGTCGTGGTACCAGGCTGCGGCGATTTCGGGCGGATCGTCGGTGATGATTTCGGTGACGCTGAAGTTCTTCGAGTTCGGCCCGGCCGCCGCTGCGGCCACCGCGGCATCGGTGCCGCTCGCGACCCTGATCGCGTTCGGATAGTGCGGCAGCCCGCTCTTGTCGTAGCGATAGTCGAGCGCGGCGACGACTTTTTCGGCGGGTTTGGATGTGCCAAGACCGGTGTCGTCCATCGGCGGACCCAATTGCAATGTACCGCCAGGAGTCCGGGTTGCCGGCTGCGTGCCGGCCTGGGCATTCACGGTCGCGCTGGATGGTGGCGATGGCTGGCTGTCGCCCTGCGGCGGTTTGCCGGGACCATCCCCGCCGCCATCCAACTTGCCGTTGCCTGTCGTATTGCCGCTTCCCTTGCCCGGCGTCGTATTCGCCACGAGATCACCGGCGGCACTTCCGCTAGTAGCCGGCAACTGGAGATCACCATTGCCGCCGCCGTTTGCGGGAGGAGAGTCCGTCGGTGCGTTGCCACTACCCGCCGCGCCCGACGCGCCATTCAAGATCGTTTTGCCGGCGACGTCGTAGCTTCCGCCGCCGCTGACTTTGCCGCTGCCGTTTCCGTTGCCGCCCGCGGGCGTGCCGTCTCCGCCGTTCGACGGGGCGTCGTTGCCGGCCACGGAGTTGCTGCCGCGGCCGCCGCCATTGACCTCGGCCGGGCTGCCTTTCCCGGGCGCGCCGCCGCCGTGCATCGCACCGCCGCCGGCTTGAACCTGCTCCGCGGGTGTCGAACGGCTCGTGCCGGGCTGCGGACAAGTCGGTTTCGTGATCGGCTGCTGACGCATCAGCCACCACGCCAGCAGGAAGCCCAGGATGAACGCGATGACGATGGCAGCGAGCCATCCATCGATGCGTTTGCGCGGAGGTGTTTCGGGCGAAGCGTCCATGGCACGAAAGTGATGGGGCGGGGATGGAAAGTCGTTTCCACTTCGCTGGCAGTTTTCTGGCAGAAATCCTGCCGTCGCGCGAAAGCCCGGCTTCTCCGCCCGAAAGAGCGGAGAAGCCGGATTCCTTCACCAACTGAAACCCGCGCCGACGCCGCCGGAGGTTTCATTGCTGCCGAAGGCGGCACCGATGGAGATGCTGGCCTTGTGGTCTGAGAACATGTGCTGGTAGCCGAGCGAGACGGCCGACTCGCCGTTGTAG
>Ga0070681_10000033_pt1 | contig 98612 bp, 113 predicted proteins | sample KBSC83BmetaG_FD_65650 | JGI IMG/M metagenome (GOLD analysis project Ga0070681, IMG submission 65650) | Corn rhizosphere microbial communities from Kellogg Biological Station, Michigan, USA - KBS C8-3B metaG | ecosystem: Host-associated > Plants > Roots > Rhizosphere | place: USA: Michigan...
GCCCCAGCTCAGCCGGGCCACTATGGCTCCGCCGTTGCGGCGGACGGTGCTTCCGTGGATGGTCAGCATGATGGTCTCCCTCCGGGCAAACCGGCCGCGGGCGCGCAGCGCCTCGGACCGGGGGATGATCCCGCACGAGGGGCAGCCGCGCCGGGCGCTGCCCATGGTCTTGATCCGGCGCTCCTCGCGGCGATCACCGGCCCAGACCCGGGCCAGGTGCCAGGTGACGCCCAGCCGCCGGGCCCGCTTCAGGAACTTCGCGCCCTGGGCGCCAGTCCGGTGGTCGATCATGCGCTGTACCAGGCGGCCCTCATGGCACCACCCGATGTAGTGCCGGAAGACCGTGCCGCTGGTGATCTCGCCGGCCTCGTACGCCCGGACCGGCTGACCCTTGGCGTACAGCAGGCCCCGGTCCAGGTGCAGCAGGTAGATGATGCCGCGCGGGTCGGCCAGATCGATCGCGGCCGGGTCGAGCCCCCGAAGGCAGGGCACCGGCTCCAGCAGGACGGCGGTCATGACCTGAACTCCCGGGCGCCCCGGGCCGGCCGCGCGATGATCCTCACGCTGCCACCTCCGCGGAGGTCAGCTCCGGCAGCTCGTCAGTGATCCGGCGGGCAGCCTGCTGGATGCGGGTACCGCAGGTCCTGATCATCTTGCGGGCGGCCTCGGGGTCACCCTGCATCCAGCCCAGGACATAACCGAAGCTGTAGCCGCTGGTGTCGGCGCCCAGGGTGGCGGCGGCGATGTAGGCGACGGACTCGGCCTCCAGCTCGTTCCGGCCGTTGCTGCCCTCTCCCTCGTGCATCAGGACATGCGCGGCCTCGTGCAGCGCGGTCTTGAACTGTGCCATCGTGTCCCGGCCATCGGTCGCGATCAGCACCGACTTGCCGGCCCAGGAGGTACGGCCGTTGACCTGCGAGGCGGGGTGATCAATGAACGGGACGAAGGCGACCGAGAAGCCCTGGCTCTCGATGAAGGCCACGACCCGGTCCAGCAGCCCGGCGGGCGCCTCGCCCGTCAGCCGCTTCACGGGCTCGGGCAGCTCGGCGCCCTCAGTCTGGGAGACATCAAAGACCGGGACCGGGACGAAGAACGTGGAGCGCTTGACCTCTCCGGTCTCCTCGTCCTCGGTCTTGCGGGTGGCCGGGGCCCAGATCCAGATGGCCCGCTCGCCCTTGATCACGTTGCGCCCCAGGGACAGCCATCCGGTGGACCCGTCCTTCTTGCCGTAGCTCATGACCCGGGTGGCGTGCGGGCACTGGGCCATGATCAGCATCGTGTTGCCGAAGCTGTAGGTGCGGAACCGGGCCTGCACATCCAGGTAGGCCTGCCAGGCGCCCGTGGTCACCAGGGCGGAAATGCCGTCAGACAGCTTCTGGGTGATCTCGGCCCGCCGGTCGGTCTTGCTGTTCCTCGTGCTCGTCATAGGACCATCTTAGCAAGAAAAGCTGTATTGCACAACCGGTATACCGGGTCGGCCAGGACACGAGAGAGGGCCCGGCGGGCTGGTGGCCGCCGGGCCCTCAGGTCAGCCGGGACTACTGCTCGCGGGCCACGTCCCACAGCTCCTCGTTCGGGCGGGGGTTCTCGACCCGGTCGATCTCGGTCTGGTGATCCCGGCGGAACATGTCCGCCAGCTCCTGGGCCGCGGGCTCCAGGCCCGACATCATCTTCAGGAACTCATCAGCCGCGGCCTTGGTGGCGGGGTTGGTGGGCATGCCGTCCTGCATGGTGGCGACGATCCCGGCAACTCCCGAGGTCATCTCCCTCATGGACTCCGGCATGCCGTCGAAGGTCCCGATCATGTCGCCGGGGCCCTCGGGCTGCCAGGTGCTGACCGCCTTGCTGAAATCCTCGGCGGCCCGGGTGATAGGCGAGGCCATGGATCCTCCTCCTCCTAGTGGTGCCCGCTCCGCCGGGGTGCGGTACGGGACGGTCTCAGGACGCCGGGTAGCGGATGCTGCCGGGGCCGGCATCCGGCCGTCCTCGGGGTCAGCGCGCCGGGACGGGGGCCGGACCACGTAGGCCGGACCCGCCTGGCGGGCACTGCGGCGCCGTCTCCAGAATAGCAAGGAACCTGCCAGGATGGAGCCACCCGCTGCCCAGGCTGCCGCACGGGACCGCAGCGGGGCGCGCGTAGCCCGCCAGTTCGAGAACCGCGAGTACACCGCCAGGGGCTGCACAGCGCCCCAGGCGCGGCGGGCGCCCGAGCGCACGCGGGGAGCGGCATACCGCACTCCCCGGCGGGACTGCGCGCGTCCCCAGGCGATGCCCTGGCGGCTCAGGCGGCGCGCATGACGCCACCGGCCGCCCGCTGCCGCCCGCTGCGCGTTGCGCTGGTTCCGGCGCGCCTCGGCCGCCATCAGCCGGGCATCCTTGCGGTCCTGCCGGCCGCCGGCCTTCGCGTTCTTCCGGTTCTGCCGGCGGAGCTTCCTCGCCTGGGTACGCTGCCGCCCGGCGGCGGTCGGGTTGCGCAGGAACCGGCCGAAGGCCCGGGTGCGCCGCAGCCGCCGGCGGCCGACGGCGTTCGCCGGCGCGGGCTGCTGGGCCGCTGCCTGCTGGCGTGCGGCCCGGGCCTGGCGCGCCTGGGACTTCTGCGCGCGCCGGTACTGGCGCCGCTGGCCCGGCCGGAACATGCTCGGCCGCCCGCCCGGGAACCCGGGAACCGCGCCGCCGCGCCGCCCGAGCGCGCTGCGCCGCCCGGGCTGGCCCGAGGCCGTCATCCGGGCGGCGCGCCGGGCCTGGCGCCGGGCCTGGCGCGGGCTCGCTGCACTACCGGGGACGGCACGGCCGCGCCGTCCGCCGCCGAACGGGTGCCGCAGAGTGCGCCGGCCGCGGGCACCTGGTACCGCGGGCGGGCCGCCGCGGTGACGGCCAGACCGGGACCCGGCACCGCCGGCGCCCTTGCGGCCGAAGGGATTCAGGCGTGCCAGGCCCTTACGGCCGGACCCTCCGCCGCTAGTGCCCTTCCGGCCGCCGGCGGCGCCTCCTGACCGTCCCTTGCGGCCGAGCAGGCCCCCTCCGGCCCGGCCACCTCCGGCGGTGCGTCCACGGCCGAGCCCGGGCAGGCCGCGGCGCTGGCCGCCCTTCTGCCCGCGGGTGATGGTCCGGGTCGTGCGCTGCCGCCGCATCCCGCGGCGGCGCGGTCCGAACGGCGCGAAGTGCCGCCGCAGGTGCGGATAGAAGCGCAGGATCAGCAGCCCGAGGACCGCGATGATCACGGCAATGATGATGATGACAGCCATGCCGCCGCCGGCTGCATGTGCCAGGGCGGCCCCTCCGATGGCCAGCAGCAGGAGAAGCATGACCCCGCGCCGCCGGCGTGGCCGGCGCGGCGCGGTGGTCTCCGGGGTGGCTTCCTCAGCCAACTGCGACACCTCCAGGGATGAACTGGCGGGGCGTGGCGATCAGCTCGCCACCGTGCCCGTTGCCCGCGGCCGGGACGGCCACGGGACGACTTGCGGGCTTCTGGGACTCGGCCGCCCGGCGGGCGGTCAGCAGGCGGCCAGCCAGCCGGCGCTGATCCGAGGACTCGGACAGGAACCGGGCGACCGCCCGGCCGGCCGGCAGCTCATCGACGGGCAGTCCGGCCAGCCACTCCTCGGCCTCCTGGACGCGCTCATCGGAGACGCCCTCGGGAATCCGGGACTCAGCGGCCAGGTGCGCCTCGGCGTGGTGCACGGCGGGCGGGGTCACTGGCGCGCCGGCAGGGGCGGGGCGGGCGGGCGCCTGGCGCGGGACTGGCACGGCGGCAGCCTCGATGGCCGGCGCGGCCTGGCGCGCCACCTCCGGCGCGGGCTCCTGCGCCACTGGCACGGCCGGGGGCGGCGCGGCGCGGTTGCCCTGGCGCGGCTGGCGCGGCGCGGCGTCCTGGCGCGCGGCACGGATCTGCACCGGGCCGTGCTCCATGTAGTCGTCGATGGCCTCCTGCGGGCTGGTCGTGCCGAGCCAGGTGGCACGGCGCATGACCCGGACCCAGCCAACCGGGTGCCAGGCGGCGCGGGTAGTGCCCAGGCGCACCGCGTGCGGCTCGATCAGGCCCTGGGCCATCAGCTTGTCGCGGCTGACCCGGCGAGAGTGCGTGGCCCACAGCCACGGGGAGATCGAGGACATCAGGCCGAAGGTAAGCGCGGCAACGGTCGGCCGCCAGTGGTCAGCGAAGTGGCTGTAGTTCATGCCCCCGATGACCAGGGCCAGGAGATAGGAGGCACCGCGGATGCGGGCCGTGGCGTCGTTCGAGACCTGGGCCAGGTGAGCCTGATAGGCCAGGCCGACGGCGATCGACTCCAGGGTCAGCGCAACCAGCACGATCCATCCGTGCGCTACCGGCAGGTGATCCCGCAGGTAGGCGTACTGGCCGATGAAGGCGACGATGTTGACCGCGATGATGGGAACGGCGGTCAGGACGGCGCTCATCCCGTGGCGGAAGCCGGCGGTGCGAACCCAGGCGGCAAACCGCCCGGAAGGCTGGATTACCAGGTCCTCCAGCAGCTCAGCGGCGATCTCAGAGTTCACCGCGCCCTTGCTCACCATGATCATCTTCTCCTCGTGTCGTGTCCTCAGCACCATCACATTATCAAGAAAACCTATATTCGTCCAAGGTCGCACCGCCGGACCCCGGGTTTTCCGGGGTCAGGGCCCTGCCTCGGTCACAGTCACAGCCCCTGACCTGGGAACCCTCGAAAGTGTGATCGGAGAGTGATCCAGTGACTGTGACCTGTCTCGAACAAGGTTCCTTGCCAGGATTCCGGGCCCGGATCACAGTGATCCTGTTTGGACGGGACCGCGATCGGTGATCACTAGCAATGAAACTGATATTTTCAGTGTTACCCATAGGAACGACTGATCACTACCTGAGGAGCCCGAGGTGACTACCCCAGACCACGCCAGGGTGTGGGAGCACGTAGCCGAGTGGAGCGGCGTGGCTGCCCTGACGGCATTCGCGGCCATCGCGCTCGGCCCGCAGCTGCAAATCCCCGGCTGGGCTCCGGCCATCATCTGGTGCGCCATCGCCATTGTCGGCGCGATCACGGCCGGAGTGCTCATGGAATCCGGCGCGGCCGGCACATGGGTCCTGGCGCTCGGCGGATGGCTCGCCGGCTGGAGCGCCTGGGCCGGGGACCGCGGCATATGGCACGCTGTGGTCGTGGTCGCCTGGCTCATCGGCCTGCTGATCCTGGTCCCGGCCGGCGCGCTGATCATCGGCGCGACCCTGCGGCGTCAGCCGAAGCCTGCTGCCCTGGAGGCCGCGCCGGACGATGCTGAGGCAGCGCGCCAGCGGGAGCTGGAGCAGTGGGATCACATGTGGTCCGAACTCGGCTTCACCGGGGTGGTGACCGAGGAAGTCGCCCGGGAGCGCGGCAACCGGGTGGCCCGGATCACCCTCCCCCGCACCGGCCAGGTAACCCTGCGCCGGCTGGAGGAGGCCGCCCAGCCAATGGAAGTGATCTTCCACCTCCAGCCGAACTCGGTGGACTTCGAGCACGGCTCGCACTCCGGGGAGGCTGTCGTCCGGCTGCGGGAGACGGACTCGCTGGCCGATTCGGTCTCGCTGACCAAGCAGTACTACGCGCGGACCATCACCAAGCCGATCCCGGTCGGCATGCTGGAGACCGGCCCGGTCGCCACGATCAAGATGCGCGAGATTCACGGCTACATCGTCGGCATGACGGGCGCCGGCAAGTCCAACCTGCTGAACGTTCTCATCGGCCAGACCGGCCGGTGCGTGGACACCATCATCTGGGCCATCGACATGAAGGGCGGCCGGTTCGCCCGGCCCTGGATCCAGCCCTGGATCAACGAAGAGGCCGACAGCCCCGTCTTCGACTGGGTGGCTACCACCAGGGAGGAGGCCGCGCTGATGATGAACTGCTTCATCGCGGCCATCGATACCAGGTCCCGGTCCGGCAAGGGCGGTTCCAAGATCAATCCGAAGGCCTCGATGCCGCAGATCATCCTGCTGACCGATGAGATGGCCGTGCTGTTCAGCCCCGAGCGGGGCCGCCGCGGTGACCTGGCCGAGGGAGCCACGACCAACTTCGACTTCCTGGCCAAGGCCGTCTCTGTCATCCAGATGGGCCGGTCCGAGGCATGCAGCAGCATCTGGGCCACCCAGCGGGGCACCAACTCGATGGCCGGCTCCAATGACATGAAGTCCCAGTGCGACCTGAAGATCCTGCTGGGCGTGGCCGACGAGGCCGAGGCCCGGTACCTGCTGACCGATGACCGGGCCGCGCAGAAGCGGGCCGCGGCAGCCCGGAGCATCAGGGGCGCCGGGGTCATCCAGCAGGGCCGCACCTCCACCCCGATGGTGAAGTTCTTCCACCACGATCACCCGCTGGATCCCGACAGCGAGACCGAGCAGAGCCTGTGCGAGGACGGCTGCGTGCCGGAGTGCCCGGTCCGTAAGTCGGCCATCGAGATCGGCCGGATGCGCCCGAAGATGGACCTGATGACCGCTCAGGGCATGGGAGAGGACTACGCCCGGCGGTGGGAGCGCGCCCGGGACGAGGGCCTGCTGACCCGGGCGGCCCCCGTCATCACCGCCGCGGTGGAGACCGACAGCTTCGAGGACATCATGACCGGCGGCGGGATGAGTGATCCGGAGAAGGACACCCATCCGGCCCGGGTCCGGATGCGCGAGATCCTGGCCGCCCGGGGCGTGACGGGAGCCACCCCCAAGACCCTGGGGTACAAGCTGGAGGAGGATGGCCTGCCGGTCGCCCGGGAAACCATCCAGCGGTGGCTGGCCAAGGATGCCGAGAAGGACTACGTGCACCAGGCCAGGTTCGGCCTGTGGCGGATCGGGCCGGACCCGGCGCGGCAGACCGACCCGGGCACCGCCGCCTAGGCCTTAGCCGGTGCCTCGCCGGCATCCTGAGGGGCCTCCGGGGCCTCTTCAGGCGTGCCGGCAGGCAGTGGCAGGGGCGGCTGCCCGGCGGCCGTCAGGGCCCGCTGAGCCTCGGCATCCAGGCCACCGCGCTCGGCGTCGGCCGACAGCAGCCGACCCGTCACCTCGTGCACCTGAGCCAGGTGATGGCGGGCCGCCTCGTGCTGCTCGATCATGACCTGAAGCCGCTGCGCGGCTCCCTCGCTGACCGCGGCGGAGTGCGCGGCGGCCTCGCTGGTCATCCGCCGGGCCTCAGCCCGGGCGCCGGTCAGCACCGTCTCGGACTGCTCGCGGGCCCCGGCCGCCACCCGGTCGGACTCGTCCCTGGCGGCCTGGAGGATCTGCTCAGCCTCAATCCGGGCGTCAGCCAGGACCTGGGCCACCTCGGCCTCAGCCGCCGCCTGGTTCTGGGTGACCTCGGCAGCGGCCAGCTTCATCAGGTCCGAGACCAGCTTGGGGGCCTCGGGAGAGCGGGCGGCCGTCTTCAGGATCGTCCCGGCCTCGTGTCCGACATGCTGCTCCAGCTGCCGGAGCCGTGACAGCAGCCGGTGGATGAAATCATCCACCTGCCCCTTGTGATAGCCGCCGTCGGTCTCCTCGAAGGCGGGAAGTGCGGGGTCATGGATGACGGGCTGGACCGCGGTGCCGGCCGGGCCGGTCGGCTGGGCGTTGTCTCCGGTGCTCATGGTCAGGTCCTCCGGGTTCGCTGGCGGGATTGCGGTCAGGTGTCATAAACCCCGTCGGACAGGCCGGGAGCCTGGACCCAGGAGTCAGTAGCGAGCGGGCCGTAGACACCCAGGCCGCCAGGCGCAAAGTTACCGGGCGTGATGATAATCCGCTGCGTTAGCACGGAAGCCGACAGCGCCGGGACGGCTGCCAGCGCCGCGCTCGCGCTCACCATGGCCATCAGGCCCCCATCAGGCTCCCGGCCTGGACCTGGTCCGCCGTCAGCGCGTAAGTCGTGTCGGTGAAGCCCTGATCGGTCCCGTCGGCCAGCTGGCACTCGGCCTGGTTACCCGGGTCCCGGGTGGCGTCGGCAGCATCAGCCAGCGTGACCACCCCCTGGACCGGCACGAACTGCTTGGTCGTGGCATCGATCGCGCCGCCGCCGCTGTACTGGTCGGCGGCGGTCGCGACCGGGTAGGTCAGGACAGCCGGGTCCGCCACCTCAGGCCGCCAGGGTGAGCGATCCCGAGGCGATGGTGAAGGTATCGCCCGCGTTGGTGGTCTTCGCCGCGGTGAGCGCGCCCCACCACAGCCGGACGGGCGTTCCCGCAGAGTCCCACAGCTCGATGCCATTGACCGTGGTGGCCGGCATGTTGGTCACCGTGACTGCCACGTTGGAGGCCTTCGAGCCGGCCGAGGCCGCGGCGAAGGTGACCTGGGGCGCGCCGGTCCCCGAGGTGTACCCGCCGCTGGTCGCCAGCTCGGTGCCGTTGGAGGTATTGGTGCCGTTCGCCGTCATCAGCCGGCAGGTGATGGGCGTGGTCGGCGCGGTGAAGGAGCCGCCGACGCTGGCGTCCAGCAGCTTGTTCGAGAACGTCTGGTCGAGGCTAGACACTGGCCGGGCTCCCGTTCAGGATCGTTAGGCAGGTTCCGTCGGGGCACCCGGCCTGAGCGCAGCAGCGGAAGTGGCGGCTGACCATCACCAGGCCGTTCTCAGCCGGCACCACTACCTGGTGGTGCGGCTGGTCATCGGTCTCGTGGCAGCCATCGCACTCGCGCTGGGCCCGCTCCGGGGTCTGCGGGTCGCTCATGGGGCACCTCCTGATCCTTCTGGGGTTGGGGGTCGGGTTACCAGGTCCGGAAGACGGCGCTGGCGCCAACCGAGGACCGGGTGTCGGTCCGCTTGACATCCACCGTCGATACCGAGGACCAGCCGTGGTCGGGCACAATGTGCTCGGACTTACCGGTCGTGAGAGCGCGGGTGATGACCTGCGCGCCGTGCGCGTGATCGTGCAGGACCACGTGCACCACGGCGCCGGACTGACCGGCCAGGTCCAGCGCGCAGTACTTGTAGGCCGGCGGCTCCTTGTAGTCGGCCGCCCCGGCCCACACCGGGATGCTGACCGGGGGCTGTCCGGGGACCAGCGTGATGTGCATGTCGTCATCTCCCTGCCTGTCGGCCTTGAGGGCGTCCGGGAGCACCCGGGCCGCGAGCTGGCCCTCCGGCCCGTGGAAGGCAGAGCAGTCCACGGCGCCGGAGATCCCGGCAATCGAGGCCTTGTCGGTGAACTGGAGCAGCAGCGGGGTCCGGCCGCCGTAGGGCGCCCACCAGGAGGCCGGCACCCGGGAGTAGAGGGCCGCAGGGTCACCCGAGCCCAGGACGTACTCGCTGGCCCACAGCCAGTCGCAGAACGTCAGGGACTGGCTGTCGGTGAACCAGTGCGGGGCGTAACCGCCGACCGGGTGCCGCGGGTACAGCTTCCGCAGCTCCCGGGTGGCGTCCACGGCCTGGGCATGGCTCGGGCTGCCGTCCGGCGCGCGCTCGAAGTCCACGACAATGCCAAATCCGGACAAGCTCCCCGCATGCTTCGCGAAGAACTCTGCCTGGGCGCCGCCGGAGCCCTTAGCGTCCAGGAACAGGTAGGCCAGCGGCACGAACCCGTGCCGGGCGACCCGGAGCATGGCGGGCTTGGCGGCAGCCCAGCGGGGATTGACGTAAGTCAGCCCCTCGGTGACCTTCTCCGCGCCGAACCGGCAGACGGCGCTCACCCTGGCCCAGTCGGGGCTGCCCTGGAACGAGGAGCAGTCGGGGCCGTAGATAACTTTCCCGGTCACATACCTTCCGGGGCCCCGGATACCCCGTGGTAATGTCTGTCCCGAGGAACGAAGGTGACGTGCAGAGGCCCCGTCCGGCTAGCCGGGCAGGGCCTCTGTCGTATCTCCGCAGCTACCGGATGGACTCCAGGTAGTCGGCGGCATCCTTCAGGTCCTCGATCTGAGTGGCCGGCGGGAGGGCGGCCAGGATCTGGGGGCCGTAGCGCTTGGTCCGCAGCCGGTTGTCCAGGATGGCCACCAGGCCGGCGTCATCAGCATGCCGGATCAGCCGTCCGAAGGCCTGGGTCAGGACCAGGATCATCGACGGGATGGTCATCCGGGTGAAGCCCGCCCACCGGTCGTTGTAGCGCCTGATCAGGGCGTCCACCCGGGCCTGGATCAGGATGTCACTCGGCACCGCGAACGGCAGCTTGTCGATGACCACCAACCGCAGGGCCTCACCGGGAATGTCGATGCCCTCGAAGAAGGTCCGCAGCCCGAAGATCACCGCATTGCCGTGCTCGCGGAACTGGCGCACCATCTCGGGGGCCGGGTAGTCGTCCTGCTTGAGCACCATCAGGCCCGCCCGATCGAACTGCCGGGCCAGCGCCCTGTAGGAGTCGTTCATCGCGGTGCGCGAGGTGAACAGCAGCAGGGCGCCGCCGCCGGACTTCGTCACCAGCTCGGCGGTGACCTCCTGGGCGCCGGCCCGCCACTGCGACTGGGTGGCCCGCTCGGGAGCGGGGAAGTCGCGGCCGGGAACGTACAGCCGGGACTGCTCGGGGAAGTTGAACGGCGAGCCGGCGTCGAAGGTGATCGCCTCGTCCCCGCCCAGGCCCAGCGTCTCGGACAGGTAGCCGAAGTCCGGGGTGCCGTCGCGGTGCCTGCCGGTGGTCAGGGTCGCGCTCATCATGATCACCGGGAACTGGTCCCACATGGCGGACCGCAGGAAGCCGGCCACGCTGATCGGAGCTGACCGCAGCAGGATCCGGGTCCTGGCCTGCCCGCGCACCTCGTAGCTGTCCTGCTCGATCCAGCGGACGGTCTCCTCGGGCGCGTCGGTGGCGTAGTCCATCAGCCGGCACATCCAGTCGTCGGTGCGCCGCATCAGCCGCTGGCGGACCAGCTTGCCGTGGTCATCGGCCGGCCGGGTGTGCTTGACCTGCTCGCGGATGTCGTCGATCGCCTGCCAGAGGCTCTTGATCGCCGGGCCCAGCTCGTCGAGGATCCGCTTCACCGGCAGCGGCATCGGGTCGGCCTTGCCGTTCTGCGACCGGACGAAGTCGGCGTACATCCGGGCTGCCTGGCCGAACAGCGCCCGCAGGGCCTCGTCCATGTCCGGGCCGGGCTCCTCGTCCTCGCTCATCAGGTAGCCGCCCAGGTCGCCGTACAAGCGGCCCAGGGCGCCCTCGGTCATCGAGTCCTCCAGCGCCTTGGTCGCGGCCTCGGGCAGCGTGTGTGCCTCATCCACGGCCACCACGCCGATCTCGCCCAGCAGCGCGACATTGCCGCCAGTCGCGTTCCGCAGCTGGAGGTCAGTCATCAGCATCGCGGTGTTGGTGATGACGATGTTGGCCTCGGCGGCGGCGGCCTTGGCGCGCTCCGCGAAGCACTTCTCCGCGAACGGGCAGGACTTCTTGCCCGGGCACTCGGCAGCGCTCATCGAGAACGGCGCCCAGTCCCTGTTGGCCAGGGCCGGGAACATCTCCCGGTCCAGGATCCGCTTCGCGGCGATGGCCAGGGGGGTGCTCATCTCCTCCATCAGGTCCAGGACCTGGCGCTGACGGGCGTCGGGGTTCTTGATCTGCTCGGCCCGGGCGAAGCAGGGATAATTGCTGCGGCCCTTCAGCACCGCGTAGGTGAACGGCAGGCCCAGGTGCTCAAGCAGGAAAGGCAGGTCCTTGCGCGCGTACTGCTCCTGGAGCGCCTTGGTGGCGGTCGCCACGACCGCGGTCTGGCCGGTGGCCCGCGCGTGCTGGATCAGGGGAATCAGGACGGCCAGGGACTTGCCGGTGCCGGTGCCGGCCTGCATCAGGCCGTGCAGCTTGCCGGTCAGCGCCTGCTCGATCTGCGCGGCCAGGGCCATCTGGGCGGGACGGGCCGTGTAGCCGGGGAGACTGGCGGCGAGGACCTCCTGGGCCTCCGCGAAGCTGGTGGGAGTCGTCATCAGGAGCTGTCCTCTCATCGGGTGCCGTCGGCCCGGGATCCCGGGCGGTAGTTCCATTATATTAGCAAGAAACTCTGTAGCGCAACCTGATCAGGGTACCCGCCGGGTAGCAATCAACCTTGTATCATCGAAGGGTGACAGCCGTGGCGGAGGCAGAAGCAGAAGCCAGCTGGCCAGAGGGGATCCTCTTCTGGCCCCCGAAGGTGATCCCCTTCCAGACCGACTTCATCGCCCGGATGTACCTGATGGGGCGTGCGCTGCTCGCGGCCGATCTCGGGACCGGCAAGACGGTCATGTCCCTTGGCACCACGGCGCTGGCGATGGAGCGCGGTGACATCGACATGATCCTGGTCGTCTGCGAGCGGAACAAGCTAGCCGAGTGGAAGGCCGACTTCGGGATCTTCACCCGGATCGCGGCTGAGGTCTACCACGGACCGCGGCGGCTGCGCCTGCTGGACGGACCGCTGCCGCCCGCGCTGATCACCACCTACGAGACCTGCCGCCAGGACGTAGCCGTCTTCCCGCCGAAGGGATCACGGAGCAGGACCCTGGCCCCCGGGCCGCTCATGGAGGCCATGAAGGGCTTGCGAGTCGCGGTCATCTATGACGAGGTGACCAGGCTCGGGCACCGGTCCAGCAAGCTCTACAAGGCACACCACTGGATGCAGGGCCAGCTGCGGAAGGCTGACCGCGGTCTGGGCGTCCTGGGACTGTCAGCCACGCCGATGGAAACCGACCACGAGAACATCTTCAGCGAGCTGCGGGTCATCGCGCCGCATGCCATGCCGACGGTGGCCGAGTTCGAGCGGCGCGTCATCCGCAGCCGCCACCCGGTCTACGGGACCCCGAACTACAGCCCCGAGGGCGTGGAGTGGTTCCGGGAGATAGTCGCCCCGTGGATCCTGCGCAAGCGCAAGAGCGACCCGGACGTGCGCGAGTGGTTCCCGCCGCTGACCGAGAAGTTCCTGCGGATCGAGATGGGTGCCCGGCAGCGCGCGGCCTACCAGGCGCTGGAGGACCTGGCCTGGGACAGCGAGGGCAACTTCCGCGAGGTGCCCGGGCTGAACACGCTGCTGCACCAGCTGGCCGGGGATCCCTGGGCCGTCGGGGAGGGCGCCCGGACCGGGACATCGGCGCTGACGAAGATGGTGGCCGAGGAGATGACCGAGCTGGAGACCTGCCCGTCGGCCAAGGCCGAGGAGCTGATCCAGCTATGCGACCTGGTGATGTCCTCCGGCGGGAAGCTGCTGGTGTTCTCGTTCTACACCACCGTGCTGCGGGCGCTGCGCCGCCGCCTGGAGGGCCGCCCGGTGTATGTCTATACCGGCGAGCAGTCCGGAGCCGACCGCGAGGACCAGAAGGCCCGGTTCCGGGCGCACCAGGGGGGAGCGATCCTGCTGGCCTCCGACGCCGGGGCCCGCGGCATCAACCTGCCGGAGATCAGCTATGTCGTGGAGTATGACGTGGCCCGCACGCACGCGCTCCGCCAGCAGCGAATCGGCCGCGGGCACCGGCTCGGGAAGCAGGACCCGCTGACCGCCATCACCATGACCCTGGAGGGCACGATCGAGGCCAGCTCGGTCCGGACCCTGCTGCGGCGCAACGCCGACCAGGACTACATTCTCGGGGACGAGGGAGCGGACCGGCATGTCAGCGCCCGCGACCGAGCCCTGATGTTCGCCCAGTCCCGCCCCCGGAAGGTGCCTGATGCAGCCCCGCCTGACTGAAGCCGCCATAGAGCAGATGCGATCCGCTATCGAGAGTCTTCCCGTTCCTCAGGTCGTGAGGGACGGGATCGGGTGGGACACCATGCCCGCGCTGACCCCGGACGGCCTGACGATGGTCCCGATGATCATCCTGAAAGTCCCCGGGGCGCTTGACCCGGCCGGGGACCCCGTCTACGTGCTGCACACCGGGATCCCCGGCGTGGAAGTGCACGAGAGTCAGGCCGGATGGAACGAGGCCGTTCGCAGGGTCTACAGCAGCGCTCAGGCAGAGTGTGATGAGCGGGCGACCTGGTACCGGTCCCACGGCAACGGCCATGAGCGGCGCTCGCCCGGCGGCCTGCACCTCCCGGGCAGGTAATCCGGCCTGACCCGGTGACCAACCCGGGCTCAGGCTGCCAGCATCGAGATCACCTGGCCGGCTGAGCCGGCTGCCCCGGCCGCGCCCGTGCCAGCTCCCGAGCCGGCCGAGCCGCCCTGCACCGTGACCGATCCGCTGCCGGTCAGCGGGGTCGTGGTGAAGGTGATCACGGTGCCCCCGCCGCCACCCCCGCCGCCGCCGACATTGCCGGTGATCGGGGTGGCTCCGTTGCCGCCCTGGGCCGCGATGATCCCGTTGTTCAGGACCGACTTGGCCAGGATGACCACTACCCCGCCGCCAGATCCGCCGCCGCCGCCCGAGTGCGTGCCGTCGCCCGAGCCCGCGCCGCCGCCCGCGCCGCCGCCCAGCAGGGCCAGCTGCCCTGCCCACAGCGCCAGGCCCGCCAGGGCGTTGTAGGGGAGCTGCCAGGGCGCGGTCGAGGGACTGCCGCCCACCGTGCCGCCAGCGCCTCCTGAGCCCTTTGAGGGGCTCGATCCGCCGTGCCCGCCCGCGCCGGCCGCGAGCGAGGACATCGAGGGAGCCGCGGCCCCGGCATTGACGGTGCCCGCGGCCCCTGCCCCGGCCAGGTACATCAGCGAGCCAGCCAGGGTGCCCGGGCTGGAGCCGGACCCGTTGGACCCGGAGTTGGTGATAGTCCCGTTGTTCACGACGGGCCCGTTCACCTGGAGCGGCAGGCCCGCGGTGTCGAGCGTGACGCCGGAGCTGACCGTCAGGCTGGACGGCGGGTTGGCCAGGAAGGCACCGGTCAGCGTGTAGGTGCTCCCGGCCAGGGTCATCCCGGAGTGCGTGGTCGTGCCGTCCAGGGTGATCGCCCCGGCTGTGCCCGGCCCGAAGATCCCGTAGAAGGAGATGGCGTTCGGGGCGTCCAGAGCACCCGGGATCCGCACCGTGTCCCCGGCCGTGCCGAGTACCACGGTGCCCGGGTCCGGCGCGCTGGCGCCAGCGCCGATGGCGGTGGATCCGTCCCCGCTGGCGCTGGCCCCGGCGCCTACTGCGGTAGACCCGTCCCCGGCTACGGTGGCCCCGTTTCCGACCGCGGTCGAGGTGTCCCCGGTCGCCTGGGAGGCGGCCCCGAGCGCGGTTGCCTGGGCTCCGGGAGCAGTAGCCCGCTGGCCGAGCGCAACCGCCCCGGATCCGGCCGCCTGGGCCGCCTGGCCTGCCGCGGTGGCATTCACGCCGCCCGCTGTGGCCCCCTGTCCCACGGCGGTCGCAGCCGCGGCCGTGGCCTGCGCGGTGTCTCCGAAGGCCGAGGAGGTGTCCCCGCCAGCCGAGGAGCTGTTCCCCAGGGCGGTCGAGCTGGCCCCGGTGCCCGGGAAGGTCAGCTGGACCGCGGCGGCCGAGGAGACCTGCACGTCGATGTCGGGGAAGACCTTCGCGCTCTGGCCGGACGGCTGAGCCTGGATGTCTACCCGCTGCGGGGCGTCCAGATAAAAGTCAATGGTGCCGTCGGAGGTGATCCACGGGTTGGCCAGCAGGTCCGAGGAGATCCCGTCAGCGTAGACCGGCACCCCGACCGGGGTCTGGGTGCCGTTCTCGAACACGGTGATCACCGAGCCCGCCAGCAGGTCGCCCTCGCTGTCGGTCACCTGGCCCAGGTAGTGCGCTCGCATGATGCCTCCTCACCGCTTCCCTGGCGGGGTCACAGCGCCGCGGCGATCTGCTGGTAGGAGGACACCAGGCCGGTGCCGGGCGACCCGCGCTCGATTGCCTGCCAGGTCGCGATGGTGGCGGCATCAGTGAAGACCGGCTCCGGCGTGGTGTTGGCCTCGTACCAGTACAGCCACTGGCACAGCGGGAAGTCCGAGATGGCACCGCCCGCGGCCGGGAAGCTGCTCGTCAGGTAGGCCGCGTCCAGCTGGAGCCGGGCGTTCCGGGCCGCGTTGCCCACCGGGTCATAGATCCCGTACTCGGTGATTCCGACCGGCCGGAGGGTGCCGACGATCGAGGCATTGGTGACGACCTTCAGCCAGTTCAGCCAGTCGGGGTCGCTGGCCAGGCCGTTAGCCGTCCAGTTCCAGGCGCCGGACTTCCCGGTGCCGTCCTGGCCCTGGTACACGTCGATCGTGAAGTAATCGACATAGGGGCCCAGGCCGCGCAGGTAGTTGCCGGCCTTGGCGTCGGCGTTGTTCCCGGCCCCGTACTGGTACCCCAGCGCGCACATGGCGATCTTGACGTTCGCGCCCGCGTGCGCCCGGATCAGCGTGCTCTGGGCCTTGAACTCGGAGACGAACTGCGAGCCCGCCCCGTAGTCGTTCTCCGGCTCGTGGTGGTAGATCACGATGACCTGCCGCCCCGCCGGGATCGAGTTGATGTAGCTGACGACATTGGTGGTCTGGGTCTTGTAGGAGACCACGATCGTCACGTCCGCGGGCGTTCCGTCGGCGTCGAAGCTGGCCGGCAGGGCTCCGGAGTAGAACAGCCGGTGCGTCTGGCCCGGGCCGATCTGGCTGTTGACCGTGTTCCAGGCGCCCTTGGCCACATCGAATCCGATGAGCTGGGCGACCCGGCTGCCCTGGGCGGCGCCGATCAGCGAGTAGCTGCCGGTCCCCAGGTAGATCAGGTCCGTGTTCTCCGCGCCCGCGGCCTTCCGCTGGGCGAATGTCCTGGCGACATAGCCCAGGAACGCCTGGCCCTGGGCTGCGGTGAACTTCGAGCGGTCCACGCCGAAGCCGGCCAGGCCCAGGGGCTTGACATGCGCGTCCGCGAAGCTGGAGGCCAGGGTCAGCGTGTCCCCGCCGGAGCCCGGCGCCGGGCCGGTGCACCAGAAGTAGGGCATGATCAGGTCCACCAGGTCATCGCCCGGGTACCAGGCCGGCAGCGCGTTGTGCACGATCGAGGCATTGTCGATGGTGAATGCGTGCTGGTAGCCGTTCGCCCGGATCGTCGTCACGTAGTCCGGCAGCAGGGCGAAGTACCCGGCCGGAGACGAGAAGACCTGGTCCGCCCCGGCCCACAGCGAGACATAGCAGTCCAGGCCGCCGGCCTGGCAGGAGGCCAGGAACGCGCCGAGCTGCTGCGGCGTGGTAGTGGCATCGGGCCGGAAGTCGATCAGCACCCGGCGCCCGGCTGCCGCGTCGGCCGCAAGCGGGCTGGCGGCCAGGCTGGACGGTACCTGGTTGCCGAGCGCGTACCTGCGGACGGCGACGGGCTCGCCCGTGGCCGCTGCCCAGGCGGCGATCGAGGGGTCGCTCCCGGGCACGCTGCCGAGATCCACGCCGAGCCCGGAGGCCGGCAGCGGGATGACAAGGCCGCCTGCCAGCAGGACACCCGGGGCGGACAGCGCGGCCAAGGCCGCGAGGGTGCTGCCGGTATGCACGATGTAGTCCTGCCCGTAGGTGTCGCAGTAGGTGTCGGTGTAGATGTCCCCGCCATCGGCCAGCGCGTAGGTATCGGTGTAAATGTCGGAGTAGATGTCGGTCCAGGTCTGCGGGCCGGCCACGGCGGCCTCCGGGGACTCCCAGACCAGCGCCCTGCCGAGATGGGCATCAGACGGCGGCGGCGGCGGGCCGGGGAAGTCGCTGGCCGGGGACTGGAGGCCCAGGGCCTGGCGCACCCGGAAGAACCAGGCCTCCGGCAGCGGGGAGCTGGACATCTGCCAGCGCGGGTCATTCTCGACCGCGGCGTAGTGGTCCTGCGGTGCCAGGTTCGGTCCGTGCCCGATCCCGCTGGGCCGGGGCATGATCCCGTGCGGCCAGGTGACATACCAGGGCCGGATGGCCAGCGAGCTGACCGCGACACCAGGGCGGTAGGCCGACACGCGCCAGCGCAGCTGGGTGCCGGCGCCCGGCGCCGGGGGCGCGAAGGTGACTGCACCGCGGGGATTGTTGCGGATGTCGTAGGCGGCCTGCCAGGTCGTGCCGCCGTCGTTGGAGAACTCCCAGACCAGCGCGTCCTCGAAGATGCTGATGTTATCCACATCCCAGGCGTCGGCTGTGGATACCTTCTGGATCAGCCGCGCGCTGACCGTGGTGCCGAGCGGGATCACCGAGGTGTCCATCTCGCCCCAGGTCGGGGCCGCCGCGGCGATCGCCGCCCAGGTCGGGAAGGCGGCCTCCTCATCCGCCCAGGTGTTCTGCGACGGCTCGCCCGTCCCCAGGGTGAACCCGGCGAACCACTCGGTGACGGTGCCGCCCGCCACGAACTGCTCCTCCTCCGCGATGACCGCCCCGGTCGGGCCGTCCAGGAGCTGAAGGTAAAGCGGGGCGGTCAGCGCTACAGGGGAGAAGACCCGGGCCGCCGCGTAGACCCGGCCTGCCGCGGTGGTCGCGACCGGCGGGCTGGTGTAGGCGATACCGCCCATGGCCGACGAGACCGGCGGCAGCCCGAAGTCATGCCACGACGGGAACTGGGTCTCTACGTCCTTCCAGGTGGCGTACTGGCTTTCCAGCCAGGCCCAGCTGGCCGGGGCGAAAGGCGTGTCGAGCTGCGGCGAGCCCTGCCCGCGGGAGACGCTGACCATCGTGCCGAGCTGCGAGCTGACCTCGCTGGAGGCCAGCGGCAGGGCATCTCCCACCGGGCCCCAGCTGGCGAACTCGTCCTGGCTGAAGTCAGGGTCGTTGAGCAGCTGCACCGGATCGGACTGCACGGTGGCGAACTGCACCCCGGTGACGCCGTGCAGCGAGTTGAGCACAGCCGACTCCACCCGGGCGGGCCCGGACAGGTTGCTCGGCGCAGTCAGGCCGGCGCCGGGCACGAGCTGCCAGCCACCCGGGGTCAGGGTAGAAGCGTCGATGAAGGCCGCGTCAGAGAAGGTCTCCAGGTACATCTCGGTGTCATCAGCCGCGGTGTAGTCCACCCGGAACATCTCCAGCCCGGCGATCGCCACGAAATAGGCAACCCGGCTGGCCAGAGTGACCTCGGCCGTGCGGTAATTGTGCCGCCCGGCAACGGCCTGCTTGGCAGCCACTGCCGGGACCTGCCACGGCTGGAAGTTCATCAGCGCGCCGCCCTGCGCGGCCAGGAACCCGATGCCCTCGGGCTGGCTGGCGTACAGCGCCTCGGTGGCCGGCGGCTGGGAGGGGTCCGGGTCGGGGCTTGCCGCCGGGGCATCGCTGAAGTTGACGGAGGGGGCCACGGACTGGTTGACCGTCAGGCCCTCATCGAGCACGGCCGGGGTGGTCGGGTTCTGTGCCGCCGCGGACGGCTGCGCCTCCTGCGGCATGAAGAGGGCAGTGACCCCCTGGGTCTTCAGGTACTCATACGGCTCGGGCTGGAGGCTGGTGAACTCGAACTTCCAGGCCGATGCCAGCACCGGGTCAAATTCCAGGTAGCCGCGGGCCAGGGTGAAGTCGCGCTGCACCGGTATCCAGGAGCAGGCCTGGTAGGCCTGGCCCAGCCCGCCGACGAATCCCCACGGGCAGGTGCCGCCGAGCAGATACTGAGTGCTGAAGCGCGCGACGGAGTTGTCCGTGGACGAGGACTCGCCGGGCAGCGGCGGGTAGACGTAACCGGCGGCGTCAGCCGCGAAGTCCTGGAAAGGCTGCGGGATGCCGCCCAGGTCGCCGTCGGTGGCGGAGATGACCTCCTGCTTCAGCACGAAGGCGGCCAGCGTGTAATTGCCGGACAGCACCTGGCCGGAGGGGTCGGGGTTCTCCAGCCCGCCGAAGCGGAACCGCGGCGCCGGCGGGACGGGGCCCTGAGCCGGGGACAGGTACATCGAGGCCCGCGGCGACCAGGCGAAGAAGGACGCGCCGTCATAGCCGGCCACGAACTGGATCCGGTCCCCGGCCTCGAACTCGAACGCCCAGCTACCGAGCACCGCTCCGGACGGCACGTTCGATGGCCCGTCCTGCGGGCTGGCCGCGGGCATGGTGACCTGCCAGGTGCCCGAGACATAGGACAGCTGGAGGACCCCGGCATCCGCCACCACGTAGGTGCCGTCATCAGAGGAGCTGAACCCGGGCATGATCTCGATGCCGGCCCACCAGGGGCTGTCGGCCGTGGTCCCGGTGCCCTGGCTGGACAGGGTCAGCCAGCCCGGCGAGTCGCGGAAAACGATCCCCGCGGCACTGACCGCGGGCAGCGTGGTGCCGTCGGCCACGATCAGCGAGGGCAGCAGCGGGTCATCCAGCCCGGCGAATGAGACCCCGGCCGGCGGCGGCAGCGGGGCGTAATACAGGTTGAGGCGCACCCCGCTGGTCACCGGGTTGATATAGAACCGGTCGATCAGCTGGGCATTGCCCTCCGCGTCCCGGCCGTCCAGGTAAAGGCTCACCACGGCGTCGGTGTGCGGCTGCGGGGCGCACCGCCAGACCTGGCCGCGCAGCAGATCGCAGGCGCGGTTCTCGCGCAGCGCCACCTGGACCGGGCTGCCGTTCACGTCCACCGTGGTGGTGAACGGCTGGCGCTGGCTCAGGGTCACCGGGTCTCGCGGTGTTGACGGCACGTCGGAGGACGACAGCAGCCGGGACCCGAAGTCAAGATTCCGCAGGCCGAGCGGGTAGGGGACGAACTTCCGCTGCGGGCTGACGGGGAACTTCTGGCTGCCGCTGGTGCGGGCCAGCCGGGTCATCCGCAGCAGCAGCCGGGTCGTGGTGACCGGCACTACGGGCTCGTCATGATGCACCCAGTGCCCGGCCCCGTAATGCCAGGGGTTGAGCCCGACGCTGCGGGCGGCCGGGTTGTCCACCACCGACGGGACCGATCCGGTGGTGATGATCCGCAGCGGGGTACTGGCATTCGACATCAGCTGCGACCAGGCCGACCCAGTCCACCACCAGATCGTCAGTGTGTGCGGAAAATGAGCCACATCCAGGGAGACATAGTTGATCAGTCGGGCCTGTCCGAGCGATACGGTGACCTGCTCGGAGCGCGGGTCCCCGGCCTCCCGGACCGGACTCGACCAGAAGTCCTGGTTGCTGATCTTGGCGATGTGCGGCGGGGTGACCTTGTGGACCGGGATGCCGTCGGCATAGGCCGGCGCGACCGCCGGGATAGGGAACGCGCCGGGGAGCTGGACCGCGGGGGTTGTCATGAGGCCCTCATCACCGGCACCCGCGATCCCGAGTAGGGAGCGGCCTTGACCGTGACCGGCGAGCTGGTCCGCGCCGACGCGGCCTGGGCCGCCGGCATGATGGCCCTCTGCGGCAGGTAGGTGACCCGCTGCCCCGGCGGGAACACCACGGTCTGCCAGTCGGTGCCGTCGGTCACCACCGCGGCGTTGGGGTCGTCCCCGGTGACCGCCTGGGCCGTCACCGTGGTCACGTCAGCGGCATAGCTGTACTGGCTCCCCTGCGACCGGCTCAGCGGCGGCTGAGGAGTCTGGAAGGTGCCGCCGGGCGGCTGGCCGCCCTTCTGGTAGGCCGCCAGCGCCGCGGCGTAAGCCGGGTCCCCGGCGTCCGGGGTGACCAGCTGGGTCAGCTCCCAGTACTCGCTGTCGGACCAGGCAGCCGATACCGGCACCCGGGTCACGATCCCGGGCCCGGACATGTCCACGCTGATAATCGAGGCGGCCGGCTTGAGCACCTCGACGACCGACAGGATGCCGTACATGTCCGATCCCTGCCGGGCCTGGTCTGCCACGCTGGATGAGTAGGTCTGGCGCGGCCGGATCACGACCTCGTTCATAGCCCCGTTTCCCAGCAGGCCGGCGTAGGTGACCACGCCCTCCATGTCCTGCCAGGTCTGCCCGGTGGTCGCGGACCAGGTGCCGAACTCGCCCATGACCTGAGCCCAGGTGCTGAAGCCAGGAGCTGGCGCCAGCGGGTTCGTGATCAGCCGCCACATCTCGTAGACCTGGCACGGGACCCCGGTGATGGCCTCGGCCAGGGCCTGCATCCCGGGGGCGGTCGCGCCCAGGGTGATCGCCCGGGCCAGCGCGATGACGCGCTCGCGGAAGATCGCGTCGGCAGCCTCGATCTCATCCCATCCGTCCGGGCTGGCCAGCTCGGTGTAGGGGTTGACCGGCTGGCCGGTGGCCGGGTTGACCGGCAGCGATCCGGAGGGGCCGCGGGTGGACCCGAACAGCGCTCCGTAGAAGCTGTCCAGGTCATAGAAGCGGGTTGAGGTGATGGCCTGCTGGAGCCGGGAGACCATCTGCCGCTGGCGCAGCTGGCCGGTGCCCGCGGCCCCCAGCAGGGCCTGCATGAAGTGCACCAGCAGGCTGGTGGGCGCCAGATCGTAGACCGTCGGCGGGAAGTTCTTCAGCTGATCGATGACCGACAGCGGCGGGTTCAGCAGGTTGACCGCGGTGGACGTGCCGGGCGGCAGCGGCGCGGTCGGGTCGGTCTGGAGGCTCAGGATCGAGGCGGCCTGGGTGTTCGGGTACGCGAACAGGTCCGTGCCGCCGTTGAGGATGATCCCCGAGGTCTGGCCGGGGTCAGCGAGCACCTGGGGCATCAGCTACAGAACCTCCTTCCCTCCTTCCCTCCTTCCGTGCCGCCGGGCGCGCCGGTCAGCCGCGCAGCGCCGGGATGGCCAGGAGCAGGGGCCGGGCCCGCTCCGCTCCCCCGGGGGTGAGCCGGTAATAGCGCCGCGCCGGGCGCCCTCCGGATCGCGGGTCGAAGCCTCTTTCCCACTCCGATGTCAGCCAGCCCCGGTCCTCCAGGCGCCGCAGGATCGGGTAGATCGCTCCCGACTTCATCCCGGTGGCCCGGATGACCTGAAGGCCGTACAGGCCCTCTGCGGGGCCCTCCAGGAAGGCGCTGAGCACCAGGGCGGTCGGCAGGGTCACGCGGATGCCTTGCATGCAAGAACTCTACCAAGACTAGGTAGCGATCTATGCAAAGGCGCCCATCGTGTTCCCGGCCTTGGCCACGATGCTGGTGTCCCCGAAGGCCGGGATGGTCATGGCGCCGAACTCGATGTCCACCGGGTTGCCGCCGGAGTCCACGTAGCTCACCACCGGAACCCCCTCGAAGGTCTGCTGGATGCCGACGCCGAAGCTGTTGGGCGCCGCCGGGTTATAGCCGGGGTAGTCGGCGCCGGTCAGGAACCGGCTGGCCAGCACGCCGGGAGTGTTCTCGACAACCTGGAGGACGCTGGAGGGATACAGACGCGAGCTGAACCCGAGCTGGCTCAGGTAGGTAGCCAGCGCGGTGTTGACCGCCTGCTGGGTCACCGGCTGAGACACCGACGGGTCATAGATCACCGCCAGGTTGAAGCGCAGCGTTGCCTGGATGCCCTGGTGAGCCTGCACGTCCTGGCCGGCCATCCGCCAGGACTCCAGGGCCTGCTGGATGGCATACGGCACGTCGTTGTAGGTGTAGTCCTCGCTCAGCACGACCGGCGCTCCCTCGCCCGGGTCAAAGGCCATGTCCCACTCCAGGCCGAAGTCGGAGTAGGGGCTCCACCCGAACGCACCGGTCCGGTGCACGACCTGGTAGGCGTAGGTCACCCCGCCCGTGACCGTGCCCATCGGGTGAGTCAGGCTGGCCATCCCGTAGGTGGTTCCGCTGACCACCAGGGTCGGGGGCACCGTCACGATCGGCCCGTAGGGCAGCGCGATGAAGGCATTCCCCGGGGCCGGGGCACTGCCGTCGGGCCGGACGAAGTCCTGTGCGTACCAGCTGGAAGACGGGCTGGACTGGAACAGGGTGGCGTCTGAGAACTTCACCGTGGCCGCGGCGGCCACGGCCCGGGTGCCCCGGCACCAGATATCGACCCGGCCGTAGATGCCCTGAGCCGGGTTATTGCGGCTGGCCGTGTCCAGGTAGAGGAAGCTCACGTCGATGAGCTGGCCCTCGGGGAAGTAGGCCGGGTCGATGACCTGGATCTCCGGCGGGCTCGCCTGGTAATTCCAGGTGTACTGGATGCCCGGCGCGGCCACGTCCCCGGCATCAATGTCCCGGCCGACTACCTGGCCCGAGGGATAGGTGTACTGATCATCAGAGACGGTGCTCGATGCCGCTCCTGAGGTGATCTGGAGCTGCTCACGGCGCCGGGTGGCCGCATCCACCACGTTGGCCGAGGTGCAGTCCGGGTCATTCAGCGCGATGCCCAGGAACATCTGGCTGGTCCCGGCCATGTTCTTGAAGACGGTGGCCTTCCAGCGGGCCTGGAGCTGGCTGTCGGTCTCCTGGTTGGACCCGCCGGACAGCGGGTTGACATTGGTCACCCCGGTCACCTCGCTGACCGGGGTCATGACCGAGGTGAGCTGCCCGGCCGGGAGGTCGCCGTCCGGGCCCGCCGTCACGGCCTGAACCGGAACGGTGCATGTAAGGGCCCCCGCGTTCATGATCCCGGTGGTCACCGTCTGAACCACAACGGTTCCGTCGGCTGAGGCGATCTGAGTGTTGACCGGGATCGTGACCGTATCGCTGGCCGTGGACCTGGTAAATGTGACAGTCCCGCCGGCTCGCGTGGCCGGATACCGGGTCATGCCGAACAGCTGTACGAAAGAATCCAGGGCCGCGCCCTGCATCGAGTTGATGTCGTACTGGTAGGCCAGCATCTGGGAGTCCAGGCTGGCCGCTGAGATGCTGGCGGCCACGGCATCGATGATCTTGCGGGTCACCGAGCCCGTGGTGGTGTCGAGGTCGGGCTCGCTCGCCGCGAGCGCCGCCACGATCTGGGAGGCGATATCGGACTGGCTGGCCACGTCAGCTGCTCACCGTCCGGGTCACCGCGACCTGCTGGCCGCCCTGGGTGGTCAGGGCAACCGAGACCTGCACGGTGTCAGGACGGGTGGTCACCGCGGCACTGACCGAGTCCACCGACCCGATTACGTCATCAGAGCCGAGCTGGCTGCGGGTGCCCGCCAGGCCTGCGGCGATGATCTGCTGCTGCTGGGCCGCCACCAGCTGAGCCAGGACGCGGGAGACCTCCGAGCTGACCAGGGCGGGAGTCGAGTCGGCATCGATCGGCACGCCCAGGTAGCTCAGCAGCGCCGAGCCCCACTCCGGGTGATAAGGGTCGAAGCCGTAAGGCTCGGCCAGGGCGGTCGCCACCCGCTGCCGGAGGTACTCAGTTCCGGTGACGGTGGCGAATCCGCGGCCGGCCGGAAGGAGGTCTCCCCCGGTCAGCTGCAAGTCCTTCATCGGCCCTCCTCCCCTCTTCCGGGGCGAGGCTCAGGTCGTGTAGCTCACCGTGAGGTACGGCCCCTGGCCGGATCCGGTGCCCTGGAACTTGGCGGTCTCCTTGGCATCGCTGCTGGCGCCGCCGCCGAGCACCAGCGAAACGGCCGCGCCGGACTGGAGGGCAGTGGCCACCGAGTTCGGCAGCGTGATCGTCTTAGTCTGGCCCTTCTGCATCGAGTAGGTGCCGATGTGGGTCACTCCGGAGGTCGGGGAGTTCTTCGTCGCGTTCGGGGACATGCCCAGGTAGACATCCACGCCGTTCGAGCTGCCCCCGGAACTGGTGATCGTGAGCTTGATCGAGTTGATCGTGGCCCCGGCCAGGACCGTCGGCCAGCTGGCGTTAGTGAAGTCCATGTAGCTGTAGCAGTTGCCCGGGGTGCCGCCCGGGCTGATCCCGCCCGGCTGGATGTAGTACCCGGAGTACATGGTGTTGTTGTGGGCGCGCACCATGTTCGGGCTGCCCATCGGCGGGAGCGCATCCGCCCCCCAGTAGGACCACGTCGCATTCGCAAAGGACTTGTGCGTGAGAGTCTGGCCGCCGCTCGTGCCGCTGGATCCCGATCCGATGTAGACGCCGGTATCGATCGCCGCATTGCCCAGGTCATAGACGGTGACGGCGCCCTGCTGGACGGAGCCGAAGGTCGAGGCATCCGCCATGGACTGGATCTGGGCAGTCGGGCTGGTCGTGGTTCCGTTGAGCGTGCCGCTCGCGGCGCTGAGGGTGAGCAGCATCCGCAGCATGACCGGGGACGATCCGGTCTGGAAGATCCGCAGGCCCGCAGGGGTAAGGCTGGACCGGTTCGAGAACGGCCCGTCGAAGTAGGCCGCCATGAACTGGGCTGAGCTGACGGACGGCGTACTGCCGTCATTGGTCGCCCGGATCCGGATCTGGGCCCGCCCCGGGGCTGACATGAGGACATCGAATGCTGCCAGCGCGATCATGTAGCAGCGATTCGCCTGAAGCATAACGTCCAGCTCCAGTATCGCCGTCTCCGCGGAGATCGCCGCAGCCGGGGCCGGCAGGTTCCCGTCCAGAGAGCCGAAGGCGACCACTCCCTGAGCCAGTCCGGGCAGGATCGTGTCCTGGAATGACTCGCCGGCCAGCAGGATGTCCTCGGCCGCGGATACCTCCTGGGCCGAGAGGTTGCCTCCTGAGTCAAGCGTGGCCAGGGAGTTTCCGTACGGGTCCAGGACCTGGAGGATGTTCTGCTGGAGCGGAAGTCCGATGAAGCTCATGCCAGGGGTGTAGATATTGCCGTAGGCATCCACGCCGCCGGCGGCGCTGTTGGAGTAGACCAGGCCGCCGGGCACGACCACGGTATCCGCGTTCATGATCAGCCCGGAGGTGGTGGTCGTGCTGGAGATCACCAGGGCGGCCTGGGTAGCCCCGACGGGGGCGATAGCGCCGGTCACGGTGAAAACCTGGTCGTCCCCGGCCGCGATCGCCGTCGCCCCCTGATCGCAGGGCACCGTGCTCAGCAGCGTCCCGGAGGCATTGTAGAAGGCGATCGCGGCCTGAGCCGTCAGGGCCGAGGGCGCCTGGACGGTAGCCGACATGGTGACCGGGGTGCCGGCGGAGACCGGGAACAAGGGCGAGGTCGCGCCCCAGGGCTGGCTGGTGTTCGAGTGGGTGATGCCCAGGCTGAAGATGCCTGTGCTCGACCAGCCCGCGGTGCCCGCGAGCGAGGAGTTCTGCGCGGTCCAGCCGGCGCCCCCGGCTCCCGCCCCGGTGAACCCGAGCATGATCGCGGTCCACGTGCACGAGGCCGCGAACGTGGCTGAGCCCGTCAGCGAGGCCAGCGCCTGGGCCGAGCCGATCAGGACCGAGGTGTACTGATTGCTGCCGGTGTGCGCCTGGGCCAGCAGCTCCCACTGACCGGAGATCGTCGGCAGCCCGCCGACAAAGTCGTTGCTGACGATCAGCATGATCAGGTCATTGATATTCAGGGGCGTGCCGCTGACCGTGGCCGTGCTCCCGGTGCCGAAGGCCGCGACGGCAAGATTGCTGCCATTAAGGCCCGGCAGCACGAAATGGAAGATGTTCTTGCACTGCGTGTTGGTGGCCGCGAACTGCGTGGTGATCGAGTCGCCCGCCAGCACGGTCAGCAGGTGCGTGGTGGACGCGCAGGCGAAGACCTGGACCTCCTTGCCGGAGGTCTCCTGGGTCACCAGGCTGTAGACGTTGCCCTTGCTGTCGGTAACCTGGCTGGCGGCAGTGGCACCGCTGGCGCTGGCGATTACCTCGACGTAGGACCCGACCGGGATGTCCTGGGTGACCGGGGCCGTGTAGGTGCTGGCACTGGTCACGGACGAGATCGGCGTGGCCACCAGCTGCGGCACGCCGGGCGGCTCGAAGTCCCACGACCGCGGGCCCTGAGGCGACTGGTACACCAGGAAGTCCCCGGCCGGGGTGATCGAGGCCTGGATCTGGGCCAGCGACGTGAACCAGCTGGTGGTGCCATCCGGTCCGATCCTGAAGATCACCGTGCCGCCGGCATCAGTAATCGTGACCGACCCGTCCGGGTGAATGGCCGTCCGCGGGTCACTGGTCGAGTTCTGGAGGGTGGCTCCCGTCACCACCGTGCCGTCGATGATGCCGGCCACGACCAGCCCGGCGGCCAGCTGGGCCGCGGTAATCGTGCCGGATGCGATCTGGGTCGCCGTGATGGTGCCCGCGGCGATCTGGGCGGCGGCGATCGTGCCGGCCTCGATGATCCCGCCGTTCACCGGGCTCAGCACGGTGATCGCCTGGGCCAGCAGCGTGGTAGTCGCGGGCGGGGTGCCGGTCAGGCCGATCCGGGGGATCCCGTAGGCCGCCCCGGCCGGGGGAACCTGGATGGTAGAGAGCACCGACCAGGCTGACGGGGTCACTGCCTCGGCCGGGGCCGAGGTGGACAGGTAACTGCCGGCGGAGTTGTACCAGTCAAAGCCGATGGTGACCTGGCCGGCAGAGGTGAAGGCGATGGCTGAGACCAGGTACGGCAGGCCCGGGATGACCGGTACCTGGCCCTGCCCGGTGGTGCCCTCGATCGACGGGGTCGCGCCGGTCCCGGACGGCGTCAGCTGGGCCGCCCAGGGGTAGGGCGCCCCGGCGGGCTGCACAGCCGCCAGCGTGCCGTTGAAGCCCGTCCAGCCGGTCAGCGCTCCCCCGGCGAAGTAGGGATTGAAGTTGGCGGCCCCGCCGACGGCCAGGTTCTTCGCGGTGATGGTCCCGGCCGCGATCTGGCTGGAGGTGATGGTCCCGGCGGCGATCTGGGCGGCAGTGATGGTGTTCGCGGCGATAAGCGCCGCGGTGATCGTGTTAGCCGCGATATTGCTGGCAGTGATGGTCCCGGCTGCGATGTTGCCGCCCGTGATCGTGGCCGCCGCGATCTGGGTGGCCGTGATCGTGCCGGCCGCGATCTGCGCCGCGGTGATGGTGTTGGCCGCGATCAGCGCGGCGGTAACCGAGCCTGCCGCGATGGCCCCGGTGCCGTACTGGAAGGGATTCCAGCTGGCACCGTCAAACTGGTTGAGCTTGAAGCCGTTCCCGGCGTCGTACCAGAGGTCGCCGGCCACCGCCCCGGTCGGCTGGTCCGGTCCCACGGTGGTGGTGATCCCGCCGATGTCCCGGGCAGTGAAGTCAATGTTCGAGGTGCCGATAGAGTCCGGGGCGATCGCCTGGCCGCCGAACTGGTAGGCCACCCAGTCCGTGCCGTTCCACTGCTTCAGGACGTACTCGTCACTGGCATCGAACCACAGGTCACCGATGGCAGGGCTGGCCGGCTCGGCCGCCCGGATGGAGACGCTGACCCCGCCGATGTCAGCGGCGGTGAAGTCCACCTGGGTCGCGCCGATGGTCGGCGCGCTGGACAGCTGGGCGCCGGTCAGGCTGCCCGGCTGGATGGCCTCGGCCCCGAACTGGTACGGCACCCAGGAGTTGCCGTTCCAGATGGACATCAGGTTGCCGGCGCTCGGGTTGAACCAGATGTCCCCGAAGACCGGGTCGCGGGGCTGGGTAGTGCCGGTGGTGATCTTCACCCCGCCGATATCGGTCACGCTGAAGGCGACCTGCTGGGCGGTGATCCCGGCGTGCGGGGCGATCTGGGCCGTGGTGATGGACCCGGGCTGGATCTTGGCCGCGGTGACCGCCCCGTCGGCCAGGGCCGTGGTCCCGAACTGGCAGGAAACCCACGAGGTGCCGCCCCAGCGGAACAGCTCATTGCCGGCCGAGGAGTTCATCCACAGGTCCCCGGTGGCAGGGCTGGCCGGGGGCGTCGGGGACACCACGATGACGGCGGCCTCACCGGGGGTCCCGCCGCCGCCCTCGAACTGGTCCGGGTCCGAGGCGACGATCGCCGCGAACGTCCACATGCCGAGGTCCTGGGCCAGCAGCCAGGTCTCGCCGGGCTTCGGCAGCGGCCCCTTAGATCGCTGCACCAGCATCGGCACCTGGGTCTGGGTGTTCTGCCGGTCGGTGGTCAGCGCAGTCTGGCCATCCTCGCTGACGGAGTTGACCGTGACCAGCTTGGCGATGAAGCCGACCGAGTTGGTGGCCTTGTTGACCGCGGTCTTGGCGCCCGCCATCACGATCCCCCGGTTCCCAGGCCCGGAACGGGCAGGTTGGTGCCGGAAGTCAGGCCGCCGGCCACCGGCAGGCCGATGAGCTGGCCGCCGGACCTGTTGCCCTTGCCCGGCAGCCGCGCCGGCGCGGCGATGTTGATGCTGGTGCTGAAGAAGCCGCCCTGGCCCATCTTGAAGCTGTGCGTGACGGTGGTGACATAGGCCTGGAACCCGAAGGCCGGGATCTGCGCCAGCATCCCCGGCCACAGCTCGGGCATGAAGGTGATCGGGATGTCAGCCGAGTACTGGTAGGCCCAGCTCCGCATGAACAGGAACAGCGCGCTGAAGAACTCGCCCTGCGGGCCGATCACGCCGGGCAGCTGCTGGAGGTCGGGCCGGGCGCCGAAGCGCTTGTAGATGTAGCTGATGAACTTCTGGGCCTGGGCCTTGGTCGGCTCCAGCCCGAACAGCGCGTACATGATCGCCGGGATGTCGATGCTCGCGATCCCGCTGGTGGTCATGGCGAAGATCACGTCGATCGGCAGGGTCTGCCCGGTGCCGGGGATGGTGATGCCCGAGGTCTGCCCGGTGCCCAGGTCGATCTGCTGGGCCGGAGGGGCCACTGTGTACTGGTGGGTAACCAGGTTGGTGTCATCCCAGTAGACCGTGAAGTCCTGTAGCTCGATCGGCTCGATCCGCATGATCGCCGCGGTGCCCCAGATCCCGTAATAGTCCGGGAACCAGGCGATCAGGTCCCCGTTGGGCGCCGAGCAGTAGCTGCGCATGGTCGCGCCGAACAGGTTCTTGATGTAGGGCAGCAGCGGCTGGTCATTCAGCAGCGCCCGCGGACCGGTGAAGACGGCCGAGATCTGCGCCGCCTCCTCGTCGAAGACCGGGAACCACGGGTTGTCCCCGAACAGCTTGTCGAACTTGTCATTGGGGTTGAACCAGGGCTCCTGGCTGGCGGTGGACAGCTGGAGCCCGGATGCCGCACTGCCACCCCCGCCGCTGCCAGAGGACAGCTGTCCGCCGGTCGGCGGCTTCTTGTACGGCGGGGCCTTCCCGCTGAAGCCGGAGTAGTCGATCCCCGGCATCAGGCCCGCGCAGTTCCAGTAGCTGGCGCTGTTCTCCACCACGCCGGCGAAGGTGCCCGAGTGATGCGCGCCGACCGTGTGCCTGCCGGTGCCGCAGCTGACCTCGACATGCGGCGCGGCCCCGGGCGGGCCCATGAACATCAGCGCGCCCGGGATGTTCATGCCCTCCTCGGCACTGATGATCCGGCCGGACGACTGGCACCAGGCACTCTGGTCCTGGCTGGTCCGCGGGCAGCCGGCCAGCCTGCCCAGCGTGTGGTACCGGGCCCACTGGACGAAGCTGGAGCAGTCCAGCAGCTTGGGATGCGAGCTGTCCGGCGGGGAGTCGCCGCCCTCCTGGTAAGGGATCTTGAAGGACTCGGTGACCCCGAGCGCGACCCCGAGGAAGTCGGTGGCGGTCGCCTTGCCGGCCTTGCCCGCGGCCGAGGTCTGGCTGAAGCCCGGAGAGTTGCCCAGGGAACTGGCCCCCTGGCCGTTAGCCAGGATGTTGACGATCTGCGTGCCGAAGTCCGCGAACTTCTGGTAGTTCGATCCGTTCGCGGTGGCGCTGCGCTGCACCGTCTGAGCCTCCATGCCCAGGCTCATCGAGTTGCGGTTCTTGATCGCCAGCAGCCGCGAGTAGAACTCCCGGAAGGCATGCGTGGGATTCATGATCTGGGCCAGGGTGCCCCAGCCCATCCCGGTCTCCTGCTGGAGCACGCCATGGCTGCTGCCGGTGCCGCCCGGCAGGTTGCGCAGGCCGGACTCATCCATCCCGGCCATGATCCCGACGACGGCATCCCTGGTCGTGCCGCCCATCTGCATCACGATGTTGTAGGCCAGGACGGCCATGTTGGCCTGATCCTGGTCGATGTGATAGCCGCCGTAGGTCCCGGCCTTCAGCGCGCCGCTGGGCACGGTCTGGCCGCCGCCCGTGGTGCCGCCGACAGTGCCTCCGGCGCCGAGCGTGGCATAGAACTGCTGGGCCAGCTGGTCGGCCTCGGCCGTCTCGGACTCCACGGCCTTGGCAATCTTGTAGGCCCAGGTCATCCAGCTCTGCGGGATGCCGGCGATGTGCACCTTGCTGGCCGGCCAGCCGACCACATTCTGGAGGATGGTCAGCACGGCGTTGGTGACCCCGCCATCGTCGGGGTTCTTCACCGCGGCCATCGCCTGGGCGACCATGTTCTGGCTGGCCGCCAGTCCCGGGTCCCAGTACCACATCTGGAGTCGCTTCAGCGAGCAGCTCGCGTTCATCTTGACCGTGCTGGGCCAGGCCGTCACCAGGGGCACCTGGTTGAGGTAGCCGGTGAACACCCGCAGCCAGCTGACCCGCTTCATCATCACGATGATCCGGTCGTTGGGGGTGAAGACCCCGTCATACTTCCGGCGCGGATTCATCAGGCTGAAGTTGAAGGTCGAGACCCCGTCCGACCGGCGGACCAGGTTGCCCTGAGTCAGGTCGTCCGAAATGTCAATGATTCCATTGTCCTGGGTGGACACGTACACTTTTATGCCGGGGGAGTAAAGAAACACTGCCATGTCAGAACTCCGCCACCGCGTGCTGGACGGGCGCCCCGCCGACGGGCGCCGGGGGCGGCGGCACAGGCGGAACCGGGCTCGGCGCCGGGCCGCCGGGCGGGATTACATGGGTGTAGGTCTGCGGGATCTTGGTGCCCTGGAGCTGGGTGCCGAACGGGTAGAAGTACTTGATCGCCGGATCGCTCGCGAACGCCGACCACTTGTTGACCACCGTGCTGACCGGCGGGGTAGGGTCCTGCTGGCTCGGGCCGAATGCGGCCTCGAACAGGATGGTCGGGGTGAACATCATCATCCCGGTGTGCGCGCCCCACTGGTAGCCCCGGAGCGGCACGCCGCGCTGGTAGAAGTCACGTCGCGGCACGCTGACCGTCATGTACGGGTAGGCAGTCCGGACGATGTTGGGGTCCAGGGCCCACTGCGCGTAGGCGGACAGCCAGTTGGTGAAGTGCGCCCGCTCGCCCCAGTCCCTCAGCAGCACCTGGACGGCGAACTGCTGGTTAGCCGTCTTGTGCGGGTAATACGACCGGTGGATCCGGGCCACGTCCTCGGCCGCCACCATCTGCACGCCGAAGGCCAGGTCCCCGGCCCGCACCCGGTAGGTGTGCCGGGTCCCCGAGCGGGTGTAGCCCAGGATGCAGTTCAGCCCGGACCTAGCCATCGCCGCTCACCCGCCCGGCGTCCAGGTCCAGGTCATCGGTCACGGCCGAGGCCGCGGCATCCGGGCCGTAGACGGGCACCTGAAGGGCCTCCAGCTCGGCCGGGGTGATGTCATGCACCAGCCGGTACCGGGTCATGCCGAAGCCGAACATCGGCACCATCACGTCCTCGCCTGCCGCGACGGGCATCGAGATCGGGACATCGGAGCCCCAGACGGGGCGGTCAGTAACAGCCATCACTGCTTCCGGGGTCAGTGCGGGTGCGGGATGCCGCCCTCGCCGCCGCCGCCTCCCGGTCCCTTGCGCGGCGGGGGCTTCCCCAGGAGCGTTCCGGTGGCCTGGCCGTTGTACTGCGTGAAGTGCCAGCCGATCCCGGCCGAGATCCGGGCCATGTAGGCACTGATCGCGTCGTAGGCCTTCTGGCTGAACACGCCATTCGAGCTGCCCGCCTTGACCAGGGCGGTGCTGGCCTCCTGGACGATGAACAGGGTCAGGGTGTAGCGCTGGTTCAGCTTGCCCGGGGTCATGATCACCGAGCTGCCGCCGTCGGGGTCGGTGAGCGCCTTGACATAGACCTGGAAGCGCCAGTTCTTCGGCGGGTAGCTGAAGATCGCCGGCCGGTGCATGACGGCCTGCCTCGTCGCGTCCCGCGACTGGAACTCCATGATCGAGGTGATCACGTCCAGGAACTGGCTGGCTTGCTGCCAGCTCTCACCGTGGCGGCGGTCCCGGTGATCCTGGCCCAGGCTTCCGGTGATGGTCATGTCATCGAGATAGGCGCCCAGGACCTGGATCACCCGGCCGCCGATCGTCTCGGTGACATTGGTGAGCTTTGTAATAGAACCTGCCAGTTCCAGCTGATATTTTCAGGATCAAGCCTGAAGGCAATAGCAGGTCCCCCGGGATATCCGAGGGTGGCAGTTCCCATCACGCACCACCTCCTCTCGCTGCTCGGGCGCGGGCCAGCTGCGCCAGGGACTCGGGAGTCTGATCGAACTTCTTGTGGCACGAGCGGCAGAGCCTCAGGTAGTCCCCGGGGTTCTCCGGGTCGAGCCGGAACGGCACCGCGGGGCCGCCGGGGTAGCCCAGGGTTGCCGTGCCCAACATGCCTCCCTCGCCTCATACCTTCCGGGGGCCGGAGCCGATAGCACATTAGTAAGAAACCCTGTTATGATGTACTCATGAGCAGAGCCAGGCACCGCAGTGGCAGGGAGAAGGATCTCGGCTGGATGACCGGCATCGCCAGCGTGACCGGCGGGGTGTGCCTCCTGGTGCCGGCCGTGGCCGAGGCCCTCCGGTACTCGCCTTACGAGAACCCCGGAGCGGGCACGGCCGCGCTGCTGCTGTTCATCTGCTTCCTGGTCCTCACCGGGCTGCCGGCACTGTTCCTGGCCATCCGGGTCTTCGGCGCGATCGTCCGCCAGCACGCCCGGCTGGTCAGTCACCTGACCCCGGGCCAGCGGATCCTGCTCTACTGGAGCGAGTTCGCCGGGCTGCTCGTCGCGCACGAGATCTTCCGGCACCGCAACCGCGAGACCAGCGAGCGGCTGACCGCCAGCGTGATGGGCGAGACGCCCGAGAACCCCTCGCAGGAGGATTAATGCACGAGCACGGGAACGGGCAGCTGGCCAGCCTGCTGGATAAGACCTGCGCGCGCTGCGGGAGGCAGTTCGTGTCGAGCGCGCTGAGCGCGCTGCCGGACCTGTGCTTCCTGTGCTTCCTGAATACCATCCCGGAATCATGATCGGGAACCTGCGCGTGGTCGTGACCGGCACGCCCGGCTACGACGACGGCATCTCCCTGGGCGCCGCGCTGGACGCGCTGTTCGACAAGGCACCGCTGAACGGGCTGATGATCGTGGTATCCGGGCACGAGAACTGCGCCGGGCCCGAGGGGATCGCCCGCGAGTGGGCGAAGATGATGATCGACGACGGGATGCCCGTCGGCCTGGAGGACTGGTCGGGGGATGACCTGCCCTCCCGGCCGGCCCGCGGGCTGCTGGCCATCCGGCCGGGGGATGAGCCGGGACGGCTGCAAGAGCAGGCAATGCTGCTGGGCCGGTACGGGATCCCGCTGGAGATCATCACTCAGGGCCGCGCCCTCGGGCTGCCCGAGAGCATGATCGGCAGCGAGCCCGGCGGGCATGTCCTGCACCAGGTCATACGCCGCAGTCTGCGTGAGTCGTCCAGTCCGACCAGTCAGTCCCGTCCCGGCTCAGGGCTACCGCATCGCGAGCGTTAGCCAGGGGATCCCGGCTGATCACGATCGTGGTGCTGCCCGCTTGCATGCCGGCGTTCCCGGCGTTGATCTGCCACAGGCCCCAGTCATCGGTCGGGCTGATCTTCGACGGCACGTCGGAGGACTCATGCCAGGCGATGCACTCGGCGGTCGCCTCGGCAGCTCTCGATCCCCCGGCCGCAAGCCAGTAGGCTCCGACCTGAGCGGGGCTGAGAGCCCCCGAGACGACGGCGGCACCTGTAGGTGCTGACGGGCTGCTGCCGGCGTCCTGACGGGCCGCTGAGGCCTCACGCGCGGCCTTCCTGGCCGCAGCCCTCCGGGCGGCCAGGCGGGCTGCCCTGAGCTTCGAGGCCCGGATAGCAGAGAGCCGCTCGGCATGCTGTAGCCGGGCGGCATAGCGGGCGCCGGGTACCGAGCCCGCGTAGTCAGTGACGGGGGAGCTGAGCTGGCCGGCGGCGACCGGGCGCGCCGCGGACGACCCGTCCGGGAACACCACCAGGAGCACCGCGGCGACGGCGAGGAGCGCCAGGATAATGGCCCTCGCTCTCCAGCTTATGCGTGGGAGCACGATTCTCCAGACCTCGGAGCAGCGCCCTCGGGGCGGCACGTAATAGCCCGTGCCCTAGGCGCCCGTCACCCGGAAAGCTATCCGGGCAACCCTTCCGTGGCAGGGGATTCGCAGCTTTACCTGGATGCCTGGGAAGGCCAGGGATTGGCGGGGGCCGAGCTGGTAGCAGCCGCTTCGTCGTAATTGTCCGGTAGCAGCTTGAGCAGCTTCTGGGCGTCATTCGTCAGGCCCACCGTAACGGCCCGGCCACCGCCGGCCGGAGTGACAGAAGTGCCAGGATGAGACTTCTGGAACTGTGCGAGAGTGGTGCCCAGCTTCGCCGGGTCCTTCCGCTTCTCCTCCTGCGCGGTCTGAGCCCCCGAGTTGATCAGTCCGTGGGTAATGGCGGAGGTATCCCCGATCGCCGCTCCCTTCGAGTTATAGAACTCGACCTGCCCGGCCTCCAGCTCATTGGGGTAGTAGCGCATGGCATCGGCCAGCGACATCACCCGGGATCCGCTCGCGGTATTCACCCGGACAGAAGTCCCCGAGCCGGTGTTCTGGAGCAGTGCCTCCAGCACCGGGCTGCGCTGCCCGGCGGCGCGCGAGTTGCGCAGATAGGCCTGGGCAGCAGCCGGGTTGCCGGCGGCCAGGACCTGCTGCCAGCTGCGCCCGGAGGCAGATGGCCCGGCATAGCGGCTGAGAACACTCCCCATCGCGCCCGTTCCGCTCTGCGCCAGGCCGTAGCGGCCGGTGGGCGCGCCGTGCTGACCCGGGCGGACATTCGCTCCGCCCGGGGTGCCCAGAGCCGAGTTGTGCGAGGCCTCATTCACCCCGGCCGACTGGCTGACGATCCACTGGAAGGCCTGGTCCGGGGTCATGCTGACCCCGGTCAGACCGGAGATCTCCTGAGCCCACAGCTGCTCGTTTATATTGCCCTTCAGCTGCCACTCGTTCAGGAACTGCTGGGCCACCTGGTCGCGCAGCGTCGGGTTCGACATGATCGACCTGCCGCCGCCGACGCCGGAGATCATCTGCCGCAGCGAGGCCTGCATCTGCGGGGTCATCAGGCCGCCCGAGGTCAGGAACTGCATGTTCTGCCCGGCCAGCATCCGGTTGTAGGCCTGCGGGTTGTTCCGGGCGGTGAACTGAAGCTGAGACGGGGTCAGCCCGGACATGCCGCTCAGCAGGTACTGGCGCGCGCTCGACAGCTCGCCGCTGAAGTTCACGTTCGAGAACTGCTTGCCCATCGAGGCCTGCATCGAGGCGATCCCGCCGGCGATCGCCGGCGCCCCGGCACCGGCACCCATCTGCTGAGCACCCTGGAAGTAGGCGGTGAACTGCTGCCGGGCAATGTTGGCATTGTCCCCGGCCTGGCCGGCCGAGTCCGACACCGACTTGAGCGCGTCGGCCACGTTCTTCAGGTTGGTGACCGCGTTCTGGCTGGCCACCTGAAGGACCTGAACCGACTGATTAACGTCCATGCCGGCCGAGGTGTAGTTGTGGTAGATGAAGTCCAGGGCGCTCTGCCGGTTCTGCATCTGGCCGGACTCGCCCACGGCGGCCTGGTTGAAGCCCATGTTGGTGACCGCCCCGAAGGCGGCCGACGCGGCGCCCTCGGGCATCCGGCCGAACATGGAGGCGCCGTAGGCCAGGGCGTGCAGCCTCTCGGTCTGGGCCCCGAGATTGCCGCCGCCCTCAACCTCCTGGTACTGGCGCCCGGCCTCACGCTGGCTCAGGTAGAAGTTGGCGATCCCGCCGATGGCGTCTGCTCCCAGGCCGATGACCGGAAGGCCGCGCAGCGTCCGTCCGATGCTCCCGGAACCGCCGCCGGACATGGCCAGCCGGGCACCGACCTGCTGGAGCACCGCCGCGCCCATGAGGTTCCCGCCGCCGGCTGCCGGCCCGCCGCGGGCCCCGGCCCCCCACAGCAGCGCAGGCAGCCCGGTGCGGGGCTGCGGCCGGGGCGGCACGGGAGCATTCGGGGCCGGGGCCCCGGTGGCAGCGGCCCCGGCGGCGGCAGCCGCGGCAGCTCCCGAGCCCGCCGGAGCCGCAGTCGATGTGGGCGTGCCCGCCGGGGTGCCGCCGGGCATCCCGGCAGGCATGGACGCCCCGGCTCCCTGCTGCGGCTGCTGCCGGGGAGTCTCGTACAGGGGCATCCCGGCGACCCACTGGCCGAGCTGCTGGACGCCGAAGGCCCGCAGATTCTCCATGCTCGACAGCGCGCCCATCGGAGACACCTGGGTCTGCCGGGTGCCGTGCAGGCTGCCGCCCGCGCCCGCCACCGACTGGAGCACGTCCTGGCGCAGCTGCGGCTGGCCGGCCATCTGGAAGCGCGACTGCGCGTTGAGCGTGCGCTCCATCATGGCGATCTGGGTCGAGACCACCCGGGTCAGCGAGTCCATGCGGCCGACCAGGACCTGGATGCCCTGGGTCAGCTGGGCTCCGGGGTCCTGGCTGACCGACTGGTCCGGCTGTCCGCCCGGGAACGGGATCGTCATGCTGCCTCCTGCACCTTCCGGGGCTAGCCGAAGTCGGAGTCGCAGGCCATAAAGCCGAGCGGGTCGGTGCCCAGATCCCGGACGCTGTCAATGCCAATCCGGCGTCGGAACCAGAAGGCCCGGACACGCTCGCGATCATCGTCAGGCAGCCGGCAGGTATCTAGACTCTGGCAGGCCAGGTGATCGCAGGAGTTGTAGCTCATACCTGGTCTATACGCAGGAAGAGACCAGTTACCCCACGCGGCGTGAGGTCACGATCGGGTTACGTCCATTCCGGGTCAGGCAGGCCCCGGGACAGGTCAGGCATCACCGGATCGGGCTCCTCGCGCACGGAGACGCGAGATGCCGCGGCGGCCATCATCTCCAGGTCGCGCTCGAACGAGTCCGGGGTGGCATCCTCCAGCCGGAAGCCGGTCATGTCGGCATCTGCCGCCGGGAACGCGGCCTCGCCGGCATCTCCGTCGCTGAAGTGCTCCGGGAAGGCCTCGGCCGGGTGCAGGTAGCCGGCGGATACCGCGGCGGCCCTGGCCTGGTCCCGGCGGCTGCGCAAGGCGCCCTGGCCGTCCAGGAAGTACAGGACATCCAGGGCTGCCACCGATGCGGCGGGCAGGTCCCTCCCGGTCAGGAGACCGCGATCGCGGGCGATCCTGAGCTGGCGCTCGACCCAGGGGTCACAAGCACCTCCGGGCCCGATGCTTTTCCCAGGCCGTCCATGACCTCCCGCTGGCGGGCCTCCAGCTGGAGGTATCCGTCGAAGATCGCGTCCACCGTCGGCGGGTACCAGCGCTGAGCGTAGTTGAACCGCTGGATCGCCCACCGGTTCGGCCGGGCCGGGTCCTCGCCCAGCGGCACCGGCATGTCCTCGCCGTCGATGGACTGAACGCACAGGCCCGCGGTGGCTGTGGCGTAGGCCTTCATGCCGCCCATGCCGCCCTCGAAGGCCTTGACCAGCTCAGCGACCAGCAGCTCCTCGCGGGTGCTGAGGGTCCGGATGCGGATGGAATGGCCGCACCAGCTGAACGAGGCGTGCAGCTCCCCCATCGTGAGCAGGCCCACCAGGTCGGCACGCCAGCTCTCGGTATCCGGTTCCTCGACCTCGATCCCGACGAGGCCCCGGCCGCCCTGGACGGTGCTGGCGGCCGGGACATCCTCCGTCGGGAACTCAGGAGCCGGGATCTCCTGATCTGTCATCATGCCTCAGCGCTCTCCTCAGGGGCCTCGGGAACCTCGGTGATGACTTCACTGCCCGTGAAGATCACCGTGGCCCGCTGGCCATTGCAGGTGATATCGCACTCGATGTAGTCCTGCGGGGTGCGCCGGGCATCGACCTCGATCTTGATATCGCTCCTCACCGCGGCCCCCTTGACCGGCGTGCCTGGGCACGCTGCCGTGCCCGGAGAGCATCCAGCTCTGAGCTGGCCCTCCGGGCAGGAGCGGGCACCCCGGCGGGCGCCTGCTCAGGCGGGTCGCTGACGGTGACGGTGGCGGAGCCGGTCAGCACCTGATCCGGCCCCGATACCGTCACGTCGATCTGAAGGAGGGTCACGCGGCCGGGGGCGTCCCGACCGTGCCGGTGAACACGGCGGTGCCGGGCTCGTTCTGGGTCTGGGTGAAGGGGTCCCCGAACGTGTCCGAGACCGCGACCGGCAGCGGCGCCGCGGGGGTGCCGCCCACGGTCACGTCCACCGAGCCCGTGGCGGCCGAGCCGTCCGGGCTGGTGACCTGGGCAGTGACCGTCAGGGTCGTGCCCGGGTTGTCGGGGTCGGGGTACTCCACCGTGACGGTGATCGGGTCACCGGGGTTGTAGTTGGCCTGGTCAGTCGTGACAACGACCTGAGGTGGGGTGCTCAAAACGGCTCCTCCCGGAAGGGGGCATGGTTCTCACACCTTCCGGGGGCAGGCCCGGGGTCAGGGTGCCGCGGGAGCCCCTGCGGCCTCCCAGGCCTTCATGACCTCATCGGGGAGCCGGCCCTTCTCGCCCAGCCACGGGAATCCGTTCTTCTGCGCCCAGGCGCGGGCATTGGCCGTGTCTCGGCGGCGCGCGGCCGTCCGGGGGCCGGGCCGGGGAGCCCGGGAGGAAGGGACCCTGCGGGCCGCGGCGATAAAAGGATCGATGTCCTGCCGCAGGCGGCGGGCGTTCCTCGCGCTGAGGTCGATCTCGAAATGGCTGCCCTGGTAGCCGAACGAGATGGTCTCATCGGCCCGGACCTCCCGGGCCGGACACTCCGCGGCGGCCAGGTCGTCAAGCAGGATGATCTCGGTGCGCTGGGCCACGTTCATTCCTTAGCTACGGAAATTGGTCGTAAGGAACAGTAACATGACCATCCGAATGGAATGAAACGCCATCAGCCGCTGAACTTATTACTGTTCAGCGGGAGATAGTGGGTATAGGCGAATGTAATGCCCTTAGTAACGGCAAGTGCGCCTACGGTAACGGTCTCCCCGTCGTTGATGTCCACCACGGTGACGTTCTGGTAGGCCTTGCCGCGCCACTTGCCGGGCTGGTTCTCGGTCCCCGGCGGCTTGATGACCATCGAGGCCGTGACGTAGTTGGGGTCAGCAGCCAGGCGCTTGAAGATGTCCACCATGTTCCAGGTGCCGGCCAGCCCGGCCAGCTGCCACCACACCGGCTGGTTCCACAGCTCCCGGATGGTGATCATCACCGTGCCGCCGCTGATCACGCGCGATGTGGCGATCTCAGCCGGGCGCTCCCACCCGATCGGCTGGATGAACTGGTACGGCTGGCCGATGTCACTAAAAGCTCGTTGACCTGAGTCCTCCCAGGTAACCAGCCCTCACAGTAAGCGATGGGCTTCTTGTTATAACTGAGCACTGTGTACCCGGAACCGACCACCCTCGCCTTAGTGAGCGCCAAAATCACCACCCCCTCTCGGGTCGATCGCCGTGACCTACCAGGCTTCGCAGCATGCTTGCCTGGTGAACATCAGCGAGTACGAGCAGATCCTGCGAAGCGGGCAGCTCGAACATCTCCCTGAGCTGGACCGCTGGTACTGGGGCAAGGTGACGATCATCGACGATGACCGCTCTTGCTGGGAGTTCCGGGAAGCCCGTCGGAAGCGGCACGCTGCCGACTACGGCACGGTCAGCATGGTCAACCCAGCGACTCCCCACGAGCGCCGGAAGTCCGGAGGGAAGCTGACTCAGCCGCAGATCGACGAGATCCGGCGCCTGAGAATGGAGCACGTAAGCATCACCGAGCTGGGCCGGCGCTTCGGCGTGCATCACTCGAACATCTCGGTGGTCTGCCGGGACCTGCCGAAGGTCCGGGCTCCTCGCGGGCATCATTACTGACCTCACGCCCCGGTCGCGGATGCGTTCTGCTGCGACTGGGCAGCCACCAGGCCCGTGGACAGGTCAACCGACATCTGCACCGTGATGTAGTTCAGGGGAGCCGCCGGCAGGTACTGGAAGGTGACCGAGATCACCGTCGGGTTGCCGCTCGGGTAGGTCTGCTGGGCCACCGACAGGTTGGTGTAGTCCACGATCACGTTATTGCTGACCGCGCCCTCCAGGACGCCGAGCATGGCCTCCTGGACGGTAGTGACGGTGTTGGCGGTGATCGGGGTGCCGATCAGGCCCGATCCCTGAAGTCCCTGCCGCACGGCGACCAGGAGCGTGTCCGACTGGCGGACCATCGAGATCTCCTGGAAGTTCAGGGCGCTCATGTCGGTGGTGAGGCCCTGGCGGCAGATCAGCGCGCCGCTGTAGCTGATGAAGCAGATGCTCACGCCCGACGCTGCCAGGTTGTTCATGAAGGCGCTGGTCATCTGGGCCATCTCGGCCTGAGTCAGGCCGGCGAAGCCCTGGACGGGCTGGTTGGTCAGTCCGGTGTTGACCGGGAGCGAGGTCAGGATCGCGGCAAGCGCTACCGCCAGGTAGCAGCCCGAGGCCTGGAAGACCTGGCCGGTGATGCTGTTGAACATCAGCACGACCTCGGGATAGGCCAGGATCGTGCGCCGGCTGGCGATATTGGAGGCCAGCGTCGGGATCGACTCGTCGCTCTCGGAGTAGTTCCTGGGCAGGCCCAGGAAGCCGATCCGCGGGAAGCCGTCGTTGTAGGCGCTCCACATGGCCGAGTCGAGCCCGGAGGCCAGGCTGGACACCAGCGCGGCCACGGTTCCGGAGTTGACAGTCAGGTCATCGGTGAATACCGGCACGATGACTGTCGCAGCCGAGGTAGTGGCCAGCTTGGCGTAGGCCGCGCTGAACTGCTCGGGCAGGCCGCCGTCGCCGGGGTTGAGCGCCACGCAGATCAGCGTCGTCGCGCCGTTCCCGAAGGCCACCAGCGCTGCCGCGGCAAGCGGGTTATCCACCTGGCTGGCGTTCGGCATGACCGGGGCGACCGACAGGAATGCCTGGCCGTAGGCGTTGACCACCGACTGGTAGTCGGTGAAGACCTGCGGCTGGTAGTAGCTCGCGTCAGCATAGTTGTAGGTGACCTGCACCTGCTGGCCGTCGCTGACCGCGGTCGAGCTGGAGACCCGGGTGATGGTGGTGACGGCCAGGCCCGGGTCGCCCGAGGGGTCGGTGACCGTGGCCAGGCTGTAGTCCACGCCCGGGGTCAGGATCGTGCCGTCCAGCAGGCTCGCTACCGGGGCGCCGATCGCCGGCGGCCCGGAGACCGGGGTGGTGAACACGCCCTTGTAGGTCAGTGGCCGGGCAGTGGCGGCCGAGATCAGCAGGCCGTCCACCGCGGTGCGGTAGCCGAGCGCCGGGCCCACCAGGGTGAGCACCTGGGAGGGCACCAGAGTCGGCACCACGATCGGGGTGCTGACATCCTCGACATACACGCCCGGCGGCTGGTACGTCGTGAACGACGGGATCGACACGGGCCCTCCTTCGCCTCGCTCCTTCCGGGGCTAGCTGATGATGTCGATGATCGAGGACTGATCGGGGAGGCCCTCTGGCGTGGCGACCACCCGGATCTCGGTCAGGTCCACCAGCTCAGTGGTGTTCGGGTCGGAGACGAACTCGCCCAGGACCTGGATCGCGAAGCCGCGCTCGTAGATCACGTCCATCGTGTTCCAGGGCGTGCCGGGAGCTGCTGCGGGCGGCCGGTCCTCCACCGAGTCAAAGGACCAGACGCTGGCCACCAGCGGCGCGGCCTCGACCACCTGACGGAACTTCGACGGGAACTCGGACTGGGCCGCGAACGCCGTCATCGCGATCAGCTGGTCATAGATCATGTCCCGCTCGTTCGAGGACAGCGCGACCACGGTGAAGGTGACATGCCCGGCGAAGCGCCAGCGGGCGTAGGCATTGTCCTGCTCATCCAGCTCGGTGTAGGCGATGCCGACCGTACGCAGCTCGCTGCCCTCGTAATCCACCCAGACAGCCGGGTAGCGGGCCTCATCCACCGGGTACTCGACCGAGACGAACACCTGCTGCTGGCCGCCTGCGGCATCCGGAGCCGGGTAGCGAGCCAGGAACGACTGATCGATAGCCTCGACAGCCGTGGTCTTGATCGTCCGGAGGAAGCCGCTCACGCTCCTTCCGGGGCCGGCCCGGAAGGCCTCAGAAGCGCGAGCGCCAGCTGCGATCGGCCGCGTAGATGCGGACCGGGACAATACCCGCGCGCTGCGAGGCCAGAGTCATCGCGTGATTCAGGAACAGCCGCGGGGCCAGTCCAGGATGGCGCCAGCGGACGCCGGAATTGCCGCGGGCGATCGCTCCGCCTGACCGGCCCGGGGCGGTGTCCGGGCGGCCGGCCTCGCGCCTGCTGATGCGGCCCGGCGCGCCGGGATAGCTCGCCACCGTGGTAAAGGTCTCGTAGGTGCCGCCGGCCACCTTCCGGCGGACTGTCCTGCGGGCCCCGGGCTGCGCCGCCCGGCGGAAGATCAGGACCTGGGTCTTCCCGGACATGGTGATCCGGGTCTGGGCCCTCGGGTTCTTCTGACGCTCCTCGCCAGTCGGGTCATCGATCCACATCGGGATGGTCTTGCCGGCCAGGGCAAACATCGTGAACGGCGCGATGCCCTGCTCCTGGAACCACGCGTACTGGTCGGCCCAGCCCAGCCCGAAGAACCCGGATCCGTACAGCGGGAACAGCCGGCTGGCCGCCCGGCCGGACAGCTTCGGCATCAACCGGCGGGCCTCGCGTACCGCGCCGTTGGCCATCGAGCGGGCCCGCTTGCCGGACAGGCCTGACACCATCATGATCAGCCGGTCCGGGTGCGGGGAGATGATCATCTCCTGGGTCTCCAGCAGGCCGGGCATCAGCTCTCCGGCGGAAGCACGGACGGCGGCTGGTAGCTGCCCGAGGCCGCCGGCGGCGGAGTCTCCTGGGGGATCAGCGGCCCGTTCTGCTGCTCGATCCAGGCATAGCTCACCGGGATCCGGGTGTAGGTGCCGAGCGCGCGGGCCAGCCGGGCGTCATCCGGCGGGATCACGTAGGCGACCGACGCCCGCGGGTCCTCCAGGCTGGCGTTCAGCAGGTTGTAGGAGATCCCGGCGGTCTGCTGCCACGGGGTGGCGAACCCGGTCCGCAGGGTGACCCGGCCGGGCACGGCGAGCTGGTAGCGGCGGCCGTCGGAGCGGAACATGTAGTCCAGGGCGTGCGCCCGGAAGTCCGGCACGGTCTGGATGCCGACGGTGCCGGGATTGACCACTCCCTTGGCGCTGCGCTGGAGGTTCTGGTCGGTGTCGGTCAGGATCGCCGGGCGGACCAGCAGCGCGCGCACGCCAGGGACCTGCACCGCTCCGGCCGCGATGATCTGCGTGCCGTAGCACAGCGTGCACCGGTACTGGCTGCCCTGGCCGTAAGCGGCACTGATCTGCGCCTCCGGGCCGGTACCGTAATCGGGCTGGGCCGGGCTCAGCGGGATGACCCGGCCCGGCTCGAAGCATCGGGTGCAGCGCCGCGCCAGCCCCGCGTCCAGGTCCTCGGGCCGCCACAGCAGGCAGAACATGACCAGCTCCCCGTACTGCCACAGGGCCTGAGCATGCCGCTGGCGCTCCTGCTCGATCGCGAAGTGCTGGATATCGCGCTGCCAGGCCGGCTGCTCGCGGGGCGGGGACGGGGGCGGCGGCGGAGCCAGCCGGGCCTCCGCCGCGACCGACATCGAGGCCGAGGCCGACATGACCACCTGGGCCACCGTGTACGACGTGGGCGCCGCGCTGAGAGAGGCCTGGGCGCTCAGCGCGGCCTGGGCCAGGTCGTTACCCCGGGCGGTCGCCCGCAGCGTCATGGCGGCCAGCAGGGCAGCGCGGGCGGCCCTTGCCACGCCGGCGGTCGCGGCCAGCTGCGGACTGGCACTCAGGTGCGCTGCCGGGTGGGTCAGCGGGACGGCCGTGAGTCCCGGGACCGCGCTGAGATGTGCCGCCGCCTGGGCAGTCCGGCGTGCCGCCGCCAGGAGCGAGCCAGGCGCGCTCAGGTGGGCCGAGGAGAGGATGACGCGGCCCCCGGTAACGGTCAGCCTTCCCGGGGCGCTCAGGGCCGCTGAGGCCCGCTGGGAACGGAACCCGGCGGCCGTCAGGAGGGCGTGCGCGGCAAGCGCGGCAGCAGCCCGCTGGGTGACCCCGGCCGAGGCCCCGAGGGAGGCGGCAGCCTGGAGCGCGGACCTGGCCGAGCGGAGCACGATCGCCGGGGCCGCCAGCACCGGGGCGGCGGCCAGGTGCGCGACTGCCTGGGAGGTAGCGGCAGCCAGCGCGGGACTCGCGGTCAGGTGCGCGCTGACCCGGACCGTGACCAGCGGGCCGGCAGTCAGCGCCGGGGCCGCGGCCAGGGCCACGGTGACCGGGTGAGTGACCAGGGACCCGGCATGCAGGATCGGGCTGGCCGCCAGGCTGGCCGCGCCGGGCCGGTAGGTGCCGGCGGAGGCAGTCAGCTGCGAGCCGGCTGCCAGCACCGCGGCACCGGCCTGGCCGGGCACCAGCAGGACGGCCGCCGCGGACAGGACGGCTGCCTGGGCCGAGGCCGCCGCGCCCAGGACGGGAGCCGCAGCCAGGTGAGCCGAGGAGGGGTGAGTCACCACCGCAGCCGCCGTCAGCTGCGGCGCAGCGCGCAGGGTCACCGGCACCGTGGCGCTGGCAGACAGCACCGGGGCAGCCGAGAGCACGGCCTGAGCGCTCTTGATGACCCGGGCCGAGGCAGTCAGCCGGGGAGCGGCGGCCAGCGCGGTGCCGGTTCCGCCCACGCCCAGGGTCGCGGCAGCGGACAGGCTGGCGGAGCCGTGCTGGATGAACGAGGCGGCGGCATTCAGCCGGGCCTGGGCGCTGAGGGCAGCCGCGGCGTTGGACGTGCTCGATGCCGTGTTAAGGAAGACTCCGTAAAAGCCGCGGGAAGCGCTGGCCACCGGGATCAGGTCCCGTATACGTCATAGACGCTGCCGGTGCCCGGCGTGGTGTTCCCCCCGAAGCTCCCGGTGGCGTTCCCGTAGGTGTTGCACTGGACCCGGCTCTGGGTCGGCCCGGTGGTGCCGATGAAAACGCCGTAACGCTGGTGCGGGCTGCCATTCCGGTCATAGCTCTGGCACCCGGTCATCGAGATGTCAGTGAGTCCGGTGGCGATGTTGAATCCGTCATAGGTGGGGGATCCCGAGCCCAGCCCGGCCGAGTCGGACACGCACCCGGCCAGCAGCACCTTGCCGCTCTGGATCGAGAAATTGTGCTGCGTGGAATCCTCTGCCTGGCAGTTCACGAAGGCGGTCCGGGTGGACTGGATGTTGAAGCCGTTGGCGTGCGAGTTGTCAGACCGGACATTGTTGTAGGTCGTGTCGCCGCCCGCGGCATAGACGCCGTCCGAGCCTGAGCCCAGGATCTGCACGTCACTAAGGTAGCTGTCCACCAGTCCGCCGCCGTAGATGCCGTAGGTGCCGGCCTTCCCGATCCGCAGCCCGCTGACATGGGTGACGCGCACCGCGGTGTCGAAGTACAGCCCGGCGCCCCCGGAGTTCATGATCACCAGGTCCCTGATCTTGTGCACCGGGTCGGAATAGGTGAACGGGGTCTGGGTCACCTGCCCGTTGCAGTAGATCCCGTGCTCGGTTCCGCTGCCCGACCCGTTCAGCATCAGGTCGTGCACGGTGGTCATCTCGGTGTAGGTCTGGCCGGTCACGATCAGGGCCATGCCGGAGAACCCGGGCGATGCATTGACCTGGCAGCCGGCCCGGCCGAAGGCACCCCCGAGGTCCACCCAGGACTGGAGCTGGATCGGCGCGGTGAGATTGAAGTTATACCCCACCAGCAGGACCGATCCACCGCCGCCGGATGGCTTCGAGGAGCTGGTCTGGCCGGTGGCCGCTACTGCGCTGATGGCCGCGTTGATCACCGTCTGGTCGGAGGTGCCCGAGCACTGGTAAACATAAGTCCCGTCCGCCGCGGCGCGCTTCAGGCCCGCCGGGCAGTCTGACGAGTAGACAACCGCCATCCCGGGCATCAGGAGACCTCCTGCTCCGCGGCAGCAGGCGCGTTCTCATGATCCCGGCCGGTGGTCTCCCGGTACAGGTCGGCCATGATCTTGCGGGCCATCCTCGCCTCCAGGAGCGCCTCCCGGGCGGCCTTGTTGCTCTCGCGGCGGAACCACCCGATCGCCCGCGCCAGCGGCCGTCGGGCCAGGAAGGCGACGATGGCGGTGATGACGGCCTCCAGGGGCATCGCTCCGATGTTGCCGCCCACCCAGTCCCAGTAGCGATGCAGCATCGGACCCTCCCTGGGCAGCCTCACTCCTTCTGGGGCTGCACAGCAGAGAGCCCCCGGGCGGGGGGCTCCGGGGACTCTCCGTGTGCAGGTTCTCGGGGGCAGGACCTGCGATTACAGGTTACCCCCGGAGAGTGCTCCTTACCCGGAAACAGAAGCCCGGGCCATTTTGCCCGCTATCCGTTGTTGCTGCCCCACTGGCTGTTCCCGGATACCCAGTCCGTCTGCACGACAGCCTCCCCTCCGGCGATGCCGGTCGAGGTCAGGTAGGCCGGCACGCCCTTCGTGTTCGACCGGGTGGGGTTGACGAAGGACCAGCCGTCGATCACCCACTCGTGTCCGGTGATGTCGCAGTTCGACTCATGCCACATCGCCAGTCCGCTGGCCTGGTAGAGGCACCGCCCGTCCTGTGCCTGGACATCGACGATCTTGTCACCCGCGAACTCGCTGTTCATGCCCGAGCCGTTAGTGAACGGCTCACAGTCGCTGGTGTTGACGGTGTGGCAGCTAGTCCCGAAAACGCCCCAGCGCTGGTTGCTGCCGTTATTCGGATCGGTGATGACGGCGTTGCTACTGCCCTCGTCCAGGCACTTGCCGCCGCCCTTGGTGGCGCAGATCTGGAACTCGCCCAGGCCCGGCCCGATCATTCCGGCCGGGGAGATGACCGCGGGCGCCGCCGGGGCTGCGGTGCTCGCGGACGCGGCCACGGCCGGGACCGCGGCAAGAGCGACGACGGCCAGCACGGCCGCCAGGATCCGGGAGAGACTCTTAGCTAGGTTCATAGCTAAAACCTTAGTCCGGCAGCAGCTCCAGGTCCATCTCCCCGTCGGCGCCGATGATGGCCCGGTACCGGCCGGTCTGGCCACCAGGCGGCCCGCCCATGGCCCCGGCCTGCTCATGGATGGTGCACGAGAACAGGTCCCCCAGCCGGTCGCGCAGCGGGTGCTTGATCGTCCAGGAATCAGCGCCGAAGACCACGATGTGATCGGTCTCGCGATCGCCCAGGATCTCCCGGGCGGCGTACTTGCGGGGACATGCCGGAGCCAGGCAGGCGATCGCCCCGCCGGGCGTCAGGTGCAGGGTCTCTCCGCAGCCCATCGGGCAGTAGGCGCCGATGATGTCTCGGATCTGGGTCATGCAGGGATCCTAGCTAACAGGCTAGATGTTGTTATCCCAGCCGCGGTTAATCTGGTCCGCCGGCCGCGGGGCCCCGGTAGCCAGCACATCCCACAGGACTCCGGGATCCTCGCTGTTCTTCAGGGTCACCCGGTCACCCGGTCGCACCCGGGCCTCGATCCAGCAGGTCCGGACAGTCGTATCCGAGCGCAGGAACGCCTGGGTCAGCAGGCGGGGACTAGCAGCCACGCGGACAGCCTAATCCGGACGCAACTACCTGGCCAAGAATCGGGCAAATTATACTAAATTAGTACCAGCGAGCCCACATCCGCGGCCGGGCCGCGACCGAGCCCGCCACGCGAGTCGGGGCATAGCGGCCGTAAGTGCCCCCAGATACAAGAACTCTGGGCGAACCAGTCATAATATGACGGATCTTGAAGACATCGAGCATCGACTTCAGCTCGGCCTGCTCGTCAGCCAGGGCCTGGCGCCACCGGTCGGTATAGTCGCGGCGCTCCTGGCGGGCGATCGGCGGCCCCTGGAAGGACGGCTGCTCGGTGTAGGCCCGGATCAGGTGCTTGATGCCCTCGACATAGGTATAGCTGGCCAGCAGGCCGCCCCAGAACTCAACCGGGAAGGCCGGGCCGCCGATCCCGTTCAGGGTGTAGTTGCTCCACGGCTGGGCCGCGGTGTTCAGCTTGCCGAGCGCGATGCCCATCAGCTGGGCGATCCGGCCGCGGGACCAGTGCGCCTGGAAGTAGGACTGGAGATTCGGGCCGCCGCCCGCTGAGTCGAACAGGTCCGCGAACCGGACCCAGACCTGGTCCTCCAGGAAGTCCTGCATGGCCAGGGACAGCGCGTCATAGTGCGGGTTGGCCGGCCCGATCACCAGCCAGGCGGAGTAGGCCTGGGCCTGCCCGCTCACCTCGTAGGTCCAGTCCAGCTGAGCCTGGCCGGGGTTGCTGGTGTCGGTGCTGGACGGGGTGACCTGGTAGATCCCGGCCGACAGCCGCTCGGCGGAGTAGCTGCTGATCACCGTTACGGTGCCGTCGGCATTCTGCATCAGCAGCCGCGCCGACACGGCCTGGCCGTCAGGGTCGGCCGGCTGGCCGCCGATGTAGACCGTGAAGCCCAGCGGCGGCCGGGAGAACTGGCTGACGTACTGGCGCTCGCGCCAGTCCACCAGGTCCGGGTTGACGACGGTCATCGGCGCCTACAGCACATTGCCCGAGCTGTAGTTCGCGATCATCGCGATCGCCTTGGCGCCCTTCACCTGGATAGCCGTGGAATAGTCGGTGGTGACATTGATCCGCAGGCCGATCTTGTGCTGGCCGGCGGCGCAGTTCGGCACCACGGCGATCGAGGTGGCGTTCTCCCCGGCCGTGTGCGCCGCGTCCGAGGAGTTGCCCGAGAACCGGATCTGCTCGGCATAGCCGCCGATCAGCTGCTCTACCCCGTCGAAGATGATCGACTGGAAGGCATTCTGGCTCTGCTTGTTCGGGTACTGGTAGGTCGCGCTCAGGATGACCGCCAGCGAGCACGGCCGCGGGGTGGTGAAGGTCAGGATGTTGAAGTTCGGGCTGGCCCCCGCGTTCACCGCGGTATTGACGAACAGGCCGCCGGCGAATACCGGCACCGAGTCCCGCAGGTCCGCCCAGGCCGTCCCGGTCCAGTAGGACAGCTGCTTCAGGTCCGTCATGAAGATCATGCGGCCCTTCTGCGCGGTGCCCCAGTTGGGCCGGGACGTGCTCGTGCAGATGAAGGTGCCCGGGCTGGCGTCCAGGATCCCGAAGTTCGAGACGAAATCGCTCAGCTGGAACGGGTCCGATTCATCATTGAGCTTGAGCCCGAGGAACGTTGAGAAGGTCGCCAAGAGGTCAGCCTCCCAGTCCCGTCCCGGCCTTTACGGAGCCATCCGGGAGGTAGATCGGATTGATGGCATTCGCCGGGTCCAGGGCGGACGGCCCGGACTGGACCGAGCCCTCATGGCCGGGCTGCGGCGCGTTGTAGTTCAGCGGCACCGCGTAGGCGCTCCAGCCTGAGAACGGCCCGGTTCCGGCCTTGTTCAGCGCGGCCACCCGGAACCGGTAGCCCTGGCTGTAGGGGGTCGAGCCGTCCGGCTTGTAGATCACCGGGGTGTTGGGGACCAGGCCCTGGGTGAAGACCGCGGTGACCGAGGACGGGTCGGCGCCATACCAGTACTCCGCCACCAGGGTGTCGCCGGCCTTCACGTTCTGCGAGCTGGCCAGGACCGAGATCCGGTACTGAGCCCAGGGGCCGATCCCGGTCTGGGTGATGGCGTAGTCGTAGCCCAGCTCCAGGACGGTGCCGTCCGGCTGCATCGGGTCGTTCTCGGTGCCGGTGGTGTTCCGGACGATGACCTGACCGGGCGGGGTGACGATGCCGGTCCTGCTGGTAGTCGGCAGCGTGGTGTCGGACGCCGGCGGCGCGGCCCCGGTGCTGGTCGGCGGGGCCGTCAGCGTCAGCGCGGTGCCGATCGCGGTCGGGCTCCCTGCCGTCTGCTGCCGGGTCAGGGTCGAGCCGCCTGCCTGGGACACGTAGGCATACCAGCCGGCCGCCCCGGCCTCCGCCGACGGGCTCGGCACGGTCAGGGTCGAGGTGGCCGCGGTCGTGACCACGGTGCCCTGGGTGCTGGCCACTGTCTCGCCGTTGGCGTTGACGTAGGTCGCGGCAACCTTGTAGGTGCCGGCTGCCACGGTGCCGCCCGTGTCGGCCTTGGTCGGGGCCGGGGCGGACGGGGCCGCCAGCGCGGCCGTCAGGGCAGTGAAGGTATCGGCCTGGTAGGCGGGCTCGCCCGCCTGGGCGCCGCCGGAGGGCGCCGGCTGGCCGTCCATCACCGGCTGGCCGCTGGCCGGCACGTACATCGTGCCGCGGTCCTCGGCCTCCAGCAGGTAGCCATCCACCGGGGTGGTCCCGGACGGCGGGGCCCAGGCCAGGGACACGCCGCGGTTGACCGCGGTCGGCGTGGGGGTACCGGGAGCGGCCGGGACCGAGGCCGGGATGTTCGAGCCGTAGTAGGTCGCGTCCCCGTAGCTGTAGGTCACCGAGACGTTGTTGCCGGCCGCGAAGTGCGCTGCCACCTCCGGGCTGATGTAGGCGACGGTCTCCTCGCCGTTCCCGGCCGTGGTCACGGTGTAGTCCGTGCCGAGCACCATCGCCTGGGAGCTGGTGGTGTTGGTCACCACGATCGAGGAGGGCACGACGCCCTTCTGGCTCAGGTACAGCCGCGATCCCGCGGCGGCCGAGGCGAAGGCGTCAGTCTGGCTGGCCAGCAGGGTCGGTGCGGCCGGGGCGCCGATGTAGCTCGTGTCGATCTGCCGGGCCGCGTAGGAGGAATCGACCGGCAGCGGGTTGGCATTCACCTGGTTGCCCAGGATGTCGGTCAGCGTGGTGTCCTTGTTGCCGGCCGCCACGCCCGACGACGGCGCCCGGTAGCCATTCGGGCTGGAGTACATCGAGGGAACCAGGTTGCTGCCGCCGCTGTCCTGGGTGTCCAGGCTCCCGGTCAGGCCGGTGTCTGCCGGGGAGTAGTCCTCCGGCAGGCCGCCGCCGTAGACGGCCTCGGTGTCCGGAGCGCCGCCGGCCCACCCGTAGGTGCCCGGGGCGCTCTCGGTGACCGCGTACTCGCTGCCAGGCGCTCCGGTCTCGGAGCCGGACTGGGTGCCCATTGCCGGGTCGGTCAGCGACCCGTAGCCCGCGGCCGAGCCCAGGCCGCCCGCCGAGCCGCCCTCGGTGTCGGCATTCGAGGCCTGACCCTGGGTCCCGGCCGGCAGCGGCCCGGCGCTGCCCTGGAAGCCGCCGAACTCATACGACTCATCGCGCTGCATGCCGTACCGGTAGGTCACCTTCGCGGTGTCCGCATCGGCCGAGTCCGTGGAGGAGTTGATCCGGGTGACCGAGTAGGTCAGGCCCTCCGGCGCGCTGCCCGAGGGCGTCAGCGTGTAGTCGGTCCCGAGCACCAGCCGCTTGCTGGTAGTGGTGTCGAAGACCGAGATCACGTCAGCGGTGGGCGAGGGGCCCGCGGTCTCCAGGGCGGGCACCGAGACGATGCCGGCCTTACTCAGCGCCGCCGGGACGGTGTGGCTGAGCGTGATGGTGTCCACCTGCTCGACGACGCCCTGGGCGGGGACGCCATGGAAGTCGGCCACGCTGCTGGTCATCCTGCGCTCCGGTCTGTCTCGTCATCGACGGTCGTCATCGGCCCCAGGCCGCTGGCGTGGTTCTGCCAGGCCTGGCTGTGATCGCGGACCAGGATCCTTCCGGTGGCCGGGTCCACCGTCAGCCCCTGGGACTCCAGCCGCTCGCGCGCCCGCCGGGCCGCCGCGGTGACCCGGTCCTTGTCGGCATCCGGGTCCCCGCGGTTGACCGTGAGGCCGGGGGAGGTCTGCACCACGTTGGGCGAGACGGCCTCATCCTCCGGGTCCATCGCGCGCAGCGCCCACGCCAGGTCCCCCGCCGCGGCCAGGTCGAACGCCTCGGTCACGCCGCGCAGCTCAGTGTGCGGGGCCGAGGGGCCGGCCGTGTCCGAGGTGTCATAGGTCCCCGTCATGGCTGCGGGGTCCCGGGGGAAGTGGCGCACGGGCTAGACCTCCAGCGTCCAGGGGCCGGTGCCGCGCCGCACGCAGCTCTCGGCCAGGCTGCCATGGCGCGAGCACAGCGGCGGGGCCGCGTCCTTCTCCTTGGCCCGGACCGGGATCTGCTCACCGCACGGGGCCTCCGGCCGGGTGCCCGGGCCGATGCAGGTCACCACGATCATGTCGTTATCGGAGGCCTCGTCGATGGTCTCGCGGATGGCCAGCTCGTCGGCCGCCATCCGATCCCGGAAGTTTCCGGCCTGCTTGGCCAGAGCGTCCCGGATGTAGGGGTCATCGTCGCCCGAGACCACCTTCAGGACGCCCTGCCGGATCGCCCGGACGAAGGCCGGGCTGGACTTCAGCTCGTTGGGGATGGGCTGCACGTCGTCGCCGCTGCGGTCGCCGCGGCCGGCGAAAGTGACCTGGTAGGTCTCTTTCGGGTCCGAGGCGATCACCGTCGGCCCGTCCATCATGTTCTGGCACATGACAGGGGCCTGGACGCCGGGGATGGCGATGTCAGCAGTCATGGTCGGTCCTCCTGATCCTTCTGGGCTCCGAGGTTGCAGTGCTAGCCGAGGATGAGGTACCCGACCACCGAGTTGTCGCTGCCCGAGCTGGAGGAGATCGTGAATCCGCTCCCCGGGTTCGTGGCGGGCACCGACAGGTGGCCGGGCGTGCCGGAGGGCGACATGCGGCTGACCAGGATCACGCTGTCTGCCGTGACGGCTCCGGCCGGGACATTCACCGTGCCGCTGACCAGGGTCGCGGTCCCGGCGGTGATGCCCGGGATGCCCGCGAGCTGCTCAGCCTGGGAAGCCAGGGCGTCCGAGATCTGGTTATGGGCTTCGATGTGCCCGGCCTGGCCGGCCGCCACGTTGTCGGGCGGAATCGAGGTCGTCATGCGCACCTCCCTCTATCCCTTCCGTGGGGAGGCGCTGGCTCGATAGCGGTGAACACGCTGGGAGGCCCCTCCGGGAGTTGAACCCGGCTGCGCGGCTTTGCAGGCCGCTGCCTCAGCCGCTCGGCCAAGGGACCCTGGTGAGCCTGGACGGACTCGAACCGCCGACCTTCTCCTTAGGGGGGAGTAGCTCTATCCGGCTGAGCTACAGGCTCATGGCGCCTCCGGTCCGACTCGAACGGACGACCTCTTGGTTCGGAACCAAGTGCGCTATCCACCTGCGCTACAGAGGCTAGACGGCAAATGCCGCGTACTTCTCATCTAGGACGCTTGATCATGCGTGGCGAGACCAGGATTCGAACCTGGGAAGCACATGGCAGCTGATTTACAGTCAGCCCTCGTTGGCCACTTGAGTACCTCGCCTGGGGAGGACAGCGGATCCCGAGACCGCATCATCCGGTTCACAACCGGGCGCTCTGCCTTTGAGCTATGCCCTCAGTGGTCGATGAAGGGATCGAACCTTCGGCCTCCCCGGTGTGAACGGGGCGCTCTCCCAAGCTGAGCTAACCGACCTTGATAAGCTGGCGAGCGGGGATTCGAACCCCGGGGGCCGTCGCCCTTCCGCTCCGTGCTCTCGCCAGTCGCACCCTCGACAGGACTCGAACCTGCAACCTGCCGGTCCGTAGCCGGCTGCTCCATCCGTTGAGCTACGAGGGTAGATCCCTGCTCGCGCCTTGGCGGGGCGCCTCCCTCCCGGGCCATCTCCGGTGGTGTCGAGGCGGGCAGGGGTCCGCCTGGTGGTCGCTGCTGGGATTGAACCAGCGGCCCCCTGCTTGTCGGGCAGGCGCTCTCCCGCTGAGCTAAGCGACCTTGCCGGCAGTATTTCTCATCCCCGTCTCAGGGGACAGATACGGCAGGAGCAGCGCGGCTCCGGTGCACGGCCGCGGCTGGTGATACGCCCGGTGACTCCTGCCGGGCGGTCCTGACGGGATTCGAACCCGCGATCTTCAGCTTGACGGGCTGACGGGGACGACCAAACTCCCCTACAAGACCTCGTGCCGGACCTGTCGTGATCAAGGGGTCCGGTGTTACCTTATTGAATTGCCAATGACACCTGGCAATATACACGGACACGGAGGATACGGACCAATGCGGAAGATCACCTCGCTACTCGCGGCCGGCGCTATTCTCGGCGCCGGGGCCTCGGTAGCTGCCCCCGGGGGGACCGTGCTGGCCGTTGCCCGGCCAGCCCCCACCCAGATCCTTGTCGGCCACGTCCTGGACCACTCAGGCGGGCCTGACATCTTCTATCACGCCTGACGTGCTGGCTCCCGCGGCTGGACTCGAACCAGCGCGCGTCCGGTTAACGGCCGGGTGCTCTGCCACTGAGCTACGCGGGACCGGCTAGCGCGGCCGGCCGTCCCCTGGGGGAGGGGCGGCCGGCCGCCCCCATTTCTGGGTGGTAGCGGGGGCGGGATTCGAACCCGCGGCCTCCAGATTATGAGCCTGGCGAGCTACCGAGCTGCTCTACCCCGCATCGTGCTCCCAGGATAACCCCGGGATCGTAGCCCCAGCCGGTGCTGACCCGGCGCCTCCGGATTGAAATTCCGGCCACCTGCCGTTAGTGAGATGGGGCCCTGATGTACTGCGCAGCCTCACGGGGAGTCGAACCCCGGCTTGCTGGCTGAGAACCAGCCGTCCTGACCATTAGACGATGAGGCCTTAGCGGGAGCCTTCGAGCGCCGTCATGCCGGTGTGGCGGCGCCTGGTACTCAGCTCGCTGCGGCGTTGACTAGTCACCGCAGCTCGCCGCCGGCAGTCACCTTCCCGGTTCCCGTGTGGCACGTGCAGGGATCGGCTGACCCTTCCACCTGCGTTGCCTGGCCCTCGGTGTCAGCGCTGGGCCAGGTAGCGGACGCCGTGCTCCGCGCCCTGTCTGGGTGCCGGACTTGACCGATCCGGCAGAGACCTCGCTGCATGCCGCGATGCCACGGAGCCCGTCTGGAGTGGGCTAGTCTCTGCGCGCCATCCAGGGCTCGAACCCGGGACCGTCTCCTTAGAGGGGAGCTGCTCTGTCCGCTGAGCTAATGGCGCCTGGGGTGGGCCGCCCGGGGCTCGAACCCGGGACCATCCGATTAAAAGTCGGCCGCTCTGCCGCTGAGCTAGCGGCCCGTGGCGAGGGTGGGCCTCGAACCCACGTCCTTCGGTTTATGAGACCGCTGCTTGCGACCATCTCAGCTACCCCGCCGGGTGGCACCGCGGCCCGGTACAGCCGTATCTCCGGGAGTGGCCTGGCCCAGCTACTCCGCGATGCCAAGTGGGCCCAGGAGGAATTGAACCTCCGGCCTCTTCCTTATCAGGGAAGCGCTCTAACCGGCTGAGCTACAGGCCCTTGCTTGTGTGAACTGTTGCGCCCGGGGAAGACGTGGCGCATGTTCGCATTCATTGCAGCACTGCTGTTCGCCATCGCCACGCTCATCGCGTTCACCGCGCTGAACGGCGTCTCCGTGACCGGCCTGATCGCGGCCGGCCTGCTGTGCCTGACCCTGCACCTGATCGTGCCGGGTACCTGGGGCCCGTCCTGGATGCGGCGGGCCTGAGCGGCGAGGGTGGGATTCGAACCCACGGGGCCGTGAGGCCCGGTCGTTTTCGGGACGACTGCACTAGTCCGGGCTATGCGACCTCGCCTGGGTAGGGACCGCCGGGCTCTCGCTGGCCTGGCGAGTCAGGCCGCCTGCGCATCCCCGCGGGTGGTGCAGGATTCGAACCTGCGAGGGGTTGCCCCCGACCAGCTTTCCGGGCTGGCGCCATAAGCCGCTCGGCCAACCACCCATGCAGGGCTCCCCAGCACCTCCTGCGGGAGCCCGCGGGACCGGGGGAGGCGACGGGATTCGAACCCGCCCGGGAGCGACCCTGCAAAGAGGAGCGAGCGGGATTCGAACCCGCGAGGGGGCGACCCCTACCGCCTTAGCAGGACGGCGCCTTCAGCCACTCGTGCCACCGCTCCGGGGCGCGCCGCGGCTTGCCGTCGCCCGCGCGCACTGCACCTGCGTCACCGCCTAACGGACTTGGCTGGTATCCGGTGCAGCTGCCATAACCGCTCGCCCCGGCTCTCGCCTGGTACTGACAGGGCAGGCCTGGCCAGGCCGACTGCCCCGGGGCCGCCACGCCTCAACAGACAGCCCTGCGTGCCCAAGGGGAGACTCGAACTCCCACGGCCTCTCGGCCACTGCGGTCTGAGCGCAGCGCGTCTACCAGTTTCACCACCTGGGCATGCGGACCGTTGCCGAGTTGCCAGACTCTCGGGTGATCATCTCCGGCTGCCGTCTGGCGGCGGCGCGAGCGATGATGAATCGGGGCCACGGAGCCTACAACCCCTTCGAGCGGAGAACGGGGATCGAACCCGTGCTGCCACCTTGGCAAGGTGGTGTGCTACCTCTACACCACATCCGCATGGCCGCCCGGGCCAGGATCAGCCCGGGACTTACACCGCAAGGGGCCGGAGCCCCAGAGCCCAGGGTCGGGATTGAACCGACGACCCCTTCCTTACCGAGGAAGCGCTCTGCCACTGAGCTACCCGGGCGGGACCGGGGTTCAGCCTCCCCGGCTAGGCGGTGCCGAATCGGTCGAACTCTCCCAGGCGGGCGCCGCCGACGAATGCCTGCCACTCGGCGGGAGTAAACCGGAGGACCGGGCCGCTGCTGTCCTTGCTGTCGCGGACCCCGATCATGCCGTCTGCGAGGCTGGCCACCTCGACGCAGTTGCCGTTGGCGAGGCTCAGTGAGGACTTGATCCAGTCCGGGGATGAGGCGGTGCCGGCGCTTCTTCTCATGCCGCCCCACCTTAGCTGAGATTCCCGCATTAGCTGAGGGAGCGGGCTTCGATCCCGCGTTGCCCGGGCCAAAACCGAGTGTCCTGCCAGCTAGACGACCCCTCACCGAGGGCCCCCGGCCGGACTCGAACCGGCATCTCGACTGCTTACAGGGCAGTCCCTCTCGCCAGTTGAGGTACGGGGGCAGGCCCCGGGCGCCTCCGCGGAGCCGGCATCCCGGGGTTGCAGGGCGCTCTGCACGCTGAGCTACCGGGCCGTGTTCCGCGGCCGGGCGGGACTCGAACCCGCGACCTCCCCGCCGTGTCCGAGGCGGGACTTGAACCCGCACGCCCTGAGCGGGCACCAGCACCTCAAGCTGGCGCGTCTGCCGTTCCGCCACCCGGACTGGTGGCCCCGGCCGTGCCCCGTAACAGTAGGCGCGGATGGGACCAGTATGCGTCAGCCAGGTCCAGAGCCATGACGGGGGCGGGCTCGGCGTTCACGTGGTAGCCCCTTAGCCCGCTACGTGTGCAGGTGTCCAGTACTGCTGGTCCATCTGGTCCTCTGGCTGCCAGAGCCTCCTCGCGGTATCGAACCGCGGGCCTCCGCTTTACGGGAGCGGCGCTCTAACCAGCTGAGCTAAGGAGGCGTGATCGTGCCGGGCCGCCGCCATAAAGGCGGGCTTCGATACCAGGCCGGACGGTGGCGAGCCGCCGGCCGGGCACTCGGGAGGGGCCACCTCCACCCAGCTGCTGACCACCCTGGACTCGAACCAGGACTATCTCCCGGTCCAGAGCCGGGCGGGTTTACCAATTCCCCCAGTGGTCATAGTGGCGCGCGTTGCCCAGATCCAGTTAAAGGCTGGCCTGCTCCTACGCGCAATCGCCGGACACCTTGTGGGCGAGGCGGGGATCGAACCCGCACTGAAGCGCTTTTGGGGCGCTGCCTCTGCCGGTTGGAGCTACTCGCCCGCGAGGAGCCGGGACGATCTTCAGGGGGTACGGCGCATCCTGGTCTCCCAGGTAGCCCTATCCGCCCGGCGCCACCCGGGCGAGCCGCTGACTTGGGTTCTTACCCTGAAGGCCGTCCCGGCCCCTCACGAAGTACATTACAGCTTTTCCTGCTAATGTCAAGTACCCCGCCCGGGATTCGAACCCGGGACACGCGGATTAAGAGTCCGCTGCTCTGAACCAGGCTGAGCTAGCGGGGTAAGGCGGCCGGAGCCGCAGAGCGGACGACGGGACTCGAACCCGCAACAACCAGCTTGGAGGGCTGGTACCCGGCCAGTTGGGACTCGTCCGCAGGCGCCACACTGACGCAGTGGCCGCGCGAGCTGGTGCCAGCTCGTAGGCACGAGACCAGGACATGTGCACCCGCCCTGGCTTACCGCCCGGGAGCGACCCTGGCGGCCGACTCGGCTACCCCAACCAGGGGAACGCCCTGGCGGCACCTCGCCGTCGTGCCATCGCGCAGCCCCGGGAGTCGAACCCAGCCATCCGGTCAGGACGTGGCCACCACGGCCAGCCGCCTTTATCCAGGGAGCGTCACCCGGCCGGCCAGGCCGCCATTGCCCTGGATGCCAGGCCCGTCGATCGCCGGGCCGAGTGGGGCACCGGGAATCGAACCCGGTCATCCAGGCTGAACGCGCCATCGCGCGCCAGGTCCCCGGCCGATCTGCCATTAAGGGTATGCCCCGCACGCAGGGTGCCCCCTGCGCTCCAGCAGGCCGCTGCGCAGACGGCCTCGTGGTCACTCTCCGGGTCGAACGGAGGACCTCCCGGGTTTCAACCGGGCGCTCTTGCCAGCCTGAGCTAAGCGACCTTGATAGAGGCGGTGTCCTGCCAGTTGGACGACCAGGTACCAGCTAGTACTCGCCGGCTCCAGGGCTCCAGCTCCGGGTAGTACTCCCCTCGGCTGTCCTCCCGGACATAATCCTGGCCGGGATTCGGACCCGGATTTCCGCCATGTCGGGGTGGCCGGACTCGAACCGGCGACCTCATCGTCCCGAACGATGCGCGCTAGCCATGCTGCGCTACACCCCGTTGCGCCGGTATTTCCCCGGGCGGTCTGATTGCGCAGCCGCTACCGGTTCACTCCCAATCGGCTAGACCGCCCCGGGCGCGGGCGGTCGGTCCCGTGCCGCGCGTACGTCGCGGTCGGGTGCCTGCACGAAACTGCCCCGCCGGGGTTTTCGCTGCCTCGTGCTATGGCCACGCCGGTCACTGCATCCCTGGCGATACGGAATCGAACCGCGAGGTTCCCCTTGTGAGGGTCCTGGTCGCCAAGCCCTACCCAGGGCCGTGTGCCGGAAGTCTGAGGGGCGCTCTTGCCGTTGAGCTACCCAGCCGGTTAAGGCCGGGCCGGGACTCGAACCCGGATCTCCCCGGTGGCCTGCTCTGCCCGTTGAGCTACCGCACAGGAGCGACCTGAGCGGGCGGGATTCGAACCCGCATACCTGGCCTCGTCTGGATAGCAGGATTCGAACCTGCGGCCTCGTGCTCCCCGAGCACGCGCGCTGCCAAGCTGCGCCATATCCAGATGATGCGTGCCCTGGCGCCACCCCGGGAAGTCTGGGGACCGCTCCGGGTGTGGTGCCTGGGCTTCTGTCCCCGACCGGGCTATCCCAGTCCCGGTCAGGTTTCCTGGCGCCGCATCGCGCCTCGTCCTGGATGGTGCCGCCACTTCGGGCCGCAGTGCATCGCCCTGGTCGAGCTGCTCCGTGGACTTGACCACCAGGGCTGGCTCGTGCTCTGCGACCCTCCGCCAGGCCGGCCAAGGCCCGGTGCTCCCTGCCCCGCCCGGGGGGAGCACCCCTGGCTGGGTACCATGCCCCCAGGGACGCAGCCCGGGTGAGCAGGGACTAGCTCCGGGAGATCTCCCGAAGTGGCGGCACCATCGTCAACGTCGCGCTCCCGGCCCGGTTAAGGACCAGGACTTTCCCCCGGTGGGCCCCTGGGGGTCGGGAGGCCGGCCCACGGCCTCACGCGACTGGTCGGGGTGGCGGGATTCGGACCCGCGGCCTCCCGCTCCCAAAGCGGGCGCTCTTGCCTGGCTGAGCTACACCCTGTCAGGCCCCCCGGGGGGCCGGGTTGCCGCCCGGCCAGCTCCCTGAGTCGCCCTGGAGCCAGTCTCACGCACCGTGGCATCCGGGCGCGCTGGCTCCTGTCTCTGAAGTGGAGTGAGGGCGTTCCTGGCAGCTTGCTTCCGCGCAGGCGAGTGTGATTGCTCTCGGGGGTATTTATCCCCGTCTCCCATTGATCCGGCCGTGATCGCGGCCGGGGCGGTGATCAGCCGCCGCTCCCTCACGTGGACCATCCGGGAGTCGAACCCGGCGCCTCTCCCTTGCGAGGGGAGCGCTCTACCAGCTGAGCTAACGGCCCTTGCGCGGGTGACCGGTCCCGCAGGCGTATCGCGTCTGGCATCCGGCTGGCAAGCCGGCCAGTGTCCGCCACTACCTGCGGCCGTGAGGGGGCAACCCTGCCTATGCCTGATCCCTCATTTATCTCGCTGCCGTCCCGGTGCCACCCGGGCCGGCGCGAGCCTGTGGAGCCTGCGGGAGTCGAACCCGCGACCTCTTGTCTGCCGAGCAAGTGCTCTACCGAGCTGAGCTAAGGCCCCGCGGCACCGATGTGCTGCCGCCACCCTGGCCGAGGCCAGGGCCGCCACCCCTGCGGTGCGATGCGATCCCGGCGGTCAGGCCGGGACGGCGGCGGCACGGTGCTTGCCACTGGCGCGGCCTGAGCCGCGCACTCGGCATCTTCGGGCGGCCGGGCCTCGGGTGGACGATTGGCATTCGTCCGGCCGGGCCGCCTCATGTTCACCGCTATTGAGCTGTCAATTTACGAGCCGGTTGCCCCGCCGCGGCTCTCGCCTTGGCCTGGGTGGCTGCGCAGGGACCGTAGGAATTGAACCCACATTTCGCTCGGGTTGGAGCCGAGCCGCCTACCCTCTGGCTGATCCCCTCGGTGTTCAGTTGTCCCGGATATGACCGGAGCCGCCGGCAGGTCTCCCTGCGGGCGGCTCCTGGGTCCAGGTCCGGGTGGTCCTTACCCAGGGTGCCGCTGCTTCCCCTGCTCAGGCAGGCAGAAGACGATGGCGTCATGCGCCATCGGCCAGGCTGCCAGCCTGGGTGAGGTATTGCTGCGGTACGTCATGGCTCCATGGTAGCTGCCCGGCGGGACGCGGGGCAAGGGTTTTATGAACTTTTCTTGCTAATGGCGCTGACCTGGGCCGGGATCCTCGCTAAGTGCCCCGGCCCGGTCTCTCAGACCGCCTGCGGGCCTGCCTGCCGCTCGTAGAACCGCTCGGGATCCTGGCCCAGCAGCGCCAGCACCTGGCTCTCCCGGTACCGGCGGTGGCCGCCCAGCGTCCGGATGGCAGTAAGCCGCCCGGACTTCGCCCACCGGGTCACCGTCTTGGGGTCCACCCGGAACATCGAGGCGACCTCCTTGGGGGTGAGGAGCTTCTCGTCCCGGGCGGCCTCGGCCGCGGGCGACAGCTGGTTCATGGGTGCACTGCCCTTCTCTGAACTGGAATGGACGAGTGCGGGCGGGGTGGCAATGATATGACCCTCCCGGTCCAGCCCAGAGGGTCATTGCCCAGGGTGGCCGGGAAAGCCTGATCTTGTCCCCGTCTCGCTCTCCTGAGCGGGGCAGGAGAGCATGAGCCTGCCGGGTCAGGAGCTTCATCTGGTGCTGTTGATGTCCGGAGAGTCCGGTGAGCCAACAATATGGCAAGGAACCCTGTATCTCAACCTGGGACGGGCCGGGCATCGATCAGAAGACGCCCGGCACCCGGGCAAGGTTTACGTACCGGGCGGCGGACGGAAGCGACCGGGTCCGCGGATCTCTGGACGGGCAGGCGGCCCGGGCGGGACCGGGACAGGGTCATCGATGTTCATCCAGCCGGGAACATCCCCTCCGGGGTAGTCCCCGGGGTAGTCCGGAAGCTGGCGGATCTCGACGCCCAGGACCCCGTCCGGGGTCTCGAACACCCTCGGCACCACGTACTCGGCCGAGACGCGGCCATCGGCATAGGTGAACCTGGCCACCGCGGTCCGGGGAACTGAGCCTAGATCGTACCTGCGTCCCACCGGGGACTCCCTCCTGGAGTGATTGCAGCTCAGAAAACGGGTATATCGGGCCTGCCGTGCACATCAGGCCGGTCCCGTGCACATCGACGTGCACATTTTGTGCAGATCAGGTTTTCGAATACTGGCCTCTGATCAGGGATGTGTGCACATGTGCACATCGGAACGCGATTTTCGGGGTTTTTGCTCAGCGCCATGATCATCTTCCGGGAGGGGCCTCAGCCGGCCGCCCGCGTAGGGATCACACGTAGTAGTCATCTGATTACATGATCTTGGCTCGCGTGAGCAAACTCGCCAAAAACAGCGATTCGAACTGCACATGTGCACACATCCCAGGTCAGCGGCCTGTATTCGAAAACCGGATGTGCACACAAATGTGCACGGCGATGTGCACGCTCCTCGACATGTGCACGGATCGGCCGCGAGGCACCCCCTAGTAACCTGTATACATTAGTTCATAAGTTCTTTAATTATTATTATAGACTCAAAAAGATTTTAATAGTTAGAAGTTAGTAGTTATAGGCCTTAACCGGGAATACCACGCACAACCGGACTAAGGGCCAAGTTACCCTCCAGTAACATGCACGCCGCCCTCCGGGCAGCCATACTCCTCGCATGGGCAGCACCCGATTCACCTTCCGGATGAACCCGGAGGCGTTCGAGGCACTGGACCCGCTGGCCGCCCAGGCGCTGGAAGGCGATCAGGTCCCGGTCCGGTGGGGAGCCGGGAACCAGGTGTCCGGGGCGCTGATCGAGCGGGTCGAGGTGTCGGCAGGCGAGTGCCTGGTGACCATGCTGATCGACGAGGAGCTGCCCGGGCCGGACGAGATGCTGGTGCCCTGCTGCGCCGAGGGAGCCTGCTGCTGCCCGGGGCGCGGTCCCTGCCGGTGCTCGCACCTCAGCCGATCTTGCTCTCCAGTGCCCGCTGCCGCACCCGGGCAGCCCTTTCCTGATCCACGTCCCGGGCCTGCCTGATCTGCTGGAGCGCCTCCCGGACCCGGGCCCGGATCAGGTCCTCCTGAAGCGGCCACGACGGGATGAAGTCAGCCCAGCCGCGCAGCGCCGCCCCGTCCACCGTCCGGTAGGTGCGCTCGACCAGCAGGATGGTGATCCCGAACATCGTGATCTCGCCCGCCCCGGTGAGCATGCGCATCTCAACCCAGTAGCCGATGTCCAGGCCGTCGCCGGGCTGCCAGCTGGCCTCCAGGGCAACCCAGGTGCTCACCTGGTCCCGCATGTCGTGGGTGATCCCCATGCCCGGAGCATAGGCCGCGGGCGCCTGCTCTGCCCGCCTGGGCCGGGATTGCATACTACTGACCGGTAAGAACGAGACCCGCTCGATCTCGATCAGGCCGTCGCTCTCCCGCGACAGCAGCGCGTCCATGAAGCCCGCCGGGAACGCCCCGGCCGTGATGACCAGGATCACCTTCCCGCGCAGGCCGTTCAGGTGCCGGGGCTCCCAGATCCGGGTAGTGAACCGGGAGTCGATCCCCTCGCGCATGCAGTAGCGCTCGTGGTCCCGCCAGGTCGGGCAGGCGACAGGAGGGCCGGTCACAGCTTCTCCGCGGCGCGCTCCAGCCGGGCGAGGAGAGCCTCTACATCCGGATCGCCCCAGAACTGCTCAGCGGAGATGCCAGGCTGATCATCGGTCACCACAGGGCTCCTTCGGGAGGAGATGGTCAGTTCCGGGGGAGTCCAGAGCGACATGATCTTGCCACGCCGCCTGCATGGCAAGGAAAATACCAGGAGCCCCGCGGCCTTGTGTCGCAGGCTGCGGGGCTCTTACCGGCCAGTAGCTCAGCGGGCGGGCGGATGCCAGTGGTGCAGGCTCTCGGAGTGCCTTCCGTCGGCCAGGGCCTGCATGTAGGCCTGCTCGACATGCTCGGGCATCGGGTCCGGGTGCATCAGCCGGATCCCGTCGGAGCTGTTCCACCGGTAATGCTCCAGTGAGGCCCAGTCCCGCTCGGCCAGCCGCTCATCCAGCCAGCGGCGCTCAGCTCGCCGGTCCCAGCGGCCGGCCAGCCACCATGCGATGGCGAAGCCGGCCGCCAGGGACCCGACGATGATCAGCCTGGTCACTTCAGGATCAGCGCCGTGGTCCCGCCGATCATCTTGCGGTTCACCGAGGTGGACTGGATGAAGATCCTCGTGCCCGGCTGCGTGGTCGGGGAGACCTTCGCGTCGAACTCGGGCAGGCCCAGGAGCTGGCGCGCGGCCGGGCCGGTGTAGACCGCCCCGTCGGAGCTGGTCTGCACCATCACGTCCTTGTAGTTCTGGATCGTGACCGGCTTGGTCAGCTGGTAGAAGACTGAGCCCTTGCGGTACGGGCGGCCGGTGACCAGCGCGGCGAACTCGTTGACCGGCATGTCGTAGGGCACGTCGGCCAGGTCGTAGCGGATGTGCGGCAGCGGGTCCAGCGCCGCCGCCGCGGCCTGGGGCGTGACCTGGGCCACGGTGAAGATGCTCCGGCTGCCGCGCACGCCGCGGGTCCGGGCCTCCATGAAATCCTGGGAGACCTGGCGGATCTTGGTGCCGACCTCGCGGAAGCCGTGCTCGCTAGTCGTGTCCCACTTGTCGATGTTCCCGGCCGGGAAGCCGCACTTCTTGGCGTAGGTGACGCCCATCGAGTCGGGAACGAAGGCGGCCACCGTCCAGTGATCCGGCAGGCCGGTAATGCGCCGCTCCAGGTCCAGGGCGCAGAACCGGCGCGAGGTGTTCTCCTGGCCGTCGGTGATGACGAAGACCACGAAGGAATGCTCGCCGTAGCGCTCGGGCGTCTCGGCCAGCTCGTCGATCGCCTGGTGGGCCGCGTCGATGAGCGGGGTCATGGCCACGGGCCGGTACCGGCCGGAGATCGACGGCCGGCGGAGTGCGTCCATGTCGTAGAACAGGCAGCGGACGCCGTCGCTGGAGTCGAAGGTGTAGACCGTGATCCGGGTCTCCTGGCTCATCTCCTCGGACCGGACGGCCATGTCGGCCACGAAGTTGTCCACCACCTGGACGACGGCGCGCTGGTGGCGCCGCATCGAGGAGGACTGGTCCACGACCAGCACGAAGTGGTTGATGCGGTTGGCCGGCTCGGCGGCCTGATCTCGCCCGTACATGGACCCTCCCGGGAGTCTGGGTTATCAAGATAAATTGTATCGAGAGGGTCTGACATTCCCGGGCATGACAGAGGGCCCGCAGCCAACCCCGGAAGGCCGCGGGCCCTCGCACCCCTTCTGTGCTCAGGTTGCGCGCAGCTCGTAGCGATCGGTCCCCCCGTTGCCCGTGTGCTGGACGCAGGAGATCCGGTTCCGGCGCAGCAGGCCATGAAACGCCACCTGAGCCTGGCTGCGGCTGAGCCCGGTCCCGGACGCCGCCTCGCGCAGCCGGAAGGGACCCGTTCCGCGCTGGCGCATCCAGGTGAGCAGCCGGTCCTCGCTGGTCGGGTCTTCAGGAGCCACGACAGGAACCTCCGCTTACGGAAGGGCCGGGTTTTTATGCGGCACGGGAAAGCCGAACACGCCCCCACCGGAGCGAGAGCGTGTTCGAAAACTGCTTCTGACCTGCGTCAACTCTTCGTGATCGACGCCAAGCCCCTCGGATTCAGGATGTTCATGGCCACCATCTCGTCGAAGACCCAGCCCTTCCAGAATGCCTCGACGTTGTGGTTCTCCTCGACATCCAGGGAGTACAGGATGGGGAAGACGCCCAGGAAGTTGGGCTCGGGGGCCAGGAAGATCTTCGCCTGCGGGACGATGATCGAGCGCTGGATCTGGAACTCACCGAAGCTGGTGATGGTCTCGCCCGCAACCACCCGGTCCTTGAAGGCCCAGCCGGTCTGGTTGATGTCCCACCGGAACATGTCCCGGTAGTCGAACGGGTTGATCAGGATCCGCGCCGACGGCAGCTCGTGCAGGTCGGTCATCGCCACGGCCGAGTACAGCGAGCCCGGGGTCAGGTAGCCCGACGCCTCGGTGATGTTGTGGTTGGGGGTGACCACGTGGTCGGGCCGGGTGGCGTAGTCGGTGATCGCCGCCTGGAGGAGCACCAGCAGCCGGGCGTCCTCCTGCTTCAGGATCGCCTGCTTGGTCTCGTCCTGGGCCTGCTCGACCGCGTTGATCCGCAGGTAGAACAGGTCCTCCTTGCGGATGGCCGGCCGGCTCGCGATCCGGAAGAACCGCACCGGGATGCGCTTGCCCTCGAACGGGGTCACGCGGACCTCGCCCTCGGTGCCGCTCAGGATGTAGGCCTGGCCCAGGTCGTCCCACACGTCGTACTCGACTGGCGTGCCCGGCGTGACCGGGTCCTCGACCAGCACGTTCCGGACGATGCCCTGGTAGCGCAGCTTCAGCTGGATGGGGCCGACCATCCCGACGCCGAGACGGCGGAAGCCGTGCATCTCGTCGGAGAGGATGAGCGCCATCTTGCGGACCTTGGCCTCGCGCGTGAGCCCTACGCCGTTCGTCCGAGACCGGCGGGCCTCGATCTGGGCGACGTAGTCATCGCTCTTGCGGGAGGCCACTCGCGGACGCAGGCCGCCGCCTTGCGGCGCCAGCGCCAGCTGCCCGCCAGCCGAAACGGTGGCCAGCTCGTTCATCTGGGTTCCTTTCCTGCGTCCGTCTGAGGACTCTTGACTACGCCCGGGCGGGCGGCGTCAGACCTTGAGCGCGGTCAGCTCGGCCGCGGTGAAGGCCGGCAGGCCGCCGATGGTGATCTTGGTGGCGCTGTTGACCTTCAGCAGCCGGGCGACCGGCGACGAGACCGTGGTGCCGGACGAGTAAGGCACGAGCATCCCCTGGTTGGACCCCGCGGTGGACACGCCCACCAGCGCCGAGCCCGAGCCGTCGGAAGGATCGGTCCAGGTCGCGGTGGCGTCGAAGGCGGGCGCCAGGATCTCGAACTCGGCATCCGGGGTCAGCACCCACACCGCGAAGGCATTGATGCCGGCGTACAGCAGCTCGTCGATGCCGTCTCCGCCCACGTAGAGGGCGCCCAGGCCGTAGATCGGGACAGTGGCAGCGGTCACGTCCGACCCGGCATTGCCCGTGTGAGCAGAGCCGGTCATCGTCTTGCCGCCCATCTGGACGCTGTTGGCCCCCGCCAGGGTCACCAGGTCGCCACCCGAGCGGATGAAGCCCATGCCCGGCCAGATCGGCACGGCACGAGTCCAGGCCGGGTCGAGGAAGCAGGGCTTGGGAGTGGCCTGCGTCCAGGCGTACAGCGGCCGGATCGTCCGCTTGACGTAGTCATTGCTCAGGTACGTGCGGATCACGGCGTCTTCTCCGTCTCTCGTTCCGGACCGGGCTGCTGACCGGCCCCCCTGCTACTCCTTCTGGGGGCCAGAGGGCCGGAAGGCTTCATCGGGTCGTATTCGTGTTCGGGGTCAGTCGATGAACAGGTCTGAGTCATCGGCGCCCGCGCTCGCGGCCGAGGCCGCGGAGGCGTAGTGAGCGGCGCCGACAGACGCGAGGGAAGGGGCCGAGCGGGTGGCGCCCTGGCGGGCCATCGGGCGCGCCGCGGGCTGCGCCGGGCGGACCCGGGACAGCACCCCGATCTCGTGCTCGATCATCGGGCCGGACATCGAGGCGTCCCGCTCGATCGCCGCGGCGACCGCCAGCTCGTCGCCCTGGGCGAGGCCGGCCTGGACGCGCAGCCTGGCCAGCCGGATCGAGCCGAAGGTCCGGGCCGCGGAGGCATCCCGGGGCGTGATCTTCGAGGCCGCCCTCTGGCCGGGGCCCTGACCGGACTCCAGCAGCCAGGGGAACGCCGCCCCGTTGTCGCCCTGGCCGCCGATGCCGGGCCCGTGGGCCTTCAGCGGGTCCGGGTCGATCCGCACGTCAGTCTCGATGCGGCGCTGGCTCAGCGGCACCCCGCCGTCCTGGCTGGGGTTGGTGCCCTGGACCGGGGCCGTCACGTCGATCAGGTCGGTGGCGGGCGGGGTCTGCATCTCCACGCCCGGGGTAATCGCCGTGGTGGTCTGCTCGGCCGGGACATGCGTGGTCGAGCCCGGCGTGGTGCCCGGCCGCGACGGGTCATCCATCGTCTCCGGGGCCAGAGTCTCCTCGGTGGTCTGCGTCGGCGGGGCCTCCGGCGGGTCCGGCACCGGGCTGGCCGGGTTGAGCACGTCCGCGTGCCGCTGCATCACCCGGGTCCGGATGGCTGCCAGGTGCTGCCCGGCGCCCGCTGCATTGGCCAGGAAGCCCATCTGCTCGCGGAGGACATCGTTCTCAGCGGTCAGCTCCGCGATGCGGCGCGCCTGAGCCTGGGCCAGCGCCGAGGCGGTCTTGCTTCCTGCCATGTCGTCGTCCCTCTCCGGGTCGTCGTCCTGTTCCTTCTGGGGGCCGCCAGCAGGTTCGAGCGATCCCTGGCGGCAGGCGGGACACGGCACGCCCGGCTGAGCGGCCACGTCGGGGGCGAAAGTCTGGCCGCAGGCGGGGCAGGCCAGCTGGCCGGCGGGAGCAGGAGCGAGCTGGTCCTCGGTGCCCTCGTTCTCCAGTTCCTGGCCCTCGCCCTGCTCCTCCCGGGCGGCCTCGGCATCCTCCGCGCCCTGCTCCTGCTCTTCCTCGCCAGCGGCCTGCTCCTCCTGGCCGGGCACCTGCGCGGCCGGCTGGCCCGGCCCGCCCTGGCCGACAGGCACGCCGTCGGGGGTGAGCTGGTCAGGGTGCTGGAGCTGCCCGGCGGCGTCCGGGTCGGAGCCCATCGCCTGGTCCGGGCCGGTCATGACCTCTCCGGACTGGTCGAGCTGGTCACGGACCTGCTGGGCCCTCCCGGTGTCAGGGTCGCGGAACAGGCTCGGCGGCACGGTGAACCCGCAGACCGGGCAGCGATCGCCGGACCACACGTCGTGCTCGCCGCAGACCGGGCACTCCTCCATCCGCAAGGTGTCCACCTGGGGCGGCACGCGCTCCTCGCCGTAGGCGACCGAGCGGCGGCCGTGATAATGCATGTTCTCCTCGGGGATGCCCCCGGGGTGCTGCTGCTGGTGGTGCTGCTTCCAGCGCTCCTGGCCGCGGGTGAAGGTCTGCACCCGGCCCTTGCTGGCCCCGGCGCCGCCGCCGCCCAGGCCCGCCGAGTCCTCGGCCTGGTTCATCCGCTGCTGGCGAAGCCAGGTAGCGGCCTGGACCTCGTGCGGCTTGACCTCGCGGCCGTAGTGCTCCGAGAGGGTTCTCGCTGCATCCCGGTACATGTGCGACACGTGGTCGTAGTGCTGCTGCTGGCTGGCGGGGAACTTCCCGCCCTCCTCCTTGCTCAGCCGCCGGCCCGCGGCCACCGACAGCGCGTGCCGGTCCACGACTACCTGGTGATTGCCGCTGGCCTTGTCCTCGGGGGTGTCATCGCCGTGCTCGATCAGCTTGGCGAATGCCCGGGTCTTGGGGCCCTTGAGCACCTCGCTGTGGTGCTTGCCGGCCAGCATCTGGATGGCGGGCTTCTGCTGGCTGCCCATCGCGCCGGACCCGGGTCCCGGCGGCTCGCCCTGAGCCGCCCGGGAGGCGTTGAACATGTTGATCGGCCATGCGGTCTGCGGGCTGTAGGCGCTCAGCAGGCCCGCTCCCAGGGCATGATTGCCGCCCGCGATGGCCCCGGCCACATGATGGGCGTCGGAATACCAGCGCCTGCCCAGCGACCGCTCGTCATCAGTGGTCTGGTGATAGGCCGTCACGATGTTGCCGGCGTTCATCGGGTGGTCCCGGAAGAACGGGTGGTCCCCGCCCTGCTTCTTGCGGGACGGCCTGGCGGCCGGGGCATCCTCGCCCTCGGCAGCTGCCGTCCTGGCCCACTCACCCTGATCCTCCAGCTCGGGCGCATAAGCGAATGCCCCTGGCCCGGGCGGGTGCTGCCTCAGGGCTGCGTCCCGGTGCATCAGCTCATGCGGCAGCAGCGCGGTCTTCTGCGGGGCGAACTGGCCGGTGGCGATCAGCATCGAGTTCTGACCGCGGGTCTCGGTAGTCATGGCATGGCGGGCCGGCCCGTGGAACATCCGCGAGTGAGCCAGCCAGGCAGCCTCCTCGCCGTGGCGGTCAAAGGACCGTCCGGTAGCCGCGTGCCCGAAGGCATCGTGCACTGCCCGGAACTTGTCATTGGTGTCGTCGTCAAAGAACCCGTGCGGACCAGTAGCGGCCGTGCTGAGGACCTGAAGGCGCCCGTTCTTGTTCAGGTCGTGCGCCATCTCCAGGTGATTGGCGTACGGGTCATGATCAACTGACTGAACCTTGACCCTCATCGCGTGAGTCAGGTGGTGGTACTGGTCATGCACCTGGCGGGCCATGTCCGCGAACGCGGCATGGGCTCCGGGATCGTTCATCGGCAGCGAGTGATAGGCCTGGGCCAGCTTCCGGATCCGGTCCGGGTTTGTCTCGATATGGCCGTATCCCTCAGCATGCGGGTCCTCCAGGCCATGCCGGGAGGAATAGGCACGAGCGCCCTCCACCATGCTCCGCACCGGGTGCACCGCAGGATCTCCCCGCCGGTTCAGGCGGTTATCGTCGATGTCCAGGCTCGCGGCAGCTGTATGACGGTGCTGGAGCGTCCGGCCGCAGGAGACGTGATGGCAGCCAGTCAGGTGATACAGATTGTCGGCGTCGGCCGCTGACTGACTGAACTCAGCCGAGGCCGTGCTCCGCAGGGAGGCCGCCTTCCGCCGCGCGCTAGCTCCCCTGCCAGGCATCTTCAGGCCGCGGGCGTCCACGTCGCCCAGGACATAGGCGGTCGGGTCGGCCGGGTCCTCGACCAGCAGGCTGTTCTCGAAGAACGACAGGCCGGCGCAGATCTCGTGGATCAGCTTCTCCTCGACCCGGCCGGTCACCGGGTTGGTCTTGCGGATCTTCTTGCCCTTCAGCGCGGGCAGGTGCGCGCAGTACTCGGCCGGGTTGGTGGCCTTGTTGCCGCAGGCCGAGCACTTCGACCACTCGACATCGACGCCCATGGAGGTCCGGTTGACCCTGCCTGCCAGGAGCGCCGCGGCCAGCCGGGGGAAGCGCAGCGCGTCGATCTCCATCAGGCCCTCAGCCCAGGTGTCCGGGCTGCTGTCGGGGTTGCGGTCCCGGTGCAGGGCGACCGCCACGATCACGCCGCGGGCACGGCGGTGGTTGGCGTTGTGATGGTTGACGAAGACCGGCTTGCCGAGGAAGGTCTGGTAGCCCTTCTCGATCTCGATATCCGGGAAAGTGTCGTGATTGTCATTGGTCCGGGAGGAGATCATCCTCGACCGGACGTAGATGAAGCCGGGCCGCGGCTCATAGTCGAAGGCCACCCGGTGCGCTGACTTGCGCAGGCCCTGGTCCCGCTGTCCCGACCATGCCTCCAGGACTTCGAGCCTGGCGTACTTCCGCAGCATTGAGCCCTCCGTCGTCTCCTGCCCCTTCCGGGGCGGAGCGAGGAGGGCTCAGATGCCCAGGGGGGCTACTCGCCGGGGTCGAGGCGGGGCAGGCTCTCCAGCCAGGGACCCAGGTCATCCTCGATCGCGCCGCGGACACGGCGGACCAGAGTGGGCGGCTCCTCCGGAAGGGGCTCCGGGATCAGCGGATCCGGCAGCCCGGAAGGCCGGGCGATCATCGTCTCCCCGGTGACGGCGGGCCGGGCTGCGGTATCCCAGGGCGGGTGCCCCTCCGGGCTTGCCGTAACAGGCTCAGGATCATCCAGCCGCCCCGGGGGCGCCGGGGGAGGCAGGGTCTGCGGGTACGTGCGGACAGGCAGCGGGACAGGGACAGGAAGCTTCCGGTGAGCCCCGGCGGGCCGCCGCGGGCGGCCGGCGGCCACGGAGCCAGGGACCAGGCCCCGGGCGGACCGGATGGTCGCCACCCAGTCGTCGGCGTCACGATCCTCCCGGCTCTGGCGCTCGGCATGGACCAGCCGCCAGCGGGCCAGGCCGAAGCGGCCGGGCTCCGGGGTCAGGAGCAGGGACTCGGGCGGCCATGCCAGGTACAGGGCGAAGGCCGCCACGAGCGCCAGCGCGGCATCTCGCATGATCATCCTCTCCTACTTGCTCCGGCAGGTGGGACCAATGCGCAGCTCGCGGGACAGGTCGTTCTCCAGCGGCAGCCCGCACTTGGTGCAGAACGCGAAGCCGTACTTCTTCTCGAACTCGATGCTGTCGGCCGGGGTCATCTCATCTTCCGCGCGCAGGAATCCCAGGGCGGCGGGGAAGGCCGTCCAGGCACCTGCCATGGAAGTGCGCGGGTTGATCTCGGACGGGCTGAACACCTTGGCCCGCAGGCCCTGGTTCCCGTACACCGACTGGTAGACCTTGAAGACCCGGCCGCGGTTGTAGTACATGCCGGGCTCGCTGACCCGGGTGCCGGGCCGGAAGCCGGGGCGGGCGGGAGTCGTCGCAGCCGGCGCTGCCGAGACGGGCGTTTCACGTGAAACAAGAAGCGGGTTCGCCAGCGGAGGGCAGCGGTCCAGGTAGCGCTTCATCCCGTCCATCTGAGCATCGCTCAGGCGGCGCGTGCCGTCCAGCTGGCTCAGGTCTATCTTGTGCCGCCTGGTGGCGGCCAGCTCCCGCAGCTTCCTGATCTTGTCGGTGTAGTTCATCTCGCCCCGGTCTCTGCTCGTGGTCTGCTGAGATCACAATAGCAAGAAAACCTGTAATGGGCAACTAGCGCCCGATGACGATCCCGGTCGCGTCGATCAGCAGGTCCCGCGAGGTAGGCGGGATCAGCCGGTCGTCGATGTTGTCCATGACCTTCCTGCCGCAGCCGTGACAGTAGTTCTCGCGGCCCGGCTGGTCCTTCTCGTGATCCCAGGGGAAGTCCAGCTTGACCAGGAGCCCGTCCGGGTCTCCGTTCCCCTCCGGCTGGCCCTCATTGGACTCGATCTCCGCCTCGAACATCGGACGCCATCCGTGCAGGTAATGCTCCGGCGACAGGGCCCGGGCGATCCTCTCCGACACTTCCGCTGCAAGCGCCATGCTTCCCTCCCGTCACCCACAGTAGGTGAGTTTGCACGGACTTACCATGTTCCTTGCCAAAACGAATCCGGATAGGAGCACGGCACAGAAGGAGAGCAGGGACCGCGGCCGGGGAGGTGATCATTGACCACGATCACTAACGGCCTGGAGGGCCTGGCCGACGGCACCGTTATCACCACCGCCAACTCCGGCGGCGCCTCCGGGGATGCACTCGGCATCGTGACCGGCTCCGGCGGCGGCATTACTCCTACTGCCAGGTCCGCCGCGGCCTTCCATGGCGCCGTCGGCGCAGACCTGACCGTGGGAGCCTCAGTAGGCAATTCCCTGGTCGGCTGGGACTCCTCCAGCTTCGGCGGCGTGCAGTCCGCGCTGTGGACCCGCGCCTACCTGATGTTCCCGGGGTCGCTGCCGGGCACCACCCGAATCCACCGGATCGCAGACGGGTCAGGATCGTTCAACGGAAGCGTGGAGATCCTGGGCGCGACGGGCGTGCTCCGGACCCTGAACTCCTCCGGCACCAACCAGGGGGACGGCTCCGTCCCGCTGAGCCCGAATACCTGGTACCGGCTGGAGTGCCGGTTCGTCGGCAGCGCCAGTACCGGCGTGATCGAGTGGTTCCTCTACCCGGGGGACTCGGCCACTGCCCTGGACACCCGGACGTTCACCGGCATCAACACCCGCGGCACGATCGGCCAGGCGACCTGGGGCAACCCGTCATCTCAGACCGGCATAACGATCTACGGCGACGACTTCGGGATCAGCACCACCGGATATCTCGGGGCGGCCATCCAGGTGCAGTCCGGGAGCGCCGGGCTCCAGTCGTCCTACACCCTGGTCGCTAGTGCCATCCGCGGGGTGACCGCCGCGACGGCGCTGTCGTCAGTCCCGTCCCTGGCGGTGTCGGCCGTGCTTGCCCGCCGGGGCATCGCCAGCCTGGCCGCGCTCCCGGTCATGGGCGCCACGTCGGTGGTCTCCCGTCCGGGCACCGCTCATCTGGCCGCCGTCCCGGTGCTGACCACGGCGGCAGCGGTGACCGAGAAGGCGGCGGATTCCCTCACCGCGAGCATGCAGCTCACCGCCTCCGGGACGGTAGCGCGACCGGGAAGCGCACACCTGCTGGCCGCCGCGGCGCTGACTGCTGCCGGCCGCGCCACCATGATTGCCTCCGCGCACCTGGCGGCTGGCACGGCGCTCTCTGCTGCTGGCACGCCAGGGCGGGCCGGGGTGGCGCACCTGGCGGCCGTGCCAGTGCTGAGTGCCGCGGGCGTGCCAGCGCGCCAGGGAGCGGCGCACTTCAGCGCCAGCCCGGCGATGACAGCTCCTGGCACGCTGGCACGCCCTGGCGCAGCCAGCCTGGCAGCCTCACCGTCCCTGGCCGCGGCAGCGCTGGTCACCGAGCGCGCGAGCGCGACCCTGAGTGCCCCGGGGTCGCTGTCAGCGCTGGCGGTCATCGCACGAGCCGCGCATGCCTCCCTGAGTGCCCCGGCGTCCCTCACGGCCGCGGGCAGGGCCATCCAGCTGGCTGCTGTCAGCCTGGCAGCAAGCCCGGCGCTGACGGCATCCGGAACGGCCGGCTCCTCGACCTCGGTGACGATGTCGGCCGCGATGGCGCTGACCGTATCGGCCGGGGTCGCGCGGGCGGGCCATGCGTCCCTGGCGGCAGAGCCGTCCCTGGCGGCTGGCGCGGCGGTCACCGAGCGCGCCAGCGCCGGCCTCCAGGTGGCGGCGCAGCTCCGGGCCGCCGCCCTCCTGGCGCGGCCGGGAGTGGCGCACCTCAGCGCCGTGCCGGCGCTGACCGCCGGAGCGCACCGGGAGCAGCTCGCCGGGGCCCCGCTCGGCGCGAGCATGGTGCTGACAGCCAGCGGGGAGCGATCCCCGGGGCTCAGCTCGATCCTGTCCGCCCGGCCCGTGCTCGCGGTAACGGGAACGGTGGTTAACCTGGCCCGGGCAGGACTGGCCGCATCGGCCGTGCTCGGCACGGTCCCGGCCATCGGCGTGCCAGGAGCGGCCGTCCTGAGCGCTGCGGTGCTGATGACCGTCAGCGGCCGGATCGCGCAGATCCGGCAGGGCAGTGCCGCCCTGGCCGCCTCGGCCCGCCTGGCCGCGGGGGCATCGGTGGCCATCGGCCGCCTTGAGGAGCTGTGGGAGTCCTACGTCTCGGCCGACCAGGCAGCCACCGCGGCCGAGCGGCAGTGGAACGAGATCATCCTCGCGGGCGGCCGGTCGCAGTACGCCGGCTACTGGTACACCCGCTCCTACGAGCTGCGGATGACCGCGAGCGAGGCCTACGACACATGGCTGGCCTTCTACCAGCCCCGGGTCAGTAGGTGATCCGGATCCCGTACTTGAGCCCGAGCCGGATCAGCTCCGGGCTCGGCGGGGGAAGCGGCTGCGGGCAGCCGAGGGAGTGCACGACGGCCCGGGAGTTCTCGACCCGCTCCACGCCGAGGCGTGAGGTCGTCTTCGGGTCCGGCGGGATGGAGCCGATCAGCGCGTACCAGGAGCACTGGCTGGCTTCCAGCTGGGTCACGACGGACTCGATCCGGCTGCGCTCGCTGAGCTGGCGGATGCTGAGAATGCCGGCCACCACCGAGACTGCCACCAGCAGGACTCCCTGCGCGATGACTATCCACCACAGCAGGTGCTTGCTGGTCCCGAGGAACTTGGCCAGGTCGGGATCAAGATCGTGAACGGGCTTCGGCTCGGTCATTGGGATCCGATCCTGCTGTCCAGCTTGCTGAACGACTCGCGCATCTCGGCCGCCAGCTTCTCGATGGCGGGGTGACCGCTGGCCATGTCCATCAGGGCCGCGTTCTTGGCGTGCAGCTCAGCGATCTGGGCGGTCGCCTGCCGGAGCTGCTCATCCTTGGCGTCTCTCTCTGCTTCCACGGCGCGGGCGCGGGCCTCCCAGGACTCGGCCACGTTCTTGTAGTTGGAGAGCACCTGGGCGTTCTTGCCGACCCGGAGCGCGGCCCAGGTCCCGATGCCGCCAGCCAGGGCGAGGAGCACGGCAATAAGCCCGCCGAGCGTGGACAGCAGGGCGGACGAACTCGGCCCCGATGCGGCCACCTGGGCCGCGATGTCGGGGGGCACGATCATCATCCGAGTGGTTACTCACTTCCGGTTGACGCCGGCAGGTCCTCAGCCGAGCTGGCGTAGATGATCCGGATCTGTTCGAGCACGAAGCTCATCTGCTCGCGCTGGCTTTGCATGGACCGGGCGACCAGGATGAAAACGAGTCCCTGGAAGGCGCAGAACAGGCCCGTGAACAGCACCATGAAGGCGAGCCGGCTCTCGCTGCTGATGGCATACAGCCGGAGCGCGAAGAAGGCGATGAAGACCCCCACGAACGAGATCGTGCCGGCTACGTAGAGGATCAGCCCGATCAGCATCCCGACCCGGTTCAATGCCCGGTTAGTGTCGTGGGGCAGCTTCTGACGCTGCTGCGGGATGGCGTCGATGGCGGGGTTACCTCCGGGACAGGTCCAGGCACTTTTCCTGGGCGGCGGAGGCCAGCGGCGCGAGAGTGCAGCTGGCCGGAAGCGGATCCTGCAAGCCAGCGATGATCATCAGGGGCGGCAGGGCGGGCAGGGACGCCGACACCGACAGGCGCACCGGGATGCGCAGCGGGATGCTGATGCTGATCCGGACGGGCGGCGGGAGAGGCAGGCGGGTCGGCGTGGGCACCGGGCTGGGCTCAGGCGTGGGATCCGGGCTGGGACTCGGGCCCGGCGAACTGCCGGGCGGGCTGCTGTGGCCGCCACCACCGCCACCACCGCCGGGCCCGGATCCTCCCGTGCTGCCGCCCGTCCCGCCGGCTGACCGGGAGATCCCCGGCCCGCCCGTGCCTGTGGGGGCAGGAGCGGACGAGCCGGGGAGAGGACGCGCGCCGCCCGGGGGGAGTGACGGCCGCGCCGTGACTGGAGGCTGATGGACAGGAACCAGGGTGAGCGGGGTCGGGTGCAGCCGGGGCAGCACCAGCGGGAACATCGCCAGGACCATCAGGATCAGCGACAGCAGGACGATCCCGGCTGCCGATGACCAGCCCGCTCCCGCGAGCACCCGGAGCCTCTCGGAGCGCGTCAGCGCCAGCGGGCTGATCCACTTGTGCCGCGGCACGCCCGGCCACCTACCCCTGGCCACCGGCAGCCTCCTGCCAGCGGCGCAGGGCCTCCGGGACGGTACCAGTGTCCACCCAGGCGCCATGCCCGGGCCAGGCCACGGCCGGCACCGGGGCGCCGAGCACCAACCCGATCTCGTCCAGGATCTCCTGGCTGTCATCCATGGCCACGGCCAGGAAGCAGCCGCGCCCGGAGAACGGGTCCTCCAGCATCAGCTGGGGCCGGGTTACCAGGTCAAAGCGGTGCACGAGGGCTCCCTCAGGCCGAGATCACGTCATCTTCGAAGTCGTCGAGAGACAGCCCGCGGCGGCCCAGGTCCTCGTCCTGGTCCTCATAGTGGGTGCCCTCCAGGCGCAGCAGGCCCAGGTTCCGGGCCCGCGTGCCCCTGCCCTCGCCGATCAGCTCGGCTGCCTCTGCCTCGGGCAGCACGTCAGCGGTCTTGGCCAGGTAAGCGCGGGCGGCGGCGGCGATGTCTCCCCCGGCCGCTCCGGAGGCCTGGCCGGGAGTGCCGCCGGAGAACTGGCGCGCCGCGGCGGAGCGCTGGAACGCGGCAACGATGTCATCGAGGTCGCCCTGGGGCTCGCCGGCCGGGACAGAGACCTCGCCGGAGTCGGTGCCGCCACCAGACCACTGCTGATTGCCCACGGTCTGGATGGAGGGATCCTCTGGTGATAGCGCGTCATCCATCGAACCCATTCCCGGTTCCTGGGTCGCAAGCTGGGTTCCCTCCGCCGGGTCGCCCTGGACGGCGTAGGCCGCGTGCACGCTGGCGCCATCGTTCATCCCGCAGGCCGGGCAGCTCCCGTCAGGCTGGCCGCCGTAGGGGTGCGGCACATCCTGGGCATCTCCCGCGGTGCCGTCGATCCCGGCGTCCTGGCGCTGCTCCTCGCCCTCGGTGCCGATGGTGGCGGGCAGGGCGGGCTCGGGCTCATCGTGATTGCTGGGCAGGCCCGTGCACCCCGCCGGGCATCCCTGCGCGTGCACCACCGGGTCCCGGAAGACCGGCTCGCAGTCGGGGCCGGGCGCGGACTGGCCGCTGGCATCGCAGCGGTAGCACTCGTGCCCGGTGAGGTGCTCGCCGGTCCCGCCGCAGCAGGGGCAGCCGCCAGCTGACGCGACAAACCCAGGGGAGCTGGCGGCGTCAGACCAGCGGTCGCGGCCATAGCGGCGCTCGTGATCAGTCTCGTGGTAGGGATGCGGGGCATAGCCGGGCGGCGCCGGGTCGCCCATCGCCATGCCGCGCTCCACGTCCTCGTGATCACGGGCGTGCCGCTCGTGGTAGGCGTCCAGGCCAGGCTCGTCCTCGTAGCCGTGCTGCTCCATCAGGTGGCGGCGGAACTCCTCGGCGTCATCGGCCGGGCTGAGGCTCTCCTCCATCCGGATGCCCTGCGGGTCGCCGGGATCCATGCCGGTCAGCGAGCTGCTGGTGGCGTCCCGGTCGCTGAAGCCGAAAGTGCCCTGCTCATCCTGGCTCGCGATCGAGGGGACCTGGAGGCCGGGCGGCATCGGGTCCGGGGCGCCGGGCACGAGTACCTTGTGGGCTGCATTCGACAGCGGCATCTGGATGAAGCTGCCCTCGTCGATTGATCCCCAGTTGTCCGGGTCCGGGCCGGCCAGCGGCCCGTAGCTGCCCGGATCCTTGTCCGGGTCAGGGGCCTCGGTCGCGCCGTAGGGCTTGGCCGGCGGGTGCGCGGTGACGTTCTCGCTGCCCCAGGGGCCGTTGGCCTGATCGGCATTGATGATGAGGCTGGCCAGGCGGGCGAGCGCCAGCACCTCATCCGGGTCTTCCCCGGCGGCCAGCAGGGCGGCCACGGCGTGCTTCGCGGGCGGCTCGGCAGTCATCTCCGCATGCGTCCACATCTCGTGGTGGTCGTCGAAGGGGTAAGCCATCGGGTTCCACCGGATGGGAGTGTGCGCGCCCCGGCCGCCGGATCCGGCCCGGTTCTCCTCCGCGTCCATCGCCGTGCGCATCGGGTCGAAGTAGTTCTTCCAGCCCCTGTCCGGGTGCACATGGTGGGTATTGACCTCGGGGTGCGGCTCCTCGTACCTGGCCCACCAGGAGTTGCCCTTGTCAGTCCGGACGCCGTGGTCGATGAACCCGCTGGCCTGGCGGGCCTTCGAGTACAGGCGGTCCATCATGGCCGAGGCGATGCCCTTGCCCTGCTGACTGCTGTGCAGCATGTGCACGGCGTAGGCCCGGCCGTCATCGCTCTGCGAGTAATGCAGGCTGCCGACGTGCTCGCCCCCCAGGTGCGCCTTGATGACATGGCTGGCCTGGGATGCGGGATGCGTGGACCAGTGCGGGTCGTGGTCGGGGTTCGGGCCGTCGGTGATCTCCAGGCCGGCCGGGCGGGCATGGGTCAGCGAGCGGGCAGTGACGCCGCCGGGCGGGCAGGGTCCGTCATGCCGGTACAGGCAGTCCTGGCCGGACAGCGCGGACAGGTGCGGCCGGGCGGGCACGAACGAGTGCAGCGGCTCGTGGCCGAAGAACTCGTCCCGCGGCTCCCCGGTGACCTCGTGCTCCATGCCCGGCTTGTCGTATCCGCCGAACAGGTCATCGACCTCGCGCGGCCGGAACAGCGCCGGGTAGCGCTCCTCGTGCGGCAGGCCGCGCGGGGTGTGGTGCTGGTGGCTCATCTCATCGCCGTAGCGCTGGTGCTCGGCCTCGTGGAACTCCTGCATCTCGCCATGGCCGGCCGCCGCCAGCCGGTTGGCGTCCAGGCCGTGGTGGTGCTCCAGGTGCGCGCGCACCTCGTGGTCCTCGGGCTCGCTGGCATACGGCAGCCTGTGCGCCGTCCTGCGGCTGGCGGCCGGGGCCAGCCAGGTCTCCGCCCAGCCGCCCGCGCCCCACGGGGGCATTGACTTGACCACGACCTGGCGCGGCGGCATGCCCTCGGGCCGCGGGTCCTCGCGGACCCCCTCCCCCGTGCGCGTGCGCGAGAGGGCCTCCAGCTGGAGCGCCATGACATGGCTGCACGGCCGGCCCGCGTAGCGGGTGCCCAGGGACTTGTCCTGGTGGAAGCTGGCCCACGGGCAGCCGCACGCCCAGTGGTGCATGGACTGCGGGTGACCGGGCCGCCGCTGGATGCCGGACTCGTACACGTCGTGATCGCCGCCGACCTCACCGATCACCAGCCCCGGGGAGGCATGGGTGATCCGGACCCGGCCGGCCTTGCGGATCCGCTGGGCCTTGCGCCGGACATCGGCCCAGCTGGCGGTGAACTCGAACCGGAAGGCGGGGCTGGCAGAGGCGGCGCCGAGCGCGGCCACGTGCACCTCGATCGTCTTGCCGGTATCGTTCCCGGTGCCGCCGTCCTCGCCCTCTTCCTGCCCTGGCGGGGCGGACGGGGCTGGCGGGGGCGGCGGCGGCCAGACATTCCCGTGCTGGTCATGGGTGCCCTGGGTATAGGCCGGGCCGCCGGCGTTGATGTGAGCGCCCGCCAGCGGCCACTCCTGCGGGTCGGTGTCCTCCGGATCCTGCTGCTCGCCGGCGGAGTCGTCCAGGGCGTCATCAGTGTCCGGCCCGGTGTCCATCGGAGCACCAGGGCTGACCTGCGGATTCTTGCTATCGGGTGCTGAATTGTCCTGGCTGCTGACCTGGTCGCTGTCCGGCGGGCCGGGCGGCTTCGAGCTGAGCCGGTGCAGCCTGGTCCACTCGCTCCACTGCTCCGGGCCGAGCACGCTGGCCCGGCCGGAGGCGGCCAGGTCCTCCGCGGTCGCCGGCGAGTCCGGGCGCGTCTCGGGGCCGGGGGTGAAGGGCATCGTCCCGCCGTGGGAGTGGTTCGCCATCCCGGCCTCGTGCAGAGCCTCGTGCCAGTGGCTGGGGCGGTTGCCCTGGCCCAGGATCCGGTCGATCCCCGGCTGGCCGTAGCCATGCTTATCGCGCAGGTGATCGGCCCAGTCGTCCTCGGTCACCGCGGTGCGCAGCATGGCCTCGCGGGCCTGGCGGCCGGCTCGCTCCAGCTCTGCGCTCTCCGGCTCGTCGATGACCGGCTGCTGGTTGGTGAACTCGGTGGAGGGCACGAAGTCACCCCAGCTGGCCCCGTTGCCGGTGTCGAAGTCATGCAGGTCAGAGCGTTCCTCGCCGGTCCAGGGCACCCGGCTCGCGGTAAAGGCCCCGATCTCCAGGCCGGGCCCGCCGCCGGCGGACATCCCCTCGGGGTACATGCCGACGGTGGCGCCGTTGGCCTTCTCCTTGTCCACCCCGGGCAGCGGCTCATTCCACCGGCTGTCGCCCTCGCCCTCGGCGGACTGGTCGTCATAGCCGTCCGGGTCGCCTGCCCGCGGGATGGTGCCGTGCTGCGGGGCGTCCCCGGCATCGTCGATCTGAGTCCCGTTGATCGTGGTCGCGTGATGACGCGCGCCGATCAGTGCCGATGCCTCCTCGATCTCGGCCAGCCGGGCGAGCGGCGGAGGGAGCATCCAGGCAGGCGGCGGGGCCTCCTCCTGGGGGCCCAGGTTCTCGTGCACCCAGTCCTGCTGGGCTGGCTCTGCCCAGTACAGCCCCAGATCACCCTCGCCTCCGCTGTAATCGGAGTCCCGCGGGTCATCCGGCCGCCCGTAGGTGTCCGCGGCGGTACGGGACCCGACCGTGCGGATATACAGGCCGGGGTCGGGCCGCTCGTGCAGGATCTGGCCCATCTCCGGGTAGTCGTCGCTGGCCAGGTGCGCGAAGGACTGATCCTGGGTGGCGGCGATTCCGGTCAGGTACTCCTCGGCCGGCATCCCGGCCTGTGCCTCGGGCATGGCGCGCCAGGCGGCCCGGGCCTCGTCCTCGGTAACGTACCGGGCGGTCACCCCGGCGGGCAGGTTCGAGCCCGGCGAGCCGCCGCGGAAGGCATCGGGCAGCGGCCTCAGCTGGCTCTCGGTGTAGATGCCCTGGCCCATGCCGCTGTCGAGCACGACCTGGTACTCGGTCAGCCCCGGGGCGAAGGCGCCGGAGACGAACAGGACCCGGCCGGGCAGGCCGTCGATCGTCATGACCCGCTGCTGTGCAGCGAAGCCCGTGCCCAGTGCGGCCTGCCGCCCCGTCCGCCGGGTGGCATGCCTCTCGATGCGCCGCGCCATGTCGCCTCCTCCCTCCTTCCGTGGCGGGTGCGGCAGGCGCCGGGAATGGCATAAAGACGGCAATCCTGACGGGCCTGGCGAAGCGGTTGCACAGATACAGAGTTTCTTGCTAATGTAGACCCGTGAGCGCAATGGTCATCAGGATCTGGCTGAATGTCCGCGAGGACGCCCGCGAGACGGGCTACCGGCCAGGTGACCAGGCTGCCTCGGTCACGGATTTCACCTGGGGATTCATCGGCGGCGACCGGCATGACTCACGCGAGCTGCGCTACATCCTGCCCGGCCCGGCGAGCATCCCGCTGGATGACCCGGACCTGCCGACGATGATCGCCGGTCCCGTGTGGGCTTCCCTGCGCGGCTTCCCGGTGTACTCCTGGCAGCGTGACTGGATCCGCGAGGTCCGGCTGGCGCGCAGGCCCGGTAAGGGCGACCTGATCCGGCTGGAGGTGCCGGGTCCGTTCGAGTACTGGGGTCCCGTGTGGCTGGCAAGCACTGGCCTGGGATGGAAACGAGTCGAGGAGCCGGCATGATCATGAGAGTCCTCCGGTCGGTCTTCCCCCTGGTGCTCTGGCTGGTAGCCCTGGCCTGCGGCGCAATCGTGGTCTCCGGGGCATGCGTGGTGCTCAGGGCCAGCCCGCTGCTCCTCCTCATCGCCCTCGGACTGTGGTCGGCGGCCTGGACCTGGCTGTGCTGGCTGGCGCGGCGCGAGACCCGGAGGGTGGGACCGCGGTGAGGATCTCGCACGTGCCTCTCTACTGGATCGCCGCGATGGCGGGCCTGGCCCTGCGGCAGGGAGCCATGGCCTTCATCCGGGTGCTTATCATCCTGCGCGCGGCGATCTTCCTGGCCGCGCTGCTGGAGCTGATGGAGGGGACAGGATGAAGGACAGGATCTACCTGGTCTGCGATGAGTACAGCGTGCGCAGGATGACCAAGCGAGAGCCGAGACTGACCCACGGCGAGACTGCCGTCATGGTCGATGTCGAGGCCGATCCCGGCGCCCTCCAGGCGCCCACCGTTGCCCAGAGGATGCATGTCACTGACTGGCGTAACGGCCTGGATCTCGGCGGTGTCACCATCCGGCAGTCCTTCATCACCATCGGCGCGGCTGCCGCGGTCCGGGACGAGATCCTGACCCGGATGGCCGCCGCCCTGGAGGCCGCCGGGTTCGAGGTGATCCCGCCTGCGGAGCTGGTGCCGGCCCTGACTGCCGGGGACGGAGAGACAGGATGACCACGCTGACCACCGATTCCGTCGCGAGGTTCTTCCGCGATGCCGCCCGGGCTATCGAGATGCAGGGCTGGACCCGGCATGGTCATGACGGATGCGAGGGACTGAGCCTGGCATCCGCACTGTGCCAGGTCATCCATCCGGGCGACCACCGGGCCGAGTGCCCCCCGGACTGCGAGGAGGCGGCCGACCGGCTGCTGGGCTGGATGCTGCTGACCGGGGTAACGCACCTGCCCGGCGGTCGCAGCGTCCGGGCCTTTAACGTCCTGGCAGCCTGGAACGATAACCGGCGCCGTGACCGGGAGCAGGTAGTGAGCCTGCTGCTGGGCGCGGCGGCCACCCTGGAGGAGCTGCCCTGGCGGCTGTCCGAGTTCCTGGAGAGCCTCCGGTGAGCCCGGTCTTCGGCCGCCGCCCGGATAACCCGCAGCCCTTCTCGAAGATGATCGTGGCAGCCAGCCGCACCGTGATCACCAGGGACGAGCGGCGGCAGCTGGAGTACACGCTGCGCGGCGCTGAGCGGACCGTGGCCAGGATGGTGAACCTGCTGGAGACCGGACGGGCAGTCCGGCGGGGTGACATGGCCACCCGGCTGGATGTCCTCAGCGGGGACCTGGGGCGCTGCTACACCGCGCTGCTGACTGCTGAGCTGGCCGACCGGCAGGCCCGGGAGGAGCAGGAGCGCAAGGCGGAGGAGGCCGCGATGGACCGGCTCCGGCGCGAGTGGAACGGAGATGACCCGTCATGATCACGGAGCTGATTCTGGCCAGCATGATCATCATCGGCGGCATGACCGCGGCGATCATCGCCGCCCACCGGCAGCAGTCCCGGCGGATCCTCGCGCCCCGGGCGATCGAGGCACCGCGCCGGAAGGAGCTGCCGGCCCCGGCCAGGCCGATGGCACCGCGGCCGGTGTTCGTGCTGCCGGACCTGGATGACGAGCCGGACCCGGACGGGGAAGACCCGGCGGAGGACGGCGAGCCGTGCGAGCGCCCGGACTGCGACCGGAGCCTGCCGGCTCCCCCGCAGGAGCCCTGGGAGGTCCGGGTGACCGGCGAGACCCGGCGGTTCTGCTCAGGAGACTGCGCGAACGCCTGGGTGGAGGAAGACAGGGCCAGGCGGGTCAGCAGCGGGCGCCGCCGGTAAGCATCCCGGCTGCCTCCTATAGCAAGCAAGGTGGCTATCCGGGCGATAGGGTGCGCGGGAATCCCCGCTCACCTCACTCCGACGATCCTGGGAGGGATCTTGCGTATCTCATTCCTGACGCGGCGCATCGCCGTCGTCTCCGCCGTCATCGCGCTGGCGGGCGGCACGGCCGCGGGCGCCCTGGCTGCGTCCGGCAGCTCCTCGGCTGCCAGCAGCCCGGCAGCAGCAGCCGCCGCGTCCGGCCAGATCGTCGGCTGCGTCAAGACCTCCGGCGGCGCGCCGCGGACGATGCAGAACGTCTACACGGGCGTGGCCAACTTCAGGGGCTGCCCGGCGGGCACCTTCCAGGCCGGGCCGTGGAACGTCCGGGGCCCGAGGGGCGCTACCGGAGCGAAGGGCGCGACCGGGGCCGCCGGCCCCCAGGGCCCGGCCGGGCCTGCCGGGCAGGACGCCCAGGCGCTTCCCTACGGCATCGGCCAGGTCCTCGTGGACCGCGGGACCGGCGCCACGGCGTGGGCGACCTACTCGACCACCCTGGGCTCGCCCGCGGGTGACACCGAGTCCGGCACCTTCCGGTTCACCTGCAAGAACGTCACCGACGGCTGCAACCTGTCCGTCCAGGCCCGCGCCACGGCCAGCGGGTACCAGGTGTACCCGCGAGTGCTGATCATCAAGGCCGACAACTCCGGCACGGGCGAGATCCGGAGCACCTGCGAGTACGCCGACGGCTCGGATAATGACGGCGCGTCCACGGCAGTCGGCACCTCGGCCACCCCGGTGCCGCTGGGCGTCGGCGGCACATTCGACTGCGGCGGCTCCCAGTCCGGCACCCCGGCCAGCGGAGTCACGGACATCAACGTGCCCGGGTCGGCCGGGCAGGGGCTGCATTATGATGTGTTCACCACGCTGGTCTTCGCGAAGGCCGGCTAGCCTGGCCTGGTCTCAGGCGCCCGGTGGCTGATCGGCCACTGCGCTACATATGCAGGAGCGGCCCGCCCCCGAGGGGACGGGCCGTTTCTGTGCCGGCAGCCTCAGCCGGCCCTGACTGCGGGCGGGTAGGCCACGGCCAGGTAAGCGCGGTAGGCGGCGTCAGCAGCCTCCTGGGCCTCGTAGGCCCGGCCGTAGAGCTGGCCCGCGGTGCCATCGGTACGGGCGACCGCGCGGATCAGGCTCCACTGCCGCCACAGGTCCCCGGCGGTGACCGCCAGCTGCTGGTATGCCTGCCAGAGGGCGTCAGGGTCAGCGGCCACGACGGCGCTTCGAGCCCCGCCCGCGGCGGACCGGGGGCTTGGTCACCCCGCGGGACCGGCCGCGCCCGGGAGCGGGGCCGGGCGGTGGCTCCGGGATGCTCCGGCTGAACCATCCGGCTGGCATCAGGTCATCACCTCATCGCGATCGTAATTGAGCAGATCGGTGCTCTCTGCCGTGACCCCGAGATGGCGGCGGATGCCGACGTGCGCAGGATCCTGATAGGCGCGCAGCTGCGGGCCGGATACCCAGTCGCCGCGCTCCTCCCTGGCCTGCCGCTCGGTCTCGGGCCCGTGCGCCACCATCACGAAGCCCTCGATCACGTTCTCCCCCTGATCCTGAGCGGCGCGCTCCAGGCGGGCCGCGCGCTGGCCGTCCTGGGCGGCCTCGTTCACGGCCCGGGCCATCGCGGCCTCGCTGCGCACCCGGGCCGCGCGCCGGTACAGCGAGCCCTGGCGGGTCATCAGGGACGGGCGGCGGGCGGCGGCCACCGGCATGCCGTCGCGCTCCTCGTCGCTCTCGGGCGGGCGCTGGGCCATGTCCTCGATCTCCTCGTCACCCTCCGGCCCCTCAGACGGCGCGGCCGGGTCGATCTCCTCGTTCTCGTCCCCGGGCACCATGTCCTCCGGGGTAGGCGCAAGGTCGGGCAGGGTCGGCGGGGTGATGCCCATGCGGTCGATCATGACCTGCTCCTGGGCGATCGCCGGCGGCACTCCCTCCTGCTGGGCGAACGCGGCGAAGTCGGCCTTCAGGTCCTCCGGGATCGGCAGGCCCTCCTTCATCAGCTCGATGTAGGCCTGGCGGCGGGTGCGGGCCTGGGCCACGATGTCGGCCACGGCCTCGTCCTGGGACTTCTCCCGCTCCTCGTCCAGGTCGATGCCCAGGCCGCGGGTGCGGGTGCGCTGGCTGATCGGGATGCCGGATGCGCGCAGCGCCTCGGTGAACTGCCGCTGGGTGTCCTCGTCCCGGAAGTTGAGCACCGCGAAGTCGAGGTCGGGGACCAGGAGCGCGGGCTGCTCGGTGATGCGCCGCTCGCCGGTCTCCTCGTCGATCTCCAGGACCTCCTCCATCTTCACGAACCGGCGGCCGTTGCGCTCCTCGTAGTCGTAGTGCTCCTGGGCCTCGGCCACGATCAGGGCGCGCTGGGTGAAGTGCCGCTTCAGGTACTTCTGGTAGCGGGTCATCAGCTGCTCGACCAGCTGCTTGTTCAGCGCGTCAGCCGCGTAGGTCTGGCCCTCCTGGGCGCCCATCAGGAACGTCCGGGACAGGCCGAACACCTGGAGCACCCTGTCCTCGATCCGCTCGAAGTCGGGGGTCAGGTCGGGCATGTTCTCCCGGCCGAAGACAGGCTGGATGTCCACCGCGAAGTTGTGGATCAGGGCCCGGAAGTCGCCGGCCAGGGCAGCATCGAGCGCCAGCTCGAAGTTCTCCAGGTCATCGTCGGTGGGGATCCACGGGACCGAGGTGCCCAGGTCGGTGGCGGAGGCACCGAGCTTGCACAGGATGAGCGGGGTGTAGAGCCGGTCCGCGATGGAGTCCAGTGCGGTGTTGAGCATCTCCTGCTGGAGCATGGAGCGCATCGCCCGGGTGAGCAGCGGCAGCCCGCGGAGGCTGAAGGTGTCGCCCTTGAAGCGCAGCTGCTTGAGCAGGATGTTGCTGACGGGCATGTAGGCGTTCTCGGCCGTGTAGGCGGCCAGCTCGGGGTACTCCTGGACCAGCTTCTGGTACTCCCAGACGGGCTGGCGGGTGGTGAGGATCTGCCGGATCGTCCAGGGCAGCCGGATGAAGTACCGCGGGTCCTTCAGGAACGGGGACCGCTCGACCTTGATGTCATCGGGGTTGAGCAGCTCCTCGTCATCCCAGATGCCCAGGTCCTCGTTGAAGGTGGCAAACGGCCACGCCTCCCCGGCCGTGTAGTACTCCCGGCCGATGTCGATCATGAACTCCTCGTAGTCCAGGCCGTCCTCGTCGAAGAACAGCCCGGAGTAGAACTCCTCCAGCCGGGTGTCCTTGCATGCCAGGTGCGCGCCCACCACGGGGAACTTCGAGAAGATGTCCACGCACGAGCCCACGATGGGGTCTGTCTGGTAGAGCAGCCGGCAGAACGCCCGGACCTTGGCCAGCTCCTCGTTCTCGGAGAAGTCGTAGGGCAGGTTGTTCTGGCGCCAGTAGAACAGCGGGTCACGCGGGCGGCCGGTGGCGAACTGGATGTCAGAGAAGCCGCCGCCCGCGCCGCCGTAGCCCGAGCCCGCAGTGCGCGAGATCCGGGCCACCCGGGCATTCACCCGGCGGTTCTTGCGAGCCTCCGCCACCTCAGGCGACATCTGCTCATCACGCAGCCCGCGGGCGCCGAAGGCCAGCCCCCGGGACAGCTCGGACTGGCCGGGAGCTGGCTTGTAGGTGACCCTCATGACCCCTCCGGTCCGCGCAGCATCCCGGCCCACTTGCGCAGGCGGCAGGGATCAGCCCCGGTAGTGCGGCCGGCCAGCCCGCCGACGGCATCCAGGTGGTCGGCCAGCTCGTCCAGCAGGTTCGGGTCGATCGCCTCGGCCGCCCGCAGCAGCCGGTCATGCCGGCGGGCCCGGGCGGAGGCGGACCGGACCTCCTGGCGGGCCGGCTCCTCGCGCGCCCTAGCCGCCTGGTGCACGGTCCTCCTCCCGGGCGGGCACGCCCGGCTGCGCATCGCGGCGCTCCGGCAGCCACCGGTCAGGATCCTGGAGGATCGCGATGGTAGCCCGGTTCGCCTTGTGTTCCGGGACCACCCGGATGGCCGCCTTCAGGAACTCCTGGACCGGGCCCAGGTGCTCCTCGCCGGACTCGCCCATGTCCCAGGGCCCGAACACCTCGGTGACCGGGCCGCCGTTCTCGGTCCAGGTCAGCTCGACCACGACCTGCCCGCTCACAGGCTGCCCCCCGGCAGGACCGGGCGGCCGGCCCAGGCGGCCTCGCGCTGCGCCGCGGTCAGCACGTGGCGGACGGCCGCCCGGTTCGAGCGGATGGCGGCCAGCACGGCCGGGTCGCAGCCGGACAGCCGGGCGGCCACATGCCGGGCGAAGGTGTCCTCGTCCATCAGCTCACCGTCGGTCAGCGACCGGTAGGACCCCTTTTTCCTGCTCTTGCCCTTCGGGGGCGGGGGCGGTGCGTCATCACCCTCGTCGTCGTCCTCAGGAGACCCTGAGCCATCCTCGTCCGGCGGGGCGTCATCATCACCCGCGAAGGGGTTCCCGCCGTCCTCGTCGTCCTCCGGGGCGCCGCCGGGGCCCATCATGGACGGGTCGCCGTCAGGCGGCAGGGCATCCGGGGGCAGGACCCCGCCGTCAGGGCCGATGTCGGAGGGAGCACCCGGCCCGGCCGGGGCCTGGGGCGAGCCCGGGAAGGCCGGCTGGACCCGGACGATGTAGTTCTGGCCGCAGAAGTCGCACCCGATCGTGCCGTCGGAGCGGCCGATCACCTGGCCTGATCCGCAGAACGGGCAGTGACTGGTGATCAGCGGGTCGCCCGGGTCATGCGCCAGCCGGGTGCCGAGCCCCGGCGGGGCCGCGGGGTACAGGTCCATGCTTGCCTCCCTAACCCTTCCGTGGCCCGGCCGCGGGCCCGTGGAATGCTGCGGCCTTTCTTGCTAAGGTGGAAGAATGGACCTCATCTTCGAGCGCTACGGGCAGAAGATGTACGCCCGCACCTGGGGCGGCGAGCTGGCCTTCGGGGAGAACAGCGGCCTGCATGAGTGGCGGGAGGGCCAGCGCATCGACTACACAGGCGGCGACCGCCAGCACTCCGGCAACGGCAGGATGTGGATGACCGGCGGCCGGGGCGAGCCGGCCAGGCTGGGATTCGCGGCAGCGGTATCACCGCTGCGGATGAACTGAGGAGCGCGTGATGTCGGTACGGATGCCGGAGCCCCGGAGCGAGAGAAGGCTGCTGATGACGGCCGGGCACTACGGGGCATGGCTCATCGCCGGGCTCATCCCGGTAACTATCGCCACGAGCAACAAGGGGATCTATGACGGCCCGGCGGGCATAGCCGGCACGATCCTGGTCACGCTCCTGCTCGGCAGCTGGCTGGCCGGCACCGCTCAGCACACCAGGAGCCTGTGCGGGCGCTGCGCGGCCAGCACGCCCCTGGACCCCCAGGCTGCCGTCCGCCGCTGGCGCCCGGTCCTGAAGATCATGCACTCGCGCCGGGCAGCATGCCTGTCTGTCACGGTCGCGGGCCTGCTGATCGGCTCTGCCTTCCTGCCCGGCGGCCAGACCGCTTCCCCGGCGATCATCATGGCCTGCTCCGGAATCGCCGGGGCCACCTGGCTCCAGATCGCCAGCACCAGGCATCAGCGGCTCCAGCCCTGGTGCCCGTGGTGTCACTGGGATGACGGCGGAGACGAGGAAGTCACGCCGGAGGTGCCCGACCCGGCCATGTCGCTGTGAGCGAGCTGGCAGGCCGGGTCCGGCAGGCCCTGGGCAGCATGGGCACCGCCGAGGTGGACGGCCGGGCGTACCAGGTCACGAGCATGCGCATCGAGAACGGCGAGATCGTCATCACGGCAGTCCGTCACGGCCTGGCGCCGGAGGTGCGGGACGAGGCCATCACCATCACCGGCCCGGACGGGATGCAGCTGTGCCACGGCGGGTCGGTCAGCATCCCGCCGGTTCCCCCGTCCCACTGCGCCGAGCTGGACCTGCGACTGAGTGTCGATCTGGTGGATCCGTGAGCCTGGGCCACCTGATCGCGGGGGGACTGCGGTTCGAGGTGACCTCAGTCAGGCTGCGGGACGGCCGGATCGTGATCGAGACCGCCCGCAGGGGACCGGTCGAGTCGATGTCAGGCGTCCCGGTGACCCTGTTCGGCGCCGACGGGCAGGGGATCTTCCAGGGCGGCGAGCTGGTCATCCCGGGTGCTCCCGAGGGGAGCCAGTGCATCGTCCGGGCCGGCGTGCGGATCGAGACGATCCGGCCCGAGGACTAGGCCGCCTCCTGAAACCGCAGGGTATCGCTCACTTGCTCCTCCGCCCCGCCAGCAGCACCAGCAGGATGACCACCAGGACCACGAGCTGGCCCGCCTGGATGAGCCAGATCGAGCCCAGCTCCGACTGCACCGACTCCGCCAGTATCACCTGCCCGCGGCCGGCGGGGTGCCGAAGATGCCCGGGTGCTCGCGGACCAGCAGGGTGATCATCACGGGGCTGCCCTCGCGCCAGGAGTGCGACCCGTAAGCCGGCACCAGCCACTGGGCCGGGCTGGTGACCTCCCAGGCAGTGCCGTCCACGATCAGCAGGCTGCCGATGGCGGGCACGGACGGCAGCGGCAGGTCCCGCGCGGCGGTCTCGTCCTCGTTCACCGCCAGGGTCGCACGGTAAGGACACTGAGACGGGTAGTCAGGCATGATCATCTCCGGAAGGTCTTGCGGAAGGCCCGCAGGCGCAGGCGCCGGGTGAGGCGGGCGGGCTGCCACCAGGCCCGGCGGCAGGCCCGCGAGCAGAACCGGGCGGACGGTCCGAGGGAGAGCGCCGGGCCGGAGGCGATCCCGGGCCGGCCGCGGGCATCCATGTAGCCGCCGGATATCAGCCGGGCCTGCATGGCCCGGAGCGCGGGCATGTCGTCGCGGCACTTCCGGCAGTGCCGGGGGCACCGGCAGGACTGGTCGTGCAGGCCCGGCATGCTCCCGGAGAAGCCGCGGGCCCAGATGGTCGGGTGCTGAGCCATCAGATGCTCTCCAGCCTGACCTCGACGACAACCTGCGATCGGCGGGTGAAGTGCTCCTCGCCATTGCGCGGGCGGCCGTACAGCAGCCAGGTGACCGACTGGACCGGCTGGATGACGCCCAGGCCGGCGGTGGTGCCGGTGACCTCGTCGTCCGCCTGGCTGTGTGCCGGGTGGAACAGCCGGTCACCCGGCCGGGGCAGCGGGCCCTCATGCGGGTCGATGCGGGCGATCAGGGTGTCACCCTCGCCGGTGATGTGCTGGCGGACCTCGACGATCATGTCTTCTCCTCAGTGGTATCGATAGCGGAGCGGACCAGGTGCCGGAGCTGGCGGGCGATGCCCTCGCGGCACTCCGGCCGGATCAGGTGATCCACCGCGACGGTGACCCAGGCCTCGTCACGGAACAGCGCGGCAAGCTGGACGGCTCCGCGAAGGGCGAACCTGGCGTGCCCGTTGCCCAGGCGCAGCCGCGGGACCATCGCGTCATACAGCGAGGCGGACCGGGTAACCCTGGACGGGTACGGGAGCCCGCCGGGCCAGCCGTCGGCCCACCTGGAACGGGCCCACTGAGGAGCTGACTCCGGGGCCGGGACATCGCCTGCCGGGTCGGGGGTGATGGCCGTGCCCTGGCCATATGGCGTGGTGTCGTCCGGGATCCAGGTCGTCATCTCAGTGCCCGATCACGTGCGCGACGGACGGGGTGAAGCGGGACGGAGCGGTGCAGTCGTGAGCGCAGGGCAGCGACACTCCGACGGCGGAGCCGAGCACCAGTCCGGTGATGACAGCCAGGGCCAGCTGGCGGATGAAGATCATTACTGCCTCCCCCGGCGCCCGTTCCGGCGGCCGATGTGGATCTGCCCGCACTGCTTGCACCTGAAGGGCCGCGGATTGCCCTGAACCTTGAATGTCCGGCGCCACTGGCGGATCCGGGCCTGCGCGGCCTCCTCGGAGGGGAAAGCCTCCTTGCGAGCGCAGTTGGTGAACGGGTCCATCGCTCAGGTCTCACGATCGGCCAGGTAGACGGAACCGCTGGCGCCATCGTGCAGGCGGCTGGCGATGGTCCCGATCTTCGCCGCGTCCGCCTTCGTCATGCCGTCCTGGAGCGCCAGGGCCTGCACCCGCCGGGCGAGCGCCCGGGCCTCGCTGGCGGCCTGCCTCAGGGCGTGCCGGGTGTCCTCGGTGATCACTCGTCGTCCTCCGCCCCGACCTCATTCGCGCCCCAGGAGCACACATCGTTCACGAAGTCCTCGGCCAGGTCGATGATCTTCTGGGCGCGAGCGCTCCCGGAAAGGCCCTCCAGCTCGGAGGCAGGGACCTCGATGACCTCGTCATAGCCGTCGATGGTCCAGCTGGGCTCGATGGTCACCCGGACCCTGACGGTCCCTTCCTCAGCCATTTCCTGACCTCCCCGGATCATGGCGCGGCCCACATCAGCCCGGAGGCAGCCCGCGGGTCGTCGCGGATAAGGGTCATGACCTGCTTCGAGGTCAGGCCCTCGTGCATCGCGCCCTCCCACATCAGCTGCGGGCTGACCGCGCCGAGCAGGACCTGAGCGCAGCTGTCGAGCAGGCCGGCCATCAGCTCGGCGTCAGTGCAGCGGCTGGCCCCGGTCTTGCGGCCGGACCTCAGTGCCTCGCTGTAGGCGCTCACGCCGGCACCTCCGTCAGGGCGAAGACCTTGTAGGTGCGGAAGTCGCGGTGCAGCTCGGCATCCCGCAGGTCCGCCATCTCGCGGGCGGTCTCCGCCGTGAACAGGGCGCCCCGGTGGTCGCGGGCGAAGGTGTAGCCGTCACGGGTGTCCACGACCACGTGCGTCGGGACGGCCGAGGGCATCCAGGTCCTCGCGTAGGCCCCCATGTCCTTCGAGCCCGAGGCGTAGAAGTCCTCCAGGAACCGGCCGGTCATGACCGAGGCCGCTCTGGTCTCCAGCTGGCCGAAGCCGGGGTGCAGCTCCAGCAGGGCGGTAAACGCCACCGAGCGGTCGAGCGGGTTGCGCTGGGTCATCTGGTCCTCCGCTTCGTCGCGTTCCTTGCACGACCCACATTACAGGGTTTCTTGCTAAGAATCAACCAGCTGACTGCCGTCGCATCCTGAGTAAATCCCCGGCAGGGCAAGATGGTCGGGGAGAACGCAGGCCCTACCCCGGCAGGAGGCCAGCATGGCCGGATACCCCCATGGCGACCTGGCGCATCACTGCGGCCCCGGGTGCGCTGAGTACGAGGACTGGCTCCGGCGGGCCGGCCAGGGCAGCGCGCACCCGGGCAGCCGCCGCCTGGGCCGCTACCAGCGGGCCGGCGGCATCCGGGTGAGCGAGTACGAGGACCACGCCTGCGGGCCGGGCTGCCCGCTGTATGACGCGAAGATGATGGCCGAGCTGATGACCCCGGCTCCGTGGCCCGGCGACCCGATACCGGGCCAGCCGCACGGCAAGCCCGGGCACGGCTGCGACCCGGGGTGCCCCGACTACGACGCCACCGCGGCGATGGTGGAGGCCTACCAGGAGGCGCGGCAGTTCGCGGGCCTGCCCCCGGCCTGGGCCGGAGAGCAGCTGACCCCGCACGGCAGGGCCGGTCACATGTGCGGGCTGGCCTGCCCGGAGGCTGACCTGATGGGCGACCTGGGCGAGGCCATGACCGCCGGGCGCGCCAGGGCAGCCCGTCCCGGGTCATCTCCGGGAGCATCCGGGCGGTGGCGGCAGTGGCTGCGGCACGCCACGGGCGGACGGCGGCATCAGGACGGCTGACTCATCGTGCCGTCCGCAGCGCAGGCACAGCCGCCATTCTTTTGCCATCCGCGGAGCCTTTCTGCGGACGTAGACGGGTGGGGTGTGGTGCTGCCCTGGCCCGCGGCGGATTGCTGTACGCGGGCCAGGGCAGGCTGGTGCGGGCTAGTCCTTCATTGCGGCGCGCCTGGACCAGGCCATGACGAGGTGCGCCCAGTCGGGGTAGTGCTCGATGGCCGGGAGGGTGTGAAAAACGTTCTCGCGCGGGCCGACGATGACAAGGTGCTTGCCGAGGCCGAGGGCGAGCCCGAACTCGACATGGCGGCCGCCCTTGCCGCCCCCGCCGGGCGACGTGAATGAGATGACCGTGTCCGCGGCCTCCAGGTCGTGCAGGTCGGCCTCTGCGTACTGGCTGCACTCGGCTGGCTCGGCATTCAGCTTCTCGCCGACGACGGACTCCAGGAGGTTGCCGCCGTGCTGGTCGATCCACCGTGAGGTGATGGTGTAGCCGAGGGCCTGGAGGACGTCGCGGACGCCCTGCATCTCTTCGTGGCGGCTGTAGCGGGCTGCCAGGTAGATCTGGGTGGTCATGTGGTGCCTTCCTGTGTCGCTGCGGTTGGTGCTGCCGCCCCGGCGAAGCTGGGACCGGGGCAGCAGGCTCTAGGGGGTGGCGGCGTTGTCTGGCGCGTAGCGGTGTGCGCCCTGGCACCGGCAGGGGCACGGCTCACGGGCGGCCAGGGCAGGTCACCAGCTCCCGGCTCAGGGTGACCAGCCCGGTGCGGGCGACCGAGCGCCAGCTGAAGCCGCAGCAGCGCGTGAAGGTATCGCTGCCCTCCGGGTCATCCTCCGGGAGCACCATCAGGTGCACGACCAGGTCCCCGGGGCTGTCCGGCGAGCCCCGGCTCACCAGGCGGTAGGCGGTCCGCAGCGTGCCCGGCGAGCAGTGCCCGTAGTCCTGCCGCCTGCTTCTGCCGTGCGCGGGCTCCAGGATCCGGTAGCGCACCGTGTCCCCGTACCGCCCGCCATCCTCCACGCGCTCGACCTGAACGCGGCGGCCGTGCACGCTCCCGCCCTTCTTCCCCTCCCAGACCTGGCCGGGCAGGACCGGCGTCAGGTAGTCCGGGGCAGGCCGGGGCGCGGAACTGGTGACGGCCGCCGTCCCGGCCGGCAGCCCGGCCAGGCCCCGGCCGCGGGGCGTGCATGCGTAGGTGACCACCGAGCGCCCGGCGCTGCCCTGGCGGGTGCCCTTCACCGCCAGCCCGGCCGAGACCAGGCGGGCCGCCGCGGTGGTCATCTGCGAGCCGGTGATGCGGAAGTCCCGCAGCCGCAGCTCGGTGCTCAGCTCCTCGCGGGACCGGGACTCGCTGCTGGCGGCCAGCAGGTACAGCAGCGCGTTCTCCTGGGGCGTCAGGTACCGGGTCATGGCGCTGTCCCGGGGCTGACCTGCGCGGGCGGGGCATGGTGCGCCGGGCTCTCCGCTGATCCGATAGCCGCTCCCAGGGCAGCACCGATGATGATGGCCAGGATCAGCGAGCGGATCATGGCGCCCTCCAGTAGCCGTAGACGCAGCGGGTGCCATCGCGGCACGGGTCGTAGGTGTCGTGCACCGTGCCGTCAATCACCGCGGTGATGTGCTTTGTCACCGAGACGATCAGGCGGCCGTCAGGCAGCTCGCCCGGGGTGAGGTGGACCCGGCAGCCCGTGCCGATGCCCATCACGGGGGTCCAGGCAAGGCCCAGCCCGGCCAGGTAGGCGCGAGTGGTCCTCTTCTCGATCCCGGTGCGGGCAGCGGACGGACGATGCCCGCGGAGATGCTCATGCTGGCGGCAGAAGGCGTTCAGCTCGTCATAGACCTCGCGGTAGGGGCGGCCGGTCACGATGGCCACGGCCCGGGTGACGCAGTCGCCGGTATCGCCCCGGAAGCCAGCCGCCGCGCGCCCTCCGTCGTCGGTCACCAGCGGCAGCGCGCCACGGCCGGCAGCGGTCACCGGGCCGGCCTTCAGGTCCGCCACGTACGCCGGCCCGCGCAGCGCCTCCGGCACCTCGGTGCCTGCCAGCAGCAGCGAGTCCATCCACCTGGTCCTGGTCATTGCTTACTCCTCCTCCGTTCCCGCGGACACGAAGGCCTGCACGGCCCTGTCTGCCTCGCGGACGGTGGCATAGGCACGGTTAGCAGACGGGTGCCGGACGCGGCTGTGCGTGCCTCCTGCGGCCAGGTAGAGGCCGCTGCCGGGACCACTCCAGGCCAGCTTCAGCGAGGTATCCGGCAGGGCCCACTCCTGCGCGCCGAATGCCAGCGGGGTGCGCTGCGCCCTCGCGGCCATCAGCGTGCCCCGAGGACCTGAAGGCCGGCCCGGGTGATCTCGTAGCCGTGCTCGCGGGAGCCGGCCGCCAGGCCCATCCGCAGCAGCTCGTCAGCGAGTGCCAGGGCGGGCTCGCTCAGCGGTCCGTGCGGGGAGGACATGATCACCCGCAGCGTGACTGCCTGGACGTGGTTCAGCTCCGGCGCCAGGCGCGTCACCCGGATGAGCCTGTCCGGGTGCACCGTGATGCCCCAGGCGGCCTTATAGGCGCGCTCGGATGTGTCGGCCGAGGCACTCAGCCAGGTCTCGCCTCTCGTCACCACGGGGTGGCTGTAGGGCTCAACCCGGGTGATGCGATGCACCTTGCCCAGGAACTCGTAGTCATCGCCCGGGCGCACCTCCGACCCGGGCACCTCGACAGTGATCACTTCAGGCATCGTCATCCTCCAGGGACAGCTCGTAGCGGAACTTCGAGAAGGTGTGCGTGCCGGGGCAGTCTGCGTGGCCGGCCGGGCCCGAGGTGTCGCAGCCCTTCAGCTCGGACTGCACCAGCGGGCAGTTATCGCCCCGGCGCGCCCAGGCGGTCAGCACGTAGTAGCGCTCCGGGTCAGGCTGCGTGCAGGACGAGGCCACGGTCAGGGCCTCCAGTCCGCCCTCCGCGGCGATCGCGGCCAGGTACTCCTCACGGGTGATCGTCTCCCAGCGGCCGGGCCAGCCGGAGGCGTCAGTGACGCGGCCGGGTGCAGTGTCAGGCACCGGGGGCCTCCCTCGTGGCTGCGGCCAGGGCAGCGTCCATGCGGCGGCTGCCGGCCCGGAAGCGCTTGGCCTGGCCCTTGCAGTGGTCGCAGCAGTAGCGCGCCCTCAGCGGCAGCACGGAGCCGTGCAGCCTCCCGAGGAGCGCCAGGCGCCGCTGGTCCCCGCGGACCTGGTCCAGGTCGGTGAGGCAGTTGCCGCAGTGCCGCGGGCACGGGCAGCCGGCGGCGTGGTAGCC